>Ga0208398_100042_pt1 | contig 161254 bp, 122 predicted proteins | sample LakWasMe79_HOW10_2_FD_183905 | JGI IMG/M metagenome (GOLD analysis project Ga0208398, IMG submission 183905) | Freshwater sediment methanotrophic microbial communities from Lake Washington under simulated oxygen tension - Sediment Metagenome... | ecosystem: Environmental > Aquatic > Freshwater...
AGTTAAGCCTGATGACCATAGCGAGTTGGTCCCACTCCTTCCCATCCCGAACAGGACAGTGAAATGACTCAGCGCCGATGATAGTGCGGGTTCCCGTGTGAAAGTAGGTCATCGTCAGGCTATTAATCGAAAAGCCCAAGCAGCAATGCTTGGGCTTTTTCCATTTCAGGGCCTATTTGACTTATCGGTCGAGCACCACGCCGTCCTCGATCGCGATGGCGCCGCTGCGCCGCAAGTCCTGCAGGAGGCTTTCCGTCCATTCGGCGATAGGCTGCGCGCTGAAGTGGCGTTGCCAGAGTTGCCCATGCACCTCGGTGTTGGTCAGCCAGGCCAGCAATTCGTGCATGCTTTGTTGTCTGACTTCGATCAGGTGGAATTTCAGCAGGGCCTTGGCGGCATAGCGTGCGTGGCGCGGCGGATCCTGTCGAAAGCCTTGCAGGCGACGGCGCGCCTCAGCAACGGCATTTGTCGCGTCGGTGAATGGTGCGCCATGGCCGGGAATCACGTGTGCGACCGGCAGGCTGGTGATCAAGTCCAGCGTTGCTTCGACCTCATCGAAGCCGGACTCCCCATCCAGTTCGGGGAAGACGATGCCGAAGCCGTGCTCCCACAGCGCGTCGGCGGAGATCAGCGTGCCGCTCCGTGACTCAAACAGTATCACCGAGTCTGGATCATGGCCCGGCGCCGCCAGCACATGCCACAGGCCGTCGCCGAGCTTCAAGGTGCTGCCGGGCATCAGTGCGCGATCGGGGGGGAATCGCTCACAGCGTTGCCCCGTGGCGCGATAGCTGAGCGCGCTCTCGTCCCAACGACTGGCGGCATCGAACTGCCCTGGCGGAATCAGCACAGGCACCCGATAGCGCTCGACCAAGCGGGCATTGCCTCCGCAATGGTCGGAGTGCAGATGAGTATTGAGGATGGCGCTCAGCCGCCGCTCACCCAGGGCCGACTGGACCAGACTCAGCGTCTGTTCGGCATGGGTGCAATAGCCGGTGTCAACGAGGACGGCTTGATCTTCGCCGTCGCCGATCACGACATTGTTTGACGACAGCCAGCCTCGCTGCAGAACGATCAGATCGCTCTTCCGGTTCACGAGGAACGCAGCTCGCGCCGCAGTATCTTGCCGACGTTGCTCTTGGGTAGTTCGTCGCGGAACTCGATGTATTTGGGGCGCTTGTAGGCGGTGAAGCTTTGCTTGCAGTACTCGGCGATGTCTTCCTCGCTGAGCGCTGGGTCCTGTTTGACTACGAAGAGCTTGACCGCCTCGCCCGAGCGCTCGTCTGCCACACCGATGGCCGCGCACTCCAGCACACCGGGGAGCAGGCTGACGACCTGCTCGATTTCGTTTGGATAGACGTTGAAGCCGGAAACGAGAATCATGTCCTTCTTGCGGTCGACGATGCGCACATAGCCCTGGTCATCCATTACACCGATGTCACCCGACTTGAAGAAGCCATCCGCCGTCATCACCAGAGCGGTCTCGTCGGGCCGGTTCCAATAGCCGGCCATCACCTGCGGGCCGCGGATGCAGATCTCGCCTCGCTCGCCCAGCGCCACATCGTGGCCGTCGTCATCGCGAATGGCGATATCGGTGCCAGACACCGGCAGGCCGATGCTGCCGTTGAAGTCGTGGATGTCGAGCCGGTTGATCGTGGCTACCGGCGAGGTTTCAGACAGGCCATAGCCCTCAACCACCGGGCAGCCGGTGACTTTCAGCCACTTCTCGGCGGTGGACTGCTGGACGGCCATGCCGCCGCCGTTGGAGATCACCAGCCCGCTGAAGTCCAGGCGGGCAAAGTCCGCATCATTGGCCAGCGCGTTGAACAGGGTGTTCACCGCCGGGAACAGATTGACCTTGTAGTTGCGCAGGGTCGCGACGAAGCCCGGGATGTCGCGGGGGTTGGTGATCAGCAGGCACATCATGCCCAGGCGGGCGCCGAGCATATAGCAGGCCGTCAGCGCGAAGATGTGATACAGCGGCAATGCGCACACGGTGGTCAGCGCGCGATCGCCCAGCTTGTCGAGCATGGGCTTGAACCAGGCCTCGGCCTGCAGGATATTGGCTACCACATTGCGGTGCAGCAAGGTGGCGCCCTTAGACACGCCTGTCGTGCCGCCGGTGTACTGCAGGAAGGCCACATCATCGGGGCCGACCTGCACCCGCCGCAGGGTCATGGTCGTGCCCTCGGCCAAGGCCATATTGAAGCGGGTCACGTGGTAGCCATCACCGATCGGCAGGCGGTACTCGGGCACCATCTTGCGCAGATGGCGCACGACGAAGTTCACCAGCGTGCCCTTCCAGAAGCCCAGCAAATCTCCCAGCGAGGCCACCACCACATGGCGTACCGGCGTCTGCTGGATCACCTCCTCCAAGGTGCTGGCAAAGTTCTCGAGCACGATGATGGCCTCGGCGCCCGAATCCTTGAGCTGATGCTGCAACTCCCGCGCGGTGTAGAGCGGGTTGACGTTGACCACGACATAGCCGGCCCGCAGCACGGCGGCAATGGCCACCATGTACTGCAGCACATTGGGCATCATCAACGCGACGCGAGCTCCCTTGGCCAAACCCTTGGACTGCAGCCAGGCGCCCAGCGCCTGCGACATTTCGTCGATCTGACCGAAGCTCAGGCGCTTGTCCATACAGGCGGCTGCGTCCCGTGCGGCGTACTTGCGGAAAGCCTCCTCCAAGAGCTCGACCAGAGAGTTGTAGCCCGGCCCGGTGAGCTCGGCGGGCACGCCCGCGGGGTAACTGTTCAACCAGGGTTTTTGCACAATCACTCCAAGACACTGACGATCGTTGATGGTCCCTTGTAGCACCCGGCCGCGGCTACGGTAATTGCACTAGGACCATGTCGCCTCAGGGACAGGCGGCAAACAGCGCGTTGGCCAGGCTGCGCTCCCGCTCGCCGACGATGCGCATGAACTCCTGCGAGCCGCGCATCGCCTTAAAGGTGTCAAAGCCGGTCTCCAGAAAATGCTGCAGGCTGGACAGTCCGGCTGCCTTGGCCGGTCCGCGCATCATGCGCAGCGCATGGCGCAGCAGTGGCTTGGCGGTGTACTCATCCAGGGCTTTGCCCAGCTCGGTGGTCAGGGCGATCTGGCGCTCTCGCGCCAGCGGCTGGCCGGTGGCCCGCCACGCCTTGGCATAGTGCTCGGCGCTCAGAGTTCCGCTGGCGATGGGCGGCGCCAGATGCCCAGCCATCTGCGTATCCATCTGCTCGGACAGCGCATGCAGCTCGGCCAAGGTCTGCACCGTGTGCAGCACATCCCTCGGGAAGATTCGCGCCAACGCGGGGACAACCCGCGCGAACTGAGCATCGCGTTGGCTGAAGTCCTGCGGCCCGTACAGCTCATCGAGAAAGAAGCGCGCCGCGCCCTGATAGCGATCGCTGGCCAGCAGATCGGCATAGGTAGCCGCAAAGCGCTGACGCTGATAGGCCTTGACCGCTGCCACGGTGTCATTGAGCCGGGCATCGTCGCGGCGTCGCTGGCGTTCCTGCTCCACCGTCTGCAGGTGTTGCAGGATGGTTTGAGCTGTTTGCTGGGTTGGGGTGAGGGCTTGATTCATGCGGGACAGGGCTGCAACACGCCTGCATTCTGACGCCATGCCGGCCGGGTGCACGCAGGCCCCGTACCATCAAGGCCTTGGCAACTCCGACCGCGGGCTCTGATGAATGCGCATTTGCAGAAGTTGATCGTGTTGCTGCGCTGGGGCCTTGCCCTGGGCCTGGGCGGCTGGCTCTGGCGGCAGGGCCACCCCCTCGGCGCCATGATGCTGGCGGCCGCCGTGCTGTGGGGCCATGTGTTGATACTGGCGTTGGAGTTCCTGATGCTGCCCGTCATCAACCGCCTTGACCCGGCACCTGCCGCCGGTCTGCGCCAGCATCTGCGCGCCTGGTGGATAGAGTCGCTCGCCTGCTCACGGGTGTTTGGTTGGCAACAGCCGTTCGCCTCGCGGCGCGAGCCTGATCATTTGCCAACCGATGCCGCGGGCCGGCGCGGCGTGCTGCTGGTGCATGGTTTCTTCTGCAATCGCGGTCTGTGGAATGACTGGCTGGCGCGCCTACGCAGCGCGGATGTGCCGGTCATTGCACTCACGCTGGAGCCCGCATTCGGATCGATAGACCGCTACGCAGCCGCACTCGAGGCGGCTGTTCAGGAGCTGGAGCACCGCACCGGTAGCGCCCCGGTGCTGGTGGGCCACAGCATGGGGGGCCTGGCCATCCGAGCCTGGTGGCGGGCGCATGGGCATGAGTCCCGGGTGCACCAGGTGCTGACCCTGGGCACACCTCATGCCGGCACCTTCATGGCGCGCTTCTCGGCGGCCCGCAATGCCGGGCAGATGCGGCTGGGCAGCGCCTGGCTCAAGAATCTGGCAGCACAGGAGTCAGCCGCAATGCGGGCACAGATGCGCTGCTACTACAGCCACACCGACAATATCGTCTGCCCCGCCAGCTCGGCGGCATTGGCCGGTGCGCAGCATATTCATCTGCCCGCCACCGGCCATATCGGACTGCTGTACGAAGCGCAGGTGTTTGATGACCTGATGCAATGCCTGCGTTTGCCAGCAGCCTCCTGACGCTCAGGTAGACGGGGTGTCGCTCAACACGCCGCGGCGGATCTGGTCCAGCTCGATGCTCTCGAACAGGGCCTTGAAGTTGCCTTCGCCGAAGCCTTCATTGCCCTTGCGCTGTATCAGCTCGAAGAAGATCGGGCCGATCACCTCCTTGGTGAAGATCTGCAGCAGCAGCTCGTGCGGCGCACCCTGGTGGGTGGCGCCATCGATCAGGATGCGCAGGCGGCGCAGTTCGGCAATGTTCTCGCCATGGTTGGGCAGGCGCTTGTCGATCAGATCGAAGTAGGTTTCGATGGTGTCCTGGAAGATCACACCAGTGGACTTCATACCTTCCACCGAGCCATAGATGTTGTTGGTGCCCAGTGCCACGTGCTGTATGCCCTCGCCGTGGTACAGGTGCAGGTACTCGGCGATCTGGCTCTTGTCGTCGCTGCTCTCGTTGATCGGGATGCGGATCTTGCCGCAGGGGCTGGTCATGGCCTTGCTCTTCAGGCCGGTCAGCTTGCCCTCGATGTCGAAGTAGCGCACTTCCTTGAAGTTGAACAGGCCCTCGTAGAACTCCGCCCATTCCTTCATGCGGCCGCGATAGACGTTGTGCGTCAGGTGGTCGATATAGCCCAGGCCGTGACCGACCGGGTTGGCCTTCACAGGCTGACCGTTGGCGTCCAGCATCGGCACAAAGTCGACGTCATAGATGCTGATGTTGCCGATCTCGCCGGGCGCGGCGCCGTTCTTGCCCTGCCAGCGGTCGACGAAGTAGATCAGCGAGTCGCCGATGCCCTTGATCGCCGGGATGTTCAATTCCATCGGGCCGGTCTTGTTGTCAAAGCCCCAAGCGCCGAGCTCCAGCGCGCGCTTGTAGGCAAAGGCGGCGTCCTTGACGCGGAAGGCAATGGCGCAGATAGACGGGCCGTGCGTGCGTGCAAAGCGTTGCGCGAACGAATCCGGCTCGGCGTTGATGATGAAGTTGATCTCGCCCTGGCGGTACAGGGTGACGTTCTTGTGCCGGTGCTTGGCCACGGCGGTGAAACCCATGGTCTCGAACAACTGGCCCAAGGCGGCGGGATCGGGGGCCGCGTACTCGATGAACTCGAAACCGTCGGTGCCCATCGGGTTGTCCCAGGGGGTGAAAGCCATGTCGGTGCTCCGGTAAGGAAAGAGATGCAAAAGCGCTTGAGGTGGCTCAAGACTGTAGGCGTTCAGTGGCGCAGGATTGAAGCCAAATCATGTGCGAATGCGCATAGACGCGCAGGATTCCTGCAAGAATTGAGGCATGGACAAAGCTATTCAGCTCGATACGATTGATAGACGCATCCTCAGGGCTTTGCAAGTCGATGGCCGGGTGACTTTTGACGCCTTGGCCGCCCAGGTCAACCTGTCGGCCTCCGCCGTGCTGCGCCGGGTGCGGCGGCTCGAGGAGTCCGGCGCGATCTCGGCCTATGTGGCCCTGGTGCCGCCCGAGCGCGTGGGCCTGGGGCTTACCGCCTACATCAATGTGCGGCTCGAAAAGAACACCGAAAGCCACAAGCGCAACCCGATGGATCTGTTCCGCGCGGCGGTGCAGACCTGGCCCGAGGTGGTGGAGTGCGCGGCGCTGACCGGCGAGATGGACTACATCCTGCGCGTAGTGGTCGAAGACATGGCGCATTACTCGCGCTTCATCACCGACACCCTGCTGCGTCACCCCAGCGTGCAGGACTGCAAGACCAGCTTTGTGCTGGACCGGGTCAAGAACACGACGGCCGTGCCGGTGTGACTCTTCAGGGTCTGCGTCGTGCGATGGCGACGGCGGCCAACCCGGCCAGCAGCATCAACCAGCTTGAGGGCTCGGGCACCACGCCAACCAAGTTGACGTTGTCGAGCTCGGCATGGTCATTGCCAGCGGTCTTCCAGTCGGCGTTGATATAGATGCCCTGCAGCGCGCCCAGCACATTGCTCAGGTCGGCACTGCTGGCGGCGGCCAGTATCGGCAGGCCGGTGATCTCGTAGCCGACGATCTTCTGCCAGGCGGGCGACGCCGTCAGCACGGCGGAATACGAGGTCATGGTGCTGCCAGGAGCGCCGCCAAACCAGGCCAGCAGATTGGCGCCCGATTGCAGCACCAGCGTCGGGAACATGTCGGCGGTGGCGTCCTTGAGGCTGTCGCTGAGATCGAAACTCAAGCTGCCACCGAGAAAGGCCGACTGGTTGCCCAGGAACTTGGCCGGCGCGGCAAACACCGTCCAGCTGAACAGGTCACTGGTGCTGATGCGCTGCGTGCCGGTCTCGAAGCTGGCCGCCTGGCTGGCGGCGGACAGACTCAGCAGATTGGCGACACGCCAGTTCTCGGTGTCGGCGTTGAAGCGGCTTTCCACCGGGGCGGGGGCTGCCTGGGCAACCGTGGCTGCCATCAGTAGCGTGGCCGCAGCAGCGGACTTGAACACGTGGCTGGACTTCATCTGCGGCCCCTGGTTGGCTCAAGCCCTGCAGTGTAGGCCTGCGGTGGCCCGCCGTCACGCCTGGTCTTTGCGTGTCAGCACCACGGCCAGCTCATGCCAGCCGCGCTCGTGGGGGGTGGCCGCATAGGGCGGGGCAGGCCAGCCCCACAGCGTGGCCGGGAACAGCGCACGCATCGCATTGATGTCGCAGTGATAGGGCGGCCCTTCGATGCGGCCTTGAGCCGCTGATTCGCGCGGTGCTTGCATGAACAGGGCCAGCAGCCTGCCACCGGGCCGAAGCCAGCCGTGGAGCTGGTCGGCGTAGCGACGCCAATGGTCGGGGTGCAGCGCGCACAGGCAGGTCTGTTCATAAACGATGTCCAGCGGCTGCTTGGGTGCCCAGCTGAGCACATCGGCCAACTCGACATCGGCCTCCAGGCATGCGTGCGCCATACGCTCCTGCACCCGCGCGACTGCCGCCGGAGCGTAGTCCAGGGCAGTCAGCTGGCGTACGCCGGCCTGGGCCAGCAGCAAGACCTCGTGCCCGTTGCCGCAGCCAGGCACGGCCACCCGGTCATTGGGGGCGATCTGACTCTGCTCCAACCACTGCCTCAGCTGCGGATGGGCCTGACCGCGGTCCCAGGGGGTCTGACCCGATTCAAACCGGGCCTGCCAGAAGCCGACGTCGGGGCCATGTGTCATTCCATCTCCAATAGGGTTGCCAGGGTCGGCCCCTCTGCCATGTTCAGCAACTGGCTGATTTCCTTCACATCGTCGGGTACGGCGGCGTTGTCCCAGCCATTGGCCGTGTGACGTGCCAACTGGATGGCCAGCTTGACGGTCAACACCTGCGGATTGGTGGTTGGGCGGTCGTCGGTGATGCGCACCAACAGCTCGGGCAGATGCCAGGCCTGCATCAGCGAATGTTCGAGGTCAGTCAGCTTGATGTTCAGCACCTCGCGCTGAGCCACGGCGCTGCGCAGGGTGGAGTCGGCTCGTTGCCTGGCCTGGATGTCCAAGGCCAAGGCGGGGGCATGGCACCACAGCAGCATCTCGGCAAAGTCATGCAGCAGGGCCGCGCTGTAGATCACCGGTGCATCGTGGTCCATGCGCATCAGTGCAAAGCCCATGGCAAAGTTGGCCGCCCGCTCCGCTCGCTTGATCACCTGGTAAAGGCCGTCCAGCGCCTCGGGTTGATCGGCGAAACGCTCCTCGACCGTGGGCTGCGGACCGAAGTCGCGGAAGAAGGGGGTGATGCCGGTCAGCACCAGGGCGGCGGTGACGGTTTCGGCGTCGGTGACCCGGCTGCTCGGGCGGTTGCTGGCCACATGGGCCATCACCTTCAGGGTCATCAGCGGGTCGCGGGCAATCATCTCGCCCAGCATATTGGCATCGACAGCGTCCTCATTGGCGCGCAGCAACTCCAGCTCGGAGGCGGTTTCGGCCAGCACGGGGATCTCGGCATCGCGGAAGTAGGCCGTCCACCAGCCCAAATCGGGCAGGGCGCGTGTCAGTGGCGTGAATGGAAGGGCGGCGGCAGTCATGGGCGGACCTGAAATGGGGGCATCTTGCTACGTCTATCGGGTGGCGCCATGCCCGACTTTAGCCACCCGGCCCAAGGGCAAGAGCCCGCTGCGCATTTCTGCGCAGCGGGCTCTTGTTTGATGCGGGAATCACAGGCGGTTGACGCCGGGCAGGTAACCGATCAGCTCGCCGTCAACGAACAGCGCGCCTTCCGGGGCGCCGGCTTCTGCATAGAACTCGACCACGGGGGCCTTGGTTCTGCGCTCAACCAGGTTCATTTTGGCGGCCAGCTGCGCCAGCATCGTGCTGGCGGCCTGCAGCAGCAGCGCCAGGGTGCGGCGCCAGCTCGGGGTTGCGGCCAGTGCGTCCGGCCAACGTGTCAATGTCGTGCGTGTCATGTCAGGTCTCCGGTGGGTCCGGGGCAGGGCTTGCTGCCTTCAAGGACCGTTGTCGTCTATCGATTTGGCGAGTTGCTTGAGCTCGAAGCGCAGCAGTTGCTTTGTTTGCTGGCGCTGGCCCTGCACGGGGCTGCCGTGACAACCGGCGCGGCGGAACAGGCTCGGGGCAACCAGCGGATTGCGTGGTTTGCTATAGGTCTTGCCCTTGGCAATGACCGGGCGGGGTGCGGTAAATACGGCCATCAGAACTCCTTGTACTTCGGGTGCCCACGCAGGGCGTCGTCGGTTCGCGCGTCAACGCGGGCTGCAAAAGCACCACGGCCCGGGGCAGTGATGCATCCCGGGCCGTGTGGTGATCAAGACTGAGCGTGCTTGCTCAGCGCTGTCGCCATCGCGGTCGGGCCGGGGCTGCCCCATGTCGGGTGCCTTCGATCAGCGACTCGAACACCTTGGCCGTCAGCGGCTGATTCAGCGCTGGGCGGCAAACAAAGCGGTTCAGGGTCGTCGAAGACATAGGGCGGCCGGTCTCGGGGCTGGAGGTGGAAGGGCGGGGATCGCTGCGGTACTGCACTGCAACTTGCGCAAATGATAAACGATTGATTATCTTGCGCAAGTGCTTTTTATCGACTGACACAAAAAAGTTCAGCGTTTGTTTTTCAGCGGGGCCACGGCCTGCTGCAGCTTGCGCCATTCGTCGACATCGGTCTTGGCGCTGGCGGCCGGGGCAGCGGTGCTGGGTCTGCGCACGCCGGGCGCCAGTGGAGGTGTCGGCAGCGTCGGTGCACTCGGTGGCGTCAACACCTCGCCCAGCAGGTCCAGCAGGCGGGTGCGGGCCCGCTGCGGATGGCGGCGGTAGTAGGTCAGCACCAGGCCGACGATGAAGCGTTCGTCGTCGTCCTGTGGCATGCTGGGCTGGGTGTCGGCCAACGGTGGCAGGCCGGGTGGCGAGAGGGTCGTCGCGCCCTTGGATGCTTGGTTCTGCGCCAGGCCATGGTCCTGGTCCATCCAGCCTATCGGCTTGTGGCACAGTTGCTCGAACTGGCGTGCCAGGCGTTCGCCGATCTGGCGTGAGCGGCCCTTGATCTGGCTCCAGTAGCTGGGTTGGATCTGCAATCGCTCGGCGAAACGCCGCTCCAGACCGCGCAGGGTGGCGGCATCGGGGTGTTTGATGGTGGCGCTGACGAACTCTTCGAACAGGACGAGCGCGTTGTCCAGACGGATCTGGGCCACGTCCTTGGGGGCGGAATACATATGCGTATGATAAAGCTGCGTTGTCCTCGCCCGTTTTGCGCCCGGTCCGACCTCAAGGAGTCTCCATGAAGATGCTGCTTGCGTTGTTTGTTCTTGGCTGGCTCACAGGGGGCTCTGCCGCCGCCGCCGAGCGAAGTCTTGATAAAGAAGTCGTGATCAACGCCAGCCTGGACCAGGCCTGGGCCGCCTGGACCACGCGCGAGGGCATCACCAGCTTCTTTGCGCCCGATGCGCAGATCGAGGCCCGCGTCGGCGGGGCCTTCCACATCTATATCGACCCCGGCGCCATGCCGGGCAACAAGGGCGCCGACGATATGCGCTTCATGGCCCTGAGCCCCAAGCGCATGCTGTCCTTCGACTGGAATGCGCCGCCCAGCCTGCCCGAGGCGCGCCAGCAGCGCACCTTCGTCGTGCTGCGCTTCGAGCCGGTCGATGAAAAGCAGACTCGCATCAAGCTGCACCACACCGGCTGGGGCGATGGCGGTGAATGGGACAAGGCCTATGCGTACTTCGACCGCGCCTGGGGTGGCGTGCTGGCCAATCTGAAGTCCCGCTTCGAGACCGGCCCCAAGGACTGGACGTCCTGGCTGGCCCAGCTGGAGGCCTACCGCGCCCAGGCCAAGGCGGCGGCCGCCTCGGCGCCCAAATAGTCAGGTCGGCGACGCGATCTACTCTTCCTCGTGCACGTGATGCGCCGCCACCAGCTGCGCCTGGGTATTCGGCGGCACCGGCTCGTAGTGCGACAGCAGCAGCGTGTAGCGCCCCTGACCGCTGGTCATCGAATTGAGCCGGGTCTGGTAGCTGCTCAGCTCGGACATCGGCGCCTGCGCCTGCACCGTGATGCTGCCCGGCACCAAGGTGCGCGTGCCATTGATCTGCGCACGCCTTGAGGCCAGGTCGCCAGTGATGTCGCCCATGGCCGCATCGGGGGCGGTGATGTCCACATGGACGATGGGTTCCAGAATCAAGGGCCTGGCCTCGCGCACCGCCGCCATCAAGGCCTTGCGGCCGGCAGCGATGAAGGCAATTTCCTTGCTGTCCACCGAATGGTGCTTGCCGTCGAACACGACCACGCGCAAATCCACCAGCGGATAGCCGGCGATCACGCCCGTCTCTAGCACCTGGCGCACGCCTTTTTCCACCGCCGGCATGAACTGGCCCGGAATCGTGCCGCCCTTGACCTCGTCGGCAAACTCGAAGCCGGCGCCACGCGGCAGCGGCTCGATGCGCAGATAGACCTCGCCGAACTGACCGGCGCCGCCGCTCTGCTTCTTGTGCCGGTGGTGGCCCTCGGCCGGTGCCGAGATCGTCTCGCGATAGGCAATGCGCGGGGGCCGGGTGTTGACCTCGAACTTGTAGGCCTCGCGCAGGCGCTCCAGCAGCATGCGCAGATGCAGCTCACCGAGGCCGTAGACGATGGTCTCGTTGGTCGAACCGGAGCGCTCGATCTTCAGGCAGGGGTCTTCGTCCACCAAGCGGGTGAGGATTTCCCACAGCCGCTGCTCGTCGCCGTGGCGCTTGGGCTCGATGGCCAGGCCATGCACGGGCTCGGGGAACTCAATCGGCAGCAGGTGGATGTGGTCGTCCTCGGCGGCGTCGTGCAGCACCGCGTCGTAGTGCAGCTCATCGACCTTGGCGATGGCGCAGAGATCGCCAGGCAGCGCATGGGCGACCTCGACATGCTCCTTGCCCTGCAGCATGAACAGATGGCCGACCTTGAACGGTTTGCGGCCGTCGCCGACGTACAGCATGCTGTTGCGGCTCAGGGTGCCCTGATGCACGCGCACGATGCCCATCTTGCCCAGGTAGGGGTCCATATTGACCTTGAACACATGGGCCAGCACATGCAGGGCCGGATCGGGCTCGGCATGCAGCGGCTTGGCGGCCTCGCCCTCGCCCTTGACGAACTGCGGCGGGTTGCCCTCGGTGGGGTTGGGCAGCAGGCGCACGATGACGTCCAGCAACTCGGCCACACCGGCGCCATTGCGCGCCGACATGAAGCAGACCGGGATCAGATGGCCCTCGCGCAAGGCCTGCTCCAGCGGTGCATGCAGCTCGCTGGCGTCCACATCGCCATCGTTCAGATAGCGATCGACGAAATCCGGGTCCACCTCAACGACCTGCTCGACGAGAGCGCGGTGGGCCTCATCCACCGAAGAGAAATCGGCCGCGCCGCTGGATTGGAAGAAGCAGTCCGCCACCGCCGTGCCGCCGCCTGAGGGCAGGTTCAGCGGCAGGCATTCGCGGCCGAAGGTCTCGCGTATCTGCGCCAGCAGCGCCGGCAGGTTCACGCCCGGCGCCTCGATCTTGTTGATGATGATCAAGCGGGCCAGGCCGCGCTGGGCGGCGGTTTCCATAAAGCGGGCGGCCATCAGCTCGATGCCGGTCTGGGCGTTGATGACGATGGCCGCGGTGTCCACCGCCTCCAGCGCCGGCAGCGACTGGCCGATGAAATCGGGTGCTCCGGGGGTGTCGATCAGGTGGATGCGGATGCCCTGGTGTGTCAGATGGACCAGGCTGGTCTGCAGCGAATGCTGCATGCGGCGTTCCAGCGGGTCATGGTCGCTGACGGTCGAGCCTTTCTCGACCGTGCCCGAGGTGGAGATGGCGCCCGCCTTGTGCAGCAGGGCCTCGATCAGGGTGGTTTTACCGGCTGCAGCGGGGCCCACCAGGGCGAGGGTCCGTATCGCTGCAATGCCGGGATGCGTGCTTGAAGACATGAGCACTCCTTGCAGCCCTCCGGGCTGCATGACCAGCGTGGCTAGGCAGGTCTGAGCGCGTCTCTATCGGGGCGTGTTCACGGCCTGATGTGGCTTGAGCGTAAGGGATACGCCCAAGCGGCACAAGCCGAGTTTGCACCAGCGCGCGAATCAGGTCGCCGCGACCGCGCCACCCCACCAGCGCTGAGGCGCCGCCTGGCCCGTGAATCCATAGTCCACCTGCGGTACCCGGCCACTGACGATGTCGGCCACCGCCGCCGCCGAGCCGCAGCTGTGCGTCCAGCCCAAGGTGCCGTGGCCGGTGTTGAGGAACAGATTGCCGACCGGGCTGCGGCCGATATAAGGCAGGTTGCTGGGCGTGGCCGGGCGCAGGCCGGTCCAGAACTGGGCGCCCCGGCCATCGGTCATGTTCGGGAACAGCTCGCGCACCCGCCGCACGATGGCCTCGCAGCGCAGCAGGTTCAGGTCGGTGTTGTAGCCATTGAGCTCGGCCGTGCCGGCAATGCGCAGCCGGTCGCCGAGGCGCGAGAACACCAGCTTGTATTCATCGTCGGTCAGCGACACGCTGTAGGACTGTTCGGGCGCGGTGACCGGCAGGGTGACCGAGTAGCCCTTGGCCGGATAGATGTTCAGCGAGATGCCCAGGTCGCGGGCCAGGCCGCGGCTGAACGAGCCCAGGCACAGCACATAGGCATCAGCCCGCTCGGTGCGCACCACGCCCTCGGCGTCGGCCACCTGCACGCCAGTCACGACCTGACCCTCGCGCTGCACGCCGAGGATGCGGGTGTCGTACAGAAAGCGCACGTTGCGCTGGGCAGCCAAGGTTGCCAGGCCCTGGGTGAAGCGATGGGCGTCACCCGATTCGTCGCTGGGCGTCATGCTGCCGCCGACGATTTTCGAGCGGCATTGCGCCAGTGCCGGCTCGATGGCCACGCATTCGTCGGCGGTCTTCATGTCCAGCTCGCAACCCTGCTCGCGCATCAGCTGGGCCGGCGCCTGCGCATCGTCGAACTCGCGCTGGCTGGTGTAGAAGTGCAGGATGCCTTCAGTCAGCTGGTCGTATTGCAGGCCGGTGCGCTGGCGCAGGCTTTGCAGCTGGCTGCGGCTGTAGAGGCCCAGGCTGACGATCTGGCGGATGTTGTGCCGGGTGCGGGCCGGCGTGCACTCGCGCAGGAACTGCAGGCCCCAGCGCCACTGGGCCGGGTCGGCGCGCAGGCGGAACAGCAGCGGCGCGTCCTCCTTCATCAGCCACTTCAAGACCTTGAACGGGGCGCTGGGGTTGGCCCAGGGTTCGGCGTGCGAGACCGAGACCTGGCCGCCATTGGCGAAGCTGGTTTCCATTGCGGCAGCCGGTTGGCGGTCTATCACCGTCACCTCATGGCCGGCCTCATGCAGGTACCAGGCGGTGGTCACGCCGGTCACGCCGGCGCCAAGAACGATTACTTTCATGCGGAACTCTCATCAGGTTTGAACAGAGCAAACGAGATGACGCATTCCAAAAAACAGGTGAGCGCGCGCATCTCGCGCCGCTCCCCCTGTCCTTGGTACCTGAGAGATTCCGCGACGGCGTTGCCGCCTTGCGTTGCTCCTTCGGTGGGGTGCAGACCTTGCGTCTGCGCCCTCTCTCCAGTTCGGCTGTGAATGGAAACAGTACGGGGCCTGAGCGAGTATGGGAGCTTGCGCCTTCGGCGGCAGGCCAGCGTGTTTGACGCCTGCCTGCTCTCTCCTGTGTTCCGGAGCGCAGTGTAGCGGGGCCTGGCTGGCAGCGTCAAACCAGGGTCATCACGCCCGGCAAAAAAACGTGCACACTGCGCGGCTGAATCAAGAGCTTCGGGGAGGGGAGCGATGTTCGATCTGGACGCCTATCTGCAGCGCATCGGCTACACGGGCGAGCGCGCGCCCACCCTGCCTGTGCTGCGTGCCGTGCACCGCGCCCATGCGCTGAGCATACCGTTTGAGAACCTGGACATCCTGCTCGGCCGCCCGATTCGCATTGACATTGACAGCGTCCAGGCCAAGCTGGTGCAGGCCCGTCGCGGCGGCTATTGCTTCGAGCAGAACCGGCTGCTGGCCGAGGCGCTGCAGGCGCTGGGTTTCGAGCTGCAGACGCTGATTGCGCGGGTACGCTATCGCGCGACATCCGTGCGTGCGCGCACCCACATGATGCTGCTGGTGCAGATCGACGGCCAGCCCTGGCTGGCCGATGTCGGCTTCGGCTCGCAGGGCCTGATGCAGCCGATGGTGCTGGTCGAGGCCGAGGAGCAACGCATCGGCCTGTGGCGCTACCGGCTGATGCGCGAGGGCCTGTTGTGGCTGCTGCAGGTCTGGGAGGGGCAGCAGTGGACGGACGTCTATATCTTCTCGCTGGAGCCGCAGATGGCGGTCGACTACGAGCAGGCCAACTACTTCACCGCCACCCATCCCGATTCGCGCTTCACCTTCACGCTGGTGGCGGTGCGCAGCACGCCCGAGCGGCGCTATCTGCTGCGCAATCTGGAGCTGAGCATCAACGAAGGCCAGGGCGCGCAGATCTCGCACCGGCTGCGTGACCAGGATGAGTTGCTGGACGTGCTGGCCACCACCTTCGGCCTGCGGTTTCCGGCAGGCACACGCTTCAAGTTCATCGAGCCCTGATCCCCCACGAATCAGGGGGGCGGCGGGCGGTGGCAGCGCCTAGTGTTGGAGGTGCCTGTTGCACGTCGATGGAGCATCTTCATGAAGCTGCCGCTGACCCATGCCCTGCATCATTCACTATTGGCCTCGGCCTTGTTTGCGGCGCTGGCGCCTACGGCCACCGCGGCCGACTTCGTCTTCAGCGCCGGCCTCTACAGCCCCGGCGTGACCGCACCCCAGCCGCTGCTGCTGGGTGATGCGCTGCAGATCAACGCCGGGGGCAACAAATTCTTCAGCGGCGTCAGCTTCACCAATCTCAGCGGCACGGTGAACTGGAACACCACCGACTCGCTGTTCCTGCAGAGCGGGGCGCTGATCAGCAATGCCGGCCTGTGGGATGCGCGCAGCGACAACGCGCTGGTCAACAACGGCGGCGCCACCTCGAGCTTCGACAACAGCGGGGTTTTCCGCAAGAGCGTCGGTGTGGGCAGCACCAGCATAGGCAGCATCGCCTTCGTCAACAGCGGCACCATTGATGCGCAGACCGGTTTCATCGACTTTGGCGGCGGCAATGTCACCTTCAATGCCGGCACTCAGTTCACCGGCACGGGCCTGACGCGCATCACCAGCAACGCCAGCTTCAACGGTTCGTTCACCTCGGCGAATCTGCGGCTGCACGGGGGCACGTTCACCGGTGGGGCGGCGCAGATCGGTGGCACCGTGGCCTTCTCCGGCGGGGCACTCACGGGTGGCTGGGCATTGGGCGGCGGCCAGACGCTGCTGGGCGTCGCTGGCGGCAACAAATTCCTCAGCGGGGCGGCGTTGGCCAATCAGGGCAGCCTGCTGTGGCAGACCACTGATTCACTGTTCCTGCAGAGCGGCAGCAGCCTGGACAACCAGAACCTCTTTGAGCTCCAGGCCAGCGCCAGCCTGGTCAACAACGGAGGGGCAACGTCCAGCTTCACCAACAGCGGCACCCTGCGTGCGCTGGCCGGGCAAACCGGCACCATTGGCACCATCGCCTTTGTCAGCAACGGCGGCACGATGGAGGCGCTTGGCACGCTGAACTTTGCCGGCAACAACGCGAGCTTCAATGCGGGCTCGCAATTTACCGGCACCGGCGAGAACCGGGTCACCGGGAATGCAAGCTTCGACGGCGCCATCAGCTCCAGCAATCTGCGACTGGAGAGCGGCACCTACACGGGTGGCGGCGCCATTCTTTCCGGCTTGGTGGCCTTGTGGGGCGGCACGATCACCGGTAGCTGGGAACTGAGCGCCGGCCAGACCCTGCTGGGTCAGGATGGCGGCAACAAACTCCTCAGCGGCGCTGCCCTGGTCAACAAGGGCCAGTGGCTGTGGCAGAGTGGCAACTCGCTGTTCCTGCAAAGCGGCAGCGTATTGGACAACCAGGGCAGCTTCGTGATGAGCACCGGCATGTCGCTGGTCAACAACGGTGGCGCGACATCCAGCTTCGTCAACGGCGGCACCCTGAGTGTGGCCAGCGGGCAGGCCGGATCGGTGGGCACCATCGCCTTCGTCAACAACGGCGGCACGCTTGATGTGGCCGGTACGCTGGCCTTCAACGGCAATAACGCACGGTTCAACAGCTGCAGCCAGTTCATTGGCAGCGGCGTCACCGTGGTCAATAGCAATGCCATGTTCGTCGACGACTTCCAGTCGCAAAATCTGCGGCTTGCCAGCGGTACGTTCAGCGGCGGCGACGGTAGCCCCGGCTCCAAGGCGCTGGTCGGCGGCATGGTCGAGTTCACCGGCGGCTTCCTGACCGGCGGCTGGGAACTGGCCAGCGGCCAGACCATGGCCGGCAAGAGCGGCGGCAACAAGTTCCTCAGCACGGTCAATCTGCTCAACAAGGGCACTCTGGCCTGGCAGACCACCGATTCGCTGTACATGCAAAGCGCTGCGCTGCTGGACAACCGGGGGCTGTTCGATGCCCAGGCCAGCATGGCGCTGGTCAACAACGGGGGCAGCACTTCGGTGTTCAACAACAGCGGCACCGTGCAGGTGGCGGCGGGCCAGACGGTCAATGTTGGCACCATCGCCTTTGTCAACGACGGCGGCCAGCTGAAGGTCGCCAACGGCGGCCTCTTGAACTTTGCCGGCAACAATGCCGCGTTCAACACCGGCACACAGATGAGTGGCGCAGGCGTGGTGGCCGTGACCGGCAATGCCAGCTTCGCCGGCGAGATTGCCAGCAGCAATCTGTCGATGCGCGCCGGCAACTTAACGGGCACGGCAGCGCGGCTGAGCGGTGCGGCCGAGTTCGGCGGCGGCGTTTTGGTCGGCGGCTGGGAGATCGCGTCGGGCGCCACCCTGACCGGTGTCAATGGCGGCAACAAAATTCTCAGCACCGTTGCCTTGAGCAACAAGGGCACTTTGGAATGGACGACGGGGAACTCGCTGTTCCTGCAAAGCAATGCCCAGCTGATCAACGAGGGCCTGCTGGACGTGCAGACCGATATGAGCTTTGTCAATAACGGCGGCGCCACCTCCAGCATCGTCAACCAGGGGCGGCTGGTGAAATCGGCCGGCGCCGGCTCAATGACCATCGGCGGCGGTCTGGCCTTCAGCAACCCAGGTGTGATGGAGGTGCAGGCGGGCACGATCCAGCTGCCGACCAGCTTCAGCAGCCCTGGCACGATGATGGGCACCGGCACCTTCGCGACCAATGCGCTGACCAACTCCGGCCATCTGGCGCCCGGCAGCTCTGCCGGCACCTTGGCCCTGAATGGCAATTACGCGCAGACCGGCGCCGGCAGCTTCGATGTCGAGCTGGCCAGCAGCCTGGCTTTCGACCGCTTCCTGATCAATGGCGCGGCCAGCCTCGACGGCACCCTGGCCTTGCATTGCATCGCTGGCTGTGCGCTGAGCAATGGCGACGAGTTCGTGATACTCGACGCCACCGGCAATATGACCGGCGCCTTTGCCAGTGTCAGCGTCGATGGTTTCGGCCAGGGCTTCCAGTACGACGTGTTCTACGACTACAACCAGGATCTGGTCAAGCTGACGGTGCTGCAGGTCGGGGCGGTGCCCGAGGTGCCGATCTGGGCGATGCTGCTGGGCGGGGTGGGGCTGCTGGCCTTGCGTCGGCGCAAGGCCATTTGACTCACTGGAAGGCGACCTCCGCAAAGCTCCGGAGCTTCCGGCTATGGAGTTGATCCATCCGCTGCTGACGTAGCAGCTCGATTGCCCGAATGCCAATCTTCAGGTGCTGATCGACCCGCTCGCGGTAGAAATGGTTGGCCATGCCGGGTAGCTTGATCTCGCCATGCAGCGGCTTGTCGCTGACGCACAGCAGGGTGCCGTAGGGCACGCGGAAACGAAAGCCATTGGCGGCGATGGTCGCGCTCTCCATGTCCAGGGCGATCGCGCGACTCTGGCTGAAGCGGCGCTCGGGCGTGGTGGCCTGGCCGCGGAAGGGCAGGAGCTCCCAGTTGCGGTTGTCGGTGGAGGCCACGGTGCCGGTGCGCATGATGCGCTTGAGCTCGTAGCCTTCGAGCTGGGTCACCTCCTCGACGGCTGTTTCGAGTGCCTGCTGCACCTCAGCCAGCGGCGGTATCGGCACCCACAGCGGCAGATCCTCGTCCAGCACATGGTCTTCGCGCACATAGCCGTGGGCCAGCACATAGTCGCCCAGGGCCTGCGAATTGCGCAGGCCGGCGCAGTGGCCCAGCATCAGCCAGGCGTGCGGGCGTAGCACGGCAATGTGGTCGGTGATGGTCTTGGCATTGGCCGGGCCGACGCCGATATTGACCATGGTGATGCCGCTGCGGTCTTCACGTATCAGGTGGTAGGCGGGCATTTGCGGCAGCCGCGGCAGTATCACGCCCAGCTCGTCGCCCGGCTGGGCGGCCAGGCCCTTGCGTCGCGTCACCACATTGCCCGGCTCGACAAAGGCGATGTACTCGTGGCCACTGTCCTGGGCCATCAGCGCATGGCCCATGCGCACGAATTCGTCGATGTAGAAGGCGTAGTTGGTGAACAGGACGAAGTTCTGGAAGTACTCGGGCAGGGTGCCGGTGTAGTGGCGCAGCCGGTGCAGCGAATAGTCCACCCGCGCGGCGGTGAACAGGGCCAGGGGCAGGGCCTCGCCGGGCGCCGGCTCATGGGTGCCGTTGGCAATGCCGTCGTCCATCGCCGCCAGATCGGGCAGGTCGAACAGATCGCGCATCAGCTTGCGGCGCTCGGGCGTCAGCGAGCCTTCCAGATGGTCATGCTCGGCCAGCGAGAAGTGCACCGGTATCGGCTGGCTGCTGGTGCCTATCTCCAACGCCACGCCATGGTTCTGCAGCAGCAGCGTGAACTGCTCGGCGTAGTAGTGCTCGAACAGCTCGGGCCGGGTCAGCGTGGTCTCGAAGGTGCCGGGCCCGGCGACGAAGCCATAGCTGAGCCGCGAATCGGCGCGGGCCACCGTGTCTGTGTGCACGCGCACAAAGGGATAGCAGGCACGCACGCGCTGGGTGAAGGCCTCGCCGGCCACGAAGCGCTGCAGGCTGTCACGCAGGTGGGCGACGCTTTGCTCGTAGATCAGTCGCGCCTGGGCCAGCGCGGCCTGGGGGTCATCGAAACGTGCGGGGGCGACGAACAGGCCGGTGTCGGCATGGGGATTGTGGTGCTTTCTCATGCCCCCGATTGTGAGCGCTGGCCCGTGACGCAGGCCAGCCAGTAGTCGCGCTCGCCAGGGCCCACGCCCAGGTCCAGCAACTCGCGGGCGTCCATCTGGGCCAGCGCCTGCGCATCGGCGCGGCGGCGTTGGGCCTGCAGCAGGATCTGGTACAGCTTGATCAAGAACTTCATGGCAACTCCTCAACGATGAGCCGCTATCCTGGTATTTGCCCTAGTATTTGGGAAGTTGAATCATCTGACCGAGTAATTCAGAAATACTGATGCGTAGCCTGAACCTGGACCAGATCCGCACCCTGGTGGCGATTGCCGACCTCGGCACCTTTGCTGCTGCCGCCCAGGCCATGCACCTGGCGCCGCCGACGGTGAGCCTGCACATCAGCGAGCTGGAGGCGCGGCTGGGCACGCCGCTGCTGCTGCGCGGCGGCCGCAAGGTGCTGGCCACGGCCGCCGGCGCGGCCCTGGTGGAGCGCGGCCGGCAGCTGCTGCGCGACAGCGAGGATGCCATCGACCTGGTGCAGCGCCATGCCCAGGGCCGGGTCGGCAAGGTCAGGCTGGGCACCTCCACCGGCGTGGTCGTGCACCTGTTGCCGCGGGTGCTGGAGGCGCTGGCGCAGGCCCATCCGGGCATCGACGTCGAGGTCAGTGTGCTGGGCTCCAGCGACACCTTGCAGCGCATCGCTGCGCGTCAATTGGAGATCGGCATCGTCACGCTGCCGCAGCCGGGCACGACCGAGCTGCCGGTCACGCCCTGGCGCAGCGACCCGATGATGGCCTTTCTGCCGCTGGCCTGGGAGGCTCCGGAGGCGGTGACACCGGCCTGGCTGGCCGAGAGGCCGCTGGTCTTCAATGACAGCGGCACGCGGATGTTCCGGTTGACGATGGAGTGGTTCGGCCGGGCCGGTTTCAGTCCGACGGCGCGCATCGAGCTGAACTACACCGAGGCGATGAAGAGCCTGGTGGCCGCTGGCTATGGCGCTGCCCTGCTACCGGTGGAGCAGCCGCCGGAGGAGGCACTGCAGATCGCCACCCAGCAGCGCCTGCAGCTGCGCCCCTTGCAACCGCCGCTGCAGCGCGAGCTGGGGCTGGTGCATCCGGACCCCGCCCTGCTGCCGGCGGCGGCCCTGCATGTGCTGGAGACCTTGAGGGCGTTTGCTGGTTGACCCGGATTGCATCCGGGCTACGGAAGTCCGGTAGCCCGGATGCAGTCCGGGGCTTGTGGCGCAGGTCAACGCTGGCCCCGGATTCCATCCGGGCTACCCAGGTCAAGTCCGGCGTGGGAACTCGATGCTCACGCCAAGGCCCCGCCCATCAAGACCTGGCCCCAGGCGCACGGTGGCGCCATGCTGGGCGGCCGCGCGCTCGACGATGGACAACCCCAGGCCGCTGCCCGCCTGCTCGTGGCCGGGCAGGCGGAAGAAGCGCTCGAACACCTTCTGATGCAGGTGCTCCGGAATGCCCGGGCCCTGGTCGATCACCGACAGCCGGACGCAGTCGGCCTCTTCCGCTATGCGCACCTGCACCTGGCTGCCCCCAGGTGAGTACTTGACGGCGTTGTCCACCAGGTTGTCGATCAGCGAGCCCATGCTCTCGCGGTGCAGGCGCAACCAGCATTCTTCGGGGGCGTGCAGCTCCACCTCGATGCCGCGCTGGTGGGCCAGCTCGGCGGCCAGCACGATGCGGTCGCGGGCCAGGGCCACCAGCTCGTGCTCGACCAGATCGACATTCTCCTGGTCGCCACCGGAGCGGGCCAGCGCCAGCAGCTGATGCACGGTATGCGTGGCGCGGCGCACGCCCTCGTTGAGGCGGGCCGAGGCGCCGGCCTGCCGACCCGTCAGGCCCGTGGCTTCACCGGCTGGCGGCTGCAGGGCCTCGGCATTGAGCTGTATCACCGCCAGTGGGGTCTTCAGCTCATGGGCGGCGTCGAGCAGGAACTCGCGCTCGCGCTCCAGCCGCTGCTGCAGCCGCGCCATCAACGCGTTCACCGAGGTCACGACCGGGGCCAGCTCGACATAGGGCGAGGCGGGCAGGGGCGACAGGTCCTTGGCCGAGCGCTGGGCGATCTGGTGGCCGATGCGCCGCAGCGGGCCGAAGCCGAGGCGGAACAGCAGCCACACCGGCAGCATTACCAGCGGCAGGCCGTAGAGCAGCGGACGCGCGTAGTAGCTCAGGCCGGTGAGGCTGAAGTGCCAGTCGCCCGGCTTCTCCTGCCAGCGGCGGATGATCAGCTCCTGCTCCGGGGCATTGGCCTCGGCATACAGCCATTTGTCGTCGCTGGCATACAGGTCCTCCTGGGGCGGCGCGCGGCGGTCCTTCAGCGTTGGCCCCAGCTGCGCCAGCAACTGGCCCTGGTGCCAGACCTGAACCAGGCTCAGCGGCGTGCGGTGGCCCTTGTGCTTCCACTCGATGTGGCGCAGCTGGTCCAGGTCGGCCAGCGCGGCGGCAATGGCCGGCGGCGCATCGAGCTTGTCGCGTACCTGGGCTCGGGTCAGATGGGCCCACAACTGGTTCTCGGCCTGGCCATTGCGGCTTTGCAGCCAGCCGATGTCGATCAGCTCGCGGGCCGTGAGGCCCACCCAGATCACGAAGATCACCGCGAATACGGCGCCCAGGGTGCGCTTGAACAACGAGCGCCGTGCTTCGCCGTAGTCGGCCACCGTCACTCCCGCTCCACCAAAAAGCCGACACCGCGCACGGTGCGGATATAGCCCTCGCCGATCTTCTTGCGGATATTGGAGATGTGCACATCCAGGCTGCGCCCGTCGGCATGCACAAGGGCCTTGGCCTCCAGCTGGCGGCGGGTGACCACCCGGTCGGGCAGCTTCAGCAGGGCCAGCAGGATGGAGAACTCGGTGCGCGACAGCGTGATGCGGCTGCCGGCCCTTCTCACCATCATGCTGTGCTCATCGAGCTCCAGGTCCTTGATATGCCAGGCATGCTGGGCCTCGTCATCGACCTGCTGGCCCGAGCGCCGCGCCACGGCTCGCAGGCGCGCCAGCAGCTCGACCCCGGCAAAGGGCTTGACCAGATAGTCGTCGGCGCCGCTATTGAGTCCGGTGAGCCTGTCCTCGATGCCGTCCCGGGCGGTGATGACCACGATCGGCAGCTTCTTGTCGACCAGCCGGATGCTGCGCAAGAGCTCTAGCCCATCGCCATCGGGCAGGCCCAGATCGAGCAGCAGCGCATTGAACTCGCGCTCGGCCGTCCAGTAACGGGCATCGGTGGCGCGGCGCACCCACATCACCTCGTTGCCTTCCTCCTGCAACAGCACCTGCAGCGAGCGCCCCAGCTCCAGGTCATCTTCCACCATGCAAATCTTCATGGGGCTGGACTCTAACAAGCAAGGTGTTAACGATGTCTTAACAAAGTCTTGAAAGTCCCTTTGGGGTTCGCACCGGATAGTCCGGTCCAGCCAAGCGGTGACGGATGCGCCGCAGCAGAAAAAGAATCGACCACAGATGAAAAGAACAACGATCCTGACAAGCCTCGCCTGGCTGCTGTGCCAGCCCGTGCTGGCGGCGCCGACGGCGCAGCTTCTGCCCACGCCCGCGCAGTTCGAGGCCTTGTTTCCCAAGCGCCTGGCCTTCTACAGCCATGAGGGGTTTCTGAAGGCGGCGCGCAGCTTCCCGGCCTTTGCCGGCACCGGGGATGAGGCGCAGCGCTGGCGGGAGATGGCGGCCTTCCTGGGCAATGTCGCTCACGAGTCGGACGAGCTGCGCGCGGTGCGCGAGTACCGCAGGGAAAACTACGACCACTATTGCAGCCTGGCTGACGGTGAGCGCTGCGCGCCGGGCCAGCAGTACTACGGCCGCGGCCCCATCCAGCTGTCCTGGAACTACCAGTACCGCCGGGCCGGCGAGGCCCTGGGCCTGGATCTGTGGGCCGACCCCGACCTGGTGGCCCGCGACCCGGCCGTGGCCTGGCAGACCGCGCTGTGGTACTGGATGACGCAGAACGGCCCCGGGACCATGACGGCCCACCAGGCCATGAACGGCGGCCCGGGTTTTGGCGCCACGGTGCGGTCAATCAATGGCCTGGTCGAGTGTGACAAGCCCGGTGATCCCGACGCGCAACGCAAGATCGCCCGCCGCGTGGCCTTCTATGCCCAGGCCGCACGCATCTTCGAAGTTCCCGTAGGCCCGAACCTGGGCTGCTGAATTCACAAGCCAACAAGTCGTAGAACCAAGGAGATACTTCGTGAGCAAGAACAACAATGGCCGCCGTAGTGAACCCGGTTGCCCGGGGCGCCTCAGCGCCACCCACGCGGCGGTCTGCGCCCTGCTGGCCCTGAGCCTTCCCGCCCATGCGCAGCCGGCACCGAAGCCGGACGGTGCCAACAAGCTGGACACCGTCGTCGTCACCGGCATCCGCGCCAGCCTCAAGCGCGCGCTGGACACCAAGCGTGACGCCGAATCCATCGTCGACGTCGTCACCGCCGAAGACGTGGGCAAGTTCCCGGCCACCAATGTGGCCGAAGCCATCACGGTGATCCCCGGCGTGAGCATAGACAAGGCCTTCGGCCAGGGCGAGAAGGTCTCGATCCTGGGCACCGACCCGGCGCTGAACCGCACCCTGCTCAACGGCCAGGCGATTGCCTCGGGCGACTGGTTCATGTCGGAGCAGCAGGGCCGCACCTTCAACTACTCGCTGCTGGCGCCGCAGCTGGTCAGCAAGGTCGAGGTGCACAAGTCGCCGGAGGCATGGCTGGACGAAGGTTCGATCGGCGGCACGGTGAACATCTCTACCCGCAAGCCGCTGGAGCTGAAGGGCCTGACACTGAACGGCGCGGTGAACTATCTGCACAACGACCGCATCGGCGGCGGCAAGCCGTCGGTGTCGGGCATGTTCGGCTGGAAGAACGAGGCCAACACCTTCGGCGTGCTGGTGTCGGCGCAGCGTTCGAAGGAGCAGATCCGCCGCGATGGTGTCGAGTCCTATGGCACCGTGCGCGGCAGCGCCTACATCAACGGCGCCGGCGGCTCGCCCAACTCCGTCACCACCACCAGCACCGACTGGTCGCAGAACCCGCCGGCGACCATGCCGCCGAGCTGCGTCGGCGCCTGCAAGACCACCCTGCTGGCCAATCCGAACGCCGTCACCCCCAATTCGATCAGCGCGCACTACTTCGACCAGAACCGTGATCGCGACACCCTGTCGCTGTCCTTGCAGGCCCGGCCGCACAAGAAGCTGGACGTCGAATTCAACGCGCTCGACGTCAAGGCCAAGTACGACAACATCACGCATTCCATGTTCGCCTTCAATGGCAACCCCTGGAACTCGCTGAACGCCCTGACCGACCTGAGCGTAGACGGCGGCGTCATCACCAAGGCCGCATTCCGCAATGCGCTGACGGTCTATGACCTGATCAACCGCCGCGCCACGGTGGACACCGACTCCTACGACCTGAAGCTCAAGTGGAAGGCGGACCGCTGGTTCGCCTCGGCCCATGCCGGCAGCTCCAAGGCCAAGGGCGGCACCGACCGCCAGGTCTTCGGCGAGTTCCTGGGCAAGGCCAACTACAGCTATGACCTGAGCGGTGCCGTGCCCAAGCTGCAGTTCAGTGGCTACCAGACCGCGCCGATCAGCGACATCGCCGTGCACATGGCCCCGGCCAAGACGGGCAGCCCCTTCAACGACCCGCAGGGCTTCCGCCTCGACGGCGGCGGCCCGGCCGGCGGCTGGCACACCAACCCGCCGACCGCCACCAACTGGGGCGCCGGCTGGGGCGGCAATATCGTCACCAAGCCGACCAGCGACGAGGAGAAGTACTTCCAGGCCGACTTCGGCGTGCAGTTCGATGCGCCCGTCCACCAGGTCCGATTCGGCGTCAAGCACCGCGAGCACAAGACCTCGCAGACCATGTCCGGCGTGTCGCTGGCCTCGATCAAGGGCTATGGCGATCTGAGCGCCACCCAGTTCGGCCCGCAGTCGGTGCCCAGCGGCTACCTCGCCGGCTTCGGCGACGTGGGTGACCTGAGCAAGCGCTTCATGATCGATGGCTGGGCCCTGGCCGACTACATCAACAGCGGCAAGTGGCTGGCGCCCTGGCAGACCATGCCGACCCCCAGCACCTTCAGCGATCCGTCCTATGCCTCCAACACCTGGACGGTGAAAGAGAACGTCAACGCCGGCTATGTGCAGGCCGACTTCAGCCATGACCGCCTGCGCGGCAACGTCGGTCTGCGCCTGGTGAAGACCGAGTCCGAGAGCATGGGCTGGGCTTGCACGGTCAATATCAGCCCCTGCCCGGCGGACAAGTACGGCCCGAGCAGCGTCAAGAAGAACTACACCAACACGCTGCCCAATCTGAACGTGGTCTATGACCTGAACGACAGCGTGGTGCTGCGCGGCTCGGCGGCCAAGGTCATCGCTCGCCCGAACTACGGCGATATGTCCAGCTATCTGTGGATAGGCGACGCGACCCTGACCGGCGGCGGCGGCAACCCGGACCTGAAGCCCTACAAGTCCACCAACCTGGACTTTTCGGCCGAGTGGTACTTCGCCCCCAACTCCATCGTGGCCGGCACCTTGTTCCACAAGAAGGTGGACGACTACGTGCTGATCACGACGCGCAAGGAAACCCACTACAACCAGAACCAGAAGAAGGACACCGAGTACGACATCTCCCGCCCCAGCAATGCCGGCAGCGCCACCATCAAGGGCTTCTCGCTGGCCTTCCAGACCAGCTTCAGCAACGGTTTCGGTCTGCTGACCAACTACACCCATGCCGACGCCAAGGCGGCAAGCGGCGGCCGGCTGCCATTCAACTCCAAGCACCAAGTGACCTTCAGCCCGTTCTACGAGAACGAGCGCTGGAGCGCCCGCACCACCTACTCCTGGCGCTCGAAGTACTACACCCAGGCCGATCGCGGCAACTTCCTGGTCACCGATGATTACGATTCGCTGGAAGCCAGCATCAACTTCAAGCTCACCGACAAGCTGACCCTGGGGCTGGATGGCATGAATCTGCTGGACAGCGAGTACCGATCCTATGCCGAGGTGCCGGGTGTGGCCGCTACCGAGAAGCTGACGCGCGGCATCTACCGCACCGGCCGGCGCTTCATGATCTCGTTGCGCTTCGTCAACTGATAGCCGATGTTGCCCCTGATGCCATGGCCGCGCGAGCTGACGTGCCTCGGGGGCCATTTGCCCGGTGCCGCCGTTCCGGCGCTGCCGGGCACGCGCTCGGCCCTGTCCGCATGGCCCGGCCTGCCCGGTCTGCGCCTGCTGCTGGACAGGCCCGACGACGGCGCATCACCGCCGCCGGCGATGGACGAGGGCTACCGGCTGGCGGTGCGGCAGGAGGGCATCGTGCTGCATGCCGCGACGGTGTTCGGCGCGCTGCGCGGCTTGCAGACGCTGGGCCAGTTGGCTGGTAGCGGCACCGATCTGCCCTGCCTCGAGATCGAAGACGCGCCGCGTTTCCCGTGGCGCGGCCTGCTGATCGACAGCGCCCGCCGCCATCTGCCGCTGCCGGTGCTGAAGCGCCAACTCGACGGCATGGCAGCCGCCAAGCTGAACGTGCTGCACTGGCACCTGACCGATGACCAGGGCTGGCGCCTGGCCTCTGACCGTTACCCGCTGCTGCAGGCCCGCGCCAGCGGCGGCGCGTTTTACACGCTGGACGAGGCCCGCGAGCTGGTGGCTTATGCCGGCGAGCGCGGCATACGCGTCGTGCCTGAACTGGACGTGCCGGGCCACGCAACGGCCCTGGGCGTGGCATACCCCGAGTTGATGAGCGCCCCGGGCCCGGCCGCACCCGAGCGCGGCTTCGGCGTGTTCAAGCCCTGCCTCGACCCGCGCAAGACCGAGGTGATGGCGTTTCTCGATCATCTCGTTGGCGAATGGGCCCAGGTCTTTCCCGACCCCTTCTTCCACATCGGCGGCGACGAGGTCGAACCCAGCCACTGGCTGGCGCTGGGCCTGGAGCCGGCCCGGGCTCAAGCCGATTTCAATCAGGCGATGGCCGCGCTGTTGGCGCGCCATGGCAGGCGCATGGTGGGCTGGGACGAGATCGGCGGTCCGGATCTGCCCAAGCACGTGCTGGTGCAATCCTGGCGCGGGCCGGACAGCCTGGCCGCGCTGGCGAACGCGGGGCACGAGGTGCTGCTGTCGGCTGGCTTCTATCTGGATCAGCCGCAGGCCAGCGCCTTCCACTGGCGTAGGCCCGTCCTGCCGCCTGCGGCCATGCCACCGATCCGCGAGACGCAGCAGCGCTGGCGCCTGGACGTGCAGCTGCGCGTCCAGGGGCTGCGCGCCGAACTGGGACTGGCCCAGGCTGCCGATGGTGGGTGGCAGGGCTGGATCGCCTTTGACGGCCAGGCCCGCCAAGCACTGGCCGATGTGCACTGGTGCGGCGCCGAGCTGCGCTTCGTTCTCGATACCTGGATGGGCGAGACCGCTGCCCGTCTGCGCCTCGATGGCGCGCGGCTGCAGGGCATTGTGCGTATCGCCAATGTGCGCTATCCGGCCTCGGGCGAGGCGATCGATGCCGAGCAACTGGCGCCACCGCGCCTGCCCGTGACCTTGGACGCGTCGGCCGCTGCGCGCGTGCTGGGCGGTGAAGCGGCGCTGTGGAGCGAGCTGGCGGACGAGCATTGCATCGATCTGCGCCTGTGGCCGCGCGGCTTTGCGGTGGCCGAGCGCTTCTGGTCGGACGAGGCGCCGACCGATGAGTCCGACTTCTATCGGCGCCTGGACGCCACCAGCGACTGGGCCGCGCGCAGCATCGGCCTGGCGCATCAGGGCCAGCATGAGCGGGCCTTGCTGCGCCTGGCTGGGGCCGCCAACATCGCGGTGTTGAAAGTCTTCTGCGAGGTGCTGGAGCCCGCCGGCTACTACGCGCGCCAGCACGACAAGAAGGCGGCCGGCCGCTACCACCTGGACGAATCGCTGGACCGTCTGGCCGATGGCCTGCCGGCAGAGAACCGCGCGATGCAGCGGCTTGCCGTGCTGCCGCTCGATGCCCCGGGCCTCGCCCAGTGGCGTGCGCAGCTGCATGCCTGGCAGGCGGCACTGCCGGCGGTGCAGGCGCTGTTGCCCATGCACCTGCTTCCGTTGGCGCTGCACTGGCAGGGGTTGTGCGCGCTCGGATTCGAGTTGCTGCTTGCGATCGAGCAGGGCCAGGACTTGCCACCCGCCCGCAGGCGCGCGGCCCAGACCCAGCTCGACACCGCTGCCGAGATGGTCGATGAGCTTGTGCTGGCCCTGGTCGCCCCGCTGGAGCGCTTGCTGGACGCCTGCCGATGAGCCGACTGCTGATGGCTCTGTTCGGCGTGCTGCCGCTGCTGGCCGCAGCCCAGCCGCTGGACTTTCTGCACTGGTGGACCTCCGGCAGCGAGGCGCAGACCCTGGCCGAGCTGCGCCAGACGGCGCGCGCCGCCGGCGTGCCCTGGCAGGAGTCGCCGGTGGCCGGCGCGGTGAATGCCAACACGCTGCTGAAGACGCGCTTCCTGTCCGGCCACCCGCCGGCGCTGGCGCAGCTCGACAAGGCCGTGGCGGTCTGGGGCGAAGCCGTGCCGTTGGCCGATCTGAGTGAGGTAGCGCAGGGCTGGCGTCAGGTCTTGCCCACGGTGATCGCGGCCGAGCTGCAGTACCAGGGCCGCACCGTGGCCGTGCCGATCAATGTGCACCGGCTCAACACCTTGTGGAGCAATCTGGCGCTGCTGCAGCGCCACGGTCTGGAAGTGCCCCGCACCTGGGAGGCCTTCTTTGCGGCGGGCGACCGGCTGAAGGCCGCGGGCGTGATACCGCTGGCCATAGGCGGGTCGGTGGGCCAGAAGTTCAGCGTGTTCGCCGATGTGGTGCTGGGCCAGGGCGGGCCGCAGTTCTTCCGCCGCGCGCTGGTGCAGGGCGACGCGGCCCTGCTGGCCGGCCCCGAGATGCTGCAGATGCTGCGCGACTTCAAGCGGGTCAAGGCCTATACCGATGCCGGCCAGGCGGGTCGCGACTGGTCGGTGGCCACCGCGCTGGTGATACAGGGCCGCGCGGCGATGCAGCTGACCGGCGACTGGGCCAATGGCGAGTTCCTGAAGGCGGGCAGGGTGGCCGGGCGCGACTACGACTGCACGACGGCACCAGGACACGGTGCGCTGCATTACTTCGAGTTCGATCGCATCCTGTTCTTCAAGCCGGCGAGTGCGCAGCAGGCGGACGAGCAGAAGCGCCTCGCCGCGGCGCTGATGCAGCCGGCCGACTCGACCCGCTTTGCCCGCATCAAGGGCGGCATACCGGTGCGTGTCGATGCCGACCTGGCCGGCTTCAATGCCTGCGCCCGGCGCTCGCACCAGGACTTCAAGGCCGGCAGCGCCAATGGCAGCCTCACGCTGGCGCTGGGCGCGCAGCTGCCCGAGGCCACCCACGGCGCCTACCGCGATGTGATTTCGGCCTTCTGGGCCAGCGACAGGATGACGGCCGAGCAGGCGCAGCAGCGCCTGCTCAAGGCCTCCAGGGTGATCGATTGAAGAGCTATCTGGAACGTTGGCTGCCGCAACTGCTGCTGGCACCCTCGCTGATCGTGTGCCTGCTGTTCTTCTACGGCTTCATGCTGTGGACCGGCTGGATCTCGCTGACCCGCTCGGGCATGCTGCCCAGCAGCGACTTCGTCGGCCTGCTGCAGTACCAGCGCCTGTTCGCCGACGAGCGCTGGCTGGGCTCGCTGGGCAATCTGGCGCGTTTCGCCACGCTGTTCGTGATCATCCCCCTGGTCCTTGGCCTGCTGCTGGCCATCCTGCTGGACCAGAAGCTGCGGGCCGAGGGGGCGCTGCGCCTGATCTATCTGCACCCGATGGCGCTGTCGCTGATCGTCACCGGCACCGTCTGGCGCTGGCTGCTGGACCCCCAGCTGGGCCTGGCCCTGGGCGTGCGCGAGCTCGGCTGGACCAGCTTTCGCTTCGACTGGCTGGGCGATGACGACCTGGCCCTGTACACATTGGTGATTGCCGCCGTCTGGCAGATCAGCGGTTTTGTGATGGCGGTGTTCCTGGCCGGTCTGCGCGGCGTCGACGAGGCCATTGTGCAGGCGGCACGGCTCGATGGCGCCGAAGGCTTCACGCTGTACCGACGCATCCTGCTGCCCACCCTGGGCCCCAGCCTGTTCTCGGCCCTGCTGGTGCTGCTGCCGGCGGCGATCAAGAGCTTTGATCTGGTGGTGGCGCTGACCGATGGCGGGCCCGGCCACGCCAGCGAACTGCCGGCGCTGTATATGTTCCAGATGGCCTTCGAGCGCAGCCGCCTGGGCCTGGGCGCGGCCAGCGCCATGGTGCTGCTGATGATGGTGCTGTCGGTGGCGCTGCCCTACCTCTATGCGCGTCAGCGCCGGCAGCGGAGGGCCGGATGATGCTCCGGCGCGCAGGGATCTATGCGCTGTTGGCGCTGTTCGCGGCCTATTTCGCGCTGCCGCTGCTGTTCATGCTTTTGAACTCGTTCAAGAGCGTGGCCGAGCTGCAGCGGGGCGGCTTTCTGGGCTGGCCCCAGGCCCCCGATCTGCAGGCCTGGCGCGAGGCCTGGGCCGCTTTGGGCGGCAGCTTCAAGAACAGCCTGCTGCTGGCCCTGCCGGTGGTGGCCCTGTCGAGCCTGCTGGCGGCGCTGAACGGCTTCGTCCTGTGCAAGCTGCGCTTTCGCGGCAGCGAGGCGGTGTTTGTGCTGCTGCTGGTGGCGCTGTTCCTGCCGATCAAGGTCTATCTGCTGCCGCTGGCCATCAGCCTGGCCAAGCTGGGCCTGGCCAAGTCGCTGGGTGTGCTGATCGCCATCCATGTGATCTACAGCCTGCCGCTGGCGCTGTTTTTCCGCAATCACTACCTCGGCTTTCCGGACGAGTTGCTGCGTGCCGCCCGCGTCGATGGCGCGGGCTTCTGGGCGCTGTTCACTCGCATCGTGCTGCCGCTGTCCAAGCCGGTGTTCGTGGTGGTGGTGATCCTGCAGTTCACGACGATCTGGAACGAATATCTGTTCGGCCTGGTGTTCACCGACCGTGACAGCCGGCCGGTCACCGCGGCGCTGGCCCAGCTCGGTGCCAGCGGCGAGGGCGGCGTGCGCCAGTACAACGTGGAGATGGCCGCGGCCCTGCTGGCGGCCCTGCCGACCCTGGCGGTGTATCTGCTGGCCGGCCGGCATTTCACGCGCGGCCTGGTGGCCGGCGCGGTCAAAGGGTAGCAAGGGTAGTAGTAGATGACGACGACGGGATTGCGTATCACCGGGCTGAGCAAGGGCTTCGGCCAGCAGGCCGTGCTCCAGCACATAGACCTGGACATCGACGAGGGCGAGTTCCTGATACTGGTCGGCCCCTCGGGCTGTGGCAAGTCCACGCTGCTGAACCTGATCGCCGGGCTGGAGCAGGCCGATGCCGGCGAGATCCATATCGCCGGCCGCCGTGTCGATTGGCTGAGCCCCAAGGACCGTGACATCGCGATGGTGTTCCAGAACTACGCGCTGTACCCGAATATGACGGTGGCGCAAAACCTCGGCTTCGGCCTGGAGATGCAGCGCTGGCCGCGCGCCGAGCGCGAGGCCCGTGTGCTAGAGGTGGCCGAGATGCTGCAGATCACGCCGCTGCTGGCGCGCCGGCCGGCGCAGCTGTCGGGCGGCCAGCGCCAGCGTGTGGCCATGGGGCGGGCGCTGGCCCGCAGACCCAAGGTGTTTCTGTTCGACGAGCCGCTGTCGAATCTGGACGCCAAGCTGCGCGCCGAGATGCGGGCCGAGATCAAGCTGCTCCACCAGCGCCTGCGCACCACGGCGGTCTATGTGACCCACGACCAGGTCGAGGCCATGACCCTGGGCCACAAGATCGCGGTGATGAACAACGGCCAGATCCAGCAGTTCGGCACGCCCGAGAAGATCTACCACCGGCCGGCCAATCAGTTCGTGGCTGCCTTCATGGGCTCGCCGGCCATCAATCTGTTGCCGGCCCGGTGGCTGCAGCAGGACGGCCGCGCCGTGCTGCGCCTGGCCATCCAGGGCGTGACCCAGGACTGGCCGGTGCAAGACCTGGCCCCAGGCGGTCGCGGCGCGGTGACGCTAGGCCTGCGGCCCGAGAACGTCTGCCCGGCCGAGGGCGAGGCGCCGCCGCTGGGCGCCCTGCGCGTGATCGCGCCGGTGCTGCTGATCGAGCCCACCGGGGCGGACACCTATGTGGTCGTCGATCTGGGTGGCGGCCAGCGTCTGTGCGCCCGCTGCGCCGGCGGCAGCCGCGCCCGTGTGGGTGTGCCGCTGGCGCTGGACCTGCTGCCCGAGGGGCGTTCTGTGTTCGATGCCAACAGCGGCCTGCGTCTGAACTGAATTCAGCTGCCCGCCGGCCGCGGAAAGCTCACCATCACGCACAGGCCGTGCCCCTCCAGCCCTTCACTCAATGCGATGCTGGCGCCATGCAGGGCGGCCACGCGCTCGACGATGGCCAGGCCCAGGCCGCTGCCCGGTTGCTCCTGATCGGGCCCGCGGAAGAAGCGCTCGAACACCTTCTGGTGCAGTGCGGGCGGTATGCCTGGCCCCTGATCTGCAACGCTCAGGCGCACGGCCTCGCCATCGGTCTCTATCTGCAGCAGCACGCGGCTGTCCGGGGGCGAGTACTTGACGGCGTTGTCCACCAGGTTGTCGATCAGCGAGCCCATGCTCTCGCGGTTCATCTGCATCGGGCAGCTCTCGGGGGCCAGCAGCTCCACATAGGTGTTGCGGCGCACGGCCAGCTGGCTGGCCAAAAGGATGCGGTCACGGGCCAGGGCCACGAGGTCGTGCTCGCGCAGGTCCATCGCCTCGGTGTCGCCGCCGGAGCGCGCCAGGGCCAGCAACTGATGCACCGTGTGCGTGGCGCGGCGCACCCCCTCGACCAGGCGCTGCGTGCTCTCGGCCTTGCGCACAGCCTCGGGCGTTTGCTGCAACGATTCGGCGTTGAGTTGAATCACCGCCAGCGGCGTTTTCAGCTCATGGGCGGCGTCCAGCAGGAACTCGCGCTCGCGCTCCAGCCGGTCCTGCAAGCGCGCCATCAGCGCATTGACAGAATTGACCACCGGCGCCAGCTCCACGTAGGCCGAGGGGCGCAGCGGCGACAGGTCCTTGGCCGAGCGCCGCGCGATCTGCTTGGCCATGCGCCGCAGCGGCCCGAAGCCGGCGCGCAGCAGCAGCCAGGCCACGGCCAGCATCAATGGCAGGCTGTAGAACAGCGGCCGGGCGTAGTAGGCCAGGCCCTGCAGGCTGAAGTGCCAGGCGCCGGGCACCTCCTGCCAGCGCCGCACGACGATGCCCTGCTCGGGCACGGAGGCCTCGACATACAGCCATTGGTCGTCGCTGGCGAAGCGCTGCACATCGGGTGGTGCCCTGTCGCCCAGGCCCTGGGGTGCAAAGCGGTGGATCAAGCGCTCGCCCTGCCAGACCTGCAGCTCGATGATGGGCGGCTCATAGCCCATCTCCTGCCACTCCTGGGAGCGCAGGCGCTCAAGCTCGGCCAGCATCGCTTGCAGCTTCTCCGGCTGATCCAGCCAGAGCTGGGTCTGCAGCCGCACATGCTCCGCCCAGACATGGTTCCAGGCCTGTCCATTGCGGGCATGGACGATCTTCACGTCGTAGATCTCGCGCGCCATCAGCCCGCACCAGACCAGCAGCACCACGCCGAAGAAGGCGCCGAAGGTGCGCTTGAGCAGCGATTTGCTGGGGGCCTCGGCGCCCGTCGGCGTCAGGGCCCGCATCAGGCCTTCTCGATCACGAAGCCGACGCCGCGCACGGTGCGGATATAGCCCTCGCCGATCTTCTTGCGCAGATTGAACATATGCACGTCCAGCGCATGGCTGTCGGCATGGAGCAGGGCACGGACCTCCAGCTCACGGCGCGCCACTACGCGGTCGGGCTGCTTGAGCAGGGCCAGCAGGATGGAGAACTCGGTCTTCGACAGATTGATGGGCTGATCTTCGCGGGGGTTCTTTCGCACCAACACCATGCGGCGCTCGTCCAGGCACAGGTCCTTGATGCGCCACTCGTGCACCTCGTCGGGTGCGGCCAGCAGGCCCGAGCGGCGCGCCACCGCGCGCAGCCGCGCCAGCAACTCGACACCGGCAAAGGGCTTGACCAGATAGTCGTCGGCGCCGCTGTCCAGCCCGTGCAGCCGGTCCTCGATGCCGTCGCGGGCGGTGATGACGAGTATCGGCAGCTGCTTGTCATGCTGGCGGGCGCTGCGCAGCAGGTCCAGGCCATTGCCGTCGGGCAGGCCCAGGTCCAGCAGCATGGCGTCGAATTGCTGCTCGGCGGTCCAGTAGCGGGCATCGGTGGCGCGCCTGACCCAGACCACTTCATGACCGGCGTCCTGCAACAGCGATTGCAGCGATCGACCCAACTCCAGGTCGTCTTCTACTAGGCAGACTCTCATGTTCCCGACTCTAGCAAGGCTTGCATTAATTCAATCTTAAGAATGTCTTGAGGCTTTCTGGATGCAGAAGCAGCGACATTTGCTACCGGTTGCGTACCAATCTTGGTGCGCCTTGAACCGGATTGCCCAGGAGGCGCCGTGCTCGTAGTCAAAGCATCGGCCGTGAGTGGCTTGAAGGCCACCCTCCCATTTCCAACATCGACAGAGGAGACAGCCATGCAGCAAGCATATTCATCCCGGCAACCGGGCGCATTGACGGCCTGCGCCGCCGCGATCGCCGCCCTGCTGTGGGCCACGCCCGCCGCCTGGGCCCAGGACAGCAAGGCCGAGCAGGAAGCCAAGGACAAGAAGGACGTCAAGGAGCTGCCGCAGATCACCGTCACGGCCACCCGCGTCAATACCAGCCTGCTGAAGACGCCGGTGGCGGTGACGGCACTGAAGGGCGACGACCTGGTGCGTGACAACGTCAAGGAGCTGATGAACCTCAGCGGCTTGGTGCCCAATCTGCAGTTCGGCCTGTCCAGTGCCGACTCGGGCGTGCAGATCTCGATCCGCGGCGTGACCTCGACCAACTTCACCGAGATCGGCGATCCGGCCGTTGGCGTGCACATTGACGGCATCTACTCGCCGCGGCCGCAAGGCTCGCTGGCCCTGATGTTCGACCTGGACCAGGTCGAGGTGCTGCGAGGTGCCCAGGGCACGCTGTTCGGCCGCAACTCGACGGCCGGCGTGGTCAATATCCTGCCGGCCAAGCCGGACTTCAAGTCCAACTATGGCTGGACCTCGGTGCAGCTGGGCAACTACAACGCCAAGCAGCTGCGCTCGGTCTACAACCTGTCGCTGGGCGACAACCTGGCGGTGCGCGCCGCCGTGATGGTGGACAAGCGCGACGGCTACATCAAGCAGGAGCAGGACCTGGACGACCGCGGCATCAAGAAGCCCGACGGAACGTTCTCGCCCGATGGCAAGCCCGACGTGGACCAGCGCCTGAACAGGAAGGTCTCGCCCAGCGAGTACTACAGCAACTCCGACCAGTGGGCGGCGCGGCTGACCGCGCGGCTGGCGGTGAACCGCGATATCGAGTGGATAGGCGGTTTCGAGCACTACAAGAACGCCGGTGCCGGCGAGGTCGGTCTGAAGGACTGCGAGATGGCGGCCGGCACCCGCTTTGCCTGCGGCCCGCAGGGTCAGTGGTATGCCAAGGTCAATGTGCCGGGCAAGATCGACATGACCATTGACACGCTGCGCAGCTCGCTGACCTGGAAGCTCAATGACAACACCGAGCTCGGCTACAAGGTCGCCTATGCCAAGCAAAAGCGCTACCAGCAGCATGACGACGACGGCGGCCAGAACTGGCTGCCCGGCGATGTGGGCATGATGCAGGAGTGGGGCAATTGGGGCAATCAGCATGCGATCGACTGGGCCAGCTACACGCTGAATTCCAACTACCGCTCCTGGGTCAATGAGCTGCAGCTCAAGCAGAGCTTCAGCAAGTGGCGCTATGTGGCGGGGGTGTTCGCCCTGTCGGAAAAGAACGCGATCGACTTCGCGCAAGACAATCTGATCGCCGCACCCTACGCGATGCCCCAGGGCCAGTTCTATGGTCAGCCCGATCGCCGCGTCGAATCCAAGGCCTTCTTTGCCCAGGCAGACATCGCCCTGGCCGACAAGCTGACCGGCACGGTCGGCTTCCGCTACAGCCGCGACAGCCGCACCGACAACGGCGGCGTCAGCGCCGGCCTGTGGGACGCCAGCACCCCCTGGTACTACAACGGCAAGTACGCGCCGCCCTGTGTGCCCGGCCTGTGCACGCCGCATAACGGCACGGACTTCACCTTCGGCATGGGCCCGTTCGCCGGTATCGGCGTCTATCCCTCGCCGACCATCAACTCGCACACCATGAGCTGGAAGAAGCCCACCTACCGCCTGGGCCTGCAGTACGACTTCAACCCCAAGCAGATGGTCTTCGCCTCGCTGGCCACCGGCTACCGGCCGGGTGGCTTCGGTGACAAGTTCGACACCTGCGGCGGCGGCACCTGCAATGACGGCTCGACCCAGAAGTACAACTTCCTCGAGTACAACCCTGAGACCACGACCAACTTCGAGGTCGGCCACAAGGGCCGCTACTTCGACAACAAGCTGGAGCTCAGCGCCGTCTACTTCCACACCAAGTACAAGGACATGCATGCCACAGGCATGAACGCCGTCGGTGTGCGCAAGCTGCGTGAGGGCGAGACCTGCCCGGACTGGAATCCGGCCTGCGAGGTGGTGCAGGGCTGGAAGACCGAGAACATCGGCCGCTCCACGATCCAGGGCCTGGAACTCGAGTTCAAGGCCCTGCCCTGGAAGAACGGCAACCTCTCGGGCTATGCCTCGGTGCTGCACTCCAAGGTCGATGCCTACCCGACCTTCGACGACAACTGGATCTGCGGCTACCGCGCCGAGTTCGGCGCCGCGCCCTGCGCGCCGGTCTATTTGGGCTCCGACACGACCAAGCGTGGCCGCGCCATCCTGGATGTGACCGGCCATCAGCTGCCGATGGCGCCCAGGTACTCGTTCGCGCTGAACTACGGGCATGACCTGGCCCTTGACAACGGCATGACCCTGACCCCGTCGCTGGGCATGCGCTACCAGAGCCGCATGTACTTCACCGTGCGCAACCTCGACAACCCGGTCATCGGCGACTACCAGAAGGCCTACACCAACTGGAACGCGGCCATCAAGCTGGCCGGCGCCGACGGCAAGTGGGATGTCGAGCTGTGGGGCACCAACCTCAGCAACAACATCGTGAAGAACTGGATGGGCCAGGGCAACGCCGGTGGCTACACCTACAACAGCTACAACCCGCCGCGCATGTTCGGCGTGCGGGCCACCGTCAACTACTGATGGCGAGCCTCGCAAACGGGCCCTTCGGCCCAGCGGTCCGCGCCGGCCGCATCGTCTCCATCGATGTCTTCCGCGCGCTGACCGTGCTGGTGATGATCATCGTCAACGAGTGGCATGGCGTGGCTGGGCTGCCGGCCTGGATGCAGCACATGCCGGCCGACGCCGACGCGATGAGCTTTGTCGATGTCGTGTTCCCGGCCTTTCTTTTCATCGTCGGCATGTCGATACCGTTCGCGCAGCAGCAGCGCCTGGCCCAGGGCCATGGGCCGCTGCAGGTGCAACTGCACGTCCTGCAGCGCGCACTTGGGCTGGTGGTGATTGGTGTGTTCATGGTCAACGCCGAGGGCGGCTTCCACCAGGCCAGCATGCCGCTGCCGATCACCGCCTGGGCCCTGCTCAGCTATGTGGCGGCCTTTCTGATCTGGGGCAGTGTGCGGGGCGGTCCGGCGCTGGCTCTGGGCTGGCGGGTGGGCGGCGTGCTGCTGCTGCTGCTGCTGGCCTGGACCTACCGGGGCGGCGTGGCCGGCGAGGCCGGCATCACCCCGCAATGGTGGGGCATTCTGGGCCTGATCGGCTGGGCCTATCTGATCGCCTGCCTGGGTGTGTGGCTGGTGCGCGGCGGCCTGCCAGGCGTGCTTGCCTTGATCGCCCTGTGCCTGGGCTACTACCTGGCCAGCCATGCGTCATTGGTGGCGGGCAGCGCCTCCCTGAGCCTGCTGTTCGGCCAGGCGGGTCATGCCATTCATGCGGCCATCGTACTGTGCGGCTGCGCTCTGAGCCTGATCTTCTTTGACTCGACGGTAAAGCGCAGCGAGGCAGGGCGCTTTGCGCTGGCGCTGGCCTTCGCCATGGCGCTGGCCCTGCTGGCCGCGCTGCTGCGACCCCACTACAAGATCTCCAAGATCTACGCCACCCCCAGCTGGGCCCTGTACAGCGCGGCCAGCTGCGTGCTGATCTTTGCCGCGCTGTATGCCTGGATCGAGCTGAAGGGCCGCGCCTTTCTGCCGGACCTGCTGGCACCTGTGGCGGCGAATCCGCTGGTGGCCTATCTGATTCCCTTCATCGTCGGCGCGCTGCTGGCCTTGGCCCATGTGCAGCTGCCCTTGGTGCTGCGCACCGGCATGGCCGGTATTCTGTACGCCGTGATATATGCGCTGGTGGTGGCGGTGCTGGTGCGCTGGCTGGCGGCGCGGGGCCTGCGCCTGCGTATCTGAGGGTGTTCTTAACTCGCTCTTAAGCGAATCTTGTCCATTGCTGAAGCCGCTGCATGCCACATTGCTGTGCATACACGGAGCATGAGTCGCGGCACCCACGGGCCACAAGCCCGGGCCGCGACCGGGAGGCGAGCACTGATGGACAAGTCCGGCTTGGCAATGGCGTTGACGCGGTCGGCGCACACGCCGCTGTACCTGCAGCTGGCCAGCAAGCTGCACGATGGCCTGCAGCATGGCCGCTGGACGGCCAATGATGCGCTGCCGTCCGAGCGCATGCTGTCGGACGCGCTTTCAGTGTCGCGGGACACCGCGCGCAAGGCCCTGGCCCTGCTGTGCGCCCGGGGCGTGCTGACGCGAGTGCGGGGCTCGGGCACCTATCCCTCCTGCACGGCGCCCCTGGGCGAGGCCGCACCCAACCGCGAGCCGGCCAAACCTGGTTGGCAAAGCCGGGAGCTGGGTCGCGCCAGCGCCGAAGAGGTGCTGGCCCTGGGGCTGTCGCCCGAGGCCGAGGTGGTTCGATGCACCAGCCTGCACGGCCCGGCCGCCGAGCCTGCGGCCATCGTCTCCAGCGTCGTTCCGCTGCGCTATATGCCGCAGCCGGTGGACTGGCATGTGGACATGGGCAGCTACTTCGAGGCGCAGGGCTGGAGCGGTACCCGGGTGCTGCAGCGGGTGCGCGCCGTCTGCGCCACGCCGGAACAGGCTCGGCAGCTGGGGGTGGGGCCGGGCACCGCCCTGCTGCAGGTCAAGCAGGTGCGCTATGCCAGGCAGGGCCAGGCGTTGGAGCTGTGCCACACGCATTGGCTGGGCGCCCGGGCCGACTACTGTGTGGAACTGCGGCGAACGCCCTGACACATCAGCCGGCTTGACGTCGCGGGAGGCGCACGGTGACGCTCAGCCCCCGCCCGTGCAGCCCCGACCCCAGCGCGACGCTGCCGCCATGCTGGCCGGCGGTGCGCTCGACGATGCTCAGGCCGAGTCCGCTGCCGGTCTCCGCCTGGTCGGGCATGCGGTAGAAGCGCTCGAACACCTGCTTGCGCAGCTCCGGTGGAATTCCCGGCCCGTTGTCGCTGACGCTGAATACCAGGGCCTCGTCCTCTTGCGCAATCCGGACCAGCACCTCGCCGCCGGGTGGCGTGTACTTGATCGCGTTGTCCACCAGGTTGTCGATCAGCGAGCCCATGCATTCCCGTGACATCAGCATGGGGGCCTCCTCGGGGGATTGAAGCTCCAGTTCGATCCGGCGGGTGTTGGCCAGTGCCAGCAGCAGGGTGATGCGGTCGCGGGTCAGCGCCACCAGATCATGAGACTGTCGGTCCTTGGGCTGCAGCTCGCGCTGGGAGCGGTTCAGTGACAGCAGCTGATGCACCACATGGCTGAGGCGCTGGACGCCCTCGCCCAGCCGCTCACGCGCGGCCTGCCGGCGCTCGAGACTGCGGGCGGTGAGCAGGCTCTCGGCATTCACCTGCACCACGGCCAGCGGGGTCTTCAGCTCATGGGCGGCGTCCACCAGGAACTCACGCTCGCGGTTCAGACGCAGCTCCAGCCGCGCCATCAGCCGGTTCACCGCCTGCACCACCGGCGACAGCTCGGCATAGGGCGAGGGCGGCAGCGGCGACAGATCGGTTTCCGGGCGGCGCGCGATGTCCTGGCCCATGCTGCGCAGCGGACGCAGGCCCATGCGCAGCACCAGCCAGGCCGGCAGCAAGAGCAGGGGCAGGGTGAACAGCAGCGGTCTTGCGTAGTAGGAAAGTCCGTTGATGCTGAAATGCCAGCCGCCCGGAATCTCCTGCCAGCGCCGTACCTGCACGGCGTTGTCGGGCGACTTGAACTCGGCGTACAACCAGCCCGGACGTTCGCTCGGCGTGGGGCTTGCCGTGCTGCTGCCCATGCGCTCTACCGCCAGCGCGCTGCGCCGGGTGGTGTCGTAGATCGACTGACCGCCCACCAGCACCTGCACGCGGTAGGCGGGCAGGTCGAAGCCCTTCTCGGCCCAGAACCGTTCTCGCTGCTGCTCCGCTTCTTCGAGCGCGGCCTGCAATTGCGGTCGGCGATCGCGCAACAGCTGCGCCAGCGACAGGGTGCTGCGCGCAAACAGATGGTTCTCGGCGGTGGCGTAGTACTTCTGACCGACCAGCACGTCATAGACCTCCCGCCCCAGCAGGGCCATCCAGACCAGCAGCAGGGCCCCGGCAAAGCCCAGCCACATACGGCCGAACAGGGTCCTGGGACGGCCCGCCATCAGGTCTCCACCACATAGCCGACACCGCGCACGGTGCGCACATAGCCGTCGCCGATCTTCCTGCGCAGATTGAAGACGTGCACATCCAGCGCCTGCCCATCGCTGTGCGGCAGGGCCCGGGCCTCCAGCTCGCGGCGGCTCAGCACGCGGTCGGGGTAGCGCATCAACGCCAGCAGCAGGGCGAACTCGGTCTTGGACAGGCCCGCCGGCGCGCCGGCGCGGGTCAGCACCATGCGGCGCTCGTCCAGCACCAGGTCCTTGCACACCCACTTCGAGCCGTCGGACTCGGCCAGCCACTGGCCGGAGCGCCGCACCACGGCGCGCAGCCGCGCCAGCAGCTCGGCGGTGACGAAGGGCTTGAGCACATAGTCGTCGGCGCCCATCTCCAGGCCGTTGAGGCGGTCTTCTATGCTGTCGCGGGCGGTGATCACCAGTATCGGCATCCGCTTGCCCTCGGCGCGCAGTTGGCGCAGCAGGTCCATGCCATTGCCGTCGGGCAGACCCAAGTCAAGCAATAGGGCATCAAAAGGCTCCTCGCTGACCCAGTGTCTGGCATCGACGGCGCGTCGAATCCATACCACTTAATTACCAGCGTCCTGCAGCGCGGAGTGCAGGGACCGCCCCAGCACCAGATCATCTTCTACCAGGCAAACTCTCATGGTCCGTGAATGTACCGTCAAGCACATTAACCGGGCATTGAGACGCCCTTGACGAACCCTGAAGATTGAGCGGCGACATTGGATGCCACTTCAAAACCAGTTGCTGGGATACTGCCTCCTAGTCCCCGAACCCGCCACCGATGCCCATGCCTCATCCCCAACACGCCTTCGTCGGCATCTCCGGCCCGCTGAGCCAAGGCATACATGCCTTCACCCATGATGGGCACAGCGGCCAGCTGCAGCCTGCGGGCGTTACGCCGCACAGCCACAACCCGGGCTGGCTCGCGGTGTCTGCCGACGCGCTCACGCTGTATGCCGTCAACGAACATGGCGATGACGAGGGCCCGGGCGGTTCGCTGAGCGCCTACCGCATTGATGCCGCCAGCGGCGCGCTGAGCCTGCTGGGCACCGTGCCCTCCGGAGGCATAGGGCCGGTGCACATGAGCCTGCATCCGCAGGGCCGCCACGCCTTTGTGGCGCACTACGGTTCGGCCGATGTGGCGGTGGTGAGCCTGGCGGCCGATGGCCGGCCTGGCGAGGTGCTGTGCACGCGCCGGGCGGACGAGACCGGCGCCACCCTGGGCCAGACGAGAGCCGCGCGGGGCCCGGCCGGCAGCCATGCCAACAGCGGTCATGACGCGCCCCATGCCCATATGGCGCAGTGCGATCCCGGCGGCCGCTATGTGCTGGTCACCGACCTGGGCCTGGACTGCATCGTCGCCTGGCGTTTCGATGCCACCCGCGGCGAGCTGAGCGCGCCGCGGCGCTGGCAGGCCTCGCCGGGCGCAGGGCCGCGGCATCTGGCCTTTCATCCGCAGCATGCCGGGCATTGCTATGTGCTTGGCGAGGAGTCATCGACGCTCAGCTGGCTGGCCTTCGATGCGGGCAGCGGCGCACTGACGACGCGCAGCGAGCTCAGCAGCCTGCCGCCCGGCTATCAGGGCACCAGCTATGCATCGGATCTGCGCCTCTCGATGGATGGCCGGCATCTGTACGCGCTGAACCGGCTGCACGACTCGATCGCAATCTTTGCCCTCGGCGCCGATGGTGCCCCGAGCTGGCAGGGCGAGGTCTGGGCCCAGGGCTCCTATCCGCGCAGCTGCACCCTGGATCCCGGTGGTCGCTGGCTCCATGTCTGCAATCAGCGCAGCGACCAGATCACCAGTTTCGCCATCGCCGCCGATGGCAGTCTTCAGTTCAGCGGACAGTACGTCGGCGTGGGCAACCCTACGGCCCTGGTCTTTGCCTGAGTATTCTCAGCAGTGCCGGGTGCGGCTGTCCTGCGGCGCTTGCGCACGATCGTGCAGGCCGTAGTCTCGCTGCACCTCGGCCACGCGCAGCCGATAGTCGGCGAACACCTGGGCCCGGCCCAGCTCCTGGGTGGCGCGGTGCGCCTCCAGATTGCGCCAGGCCTGCACGGCAGCCTCGTCGCGGAAGAAGGACAGCGACAGCAGCTTGCCCGGCCTGCTCAGGCTCTGGAAGCGCTCGATGCTGATGAAGCCGTCGACCGGCTCCAGCAGTGGGCGCAGCTCGGCGGCAAGGTCCAGGTACTGCTGGTACTGCCCGGCATGGGGTTCCACTTCAAAGATGATGGCAATCATGTCGGTACCTTGTGGTGAACGAAGATGGGCGCGTGCAGATTGGCGGCGGGTTCATAGCGCAGATCATCGACGGCGGGCCAGGGCATGCCGCTGTGCAGGGCCTGCTGCAGCGCCGATTTTGCGATCAGCAGGGCCAGATCTTGCCCGGGGCAGGCGTGGGGGCCATGGCCGAAGGTCGAGGTGCCGGCGCCGGACAGCATCACGATGATGCAGGCACCGGCCGGCAACAACGTGCCTGCCACTTCGATCGCCTGCGGCGCAAAGCGGCGGGTGTGCCGGATTGGCGCATCGCTGCGGCAGACGCGCTTCAGCAGGGCCGCCCAGTCGGCATCGCGCTCGCGCATCCGGGCGGCTAGTTCGGCATCGCGGGCAAGCGCCACCAGGCCATTGCCCAAGAGGGCGGCCGTGGCCTCGAAGCTCTGCCAGATCAGGCCGGCCAGATTGGCCTGCACGTCTGAAGCATTGTCCCAGCCCTCGGCCTGGATGGCGCGCAGCAGGCTGCTGGGCGCGGCGGCCGCGATCAAGGCCTGCAGGGCCTGCGCCGCTTGATGTGCCGCCTGGGCCGCCGCCTCATCGGCGGCCGGCGCAAAGCTCTTGGCCAGTGCGCGCAGCAGCGGGGTCAGCGCGTCCGCCTGCTCGGCCGCAATGCCCAGCATCTGCGCCATGCTGGAGGCGGGCGTGACCCACATCCAGTCGGCCCAACCATGAATGAGCCGGCGTGCGGCTGTGCTCTGCACCAGTGCCCGCCACTCGATCTGGTGTTCATGGCTCCAGCGCTGCAGCGCCGCCTGCAGCGCCGGTTTGCCGGCCTGGTGTGCCGCGCCATCGCTCATGCGCAGCCAGCGGCCGAACATTGCCCCGGCCGGCCCACCGACCAGGGCCCTGGGTATTGGCTCGGCGGCGGGGCGCACGCGCAGGCCGCAGTGGGGCAGCACGGCCTGCACCGTGTCGGGATGGGCGGCGATCCAGAGCTGGCGCTCGGCATCGAACTGCAGGCCGGTCTGCAACTGCTGCGGTAGTGTGGAGGTGTTCATGCGGGTCAGTATTGACTTGCCATTGCCGGTACGCTTCGTCTAGCATCGAAGCATGAATGCAGATCAGCAGCTGTCCCTGGTGGCCGGTGCCATTGCCGACCCGGCCCGCGCACGCATGCTGTGCTGCCTGATGGACGGCCACGCCCGCACCGCCACCGAGCTGGCAGCGGTGGGCGAGGTCGGCGCCTCGACGGCCAGCAGCCATCTGGCCAGGCTCAAGCAGCAGCATCTGGTGGATGTTCTGGCTCAGGGCAAGCACCGCTATTTCAAGCTCGCCAGCCCCGAGGTCGCGCGGGCGCTGGAGGCGCTGCTGGTGCTGGCCGGCGTCAGCGCGCCGCGCTTCCAGCCGAGCACGCCGCAGCCGCTGCGCCTGGCCCGGCGCTGCTACGACCATCTGGCCGGGCGACTGGGCGTGCTCCTGCACGAGCATGCGCAGGCCCGGGCCTGGCTGGCCCCCGACGATGGCGCGGCCGAGGCCGGTGCCTACGCGCTGAGCCCGGCCGGCGAGCAGGCCCTGCAGGCGCTGGGTGTCGATGTGGTCGCGGCGCGAGCCAAACGCCGCCGCTTTGCCTGCGCCTGCCTGGACTGGAGCGAGCGCAAGCCGCATCTGGGTGGGGCGCTGGGTGCGGCCTGGCTGCAGCGCCTGTGCGAGCAGGAGTGGCTGCAGCCCGAGCTCGACAGCCGCGGCCTGCGCCTGACGCGCAAGGGCCAGGCCCGGCTGGCGGCGCTGCTGGACGTCGAGGCCAGGAGCCTGCAGTAGCCGCTAGAACAGCCGCCCGACGTTGAACAGCGTCAACACCCCCAGCACCGCAAAAATCAGCGCCGCCACGCCGTGCACGATGGGCATAGAGATGCGCTTGGCCAGGCCGTCACCCAGCAGCACCACCGGCACATTGGCCAGCATCATGCCCAGGGTGCTGCCGCCGACGACGGCGACCAGGTCGGTGTAGCGGGCGGCCAGCGCCACGGTGGCGATCTGGGTCTTATCGCCCATCTCGGCCAGAAAGAAAGCCAGCACCGTGGTGCCGAACACGCCGAACTTGTGATTGCTGCCCTCGGCCTCGTCGTCCAGCTTGTCGGGGATCAGCATCCAGCCGGCCATGGCCAGGAAGGACAGGCCGATGACCCAGCGCAGCCAGTCCGGGCCCAGGGCCTTGGCAATCCAGTCGCCGACCAGGCCGGCCAGCGCATGGTTGACCAGCGTGGCGACCAGGATGCCCAGGATGATGGGGATGGGCTTGCGAAAGCGCGCTGCCAGCAGCAGGGCCAGCAGCTGGGTCTTGTCACCCATCTCGCCCAGGGCCACCACGCCGGTGGATATCAGGAAGGCTTCCATTGAGTTCTCCAGGGCCGGTGCGAATACCAATGACCACACCGCTTCCCCGGCCCAACCGGAGGCAGTGAGGTCAAAGGTCTTGCCAGGCGGCCGGCCGCTCCGAAATGGATGCGACTGACTGAGCTGCCCGCGCCATGATCCGCAAGCGGATCAAGTGTGTTGACGCGGGCCTCTGCGAGGGCAGAGCGGCTACTCCCCAATGACGAGTGCGCACGCAGTTTACCAGGGCCGCCAAAAGCTGCGCCACGTCGGTGGCTTGCCTATAACATCGGCTTCATATGTACCAGCACCCAGGCCGCGCACGGATCTCCCGGCGATCACCCTGCATCGCCTGGGTGGCCTGTGGATGGATGGCGGCAACCGTGGCCTGTGCCGCGCCGGCCCAGGACGAGGAGCTGGCCCAGGCCTATGGCGATGCGACCACGGTCAGCATCGCCACCGGCAGCCGTCAGCCCTTGCGGCGCGCGCCGGCCGTGGCCACGGTGATCACGGCCCAGGACATCACCGCCATGGGGGCGACCGGGCTGGACCAGGTGCTGGAGTCGGTGCCAGGCCTGCACGTGGCCGTCAAGACGGGGGGCTATGCCACCATCTACGCGATGCGCGGCGCCTACAGCGCGCCGACCAGTCCGCAGGTGCTGCTGATGTGGAATGGCGTGCCCATGACCTCGGTCTATACCGGCGACAAGGGCGCGCAATGGACCGACCTGCCGCTGGAGAACGTGGCGCGCATCGAGATCATCCGCGGCCCCGGTTCGGCACTCTATGGCGCCGATGCCTTTGCCGGCGTGATCAATGTCATCACCAAGGGGCCGGCCGAGTTGCGCGGCACCGAGATGGGGCTGCGTGCTGCCAGTTTCCGCGGCTGGGATGCCTGGCTGCTGCATGGCGGCACCTTGGGGCCCATGCAGCTGGCAGGCTATCTGCGCGCCGGCGAGACCCAGGGCCAGCGCGAGTTGATCGAGGCCGATGCCGCGACGCGGCTGGATCGCCTGTTCGGCACCCGGGCGAGCCGCGCGCCCGGGCCGGTGAACACCATGCACCGCGACATTGACGCCGGCCTGGACCTGGCCTGGGGGCCCTGGCGCTTGCGCAGCGGCCTGCAATGGCGGCCCGAGATCGGCACCGGCGCGGGCATCAATTCGGCGCTGGATCCGGACAGTCATGTGGTGTCCAAACGCAGCACCACCGAGCTGGCCTGGGCGGATGCCGCGCTGGGTCCGGAATGGGGCGCCGGCCTCAGTCTCAGCCACAGCTACTACACCGAGCAGACGCCGCTGGGCCTGATGCTGTTCCCTCCCGGCCAGCGTATCGGCGCCAATCTTTTCCCCCAGGGCATGGTGGGCGGGCCCCACCGCTGGGAGCGACAGTTCCATGCCTCGGCTTTTGCCAGCTACACCGGCTGGCGGCGCCATACCGTACGGCTGGGCCTGGGGGCTGACAAGCTTGAGCTCTATGCCAGCCGGACCTACAAGAACTTTCTGCTCAATGCCGCCGGTGTGCCGATACCGACCGGGCCGGTCATCGACTACAGCGAGATCCAGCCCCATATCCCGACCGCCAGCCGGCGCAACCATTTTGTCTATGTGCAGGACGAGTGGCAGTTCGCGGACGACTGGGCGCTGACCGCCGGCCTGCGCCATGACCGCTACTCCGACTTTGGCGGCACCACCAATCCGCGCCTGGCCCTGGTCTGGGACGTGGCCTACAACTTGACGGCCAAGCTGCTTTATGGCGAGGCGTTTCGCGCGCCCTCGTTCAATGAGCAGTTCTCGACCAATCCGGTGACCACCGGCAATCTGGGCCTGCGGCCCGAACGCATGCGCAGCCGCGAGCTGGCGCTGGACTGGCAGGCCCGTCCGAACCTGCAGCTGCGCCTGAATCTGTTCAAGCATGAGCTCAGCGAGCTGATTGGCGTAGTGCCCAATCCGGCGCCGGCCTCAGGGGCGACGTACCAGAATCTGGGGCGCCAGCGGGGCCAGGGCTTGGAGCTTGAGGCGGTCTGGGATGCGCGCCGCGACCTGCGCCTGGTGGCCCAGCTGTCGCAGCAGCGCACCGTCGACGCGGCCACGGGCCTGGACGCCGGCCACGCCCCGCGCCGCCATGCCTTTGCCCGCGCCGACTGGAGCCTGAACGGCGATTGGCAGCTGGGCGCGCTGTTCAATGCGGTGATGGACCGCCGCCGCGCGCCGGGCGATGCCCGCCCGCCGATCGCCGACTACCGCACCGTTGATCTGAATCTGCGCCGCCGCCTCGAGACCAGGGGCCTGACGCTGGCGGCATCGGTGCGCAATCTGTTCAATGCCGCGGCGCGCGAGCCCAGCCTGGCCGGCGGCACCTTGCCGGACGACCTGCCGCTGGCGCGCCGCTCCTGGTGGGTCGAGGCGCGCTACCAGTTTCAGTAGCGGTACACGCCGCGGCCGCTCTTGCGGCCCAGCCAGCCGGCGGCGACCATTTCCTTGAGCAGCGGCGCCGGGCGGTACTTGGAGTCGGCGAACTCGTTGACATAGACCTCCATCACCGCCAGGCAGACGTCCAGGCCAATCATGTCGGCCAGGGCCAGCGGACCGATGGGCTGGTTGCAGCCCAGCTTCATGCCGGCGTCTATGTCTTCCGGCGTGGCCAGGCCCTCGGCCAGCACGAAGAAGGCTTCGTTGATCATGGGCACCAGGATGCGGTTGACGACGAAGCCGGGTGCGTTCTTGACCGTGATCGGCGACTTGCCGAGGCGCTCCGACAGCGCCTTGACCGCGTCATGCGTCGCGTCGCTGGTCTGCAGGCCGCGGATGATCTCCACCAGGGCCATCATCGGCACCGGGTTGAAGAAATGCATGCCGATGAAGCGGTCGGCGCGCTGGGTCGCCGCCGCCAGCTTGGTGATCGAGATCGACGAGGTGTTGGTGGCCACTATCACCTCGGGCGCCAGCAGCGCGTCGAGCTGCCGCAGGATTTTCACCTTCAACGCCTCGTTCTCGGTCGCCGCCTCGATCACCAGCTGGGCGCCAGTCAGCGCCGCATAGTCGGTGCTGGGGGTGATCAGGGCCAGGGCGGCGTCCTTGTCGGCGACGGTGATTTTGTCTTTCTTGATCAGCCGGTCCAGGCTGCCGGCCACGGTGGCCAGGCCGCGCTGCACGGCGGCCTCGTTGATGTCCACCATCACGACCTGGATACCACGCACCGCGCAGGCCTGCGCAATGCCATTGCCCATGGTGCCGGCACCGATGATGCCCACGGTTTGAATTGTGCTCATGCTGAAATCCTTGCTGCTTGAATCAAATCGGCACTGTAGCCGCACACGCGAACCGGATTGTCACCAATCCCCCCGACAATAGCGCTCCAAAGGAGAGTGACCGCACCGATGAGCCTGGACATCCCGACCCTGATGCTGACCCTGCTGCTGGGCTATCTGCTGCTGTCCGTCGTGTTGGCCGTGGCCCTGGGCGGGCGTCGCCACGACCAGGAGCTGCGCAGCTGGACCCTGGGCTCCTGGGCCCTGCTTGGCGGCTTCCTGATGCTGACGGCGCGTGTGTGGGTGCCGATGCCGGTGTCGGTGCTGGGTGGCAATAGCCTGATACTGCTGGGCATGTGCCTGCACACTGAGGCGCTGTACCGCTTCTTGCTGGACAAACCGGCGCCGCGCTGGGTCTGGGGGATTCTGGGCGGCGGCATGGTGATGCTGCTGGCGGTCATGTTCCAGCCGCTGAGCCAGCGCTCGCCGGTGATTTCTGCCATGCTGGGCCTTGCCTTGCTGCCAGGCGTGCATGTGATCTGGGTGCATGGCCGGCGAGCGGAGCGCTCGCTGCGCACCGTCGGCGTGACCTTGGCCCTGGCCGCACTGGTCCTGATGTTTCGCGGTGTGCATGGCCTCGTCAGCCCGCATGACTATGCCAGCCTGACCCACTCCAGCCTGAGTCAGGGGCTGACCTTTCTGATTGCCTTTCTGTGCCTGCTGGGCGCGGGCTTCGGCTTTGTGCTGGCCAGCTTCGAGCGGCTGGCGCAGCGCATGGAGGTGCTGGCCACGGTCGATGGTCTGACCGGGTCCATGAATCGCGCCACCACCGACACCATGCTGGCCCATGCCCTGGCGCGCTGCCGGCGCGAAGGTCAGCCGCTGGCCTTTGTGGCCCTGGACCTCGACCACTTCAAGCGCATCAATGACCTGCACGGCCACAGCACAGGGGACGCCGTGCTGCGCGCCTTCGTCGCGACGGTGAAGCTGCGCCTGCGCGCCGGCGATGTGGTCGGCCGTCTCGGCGGCGAGGAGTTCGGCCTGGTCCTGCCCAACACAGGGGCGGCCGGAGCCGAGCATGTGGCGGAGGCCGTGCGCCGGGCGATCGAGAAGATGCAGGTGCCCAATGCCGATGGGCAGCTGGTGCCGGTCACGGTGTCGGCCGGCGTGGCCGTGGCACCCGCAGGCCCTGGGGTCAGCGGCGAGCAGCTCTACCGCGAAGCCGACCGGGCGCTGTACCGGGCCAAGGCCCTGGGGCGCAATCGTGTCGAGCCCAGCGAGGCGGTGGGCTCGGGCCTGTTCGAGACGGCACAGGCCTGAGGTCCAAGTGTGACTTTTGGCCGCCTCGGCGGCCAGGCGAGGGCCGAAAATGCCGCATGACACCGGCCCTGCCTCCTATGCTGCTGCAGACATTGCTGGATGCCCTGCCGCTGCGCCTGACGCTGAAAACCGAGCAGGGGCGATTGCTATGGCTGAACCGGGCCGCGGCCGAGGCACTGGGCGCGACCGCCGCCGAGTTGCTGGGCCGCGCCGAGCAGGATCTGCTGCCCGAGGCCACCAGGCTTGCGCAGGGTCTGATCGAGGCCGGCCTGCGCATCGGTGGCCCGGCCGATGTGCGCGACGAGTTCGATGCCGTAGCGAACCGGCGCTGGCGTGTCACCCGGCTCGCGCTCAGCGGGCCCGAGGACGAGCGCCTGCTGCTGCGCTGTGTGGCCGACGCCGGTCAGCTGCCTGATACCCTGTCGCTGAGCGAGGCGCACGCGCCCGGGGCCTGGCGCAGCCTGATCGACCAGCTGCCCTTCGGCCTGTCTCTGAAGACGGCCGCAGGTGAGCTGAAGCTGGTCAACCGCTACACCGCCGGGCGTGTCGGCCAGACGCCGCAGCAGCTGGAGGGGCGCACGATGGCGGCCGTCTCCACCCTGGTGCAGCAGCAGATGGCGGGACTGGACGCCCAGGTGCTGGCCACCGGTGGACCGGTCAGCGCCGACTTCGAAACCCGCCAGGCCTTCGGCCTCGATGAGGAGCGCTTCCAGCGCGTGTCCAAGACCCTGGTCGAGCTGCCGGGCTTTGCCACGCCGCTGATACTGACGACCACGGTCGAGGTCACCGATCTGCGCCGTGCCGAGCAGCAGGCCCAGCGCAGCATGGAGCTGTTGCGGGCGGTGACCGACACCTCGCCCAGCATGGTCTCCGTCAAGGACCCGGACCAGCGCTATGTGCTGGTGAACCGCGTCTACTGCGAGATTTGCGGCCTCAGCGAGGCCGAGATGCTGGGCCGCACGCCCTTTGAGGTGCACCCCAACCACGCCGAGGTGCAGCGCTGGGTGGAGGCCGATCGCCGGGTGCTGGAAACCGGCGCCACCCACGAGCAGGAAGACCATATGGTGGTGGGCGGCGTGGAGCGGGTGGTCTGGTCGATCAAGCGCCCGCTGCGCCTGGCCGATGGCAGGCTGCAGGTGCTGTGCGTGGCCACCGACATCACCGCCATGCGCCTGGCCGAGTCGGCCCTGCGCGACGCGCTGCGGCGCGCCGAGCAGGCCAGCGAGGCCAAGAGCCGCTTTCTGGCCAATATCAGTCACGAAATCCGCACCCCGATCAACGGCATGATGGGCATGACCGACCTGGTGCTGGCCTCGCCCTTGCAGCCACGCCAGCGCGAGTACCTTCAGGTGGCGCGGACCTCGGCCGATGCGCTGCTGGCCATCGTCAACGAGGTGCTGGATCTGTCCAAGATCGACGCGGGAGCCATGGGCATCGAGCGCCTTCGCTTCGACCTGCATGGCTTGCTGCGCGAGCTCAGCCAGTCCACCGCGAGCACGGCCCATGCCAAGGGGCTGGACTTCGAGCTGCAGCTCTCACCCGAGCTGCCGCGCTGGGTCCAGGGCGACCCGGTGCGGCTGCGCCAGGTCCTGGCCAATCTGCTGGGCAATGCCTGCAAGTTCACCGAACAGGGGCAAGTCTTGCTGACGGTGGCGCCCGGCCCGCAGCGGACCACCGAGTTCATCGTTCGCGACACCGGCCCCGGCATTGCGCCGGACCGCCGTCAACGGGTGTTCGAGGCCTTTGCCCAGGGTGATGACTCGACCACGCGGCGCTATGGAGGCACCGGCCTGGGCCTGACCATCAGCCAGCGACTGGTCGAACTGATGGGTGGGCGGCTGCGGCTGGACAGCGTGGATGGCCAGGGCAGCAGCTTCGAGTTCGCGCTGACCCTGCCGGGCGATCCGGGCGAGCCTGGTGTACCCGCCCAGCCGCTGGCGGGCCGGCGCGTCGCCTGGCTGGCGCTGCGCCGGCCTGGCTCGGACTTTCTGCCCCAGCTACTGCGTGGCTTCGGTGCCCGGGTGCAGCGGATCGAGGCCGAGGCTGAGGGCGGCGGACCGGTACACACGGCGGCGGCACTGGAAGACTTCGACACCCTGGTGCTTGACTGCGCATCGGTCTCGACCCTGCCCGAGGCGGTGCAGTCGCTGCTGCGCGGCTGGCAGGCGCTCCAGCCGCTGCGCCGCCTGCTGGTCTTGCAGCGGCTGGACCTGGGTCTGAATCCGGCCGCCCCGGGCATGGGGCGCCTGCAACGCCTGGCCCTGCCGGTGCTGCCGCTGGACCTGCTTCGGGCCTTGCAGGGCCACACCGACGAGGGCGCGGCCGGCCCTCCGATGCCTGCACCGGGCCATGCCGATGAAGGCCTGCTGCGGGGCATGACGGTGCTGCTGGCCGAGGACAATCTGGTCAATCGCCTGGTGGTGCAGGCGGTGCTGGAGCGCCTGGGTGGCAGCCTGACCCTCGCCGAGGACGGGGCGCAGGCCTGGCAGCTGCTGCAGCACCGGCGCTTCGACCTGGTGCTGATGGACATCCAGATGCCGCGGCTCGATGGCGTCGAGGTGCTGGCGCGCCGGCGCGCGCTGGAGGGGGCGCAAGGCCTGCCACCGGCCCGTGTCATAGCCATGACCGCCCATGCCATGCAGGGCGACCGCGAGCGCTTTCTGGCCAGCGGTTTCGATGCCTATCTCAGCAAACCCTTCTCGATCGAGCAGCTCGCGGCCGAGATCGTGCGCATGGCCCCCCTTGCTTGAGGGTTTGGGCCCGTGTTACCGGGGCTTACACGGGCCTAGAATGAGCCATGATCTCGATGCAAGGTGTGCCGTCCGCGCTGATAGCCAGGAATGAATCCTGGGTGCGCAAGCAGGCTTCGGCCTTGGTACGCCACCTGCCGGCGAATGTCGAGAAGGCCGATCTGATACAGGTCGGCTTGATTGCCGTGGCCCAGGCGGCGATGGGCTTCGAGTGGGAGGGCGACCGCGAGACCGAGGAGGCCAAGGAGGCTTTCGTGCGCTATGCCCGCATGCGCGTCAAGGGCGCCATGCTCGATGAGCTGCGCCAGATGGACCATCTGGGCCGGGCCCAGCGGCGCAAGGTCAAGGTCATACAGATCGCCCAGGAGCGCTGGCGCTCCACCCACGGCAGCGATGCCGGCCTGGCCGAGCTCAGCGAGGTCTGCGGCATGAGCATCGCCGAGATCGCCGAGCTGGAACAGGCCGACGAGCAGGGCCGCACCCGCAGCAGCAGCGCCGAGGATGACGACGATGCCTCGGACGGCATCTCGCCCGAGCGCTTCCACCCCGCCACCCCGCAGGACGAGGTCGAGGCCCGGGTCGACACCGCCATCGTGATGCGTCGCCTGGAGAGTTTTTTTGCCCAGCTGCCCGAGCGCGAGCGCCTGATCATCGACTCCTATATGGGCGTGGGCCTGACGCCCACCGAACTGGCGGCCTCACTCAAGGTCAGCCCCTCGCGGGTGTCCCAGGTCTACAGTCGCCTGCTGGGCCGCATTGCCGACCACTTCGGCAATGGCGAGCAGGTCCAGAACCGGGGCGTCGACCGGCTGGCCACCAGCAAGTCGGGGCCAGGCTTTGCCGATCTGGTGGCACGGCGCGAACAGGAGCTGCAGCAGGCCCCCGACCAGGGGCCTTGGGGCAAGCTGATGGAAGATGTGCTGACCAAGCCGCTGGTGCGCCGCCGCGGCGGCCCGGGCGGTGGGCACACGGCCTCGGCGAACTAGCTGCATCGCCATGGCTGAGTCCGCCAGCGCCTCAGCCAACCGGCCGAACGCGCGGCCGGGCCCCTGGGTGGCGCTGGGCCTGGCCGGCCTGCTGATCGCGGCCATTACCGCCGGCCTGGTGGCCCTGCGCTACGAGCAGCAGCGCGAGCGCGTGGCGACCCGGATCGAAGCCGTGGCCCAGTTGCAGGCGGCCCAGATCGCGCGCTGGCTGCGTGACCGTCTCGGCCATGGCGAATTCATCGCCAGCAGCAGCTTTCTGGCCGAGCTCTACCAGCGCTGGCAGGGCGGCGACGCGGCGGCCGGCCAGCGTCTGCTCGAGCGCCTGACGGAGATTTGCCGCAGCAACAGCGACCGCAGCGTGACCCTGTTCAATGCCCGGGCCGAGCCGGTGCTCGTTGCGCCGCAGATGCGTATGGTCTCGCCCTCGCTGGCCGCCGCGGTACGCCTGGCGCTGGACCGTGGACATGTGGCCCAGGATGGGCTGTTCGAGCCCCAGGCCGGTGGCGAGGCGGCCCTCGACATGGTGGCGCCGCTGCGACTGACCGGCGCCGGCGCGCAGGCGGTGGTGGTGTTGCAGGTGGCGCTGGATGACTTCCTGACCCCCACGCTCAAGGCCTGGCCCGGACCCAGCGGCAGCGGCACCTCGCTGCTGGTGCGGCGCGAGGGCGAGCAACTGCTGGGCATGCGCGGGCGGCCGGTGCCCCTGGCCGCGCCCGAGCTGCTGGCTGGCCTGGTGATACGCGGCGACTGGGCTATCGGGGTGGCCCATCAGGCGCGGGACTTTCAAGGGGTGCCGGTACTGGGCGTGGTGCGGCCCATCGAAGGCTCGGACTGGTATCTGGTGACCAAGGTGGACCAGGCCGAGATCTATGCCGACGCGCAACGTGACATGCTGGTGATCGTCGCTGCCGGCCTGCTGGCCCTGGTGGCTGCGGGCGCGGCGGCATGGCGCTGGCGGGACCGTCAGGCGCTCGAACTGGCCCGCCAGGAGCAGGGGCGCCAGGCCCAGCGATTGGGCGCCCTGGCATTGCTGGAGCGTGTGGCCGAGGGCTCCACCGACATCATCTTTGCCAAGGATCTGCAAAGCCGCTACCTGCTGTGCAATCCGGCGGCGCTGGCTGTGATGGGCCGCACGCGCGAGCAGGTGCTGGATCATGACGACGCGGCGCTGTTCCCGGCGCACCATGCGGCCCAGTTGCGCGCCAACGACCTGCTGGTGATGAAGGGCCGGCGCACCCAGACATTCGAGGAGGCGCTGCCGACCTCGCGGGGCACGATGCTTTACCTCGCCACCAAGGGGCCGCTGCTGGACGCCCAGGGCGAGGTCATCGGCCTGTACGGCATCTCGCGCGACATCACCGAGCGCAAGCAGATCGAGCAGGAACTGCAGCTCCACCGGGACCACCTGGAGGAGCTGGTGCAGGAACGCACGGGCGAGCTGGAGGCCGCGCGTGTGGACGCCGAGACGGCCAACCGGGCCAAGAGCGCCTTCCTGGCGAACATGAGCCACGAGATTCGCACGCCGATGAACGCCATCGTCGGCCTGACCGAGCTGCTGCGTCGTGACAGTCCGTCACCGCAGCAGCAGGAGCGGCTGGACAAGGTGGCCGACGCCGCCCAGCATCTGACCCAGGTCATCAACGACATCCTCGACCTGTCCAAGATCGAGTCGGGCAAGCTGCAGCTGGAGCAGACCGATTTCGAGCTTGATGCCTTGCTGGCCCGGGCCTGCGGCCTGGTGGCCGAGCGCGCCCGCGCCAAGGACCTTGAGCTGGTGATCGATGCCCGTGGCCTGCCTGCGCAGCTGCATGGCGACCCGACGCGATTGCTGCAGGCCCTGCTCAATCTGCTCAGCAACGCCGTCAAGTTCACCGAGCGGGGCCTGGTGCTGCTGCGCGTCGAGTTGCTGGGGCAGGACGCCGGCAGCCGGCTGCTGCGCTTCACCGTGCGCGATACCGGCATCGGCATCGCCGCGCAACACCTGCCCCTGCTGTTCAATGCCTTCGAGCAGGCCGACAGTTCGACCACGCGCCGCTTCGGTGGCACCGGCCTGGGCCTGGCGATCACCCGTCGCCTGGCCTCCCTGATGGGCGGCGAGGCCGGTGCCGAGAGCACCTTGGGCCAGGGCAGCAGCTTCTGGCTGACGGCGCGCCTGGGGGTGGCCATGGCGCCATCGGAGGCGCCACCGGCGCCACGTCTGCACCTCGATGGCCGCACCGTGCAAGTGCTGGCCAGGCGGCCGGAGCTCGCCGAGGCACTGCAGTCCATGCTGGACGAGCTGGGCGCACAGGCGGAGTGGGTGGATGCCGAGGCCGAGCCGCCGCCGCCGGGCCAGGCCGCCCTGGTGGTGCTGGACGAGCGGGTGATGCTGGAGCGCGGCGTGGCCTGGGTGGCCAGGCTGGGCGAGCGGCCCGGTGCGCCGCCGGTGCTGCTGCTGAGCAGCAGCGAGGCTGCGACGCCGGAGCCGGTGGCCGGCGTCAGCGCCCGGTTGGTCAAACCCGTCACTCGCCGCAGCCTTGGCGAGGCGCTGACCGGGCTGCTGCTGGCGTCGCCCGCCCCGGCGATGCAGGCGCAATATGCCCCCGCGGTTGCACCCCCGGGATCGATGGCCGACGCGCGCATTCTGCTGGTCGAGGACAACCCGGTCAGTCGCGAGGTGGCGCAGGAGTTTCTGCGCGCCATGGGCTTGCAGGCCGATCTGGCCAGCGATGGCGTGGAGGCAGTGCGCCTGGCCGGTGCCACGCGCTATGACCTGATATTGATGGACCTGCAGATGCCGCATATGGACGGCCTTACCGCCACGCGGGCGATACGCCGGCTGCCTGGCTACCAGGCCACGCCAATTGTGGCCATGACGGCCAATGCCTATGCCGAGGACCGCGCCGCCTGCCTGGCCGCCGGCATGAACGACCATATTGCCAAGCCCGTCAATGCCGCTCTGCTGGAGCGCGCGGTGCACCACTGGCTGCCCGGTGTCGAAGACCCGGCAGGGGACGATGCGGAGCCGTCGGCCGGGCTGCAGCGCATTCCGGGCCTGGACTGGACACGGGCGCTGCAACAGTTTGGCGGCCGGGCGGAAAGCCTGCAGCGCGTGCTGCGGCAGTTCGTGCTGCTGTATCGCGACGGCCTGCCCGATCTGGATGTGCATCTGTACCGCGGTGCCTTGCCCGAGGCCAGGCGCCTGGCCCATTCGCTGAAAGGCGCCAGCGCCGCCATTGGCGCCACCCGGGTGCAGGCCCTGGCCGCGGCGCTGGAGGCGATGCTTAATGTGCCCACCCCGGTGCACTTGCTGAACCAGGCGGCCGCCCAGCTGCAGACCGAGCTGGCCGCGCAGGTGGCGGTGATACAGGCCAGCGTCGGCGACGCGGGCGTGCCCGCCGCCGCCGACCCCGAGCCGGCCCAACTGGACCGTCTCGAAGCAAGACTTGCTGCGGGCGACTTCGAGGCCGTGGCCCTGCATCGCGAGCTGATGCCCGGCCTGCACCGACTGTACGGCGATGCCGCCCGAGAGCTGGCCCGCCAGCTGCGCGACTACGACTATGCGCAGGCGCTGGAGCTGTTGCGCGAGCTGCGGCGCAAGAGCTGACCCTGTGACCCGGTCACGCCAGCCACTTCAGCCCGGCAATGCCCAGCACGATCAGGCTCAGACAGACGATGCGCGGCGCGCTCAGCGGATCACCGAGCAGTATCACGCCCAGTATCACCGTGCCGACGGTGCCTATGCCCGTCCACACGGCATAGGCCGTGCCGACCGGCAGCGTCTTCATCGCCAGGCCCAGCAGGCCGATGCTGGCCAGCATCGCGCCAATTGTCAGCAGGGTGGGCAGCGGCCGCGTGAAGCCCTCGGTGTACTTGAGGCCGATGGCCCAGCCGATCTCGAAAAGGCCGGCAAGGGTGAGGTAGGTCCAGGGCATGGGGTGGTCCGATTGCTATGCGAAGGCCTGAAGCCTAGACATATTGGTGCGGCCGGCCAACTGTTGTCAGCCAACCACCCATGCTCAGCAGGGGCTCACATGCTGCGCCGGTACTGCCCACCCACCTCGAACAGCGCGCTGGTGATCTGACCCAGCGAGCACACCCGCACGGCCTCCATCAGCACCTCGAACACATTGCCGTTGTCGATCACGGCCTGCTGCAGCTTGTTCAGCATGGCCGGGGCCTTGGCGGCATGGATGGCATGGAACTCGTCCAGGCGCTTGAGCTGGTTCTGCTTTTCCTCATCGGTCGAGCGGGCCAGTTCCAGGGTGTCCGGGGTCAGGTCGCCGTGGGGGTTGCGGAAGGTGTTGACGCCGATGATGGGGTACTCGCCGGTGTGCTTGAGCATCTCGTAGTGCATGCTCTCTTCCTGGATCTTGCTGCGCTGGTAGCCGGTCTCCATCGCACCCAAGACGCCGCCGCGCTCGGCGATCTTCTCGAACTCCTGCAGCACGGCTTCCTCGACCAGCTCGGTCAGCTCCTCGATGATGAAGGCGCCCTGGTTGGGGTTCTCGTTCTTGGCCAGGCCCCACTCGCGGTTGATGATCAGCTGTATCGCCATCGCACGCCGCACGCTGTCCTCGGTCGGCGTGGTGATGGCCTCGTCGAAGGCATTGGTGTGCAGGCTGTTGCAGTTGTCGTAGATCGCGATCAGCGCCTGCAGGGTGGTGCGGATGTCGTTGAACTGGATCTCCTGCGCATGCAGGCTGCGGCCCGAGGTCTGCACGTGGTACTTCAGCTTCTGGCTGCGCTCATTCGCGCCGTAACGGTCGCGCATGGCGACGGCCCAGATACGGCGGGCCACGCGCCCGAGCACCGTGTACTCCGGGTCCATGCCATTGCTGAAGAAGAAGCTCAGATTGGGCGCGAAGTCGTCGATGTGCATGCCCCGCGCCAGGTAGGCTTCGACGAAGGTGAAGCCATTGCTGAGCGTGAAGGCCAGCTGGCTGACCGGGTTGGCCCCGGCCTCGGCGATGTGATAGCCGCTGATCGACACCGAGTAGAAATTGCGCACCTTGTTGTGCACGAAGTACTCGGCGATATCGCCCATCACCTTCAGCGAGAACTCGGTCGAGAAGATGCAGGTGTTCTGGCCCTGGTCTTCCTTCAGGATGTCGGCCTGCACGGTGCCGCGCACATTCTCCTTGACCCAGGCCTTGATCTTCTGCGCCTCGTCATCGGTCGGCTCGCGGCCGTTGTCGCACCTGAACTTGTCCATCTGCTGGTCGATGGCCGTGTTCATGAACATGGCCAGTATCGACGGCGCCGGGCCGTTGATGGTCATGCTGACGCTGGTCGCCGGGTGGCACAGATCGAAGCCGCCGTAGAGCACCTTCATGTCGTCCAAGGTCGCGATCGAAACGCCGGAGTTGCCGACCTTGCCGTAGATATCGGGCCGGACGGCCGGGTCGTTGCCGTAGAGGGTGACCGAGTCGAAGGCGGTGGACAGCCGTTTGGCCGCCATGCCCGAGCTCAGCAATTTGAAGCGGCGGTTGGTGCGGAAGGCATCGCCCTCGCCGGCGAACATCCGCGTCGGGTCCTCGCCCTCACGCTTGAAGGCGAAGGTGCCGGCGGTATAGGGGAAGCTGCCGGGCACGTTGTCCAGCAGCAGCCATTTCAGGATCTCGCCATGGTCCTCGTAGCCGGGCAGGGCGACCTTGCGGATCTTGGTGCCGCTCAAGCTCTGCGTGGTCAGCGCGGTGCGGATTTCCTTGTCGCGGATCTTCACCACGTACTCGTCGCCGGCATAGGCTTTTTGCATCTCCGGCCACATGGCCAGCAGCTTGCGGGCGCCGGCGTCGAGCTGGCTGTCGCGGGCCTGTGCCAGGTCCAGCACGGCGGTTACCGCATTGGTCTTGTCGGGGTTTTCCAGCCGCAGCATGCGGCCCGTTTCGCGCAGCTGCTGGATCTCGCGGGCCAGCCGCGCCTGGGCCACCGCGCGCTTCTTGTAGCCGCGCACGGTGTCGGCGATGTCGGCCAGATAGCGTACGCGGGCGCCCGGCACAATGGGCACCTGGTGGGTGCTGTGGCGGGTATCGACCAGCGGCAGGCGGCCTGGGCCTTCGGCCAGCTGCAGGCCCAGCTCGGCCAGGCGGGGCTTCAGCGCCTGGTACAGCGCCGTCACGCCATCGTCATTGAAGCGGCTGGCCATGGTGCCGAACACCGGCATCTGGTCGGGCTTGACGGTCCAGGCCTCCTTGTTGCGCTGCACTTGCTTGGCCACATCGCGCAGCGCGTCCTGCGCGCCCTTGCGGTCGAACTTGTTGATGGCGATGAACTCGGCGAAGTCCAGCATGTCTATCTTCTCGAGCTGGCTGGCGGCGCCGAACTCGGGTGTCATCACATACATCGGTACGTTCACATGGGGCACGATCGCCGCGTCGCCCTGGCCTATGCCCGAGGTCTCGACGATGACCAGATCGAAACCGGCCAGCTTGGCCGCGGCCACCACCTCGGGCAGGGCGGGGCTGATCTCGCTGCCGAAGTCGCGGGTCGCCAGGCTGCGCATGAACACGCGCTGACCCCTGCTCCACGGGTTGATCGCATTCATGCGGATGCGGTCACCGAGCAGGGCGCCGCCGCTCTTGCGGCGCGAGGGGTCGATCGAGATCACGGCCACGCGCAGCGCGTCGTCCTGGTCCAGGCGCAGGCGGCGAATCAGTTCGTCGGTGAGGCTGGACTTGCCGGCACCACCGGTGCCGGTGATGCCCAGGACCGGCACCTTGATGTCCTTGGCGCCGTCGTGCAGCTGCGCCTTCAGCTCGTCCGAAGCCTTGCCGTTTTCCAGCACGGTGATCAGCTGGGCCAGGGCGCGCCAGTTGGCCTCGCTGTGGCCCTGGATGGCTTCGATACTTTTCGGTGCATAGCCGCTCAGATCCAGATCCGAGCGCATCACCATCTCGCCGATCATGCCGGCCAGGCCCATGCGCTGGCCGTCTTCGGGGCTGTAGATGCGGGTCACGCCATAGCTCTGCAACTCCTTGATCTCGCTGGGCACGATTACGCCGCCGCCGCCGCCAAAGACCTGGATGTGCTCGCCGCCGCGGCTCTTCAGCAGGTCCACCATGTATTTGAAGTACTCCACGTGGCCGCCCTGGTAGGAGCTGATGGCGATGCCCTGGGCGTCTTCCTGCAGCGCGGCCGTGACCACCTCGTCCACCGAGCGGTTGTGCCCCAGGTGTATGACCTCGGCCCCCATGCCCTGGAGGATGCGCCGCATGATGTTGATGGCGGCGTCATGCCCGTCGAACAGGCTCGCGGCGGTGACGAAGCGCACCTTGTGGGTGGGGCGGTAGTTCGCCAGGGGCCCGGTGTCGCTGGGCCGCCCCGAGGCACCGGCACCCCCTTGGGGGGAGGGCGCGCTGGAAGCGCGACCAGGGGGCAAAGTGACTTCGGCGGACAGATCGGTCATGGCTTGTCTCCAGCTTGGGCGTGTCTGCCCCGGTTCTAGCAGCAATGCTGCCGCGATTCTAGTGTGTGGTTGACGTTAACGTAAACGTCAATTGAGGGCAGGGAAAGTCCTAGGCGTTTTGGCGGGCTCAGCCCCTCGAATTGGGGGGCGGTGCCCGGCTTGATTTGCGTTAAGGTGAAATTGTTCACAAATCGACATGCGGCGAGATCAATCCGCAGTCATTTGTCTGTGGCGTTTTGCGTCAGCCCGCAAGAAGCGTCAAGGTCGCCGTCGCTCACCGCATCGAGCCCGGACAGCGATGAATGCCGGGGCTGTGGTCTTTACAAATCATCGAGGGGTTTCCAGTCATGAGTCACATTCACTCCCGGTCCGCGGGCGGCCTGGCCATCGTTGCGGCGGCCGTGCTGGCGCTGATGGCGTCACAAGCGCAGGCGCAAACGATCAAGTCCTACTTCGAGTTCAAGAAGCCGAAGATGATCACCATCGAGGGCGATCTGTCGCTTGACACCAATGGCAAGTCCGCGCCGGTCTTCAATCTTGCGAGCCCCTATGTGCGCGGCTTCGAGGGCATCAGCCAGTACGACGGCGCCAGCTTCGGCCGCAACTTCATTCCGCCGGACACGATAGGCGCGGTCGGTGCGACGCAATATATGGAGACGACCAACGGCTCCTATGCCGTGTTCGACAAGCTCACCGGCAACCGCACCTCGCTGGTGTCCGATGTGGGCTTCTGGGCCACGGCCGGCCAGACCGGCACCAATGGCGACTCCCGCGTGATGTACAACGCCGCGGCCAATCGCTGGGTGGTGGTGGCCTTCGGCGCGAATGCCAAGGACCTGCAGATCGCAGTCTCTGACACCTCCAACGCGCTGGGCGGCTGGAAGTCGACCAAGTTCGAGGGCTATGCCGGCTTCGGCTTTGGCGCCACGGCCGACTACCCGACCCTGGCGATGGACACCAATGCGGTGTACATCGGCACCAACAACTTTGCGCCGGCATCAAGTGGGGGAACCAACAGCTTCCGCGGCACGACGATGAACGTCATTCCGCTGAACAGTCTTTTCAATGGGGTTGCGCCGACGACCACCAATATGGCCCAGATTGTCACGCCCTATACGGGCGCTGCGGGTGATCTCGACCGCTCCTTTGCCCCCCAGGGCGTGAACACCACCAGTGCAAGCTCCACCGGCACGGTGATCGGTGCCTCGCTGTTCAACTACGACAGCCTGGGCTACAGGGTGAATGGCCTGACGTCTGCCTCGGCGACCGGTGCCAGCACATCGGCTGTCAGCTATCTGGGCCAGGCGAGTTTCGTCAGCCCCGGCGCTGCCCGCCAGCCTTCGGTGGCCATTCCGGCCAATCGGCGCATTGTCGATGCGCTGGACGAACGCGTCAGCAGCAGTGTGTACGAGGCCAACGGCCGCATCTATATGGTCAACACGGTTGACCCGACCGGCGACGGTCTCGACGAGGCCCGCGTGCGCTACACGGTGCTGGACGCGACCACGCTGGCCGTCCTGTCGGAAGGTGACATCGGCCAGGCCGGCTACGACTACTACCAGGGCTCGATTGCCGTCAACAGTTTTGGCGAGGTGGTGATCGGCTACAACCGCTCGGGCCTTGACGCTGCCACCGGCAAGATCAGCTTCATGGGGCAGTCCTTTGCCACCGGCGTCAGTGGCAATCTGATCGCGCGCAGCGGCGAGCTGCTGCTGAAGGAAAGCCTGACCGACGACTATCACAACGGCAGCCTGTTCGGGCAGGTCAATGCAGGCCGCCAGCGCTGGGGCGACTACAGCCAGGTCTCGGTCGATCCCACCGATCCGCACCAGTTCTATCTGATCGGCGAGTTCGCCCGCGAGTACAACAATGCCGCGGGTGGCCACCCTGGCGGCTCCGGCGCATCACGCTGGGGCACCTGGATTGCCGTCATCGACGCCAGCGTCGTGGCCGTGCCCGAGCCCTCGACCTACGGCATGATGTTCTTCGGCCTGGGCTTCCTGGGTCTGATGGCCCGCCGTCGTCGCCTGGCGGCCGACGCTTCGCAGGCCTGAACGGCGGCTGTACCGCCAACCACCGGCGCAGTCGCGCCGGATCTGGCGCGGGCAGGGGTTATCCTCTGCCCGCGCCTTGTTTTCTCCGCTTGGGCGCGGCGCCGCGCCACGAGGAGGGTTCGCATGGCAGCATGGAACATCGCCACGCGGCGGCTGTTGCTGGGGGCATTTGCGATGGCTGTTGAAATTGCATTGGCGGCCGGAGCCGCCACCCCGCTTGAGGGCCAATGGGCCGGTGACAGGCTGCAGCTGGTGATCGATGCCAAGGGCGGCCGCCTGCAGGCGGACTGCGCCAGCGGCAGCTTTGCCGGCCCGCTGAACGTCAGCGAGGCGGGCAGCTTCACCGTCGTCGGCGAGTTCGACCCGCAGCGGCCCGGGCCGCAGCGCGCCGACGTGCCACCGACCCACGCCAAGGCGCGTTACGAGGGCGAAGTCAGCGGCGGCGTGATGAAGCTGTCCATACTGCCCGAGGGGGCCGCCGCGCCCCAGCTGTTCACGCTGCGCAAGGACGCGCGCATCAAGCTCATCCGCTGCCTCTGAAGATGTCCTGCTGCTAGAGTGCGCGCCATGAAGCTGCTGGTCGTCGACGATCATCCCTTGGTGCGCGCCGGTGTGGTCAGCGCCCTGCAATGCATGGGCGATGGGCTCGTGGTCTTGCAGGCGGCCGATGGCGTCGAGGCCCTGTCCAGCCTGGCTCAGCATGGAGATATGGCGCTGATCGTGCTCGATCTGCGCATGGCGGGCATGGCCGGTTTCGCGGTGCTGGAACAGGTCCGGCAGCATCACGCCGGGGTGCCGGTGCTGGTCTTGTCCTCATCCGAAGATCCGGACGATGTGCGCCGGGCGCTCAAGGCGGGTGCGCTCGGCTATTGCCCCAAATCGTCGAGCCCGGCCACCGTGGTGGCTGCCGTGCGCCTGGTGCTCAGCGGCGAGATCTATGTGCCGCCCTTTATGGCCCTGGCCGCCGATGCCATGCCGGCCCCCGCCGACGCCAGCGGCATGACGCCGCGCCAGCGCGAGGTGCTGCAGCAGCTGTGCAGCGGCAAATCGAACAAGGAAATCGCCCGCGCTCTGGGCATGCAGGAGAAGACCGTCAAGGGCCATGTCTCGGCACTCTTCAGGGTTCTGAACGTGGTCCACCGACTGCAGGCGGTCGAGGTGGCACGGGCGTCGGGGCTGATTGGCGATGCCCCAAGCCCGGCAGCCTCCTAGGGCGCGGCCCTGCTGAGGCAGACCGCCTCATCCATCGCGATGGCGCGCTCCATGGCCTCACGCAATTGCTGCTGTGTCACCGGCTTGTGCAGCAGGGGCAGGCCGCTGGCCACGGCCTCGCGCAGGGGCTCGGGGGCGGTGTCGCCGGTGACCAGCACCGCCGGGATGTCCTGGTTGAAGGCATCGCGCAGCTGATCGATGGCCGCGATGCCGCTCACGCCGTCGGCCAGGCGGTAGTCGCACAGCAGCAGGCGGGGCGGCGCGCTCAGGTGCATCATCTGCGGCATCAGTTCCCGCACGCTCCCGGCCGCGAAGACCTGGCAGCCCCAGGCGGACAGCAGCGCGCTCATGGCCAGCCGGATGTCGGCACTGTCGTCGACCACGATGACGACGTCGCCCTTGCCCAGCTTGCCCTGCGTGCCATGGCTTGTCGCCAGGCCAGAGTCTGTGGATGCCGGCTCGTCGGCCAATGGCAGCCACAGCGAGAGCACCGTGCCGCGACCGGGCCTTGAGCGCAACATCAGTCGCAGACCGAGCAGGCCGACCAGGCGTTTCACGATGGCCAGGCCGAGGCCCAGCCCCTGCTCGCGCTCACGCTCGGGATGGGGCAGCTGCACGAACTCCTCGAACACCTGCTCGCGGCGCTCCCTGGGGATGCCTGCGCCGCTGTCGGCCACCACGATTTCGGCGCGGCCCCCGCGCACCCGCAGCCGCAGCAGCACCGAGCCTTCGGTCGTGTAGCGCAGCGCATTGGACAGCAGATTGCGCAGGATGCGCTCCAGCAGGACCGGATCGCAACGCACCCGCGGATGGGACGCGGCGGGAAGCTCGCAGCCGAAGTGCAGGCCCTTGGCGCCGGCCAGCAACGGCTGGTCGGCGGCCACACGCAGCAGCAGTGCGCGCAGGTCCAGCACCTGCCAGTTCGGTTGCAGCAGATCGGCATCGAGCTTGGAGATGTCCAGCATGGCGTTGAACATGGACCCCATCGCGTCGATGGCGCCGCCCACATGCTTCAGGATGTGCCGCGACTGCTCCTGCGAAGGGTTCTGGCCCAGCGCGCCGACAAACAGCGACAGCGCATGCACGGGCTGGCGCAGATCGTGGCTGGCGGCGGCCAGGAAGCGGCTGCGCGAGCGGCCCAGCTCCACCGCCCGGTCCCTTTGCACCTCCAGGTCCACCGCCAGGGCGTTGGCGATGTGGCGGTTGTGCAGCGAATCGACCAGCGTGCGGTGCATCAGGCGCGCAAAGCTCAGATTCACCGCCACCCACACCAGCAGCAGGGCCAGGGCCATGACGAAATAGCTGCCCTGGGTCAGCGAGCCCGCCACCAGAAAGCCCAGCACCGTGGGCCCGAAGAATGCATACAGGGCCGGCAGGTGTGCGCTCAGGGATTGCATCACTCCAGCGCCCAGCCCGCTCAGCAGCACCATCAACAGGCCGCGATGGGTGTAGTCGCTGCCGGGCAGGATGATCAGCTCGGCCGCCATCCAGAGCAGCCCGTTCACCGCTTCCACGCGCACCACGGCGCGCAGCCGCCGCGGGGCGTTCTCGGTGCGCGTGGGCCGGCGCCAGACGCGCCAGGCGGCCCAGGCATTGAAGGCCGAATGGGTCAGCATGGCCGCGATCCAGATCGCCAGCCAGGCCGGCGGCGCCGAGTCGCGCATCAGGTAGACCACAGCCAGCGCCACGCCGGTATTGCCCAGTATGCGCAGCGGCTCGGTCCGCTTCAGGTGGCTGGCCAGGTCGGCCGCCACAAGGGCATCACGATGGGCGTTTTCGGAGCGCATGGGTGCGCCTAGAGGGCTGCCGGGCAATGGCCCTGGCCTGCAGCGGACCCCTCACTCAGGGGGGGCTGCCTGCACGCGGAGGGCTTCACCCGGCTGCGGCCGCATGGCCCGCGCTGTCCCTTGTTCACCGCTCGCCCAGGCCGCTACGCCCGGGACTGCCGGTGCAGTCTGGCTCAAGGGGCATGGGCAAAGGGGGCATGGGGGCTCTTTTCAAAAGGCGTCCGGGGTCAGGACCCGAGACCAGGTCTCGGGCCCAAGGGCGGATTGTGCACGCAGATGCGGCAACAAATACTCCGACCCGTTGAAGCTGAGCAGGCAGACCAGGCCCATTCAACACCGCGCCCGTGCCTCAACCGCCAGCCGCACACAGGCAGCCACTCAAGCAGTTTCCATCCAGGGAGTCGATATGAACAACAAGCCGGCATTTCCTCACCGCCATTCGGCCAAGCCGATCCGGCACATACTGGGCGGCAAGCTGCGCCCACTGCCCCTGTGCCTGGCCATCGCCGCACTGTGCGGCGCGGGCCTCGCCGATGCGGCCTCTCTGACCTGGAAGGGCGGCAAGACCAACGGGAGCGACAGCCTCACCGGACGCATGAGCGTCGGCACGAACTGGAGCCCAAACGCCCAGCCTGCCTCGGGGGACGACATGCTGTTCGGCACATCGAGCTTCACCACGGTCACCCATGATCTGGCCTTCAGAACCTATGCCGGCATCTCCTTCCTGCCGGGGGCGAGCGCCTACACGCTGCAGGGCGCAAGCAACAGTATTGCGTTCACCGTGGGTGTGTTCAATCTCAGCAGCCATGTGCAAGTGCTTGATTGGGGCAGCACGGCAGGTTTCGTCATCAGTGCGGACCAGATCTGGGATGGTGGCTCCACCGGCATGAATGTCACCGGCGGCATGGACCAGCAACACAATCTGACGCTTACCAACAAGGTCAGCTACCGCAATCTGGCCGACAACGCCATCGGCAGCGGCACCACCTCCAACGCGGCCTTGACGGTCCAGGGCGGCAGCAGCTACCGCAGCGCAGGCTACACCTCGCTCGGCAGGGGGGTGGGCAGAACCGGCACGGCGATTGTGAAAGGCCTGGGCAGCAGCCTTGCGACCGACTCGCAACTCCTCGTCGGAGACGGCGGCGATGGCTGGCTGCAGATCATGGCCGGCGCCAGCGCCAGCAGCGGCCAGCTCTTCATGGGCAGGCCAAGCGGCGGTGGTTTCGGTGTGGTCGAACTGACCGGCGCGGGATCGAGTCTGCAGACGGGCTCGGCCTGGGGCGGAGCGGGCCTGTTGAACGTGGCCAACGGCGCCGCAGTCCAGGTTGCCGGCGGGATGACCCTGGGCGATCAGGCCGGCTCGAGCTTCGTGGTCGGGGTGGGGGGAGGTGGCGCCCGCTTGAGCGTGGCCGGAACGCTGCTGCTGAGCGGCATAGGCTATGGTCGGCTTGACATCCAGGCAGACGGCCTTGTCGAGGCTGGGCAGTTGTTGATCGCCGACGGGGGCGTCGTCAATCTGCAGGGCGGCACGCTGAAGATCGGCACAGCAGGGGGCGCCGGGGCATTCACTTGGGAGTCCGGTACGCTCAATGCCGCCGGCAACTACGCCTTGGGCGACTTCCTGGGCCACGACATGGTCGTCAGCGCCGGCCAAACCTTCAAGGGCGATGCCGAGGTTCGTGTGGGCGCTGGCGACAGTCTCGCCCTCGCCGGGGGCCAGCTCCAGGCGAATACCTTCCGCATCGATCCGAATGGCGCGGCTACGGTGGGTCGCTCCAGCAGCCTCACAGCCACCGCGCAGGCGAACTACGGGCGCCTGATGCTGGACGGTGGCTCGGTGAACGGGTCGCTGCAGAACGCCGGCTATATGACGGGCTCGGGCAGCTTTCGAGCCCATTTTGGCACCGGCGGCTTTACCAACAGCGGCCGCTTTGACCAGGGGGACTATGTCGAACTGGCCAATGCCGGCAGCAACATCAATACCGGGGTGTGGACCTTGAACCCTGGTGCGGTCCTGCAGCTGAAATCAAGCAACCTGAGCAACCACGGCTTGATCAGCCTGGCGGGGGCCACCATCGGTGCTGCTGACGGCGCGAGCAAGCTGGTCAATGAGGCGGGTGGCACGATCAGCGGCAACGGCGTCATCAGCGCCCCTTTTTCCAACCAGGGCAGCCTGATCGTTGATGGCGGCAAGTTCGCCGTCGAGAAGAGCTTTGCCAACGGCGGCCAGATACTCCTGAGTTCGGCCATCGCCAACCTGAGTGGTGGGGCGATCGACAACACGGGTCGTATCGAGGGACTGGGTCAGATTGGCAATGCCATCTCGAACAAGGGCTTTGTCAGCGCCAAGGGCGGCACCCTGACGCTTGCCGCCGGGCTCAGCAATAGCGGTACGTTGACCGTCGGCCGCGACGCGACCCTGCGCCTGACCCAGGGCCTGCAGCCGAACACGGGCAAGATCCAGCTCGCCGGCGGCACGTTCGACAACAATGGCAAGGCCCTGGTCAACCAGGCCGCGGGTGTGATCAGCGGCTTCGGCGAAGTGCGCAGCGGCCAGCTCACCAACAACGGCCTGGTGCTGCTGAGTGGCGGCGTGTCGGCCGTGTATTCGGAGGTGGTGGCCAATGCGGGCAGCCAGATCATTCTCTCGGGCCTTAGCAACACCACCTTCTATGGCAGCCTGGAGGTCAAGAAGGATGCCGAGCTGCGCGTCACAGAGGGCTCGGTCGCGACCTTCGCGGCCTTGGTCACGCAGCGCAACGGCTCGGATGTCAACGGCGACGGCAAGATGTTCTTCGAGGGCGGGCTGAGCATCGGCAACTCGCCGGGCTATGGCTATATTCAGGGCTCGGTGTCCTTCGCCAGCAGCAATGTCTACACGGCCGAGATCGGCGGCATCCATGCCTGCACGACCTTGAGCTGCGCCGCCGACGCGGCGCTGGTGAACGACAGTTTCGACAAGCTGTCGGTCGGTGGCAATCTGAAGCTGGGCGGCAAGCTGGTCCTGAGCTCCTGGAACGGCTTCGTGGCGCAGCCCGGCCAGAGCTTTGATCTGCTGGACTGGGGCACCATCAACGGCACAAGCAGCGGCGTGTTCAAGAGCATTGACGCCAGCGGCTTCATGCTGGCCGCGGGCTCCCAGCTGGATTACAGCCAGCTCTACACCAGCGGCACGATCTCGGTCACCGCCGTCCCCGAGCCCGAGAGCTATGCCTTGATGCTGGCGGGCTTGGGCCTGCTGACCTGGCGTCGACGCCGGCTGAGCTGACGCCTCTTGAAGTCCAGGGCCGGCCGCCGGCCCATACATCACAGACACCCCTCGTCAGCCAGGAGCTGCCATGCATTTACTTTTGATGGGCCCTCCGGCCCGCCGGCTTAGCGCGCCCCTGCTGGCAGCGCTGAGCCTGGCGCTGCCCGGCGGCGCGGCCACCGCGCAGACCGGCGCCTCATCCCAGTCATCCCAGGCCATTGAGCAGGTCGTCATCAAGCTGCTCAAGAGCCGACCCGAGCTGGTGCGCGACGCCCTGGACGAGTTGCAGCGCCGCGAGCAGTCGGCGCGCGCCCGGCAGGAGCGCAAGGTTCTCGCCGCTTCCGCCAAAGGCATCCACGACGCATCCGATGCGACGGTGATGGGCAATCCGGCCGGCGATGTGACCCTGGTCGAGTTCATCGACTACCACTGCGGCTACTGCAAGAAGCTCGCGCCCGGCATCGAGGCGCTGATACAGCGCGACGGCCAGTTGCGCGTGCTGGTCAAGCACCTGCCCATCCTGGGGCCGGAGTCGATTGCTGCGGCCCAGCTGGCCCTGTCTGCGGGCCAGGGCGCCACCGCGCAGGAGGTGCACAAGGCATTGCTGGGCGCGGACGCCATCGACGCCGCCAGCCTGCAGGCCATAGGCCGCCAGTTCGGCCTCAAACCGGTTGACGTGGTTGCGGTGAACCGCCAGCTCGGTGAGGTGCGCGTGCTGTCCGGGCGCCTGGGTATCCAGGGCACGCCGGCCATCATCGTCGGCGATGTGATGTTCCGCGGGGCCGTCGGCACCGAGCAACTCGCTGCAGCCATTGACGCGACGCGTCGCGCCAAGTCGGCGTCCGCTCGCATTGCATCGCTTTCAACGGAGACATCACGATGAAGTGGCTATCGCACCTCGTTTTCACGCTGCTGGCGGCAACGGCCCTGGCGCCGGCGCAGGCCGCCGAAACTTCCTACACCATCGTCGGCAGCGGCGGCAAATGCCTGGGCAGCAGCGGCATCCTCACCGCATGTGGCGGGGCCGACCAGCGTTTCGTCCTCGGTGCCGGCGGGACGGTCCTCGTGGTCACCGGCCAAGGCACCCGCTACTTGCAGGGCCGGCTGTTTGCAGCGAAGTCGGTCGCCTTCAGCGACGCGGTGTCCACCGGCAAGGCTAGCACCTACTGGACCTTTCCCGGAGGTGACCGCATTCAGCTGGCCCAGACCGGATCGGCGACTCCCCTATGCCTGTCATCGCAGCTGAAACCGGCCGCCGCAAGCGGCAAACCCGAGCTCACCGCTGAACTCGCTCTCTGCTCGGCCAGCGCAGCCAACCAAAAGTGGCAACTGGCCAATCCCCTGCCCATAGGCGCGACTGGCACCAACCAGACCCAGCTCAAGAGCAGCACGGACAAGTGCCTGCAGCAGTCAGACTTCAGCGCACCGCTTGCGCCGGGCAAGCTGGCCGTTTCGGCCTGCGCATCGGTGGCGAAGACCGAGTACTTCAACTTCACCAACCAGGGCGCCATCGTCCTGAATGGCTCTTGCCTGACCTCATCGGGCGGTGTGGGCACGGCGGTCGGCCTGGGCAGCTGCGGCGAGACCGGCGTGCCGCCTGCGGTCAATCAAAAGTGGAAGCGCGGCCCCAACTCGAGCCTTGTGTCGGTCAGCACCGGCTTGTGCCTGGGCATACGCAACCGCGCCACGCAGGACAACGCCAGCGTCGAGCTCGAGACCTGCGATACCAGCAACCTGTTCCAGTACTGGATCACCAGCAACGCGGTGGCGAGCAACTGGCCTGGGCTGGATACCAAGCCCAGCACCTATGTGCCGGGCCAGACCTTGAGCGCTGGGCAGGTCAATACGATCGTCAACTGGATCCAGGGCGAAACCTCGATCATCAGCACCCCGTTTTGCTACAAGACCGCCGCCTACGACCGTGGCGTCGGCATACTGCCCGGCTGCGCCGATGGTCAGTACCAGTCCGGTGCCCTGTGTTACTCCGACTGCCGCAGCGGCTACCATGCCGTGGGCTCGGTGTGCTGGAGCGACCAGTCGCTGTCCTATCAGCCCGGCAGCCGATGCACCACACGCGACGCGCTTGGCACCTGCTGGGCCTGGAAGATGAACGATTGCAGGGACGGCTACACCAGCGACCACATTGCCACCTGCTGGCTCGACAAGGCCTCGTATCAGAACGGGGCAGGCAGCGCGCTCAAGTCCTGCAAGTCCAATCGCGAGCTGCAGGCCGGCCTGTGCTACGTCAAGCCGCGCGATGGCTATCAGTGCAACGTCACCAACTGCAATCAGCGTTGCGCCTCGGGCATCGCCGATTGCGGTGCGGCGGCCTGCGCCAGCAACGCCAACCAGTGCGTCAACACCATCAGCAATATGGTGGTCAGCTCGGCCATGATGATTGGCAGCTTTGCAACGGCGGGCACCATGGGAGCGGCCAAATCCTCGGTGATGACGTCCAAGAACGCCTACAAGGCGGCCACGACTGCCTACGATCTGAGTCAGGCCTTGATCACCCTGTCTGAAGATATCAACAACTTCATGAACCTGGCGGAGAACAATCTGGCGTCTATTTCGAGCACTGACATCGAGGCCAAGATCGCCGCCCGGTACCCCCGAGGATCGGCCGACTACAAGCACATCGCGCGGGAATGGGCGGCGCGGCAGATGTTGTTCTACCTTGCCGACCTGATCCAGGACCTCAACACGCTCATCATCACCTCGATTGACCCGAGCGGCATCACCGGTGTCATCGACGCCTTTGCCAAACCGACCTGCAAGGACCACACGCCGATGCCCTGATGAGGGGCTGAGCTTGACGATGGCCGGTGCATGGGCATGGAAGTTGCGAGGTCTTCCTCGCACACCTCCATGCCCCACGCCGCCGACACCCTCTCCCCGACACTGCGCGTCCTGCTGATCGATGACGGCGCCCACCGCGTCCAGCTGATACGGCAGGAGCTGGCGCGCCTGGGCTGCGAGGTGGTGGGCGTGATCGAGCAGGCGACCTTGATCCACGACTGCGTGCTGCGCCTGCAGCCCGACGTGGTGATCGTTGATAGCGAATCGCCGACGCGCGACACGCTGGAGAACCTGGCCACGCTGAACATCCGCATGCCGCGGCCGGTGGTGATGTTTTCAGAGGACGCCAGCGGCGACCCCATGCGCCAGGCCCTCAGCGCTGGCGTCAGTGCCTATGTGGTGGCGGGCCTGACGCCGGAGCGCCTGGCCCCCGTCCTGCAGGTGGCAATGGCCCGCTTCGAGCAGGATCTGGCCCTGCGCCAGCAGCTCGGCAAGGCCCAGGCCCAGCTGGCCGCGCGCAAGACCATTGAGCGAGCCAAGGGCGTGCTGATGACCGAGAGCGGCCTGGACGAGGAGGCCGCCTACCAGCGCATGCGCAAGCTGGCAATGGACCGGGGCGTGACCCTGGCCGATGTGGCGCAACGCATCATCGACGCCCAGGATCTGCTGAGATCTATCTGAGCCCGCGCGTACAAGCCCGGAAGGGCTTGTACGGCTGGCGAAGGACCAGCCGCGATACAAGCGGCTGGGCTGAATGCATGGTTTCATGCTGCGGCGCACCAAATCGGCGCGCTCGCAGCCCCCCATCGCCATCAAACGGTGCGAATGGCGGCTCAAACCGCCGCCGATAGCCAGCCCGAGGCCTGGCACGCATCCTGCAATGTGAGTGACAAGGTCTGCAACGGCGTGGACCCCTGATTTCAAGTTCTGGACAAAGGCGTCCGGTCAGTGCTTCTCGGCTTTCGTTCGAGAGGCGGCTGCCCGCGGCGCCTTTTTGCTTTTCTGGCTGTAGTTCTGTCTCGGAGGACGTGATGACGAATCTGGTACGCAAGGAGGGGCTCATGAGTGAAGAGCGACGCAAGCTGTTGGTCGGTGGTGCGGCCGCGGCCGTTGGTATGGCCACCTCGGCCGGCGCCTGGGCCGCCGGCTCGGACAAGCCGGAGAAGGAGGAGGTGCGCATAGGCTTCATCCCGTTGACCGATTGCGCCTCGGTGGTGATGGCCGCGGCCCTGGGCTTCGACAAGAAGTACGGCATCAAGATCATCCCGACCAAGGAGGCCTCCTGGGCCGGCGTGCGCGACAAGCTGGTCAATGGCGAGCTGGACATGGCCCATGTGCTCTACGGCCTGATCTACGGCGTGCACCTGGGCGTCAGCGGCGCCAAGAAGGACATGGCCGTGTTGATGACCTTGAACAACAACGGTCAGGCCATCACCCTGAGCAAGAAGCTGGCAGACAAGGGCGCCGTCGATGGCGCCAGCCTTGCCAAGCTGATGGCCACCGACAAGCGCGAGTACACCTTCGCCCAGACCTTCCCGACCGGCACCCACGCGATGTGGCTGTACTACTGGATGGCGGCCCATGGCATCAACCCGATGAAGGACGCCAAGGTCATCACCGTGCCCCCGCCGCAGATGGTGGCCAATATGCGCGTCGGCAATATGGACGGCTACTGTGTCGGCGAGCCCTGGAACCACCGCGCCATCATGGACGGCATCGGCATCACCGCCACCACCACCCAGGACATCTGGAAGGACCATCCCGAGAAGGTGCTGGGCACCACCGGCGACTTCGTCAAGAAGTACCCCAACACCGCACGGGCCGTGATCATGGCCGTGATGGAGGCCGGCCGCTGGATCGATGCCGGCCTGCAGAACAAGCTGAAGATGGCCGACACCATCGCCGACAAGGCCTACGTCAACACCAGCGTCGATGCGATCAACCAGCGCATCCTGGGCCGCTACCAGAACGGTCTGGGCAAGACCTGGGACGACCCCAACCACATGAAGTTCTTCAACGACGGGCAGGCGACCTTTCCGTATCTGAGCGACGGCATGTGGTTCCTGACCCAGCACAAGCGCTGGGGCCTGTTGAAGGAGCACCCCGACTACCTGGGCGTGGCCAGGCAGATCAATCAGATCGATCTGTACAAGGAGGCCGCCGCCCAGCTCAAGGTCAGCGTGCCCAAGGACGCCATGCGCTCGTCCAAGCTGATGGACGGCGTGGTCTGGGACGGCAAGGAGCCGGCCAAGTACGCCGATTCGTTCAAGGTCAAAGCCTAAGCCAGGAGTCCGCCATGGTCAGCGCCGTCTTTCATTCCCCCCGTGAAGCCGCCCTGGAGGCCGCAGCTGCCGCCAAGGCCGCACCTGTTGTCGTTGCTGCCAAGCCCGTCGAACCACGAGCACCGCGCCAGCCCTTCGACTGGCGCGGCCTGTGGCTGCAGATCATTCCGCCGGTGCTGGGCCTGGCCCTGATGGTGGGCATCTGGGCGCTCTTGACGATGAAGGGTGGCGCCTTCCCGACGCCGGCCGCCACCTTCGAGGCGGCGGTCAAGCTGTTCGCAGACCCCTTCTACAGCAAGGGGCCCAATGACCAGGGCATAGGCTGGAACATCCTGTTCTCGCTGCAGCGCGTGGCGCTGGGCTTCGGCCTGGCGGCGCTGGTGGGCATACCGCTGGGCTTCATGATCGGCCGCTTCGGTTTTCTGAACCGCATGCTGTCGCCGCTGATCAGCCTGCTCAAACCCGTCTCGCCGCTGGCCTGGCTGCCCATAGGCCTGCTGGTGTTCAAGAGCGCGAATCCAGCGGCGATCTGGACCATCTTCATCTGCTCGATCTGGCCCATGGTGGTCAACACCGCGGTCGGCGTGCAGCGCGTGCCGCAGGATTATCTGAACGTGGCCCGGGTGCTTTCCTTAAGCGAGTGGAAGGTGATGACGCGCATCCTGTTCCCGGCGGTGCTGCCCTATATGTTGACCGGCGTGCGCCTGTCGGTCGGCACGGCCTGGCTGGTGATCGTTGCGGCCGAGATGCTGACCGGCGGCGTGGGCATAGGCTTCTGGGTCTGGGACGAGTGGAACAACCTCAACGTTCAGCACATCATCATCGCCATCTTCGTGATCGGCATCGTGGGCCTGGCCCTGGAACAGCTGCTGATGGCCGTGGCCAGGCGCTTCTCATTCGACGACTAAGGAGCCGATCATGCAAAGCAACCCCGCATTCATCGACGTGCAAGCGGTCGAGATGGTGTTCAGCACCCGCAAGGGCAGCTTCCATGCGCTGCGCGACATCCATCTGCAGGTGCAGCAGGGCGAGTTCATTACCCTGATCGGCCACTCGGGCTGCGGCAAGAGCACCCTGCTGAACCTGATCGCCGGCCTGCTCTTGCCCACCAGTGGCTTGCTGCTGTGCGACAAGCGCGAGATCGCCGCGCCAGGCCCCGAGCGCGCCGTGGTGTTCCAGAACCATTCGCTGCTGCCCTGGCTGACCTGCTTTGCCAATGTGCATCTGGCGGTGGAGCGGGTGTTCGGTGCCCGCGAGTCCAAGGCCCAGCTCGATGCCCGCACGCAGGCGGCGCTGGAGCTGGTCGGCATGGGCCACGCCGCGCAGAAGCGCCCGCACGAGATATCGGGTGGCATGAAGCAGCGCATCGGCATTGCCCGGGCGCTGGCGATGGAGCCCAAGGTGCTGTTGATGGACGAGCCTTTCGGCGCGTTGGATGCATTGACCCGGGCCAAGCTGCAGGACGAGCTGCTGAAGATCGTCGCCCGCACGCGCAGCACGGTGGTGATGGTCACGCACGATGTCGATGAGGCGGTACTGCTCAGCGACCGCATCGTCATGATGACCAATGGGCCGGCCGCGACCATCGGCGAGATCCTGAGTGTGGACCTGCCGCGCCCAAGGGACCGCGTGGCCCTGGCCGAGGACCCGACCTATGTGCATGCGCGCAAGTCGGTGATCGAGTTCCTGTACTCGCGGCATGCCCATGTGGAGAAGGCCGCTTGAGCGCCTCTCCCGGCCAGACGGCTTGTATCGCCGTCTGGCCTTCGCCAGGCACAAGCCCCTTCCGGGCCTTGTGTCCGGGCTCAGCCTAGTATCAGCTGCAAGCTCTGCTGATACTGCTCGGTCAGCCGGTCCAGGTGGGTCAGCAGCAGCTCGCTGCTGCGCGCGAGGCCGGCCGCCGCCTCGGGGCCCTGCACATCGCGCAGGCTGCGCAGGAGGCGCAGCCATTCGTCGCGCACCAGGGCCTGGGAGGCGCGGATCTCGGCGCTGCTCAGCGGGGCGGCCTCCAGCTCCTGCAGGCCGGCCTCGAAGGCGCCCAGGCCCACGGCCATGCCGGCCTCATAGGCACCAGACGGCAGCAGATCGGCCAGCAGCGCATCCTTGGCCAGGCGCTGGCTGAGCATGCGCTGGCGGCCGCACAGATTGACCAGCTGCAGCGGCCGGCCGGCGCCGCCGGCCTCGATCGCGCCGGCCAGCCGGTCGGACACCGTCAGCAAGGCCTCTGCCGCGGCATTGGCCCGGGTCAGTACCTGGGCCGTGGGCTTGCCCACCAGCAGCGCACGTAACACCGCCCAGGCCTCCATCACGGCCTGCACCGCCTCGGTCGCCGTCAGCAGCGACTGCAGCCGGGCCAGATTGGCATCGACCCTGGCGCAGGATTCGTCTTGCAAGACCTTGGCGCGGCGGGCCTCGATGCCGGCCGCGCGCTGGGCCATCAGCTTGACCAGGCGCTGCGACAGCATGCGCTGCTGGCCGGCCAGATTCAGCGCCTCGGCCATCTCGGCGGCCCGCACCACCGAACGCGCCACTTCGCCCAGGCGCAGATGGGCATGCATGGCGGCATCGCGCATCAGCTTGAAGGCGTTGGCCTCGTCCAGCTCCTGGCCGGCCATCAGCAGACCCTTGGCGCGCTCGGTCCATTTGCGGTCGTCCAGCTGGGCCTGCAGCGCGGCAAAGCGCTGCGCCTGCAGATCGGTTTGCCAGATGGCCCAGCGCAGCTGCAGCAGCAACTCCTCGGCCGAGGGCAGGGCGCTGAGCCAGACCTGCAGACCCAGGCCCGGGCCGCGCTGGCGTTCGGCGGTGGCGGCAACACACACACCGGGCTGGGCCGGGCTCAACAAGGCCAGGGCATCCAGCAGCTCCGGCAGTTCTGCCGCCTCGGCCCACAGCAGCAGCACCTGCGGTGACGATTCGAGTGCGTCCTGCACCAAGCTGTGGCGCGTGGCGCGCGCGACGACGGTGCAGCCGGCCGCGCTGAGCGCCTTTTCCATGGCCTGCCACTGCGCGCTCAGCCAGGCCTCGGGCCGGCCCAGCAGCAGCAGCCGGGTCGGGAAAGCGGGCGCGGGCAGGGAGTTCTTCATAGGGAAAGGCGGCGCCATTGCGGTGTTGCAGCATAAAGCAGACCGGGCCCGCGGCCCGCGCCGGCCTTGGGGAATGCGTGGCCCTGGCACGCCGCTTGCATGAGAAATGCTGCGGTGCAATGAAGCGCCGCACACCGCGGAGCCCGCTCCGCACCCTTCTCGCCGCTCTGCGGTGACTCATTCTTGATCATGGCCTCGCCAAGCCCGGTGCTTGTCGCGGCCTTTTGTCGTTGTAAATCGCCATGGCAGTCTTTTCCCAGACCTTTCGGCGCGCGGGCCACAGCCCGACGCTGTTCGCCGCCTTCCTGTACTTCTCGTTCTCCTGCTGCATCTGGGTGCTGAATGGGGCGCTGGCCCCCTTCATCAGCGAGGCCTATGCGCTGACCCCGGCGCAGAAGGGCCTGATGCTGTCGATCCCCATCCTGGCCGGCGCGCTGATGCGCTTTCCGCTGGGCGTGCTGTCGCAGTACATAGGCCGCAAGAACGCGACCCTGGTCGAGATGGGCCTGATCGCGGTGGCCATGCTGTACGGCTACTTCATGGTGGACAGCTTCGACGACCTGCTGGCCATGGGCGTGCTGCTGGGCATTGCCGGGGCCAGTTTCGGCGTCGCGCTGTCCCTGGGCTCGGGCTGGTATCCGCCGCAGTACAAGGGTCTGGCCATGGGCCTGGTCGGTGCCGGCAATGTGGGCACGGCGGTGTCGGTGCTGGTGGCGCCGCCGCTGGCTCAGTGGCTCGGCTGGCAAGCGGTCTATGCGGTGGCGGCCGGCGCCATACTGATCCCGATGCTGGTGATGATCTTCATCGCCAAGGAGCCGCCCGATGTCGATGCCCATGCGTCCCTGCGCGAGCATGTGGCCTGCCTGTTCGAGAAGGACGGCTGGGCCTTCAGCCTGATCTATGGCGTGACCTTCGGTGGCTTCATCGGCCTCATCACCTTCCTGCCGACCTATTACTACGACCAGTTCGGCGTCAGCAAGGTGCAGGCCGGGCAATTGACGATGCTGGCTGCCTTCATGGGTGCGGCGGTGCGGGTGATCGGCGGCTGGCTGTCCGACCGCTGGGGTGGCGTCAACACCTTGACCGTGGTGCTGGTCGTGGTGGCCATAGGCCTGTGTCTGGTCGGCTTGGCCGAAGGCTCGCTGGTGCTGACGACCCTGCTGCTGATCACCTGCTTCGCCGCCCTGGGCGCCGGCAATGGCGCGCTGTTCCAGCTGGTGCCGCTGCGCTGGCCGGCGGCCACCGCGGTGGCCGGTTCGATGATCGGCGAGATCGGTGCGCTGGGCGGCGGCCTGGTGCCCAATCTGATGGGCCTGTCCAAGCAGTATCTGGGCACCTATCTGTGGGGCTTCGTCGTCTTCGGTGTGCTGTCGCTGCTGATGCTGGGCGTGATGCGGGTGATGCAGATCCGCTGGACCCGAACCTGGGCTGAGCGTGGCGGGCGTGCCCGCGTGCAACCCACTTCTGGTGGCGCTGCGCAGGGGAGGGCTTATGAAGCCCGGTAAATCAGCGCGGCAGGAACAGCAGCCAGTAGATCAGCAGGGCGTTGAACAGCAGCGAGACGCCCAGCGCGATCTGCCACAGCGCCAGCGGATTGCGCCGCGCCAGCGGCGTGCTGCCGGGGGCGGGCAGCGGGCGCGAGGCGCCGCGCTCCAGCGCCAGCAGCAGTTCCTCGGCGGTTTCGAAGCGCAGCTTGCGTTCGCGGGACACGGCCTTCAGCAAGACATGGTCCAGCCAGATCGGCACCTGGGGCAGGCTGCGCGACGGGGCTTGCGGGTCCTGCCTGAAGCGTCCGCTCTGGTAGGGCTCGATCTCGCCATAGGGCAGGCGGCCGGTCAGCCATTGATAGAGGGTGACACCCAGCGCGTAGAGATCGCTGCCGGCGTCCGCGGCGGCGGGTGGCTCGGCCCATTGCTCGGGATTGATGTAGCTGGGCGTGCCGGCATGCAGATCGCGCAGCGCCTCGGGTTCGCGGCCGGACAGGGCCACGCCCAGGTCGAGGATGCGCCACTGGCCGTCGTCGCCAAGGTGCAGATTGCCGGGCTTGATATCGCGGTGCACGACGCCGGCGCGGTGCAGCCGGCCCAGCGCCTTGGTCAGCGCCGTGGCGCCGGCCAGAAAGGCCGCCAGCTCGGGGCGGCCCTGCGCGGCCATCAGCTGCTCCAGGGTCTGGCCGCTGTGCCAGTCGAACAGCAGATAGAAGGCGCTGGGGTCCTGCAGCTCGTGCACGCGCACGAAGCCGCCGGCCTCGGTGGCCGACAGTTTCTCGCCGAGGCGCTGACCCAACCAGCCCTCGTGGGCCAGCATCGCGCGCTCCTCGGCGTCGCTGGCGCGGGCCTCGTGCAGGGCCTTGATGGCCACCAGGCTGCCGTCGCCGCGGCGGGCCTGGTAGAGCCGGTGCACGCCGTTGTCGGCGACCAGGCGGGTGACGGTCATGCCGTCCAGCCGTTCGCCGACACGCAGCTTGGGCGCCGTCGGCAGGCGCTGGCCGGCGCCCCGCACATCGCTGTACTGGCCCGGCGCCAGGCCGCGCACCTGCAGCACCAGGGCGGTGGCGTTGTCGCTGCCGCCGGCGGCCAGCGCGGCCTGCACCAGCGCGTCGGCGCAGGCCTGGGCCTCGCCTGTGCTGGCCAGGGCCTGCAGGCGTTTCGGACGCAGCAAGCCGTGGACACCATCGCTGGTCAGCAGCAGGCGGTCGCCGGCGCGCAGCTCACCCTGGGCATAGTCCACGCGCACGGTGTCGTCGAGGCCGACGGCGCGAGTCAAGCGATTGAGTCCGGAGCGGTCCAGCGCATGGTCCTGGGTCAGCTGGGTGAGCTCATCGCCCCTGAGCAGCCAGATGCGGCTGTCGCCGACATGGGCCAAGGTGTAGCTGTGACCACGCAGCACCAGCACACTCAAGGTGGTCAGTGCAGAACTCTCCGAGCCGGTGTTGCTGGCGCGGCGGTTGTGGTCGGCCAGCCAGGCGTTCTGGGCGCGTATCAGCCGGTCCAGGGCGACGGTGGTGTCCCAGCCGGCCGGGGTGGCGAAGTAATCCTGCACCAGGCTCATCACCGTGGTCTGCGCCGCGATGCGGCCGCCACCGCCGGTGGACACGCCATCGGCCAGCGCCGCGATCCAGCCCATTGCCTCGTCCTGGGGCGTCGGCCGCTGCACGGCGGCGAAGTCTTCGTTGCCCTCGCGCGGGCCGCGCTCGCTGCTCAAACCAATGGCGATGTCAAAGCTCATGGCCGCGATTGTCGTCACAGCGCCAGCCGGCGCACCAAGCCCGAACAGCCGCTGTGGGCCCAAAGCAACCCCATATTGGTGCGCGCGATCGACGCGCAGGCAACAGGCCGGCACGGCAATTGCAAGTCCTTCAACAGAGTCGAGAGGTTTGTATGAAAAAGATGAAGCTGGTGATGGTGGGCAACGGCATGGCCGGCGTGCGCACCCTGGAAGAGCTGTTGAAGATCGCTCCGGACATCTACGACATCACGGTATTCGGCGCGGAGCCGCATCCGAACTACAACCGCATCCTCTTGAGCCCGGTGCTGGCCGGCGAGCAGACGCTGGACGAGATCGTGCTCAACCCCTTGAGCTGGTATGCCGACCAGGGCATCACGCTGCATCTGGGCAAGAAGGTCGCCACGATCGACCGCATCCGCCGCAAGGTGATTGCCGAAGACGGCACCGAGGCCGAGTACGACCGGCTCTTGATCGCCACCGGCTCCAGCCCCTTCATCCTGCCCATCCCCGGCAAGGAGCTGAAGGGTGTGATCGCCTACCGCGACATCGCCGATACCAACGAGATGATCGAAGCCGCCACCAAGTACCAGCACGCTGTCGTCATCGGCGGCGGCCTGCTTGGTCTGGAAGCGGCCAACGGACTGATGCTGCGCGGCATGCAGGTCACCGTGATCCATATCGCCGGTTGGCTGATGGAGCGTCAGCTCGATGACCAGGCCGGTGATCTGCTGCGCAAGTCGCTGGAGGCTCGTGGCCTGAAGTTCATGCTCGGCGCGCAGACTCAAGAGCTGATAGCCGACAAGGACGGCCGGGTGATGGCCGTGCGGTTCAAGGATGGCAAGGAGATCCCGGCCGACCTGGTGGTGATGGCCGCCGGCATACGCCCCAACACCGCACTGGCCGAGAGCGCCGGCCTGCACTGCAACCGCGGCATCGTCGTCAGCGACACCATGCAGACGACCACTGACCCGCGTATCTACTCGGTCGGCGAATGCGCAGCGCATCGCGGCATTGCCTACGGCCTGGTGGCGCCGCTGTTCGAGCAGGGCAAGGTCTGCGCCACCCACCTGGCCCAGTTCGGCATCGGCCGCTACACCGGCAGCCAGACCAGCACCAAGCTCAAGGTCACCGGCATCGATCTGTTCTCGGCCGGCGATTTCATGGGGGGCGAGGGCTATGAAGAGGTGGTGATGAGCGACCCCTTTGCCGGCGTCTACAAGAAGCTGGTGATCAAGGACGACAAACTGGTCGGTGCCTGCCTGTACGGCGACACCGTCGATGGCAGCTGGTACTTCAAGCTGCTGCGCGAGGGCCGCAAGATCGGCGACATCCGCGACAAGCTGATGTTCGGCGAGTCGAATATCGGTGACGTCGGCCACCAGGGCCATAACAAGGCGGCGGCGATGCTGGACACAGACGAGGTCTGCGGCTGCAACGGCGTGACCAAGGGCACCATCTGCAAGGCGATCAAGGACAAGGGCCTGTTCACGCTCGAAGAGGTGCGCAAGCACACCAAGGCCAGCGCCTCCTGCGGATCGTGCACCGGCCTGGTCGAGCAACTGCTGATGTTCACCGCCGGCGGCGACTACTCGGCCGCACCGAAGAAGAAGGCGATGTGCGGTTGCACCGACCAGAGCCATGCCGATGTGCGTGCCGCCATCCAGGACCAGCGCCTGCTGACCATCGCTACGGTGCAGTCCACGCTCGGTTGGCGCACGCCCAACGGCTGCTCCAGCTGCCGGCCGGCGCTGAACTACTACCTGATCTCGACCTGGCCCAAGGAGGCCCAGGACGATCCGCAAAGCCGCTACATCAACGAGCGCAGCCACGCCAATATCCAGAAGGACGGCACCTATAGCGTGATCCCGCGCATGTGGGGCGGCGAGACCACCGCCGACGAGTTGCGCCGCATCGCCGACGCGGTGGACAAGTACAAGATCCCCACCGTCAAGGTCACCGGCGGCCAGCGCATCGACTTGCTGGGCGTGAAGAAGGAAGACCTGGTCGATGTCTGGAAGGACATAGGCATGCCCTCGGGCCATGCCTATGCCAAGGCGCTGCGCACGGTCAAGACCTGCGTCGGCTCCGAGTGGTGCCGCATGGGCACGCAGGACTCGACGCAGATGGGCAAGGACCTGGAGCGCGCGATGTGGCGCATGTACGCGCCGCACAAGGTCAAGTTCGCCGTGTCGGGCTGCCCGCGCAACTGCGCCGAGGCCGGCATCAAGGACGTCGGCATCATCGGTGTGGACTCGGGCTGGGAGATGTATGTGGCCGGCAATGGCGGCATCAAGACCGAGGTCGCCCACTTCTTCTGCAAGCTGAAAACGGCCGAGGAAGTGCTGGAGTACACCGGCGCCTTCATGCAGCTCTACCGCAAGGAGGGCTGGTATCTGGAGCGCACCGTGCACTACGTCTCGCGTGTGGGGCTGGACTATGTGAAGGCCAAGATCCTCGATGACCACGCCGGCCGCAAGGCACTGTGGGCCGAGCTGCAGTTCGCGCTCGACGGCGAGCCGGACCCTTGGTTCGATTTCGACAAGGCCAAGGTGGATTTGCGCCAGTTTGCGGCGGTGGAAGGGAGTGCAGCATGAGTGAAGTCACCACAGCGTGGAAAACCATCTGCAAGGTGGACGACATTCCGGTGCAGGGCGCACGCCGCGTGCAACGCAAGATGGGCCCCCAGGTGGCGGTGTTCCGTGCCAGCGACGACCGCGTGTTCGCCCTGCTTGACCGCTGCCCGCACAAGGGCGGGCCGCTGAGCCAGGGCATAGTCTTCGGCCACAGCGTCGCCTGCCCGCTGCACAACTGGACCATCGCGCTGGACAGCGGTGAGGCCCAGGCGCCCGACGTTGGCTGCGCGGTGCGCTTTGAGGTCCGCCTTGTCGAGGGGCAGGTCTTGCTGAATCAGGTCGAGCTGGACACTCTGGCCATCGATCTGCCGGCGTTGGTGGCCGGGCCTTGTAGCAAGGTGGCCTGAGGTGAAGCTGACCGACTCGCCTCTGGTTGGCAGTCCTTTGCACTTCGCTGCTTCGGGGCGGCAGAGAGGGCGGGGGGCCGGCCGCTGCGGGCTGAAGTTTTGGTCCGCCCTCGCGGACGGACCTCCAACTTCTTTATGCCCGCCGTGGCCGGCGCGCCCTCGTCCTTGCCGCTACACCTCCGCAGGGCCGCAGCATGGCTGAGACTCGATCGACCTGCCCCTACTGCGGCGTCGGCTGCGGAGTCATCATTGAGAGCGAGGGCGCGCAGATCACCGGTGTCCGTGGCGACCCGGACCATCCGGCCAATTTCGGGCGACTGTGCACCAAGGGTTCGACCCTGCACCTGACCGCCACGCCCGAGGTGCTGCAGACCCGCCGCCTGCTGACGCCGCAATGGCGGCCGCAGCGTGGTGGCGCGATGCAGCCGCTAGCCTGGAGCGACGCCACCACGCGCATCGCCGACAAGCTCGATGCGATACGCGCCGAGCATGGTCCGGATGCGATCGCCTTCTACATCTCGGGTCAGCTGCTGACCGAGGACTATCACGCCTTCAACAAGCTGGCGCGGGGCCTGATCGGCACCAACAATATCGACAGCAATTCGCGGCTGTGCATGAGCTCGGCCGTGGTCGGCTACAAGCAGAGCCTGGGCGCCGATGCGCCGCCCTGCAGCTATGACGATCTGAACCACGCCGACTGCGTGTTCATCACCGGGGCCAATCCGGCCTGGGCGCACCCGGTGCTATTCCGCCGGCTGGAGGATGCCCGTGCCGCGCGGCCGCAGATGAAGATCATCGTCGTCGATCCGCGCCGCACCGAGTCGGCCGAGTTCGCCGATCTGCATCTGCAGATCGCCCCGGGCACCGACGTCGCGCTATGTCTGGGCATGCTGCACGCCTGCATCTGGGAGGAGTGGCTGGACCGCGATTTCATCGCCGCCCACACCGAGGGCTTTGCGGCGTTGAAGGACCTGGTGCGCGACATGCTGCCGCGCGAGGCCGCGCGCATCTGCGGCATCGAGCTGAGCGACCTGATGCAGGCCGCGCAGTGGTTTGCCCGCTCGCCGGCCACCCTGTCGCTGTACTGCCAGGGCCTGAACCAGAGCAGCAGCGGCACGGCCAAGAACACCGCGCTGATCAATCTGCACCTGGCTACCGGCCAGATCGGCCGCGCCGGTGCAGGCCCGTTCTCGTTGACCGGCCAGCCGAATGCGATGGGCGGGCGTGAGGCCGGGGGTATGGCCACGCTGCTGCCGGGTCACCGCGACCCGGGCAATGCCGCACACCGCGACGAGATCGCCCGGCTGTGGGGTGTGCCCGCCCTGCCCGAGACTCCGGGCAAGACGGCCGTCGAGTTGTTCGAGGCCGCTGCGCGCGGCTCAATCCGGGCGCTGTGGATTGCCTGCACCAACCCGGCCCAGTCCATGCCCGACCAGGCCCTGGTGCGCCGCGCGCTGGAGCGTTGTGAATTGGTCATCCTGCAGGAGGCTTTTGCCGACACCGCCACCGCCGCCTACGCGGACCTGCTGTTGCCGGCCGCGACCTGGGGCGAGAAGGAGGGCACGGTCACCAACAGCGAGCGCCGCATCAGCCGCGTCCGCGCCGCCGTGCCGGCGCCGGGCCAGGCGCGCGCCGACTGGACAATTGTTTGCGACGTGGCCCAGCACCTGGAAGCGCGCTGGCGCCCAGGTCAGCCCAGCCTGTTCGCGCAGACCAGCAGCGAGGGCCTGTGGCTGGAGCACCGCGAGTCCACCCGCGGCCGCGATCTGGACATCAGCGGCCTGAGCTATGCGCAGCTCGATGCCCAGGGCCCGCAGCAATGGCCTTACGCCGAAGGCGCGACCGAAGGCTCGGCAAGGCTTTACCAGGACGGCCAGTTCGCCACCGCCAACGGCCGCGCCCGCTTCGTCGCCAAGCCCTACCAGCCCGCCGCCGACAAGCCCGATGCCCGCTATCCACTGGTGCTCAACACCGGCCGCATGCGCGACCAGTGGCATGGCATGAGCCGCAGCGGCGTGGTCGGCAAGCTGTTCAGCCACGAGGGCCAGCCGGCCCTGCGCATGAGCCCGTACGACCTGCCGCGCCGTGGCCTGAGCGATGGCGATCTGGTGCGCGTGCGATCGCGCCGCGGCGAGCTGGTGCTGCCGCTACTGGCCGACGAGGGCATCAAGCCGGCCCAGGCCTATGTGGCGATGCACTGGGGCCAGGAGTTCGTGTCGGGTCGCTCCGCCCAGGGCCAGACCTTGCTTGGCGTCAATGCCGCCACACAGAGCGCGTTCTGCCCGGACTCCAAGCAGCCCGAGCTGAAGTTCAGCAGCGTCAGCGTCGAGCGGCTGGAGCTGCCCTGGCGCCTCAGCGCCGCGGCCTGGTGCGGGCCCGGCGAGAGCGCGGCCATGGGCGTCCGGCTGCGTGCGCTGATGGGCGAGCTGGACTACGGCAGCTGCGTGCCGGTGGCCGGCCGCGACGGCCTGGAGGGCTGGAGCTTCGAGGGCGCCAGCGCCGCGCCGCTGACCCAGACGCTGATCACGGCCTTTGCCGAGGCGCTGGGGCTGAACCAGCCCGGTCTGCTGCGCTATGTGGACACCCGCCGTGGCCGCTGTCGCTTGCTGCGCCTGGCCGGTGCCGGCGAGGAGGCCCGGCTGCAGGCGGTGTTGCGCGTTGGCGAGGGCCGCGAGGGCGCCTGGCTGCTGAATCTGTGGCGCGACGCCGAACCCGTCGCCCCCCATGGCCGCTGGTTGCTGGCCCCGGAGGCCGGCACCCCGGCCGGCCTGGTCGAGCGCAGCGCCCAGATCTGCAATTGCCTGGATGTCAGCGAGGCCCGCATCAGTGATTGCCTGGGCCGGGCCACCGGCGATGCTGCCACGCGCCTGGCGACCTTGCAGACCGAGCTGCGCTGCGGCACCCAATGCGGCTCCTGCCTGCCCAGCCTGCGCCGGCTGGTGGCGGCCACCCCCATCAAAGTCGTCGAAGAGGTGAACCCATGAATGAAGTCAACATCCCATGCGTCAGCCTCGTCGGCGCCGGTCCCGGCGACCCCGAACTGCTGACCCTGAAGGCGCTCAAGCGCCTGCAGGCCGCCGACGTGGTGCTGTGCGATGACCTGGTCGATCGCCGCGTGCTTGCCCTGCTGCGTCCCGAGGCGCGGGTGCTGCATGTCGGCAAGCGGGGTGGCTGCGTGTCGACCTCCCAGGCCTTCATCCATCAACTGATGCTGCGCGAGGCCCGCGAGGGCAAACGGGTGGTGCGGCTTAAGGGCGGTGATCCCTTTGTGTTCGGCCGCGGCGGCGAAGAGTGCCAGGCCCTGCGTGAAGCCGGCATCGACGTGGAGGTGGTCCCAGGCATCACCTCGGGCATTGCCGCACCGGCCGCCGTCGGCATCCCGGTTACCGACCGTCGCCACGCACCGGGGGTGGCCTTCGTCACCGGCCACAACCGTGCCGATGCGCAGTCCGGTGCCGGTCCCGACTGGGCGGCGCTGGTGCGCAGCGGCCTGACCCTGGTGATCTATATGGGCCTGGCTCGCTGCGAGGCCCTGGTGGCCGAGCTTCGCGCCGCCGGCATGGGTGGTGACATGCCCGCTGCCGCGATTGCCGCCGCCCACACACCGCAGCAACGCCAGCTGCTGTGCACCCTGGACGGCCTGGTCCAGGGCCTGCGCGATGAGCAGATCAGCAGCCCGGCCATCCTGGTCATCGGCGAGGTGGTGCGCGAGGCCCATGGCTGGGCAGAGCTGACGCAGCAGCTGCAGCAGCGCACCGCGTTGGCCGGCTAACTCAGCCGGAAGCCCCGCACCAGCCCCGACAGCTTGATCGCCTGCTCCTTTAGCGACTCGGCCGCGGCGGCGCTTTGCTCGACCAGCGCGGCGTTCTGCTGCGTCATCTGATCGAGCTGTATCACCGAGCCGTTGACCTGGCCTATGCCCTGGCTTTGCTCGACGGTGCTGGCGCTGATCTCGGCAATGATGTCGGTCACGCGCTTGACGCTGGCGACGATCTCGCCCATCGTCGTGCCGGCGTCCTGCACCAGGCGGGCACCGGTCTCGACCTTGTCCACGCTGCTGCCGATCAGCGCCTTGATCTCCTTGGCGGCCTCGGCGCTGCGCTGGGCCAGTGAGCGCACCTCGCTGGCCACCACCGCAAAACCGCGGCCCTGTTCACCGGCACGGGCCGCCTCGACGGCGGCATTCAGGGCCAGGATATTGGTCTGGAAGGCGATGCCGTCGATCACGCCGATGATGTCGCTGATCTTTTTCGAGCTGGTGTTGATCTCGTCCATCGTAGCCACCACCTGGGCCACCACCGAGCCGCCGCGTTGCGCCACCTCGGCTGCGCTATGGGCCAGCTGGTTGGCGGTGGCGGCGCTGTCGGCGCTCTGGCGCACGGTGCCGGTCAACTCGGTCATTGCGCTGGCGGCCTGCTGCAGGTTCGAGGCGGTCTGCTCGGTGCGCTGGCTGAGGTCGGTATTGCCGGTGGCGATCTCGGCGCTGGCGGTCTGGATGCTGTCGGCGCTGTGGCGCACCTCGCCCACCACCTGGTTCAGCGCCGCCTTCATCTTGTCCAGCGCACGCAGCACATCACCGATCTCGTCGCCGCGGGCCGATTCCAGGCTGCCGGTCAGATCGCCCTGGCCGATGCGATCGGCCATCTTGGCGACCTCACGCAGCGGCACCGAGATGGCGCGCACCAGATACATCGTGCTCAGCGCCAGCATCAACACGATGAAACCCATCACGCCGGCCACCGTCCAGACGGTGCGCATCCGTTCGGCCCCGGCCTGCTCGCGCAGCTGGTCGGACTTGGCCTGCTGCAGCTTGACGAAGTCCTGCTGGCGGGCCAGATAGTCGGCCACGGCGGGCAGCATCTTGTCCTTCAGCGCGGCATTGGCCCCGTCGGCATTGCCGTCGGTCTTGAGCTTGGTGGCCGCGCTGCGGATCGCGATATAGGCCTTGCGGGCGTCGGCCACGCGGGCCATGGCCGCCTTTTCGTCGTCCTCCTGGGCCAGGGCCTCCAGCTGCTTCTGGATCTCGGAAATGGCGGCCGTGGTGGCGTCGATATCGGGCTTGAGCATGGTGCCGACATTCGGATCGGTGCTGGCCAGGCTGGCCACCGCGCGGCTGGCGTTGGTCTCGGTCATGCCGCGCCAGCGCAGGGCCAGCTCGAACTTGCTTTGCTGGCGCTCCTGCACCAGCTTGGCGGCGGCTTGCAGGCCGCTGGTGCGGCTGGCCGAGGCCACGGTCATCAAGGCCATGGCCACGCCCAGGGCGATGGTCGGCATCCAGAGCCGGGCGGCAATGCTGAGCTTCTTCATGGCGCGGACATCCCTTTTTGACGGGTCGACAAGGTGGCAGGATCAGCTTAGCCGGCTTTGCCCCGAGCTGGTGCATCCACCCTCTGTTAGGCTGTGGTTTCTGTGAACTCTCACTGGCAGCGATGAGCTTTCTGGCCATAGACATTGGCAATACGCGCCTGAAATGGGCGCTGTACGCCTCGCCCCAACCAGGCGCCGCCCTGCTGGCCCATGGCGCGGTGTTCTTGGAGAACATCGACCAGCTGGCCGAGCGCGAATGGCAGGCCCTGCCGGCGCCGCACTCCATCCTTGGCTGCAATGTGGCCGGCGACGCGATACGTCGCCGCGTCGAGGAGCAGGTGGACGAGCTGTGGGAGATCGAACCGCGCTGGGTCGTGTCCTCGCTGCAGGCCGGAGGCATCACCAGCGGCTATGACCACCCCGGCCGCCTGGGCGCGGACCGCTTCGTGGCGCTGATCGGCGCCCGCTGGCATGTGCTGGCCCGCGGCCCGGCCCGGCCGGCCCTGGTGGTGATGGTGGGCACGGCGGTAACCGTCGATGCGCTGGATCAGAACGGCCACTTTCTCGGCGGCCTGATACTGCCCGGCCACGGCATCATGCTGCGCGCGCTGGAGGGGGGCACGGCCGGCCTGCGCGTGCCCACCGGCGAGGTGCGCGAGTTCCCGACCAATACCTCGGATGCGCTGACCAGCGGCGGCACCTATGCCATCACCGGAGCGATCGAGCGCATGCACCGACACCTCAGCCAGCGCTGTGGCCCGCAATGCCCCCACGCGCCCGTCACGCTGATGACCGGTGGTGCCGGCTGGAAGGTGGCGCCGGCGCTGGACCTGCCGCATGAGCTGGTGGAGTCGCTGATCTTCGATGGCATCCTGTCCTTGCAGTCGCACCGCCTGGCGTTGTAGTTTTCTGCTTGTCGCCGCTTCTTGTGGCGCGCCTTCTTGAAGTTATGTCATCATCTGGCAAAAATTCAGGGAGGAAGTCATGCAGCTCGAAGAGCGCGGCTTGAGTGCAGTGCTTCGTCTGGCGGAGATGGTGGCTCAGGGCCTGACCTCGCCCCAACATCTATTGTCCGAATTGCGGGTGGTTTTCAATGCGGCCTCGGCCATGCTGGTGACGCCTTTTGCGCGTCAGGCCCGTGGCTCGCCGTGGATGGCCCAGGGCCTGACCTGTTCGGTGGGCATGGACTGCAGGCAGCAGTACTACGAGCGCTGGATGGACAACGATCCCTGGCGCATGGCCTGGCTGGAGCGCGGTCTGTCGATGAAGGCCGGCACAGCCCATGCCGGACGTGAGTTTCTCAGCGGCGAGCAGCTGTCGCACAGCCACTGCTATGCGGCGTTTGCGTCCCAGCATGGGCTGTGGGACCTGAGTTGCCTGGTCATCGACGATGGCCAGGGACCGAGTGGCGGACCGGTGCTGGTCCTGGCGCTGAATCGGGCACGCCACCAGCCTGCGATGGGCGAGGCCGATATCGCCCGGCTGCGCAGCCTGCACCTGCCGCTGCAGCGGGCCCTGTCGCTGTACGCGGCTCAGCAGCCCTCGGCACCGGACCTGTCGGGCCCGGCCGCGGCCTTTGCCGGCATGCCGCAGGCGGTGCTGGTGTTGCGCACAGACCGGCAGCTGATCTACACCAACCCTGCGGCCGAGTCGCTGCTGACCCTGGGCGATGGTCGGTCGTCCGGCGGGCGGCTTGAGCGCCTGGGGCAGCTGGAGGCCGCCGAGCTGGACCAGTTGCTCGCCCGGGCCGCTGCCGGCAGCGCCGAGGAGCAGGGCTTGTGGTTCGGCCCCGATCTGCAGACGGGCCGTGTCCACGCCGCCAGCCTGGCCGGAAGAACCGCCCGTGCCGCCGCCTGGCCCGAGGACGCGCTGCTGCTGACGGTGCAGCGCGACGCACCGCGCCTCAGCCAGGCCGCGCGCATCGCCGGCCTGGCCGCGCGTTGTGCGCTGAGCCCGGCCGAACGCCAGGTGCTGGAACTGCTCTGCGCCGGGCTCAGCGTGGGGCAGGTGGCGCTGCGCCTGGATGTCCGCGTCTCCACCGTGCGCACCCATGTGCGGGGACTGCTGGAGAAGACCGGCGCCGGGCGGCTGATGCTGCTGCTCGCGCAGATGGGGGCGGTGTCAGGGCATGCCGAGACGGTCTGACACGCTAGAGTCAAAGAATGTAGCGAGAGAGGTCTTCATTGCGGGCCAGCTCGGCCAGCTTGCCGTCCACCACCGCGGCGTCTATGGTGAAGGTCTGGCCGGCGCGGTTGGGCGCGTCGAAGCTGACCTCGTCGAGCAGTCGCTCCATCACGGTTGACAGGCGGCGGGCGCCGATGTTCTCGGTGCGTTCATTGACGTCATAGGCGATCTGCGCCAGGCGGCGAATGCCGTCGGCGGCAAAGGCCAGGGTCACGCCCTCGGTGGCCAGCAGAGCCTGATACTGCTTGACCAGGCTGGCGTGGGTACTGGTCAAAATGGCCTCGAAGTCATCGACCGACAGCGAACCCAGCTCGACGCGGATCGGAAAGCGTCCCTGCAGCTCCGGTATCAGATCGCTGGGCTTGGCCAGGTGGAAGGCGCCCGAGGCGATGAACAGGATGTGGTCGGTCTTGACCATGCCGTACTTGGTGTTGACCGTCGTGCCCTCGACCAGGGGCAGCAGATCGCGCTGCACGCCCTGGCGCGAGACCTCGGCACCATTGCCCTCGCTGCGCGAGGCGACCTTGTCGATCTCGTCGATGAAGACGATGCCGTTCTGCTCGGCGTTGTGCAGGGCCGTGGCCTTGATCTCGTCCTCGTTGACCAGCTTGCCGGCTTCTTCCTCGACCAGCAGCTTCATCGCCTCGGCGATCTTCACCTTGCGCGTCTTGCGCTTGCCCGCGCCCAGCTGCGAGAACATGCCCTTGAGCTGCTCGGCCATGTCTTCCATGCCCTGCGGGCCCATGATCTCCAGTGCCGGGCGGGCCTCGGCCAGATCGACCTCGATCTCCTTGTCGTCCAGCGCGCCCTCGCGCAGGCGCTTGCGCATCACCTGGCGAGCCGTGTTTTCATTCGCAACCGCGGGGCCAGGTATTGCTGCCGGAGCCGGGGCGGCAAAGCCGAACTCGCTGCCGCTTGAGGCGCCACGCGGCGGCGGCACCAGGATGTCGAGCACGCGCTCCTCGGCGGCATCCTCGGCGCGGGTGCGCTGGCGACGCATCTGCGTCTCGCGCTCCTGCTTGACGGCCATGTCCACCAGGTCGCGGATGATGGAGTCCACATCCTTGCCGACATAACCGACCTCGGTGAACTTGGTCGCCTCGACCTTGATGAAGGGGGCGTCGGCCAGCTTGGCCAGGCGGCGCGCGATCTCGGTCTTGCCCACGCCGGTGGGTCCGATCATCAGGATGTTCTTGGGCGTGATCTCGCCGCGCAGCTTTTCATCGACCTGCTGGCGGCGCCAGCGGTTGCGCATGGCGATGGCCACCGCGCGCTTGGCCGCCTGCTGGCCGACGATGTGTCGGTCGAGCTCGGAAACGATTTCTTGAGGAGTCATGGACATGGCGCTTATGCCTTGGCCGCCGGACCATCGAGCGTCTCGATGATGTGGCTCTGGTTGGTGTAGATGCAGATGTCGCCGGCGATCTCCAGCGAGCGCTTGACGACATCGGCCGGCGCCAGCTCGGTGTGCTGTATCAGCGCACGGGCCGCCGCCTGGGCATAGGCGCCGCCGGAGCCGATGGCGACGATGCCATGCTCGGGCTCCAGCACATCGCCATTGCCGGTGATGATCAGCGAGGCTTCGCGGTCGGCCACGGCCAGCATGGCCTCGAGCCGGCGCAGCACTCGGTCGGTGCGCCAGTCGCGGGTCAGCTCGATGGCGGCACGGACCAGATGGCCCTGGTGCTTTTCCAGCTTGGACTCGAAGCGTTCGAACAGCGTGAAGGCATCGGCCGTGGCGCCGGCAAAACCGGCCAGCACCTGGTCACGGTAGAGCTTGCGCACCTTGCGGGCGCTGGATTTGACGATGATGGTGCCCAGTGTGACCTGGCCGTCGCCGCCGAGGGCGACCAGATTGCCGCGTCTTACGCTGAGGATGGTTGTTCCGTGGTATTGATCCATCGGCGGCAGTTTGGGGCGTTGAAACGCATTTCAAGTTCGTTGCCCGGATGAAATCCGGTGCCCCGCATTCCATGCGGGCTACGCCTATACGGCATGCACCTTCACCTTGGCATGCTCATTGATCCCCATCGCGCCGAAGAACAGCGCCACCAGGCGGTGCGCCTCTGTGAAGGTGACGGCGCGGTTCTCGCCACGACGGCTCAGGACCCAGTTCAGCAGATCACCGGCGGCGATGAAGTCCACCCTTATCAGCCGTGTGCAGGACACATTCACCTGGGTCGAGTTGCCCAGCTCAGCATTCATGCGCGTGAGCGTGTCGCTGATGTCGCCGACCAACTGGCCCGACAGCTCGAACTGAGCCACCTGCACCATGCCGGCCTGGTCGAGGATCTGCGACTCCATGAAGCTGGTGCTGGCCTCGGTGACAATGGAGGTCGGCGGGGCGACGGTGGATTGAGTGGCGCCGCTGATGCGGGCGCGGCAGGTCACCCGCTCCCAGGACGGCGGCGAGACCTCGTAGGTCACGCAGTAGTCGATCGCGGTCTCGTCGAACTGGTCCGGGCGGTTGGCCACGCGCAGCGCGTCCAGGCGCAGCATCCAGTAGGCCGGATCGGCATCGCGCACGCCGGTAGGCGAGGCTTCCTTCAACACGTTGAAGAAATGCTCACCGGACAGCCAGCGCAGGTCCAGCGGCTGGACAGCCCACTGGCGCATCAGCTCGCTCAGCCGGCCGCAGGCCTCGACCTCGACCTGGCGCAACGGGCCCCAGTCGAACACCCAGGGCAGGGGCATCTGCAGGGTCTGCGAGCGCAGTTTCGAGACGGCCTCCAGGTCCAGCACCTCGGGCGAGACCCAGCCGATGTCGCCGCGGTCCTGGCTGGGCTTGGGCGGCTCGGCGCTGGCCGCGGCGGCCACCAGCTTGGGCAGCGAGAACCATTGCGGCGAGGACAGCGCGAACTGCTGCGCATAGTTCAAGGCCAGCGCCTCGAATTTGTCTTGCTGGCCGGTGGCGCGGTAGAGGTCGAACAGCACCAGCCAGGTCTCGCTCTGCAGATTGCGCGGGCCACCCGGCAGTGTCATGTTCAGCAGCGCGCGCTCGCACTGCTCGAAATCGGCATTGGCAAAGGCGATCACCGCCTCGTCCAGCTCGGGGTCGTGCACCACCTCGCTGACCTCGATCTCCGGCAGAACTGTCCGGTCGTTGAGGAAGTCCAGTGCCACCAGCGAGATCTCGGCCGGCTTGTTGGCTTCGCTCAGCGGCGGCATGCTTTGTTTCATCGTCGCTGCGGCGGGCGGCGGCGTCAGCTCCAGGCGCTCCAGCTCCTCGGCGCTGGCGGCATCGGCCACGCTGGGGCTGGGCTCGCGCTCCAGTCGACCCGGGCGGGTGTTGGCCGGGCGGGCCATGGCCGGAGGGCCGCCGGGATGCTCGGGCGTTGATGGGGGCAGGGGCGGGGAAAAGTGGGCCGGCTGGGTAGCGGTGTCGTAGAACGACGGTGGTCGGGGGCGGTTGCCGCCGATCACGTTCTCGCTGACCATCTGCTGCTCGATCGCGTCGATCTTGGCCTTGACGCCCTTCTCCGGGCGGCCGGAGGCAGGCTCGCTGTGACGGCCCGAATCCTCCATGCGCGAGCTGGCGCTGCCCAGGGCGGCCAACTGCTCATTGGTCAGGCCCTCGCGGCGCACGCGGCGCAGCATGTCCAGCTCGTTCTTGCGCACGAAGTCATTGCGGCGCTTGCGCTCAATCATCGACTTGAGCTCGCTCTTGGCGAGATCGTCCTCGAGATTGCTGTCCTGCTTGGTGCTCAGCTCGGCCCAGTCCGTGGCCGGGTTGGCCACGAAGCGCACGACCTTGCGGAAGAAGCTCTCGCCGTCTTTCGGATCTGTCATGAGGCTTCTTTGAGGGGTGCTGCCGAGGGCCGGGGCGAATCAGTCGCCGAACATCTTCTGCTTCATCTCGCGGCGCTGCTGGGCTTCCAGCGACAGCGTGGCGGTCGGGCGGGCGATCAAGCGGCCCAGGCCGATGGGTTCGCCTGTCTCGTCACAGTAGCCGTATTCGCCGGTGTCCAGGCGGGCCAGGGACTGGGTGATCTTCTTCAGCAGCTTGCGCTCACGGTCACGGGTGCGCAACTCCAGCGCGTGCTCTTCCTCGATGGTGGCGCGGTCGGCCGGATCGGGGACGATGGAGGTGTCTTCGCGCAGATGCTCGGTGGTCTCGCCGGCATTGGACAGCAGGTCTTCCTTCAACTCCTGCAGCTTGCCGCGGAAGAAGTCGAGCTGCTTGTCATTCATGTACTCGCTGTCGGGCATGGCGAAGATCTCGGCTTCGCTCATCTCGCGGCCAGACTTGGTCTTCCAGGCATTGGCCAGCTTGGGGTCCGGCTTGGCGGCGATTCGGGGGGTATCAATCACAGGGCTGTTCATTTGTCGCGTTGGCGGCTTAGGGGGAGCAAAACGGTCCGCGAACCGGCTGGAGCCAACCAGCGGCGCATGCACCATGGCCGGGCCCGTATCCACTTTGGACGCCGCCGCCTTGGCGGAGGATTTGCCCGCGGGCTTGGGGGCCGGGGCTTGAAGCGTTGACTTGGTGCTCATGGTGTCCATTGCTGTATCGCCCGACTTCGGGCTGGCCGCCTTGCTTGCGACCTTCGCCGCGGCTTTCGCCGCGGGCTTCGCTTCGGCCTCGGGGGCTTTGGCCTTGGCTGAGGCATGGGCGGCAGCTGGGGCTGCCGCAGCGGTCACTGCTGTTTTGGCGGATGCCTTGGTCGGACTGGATGCTGGGGCCGGGGTCTTGCTCACGTCTGTCTCCTCGCATCGGCAGTTATACCTGCTCTATGGGTCGGCGGTGGGTCACATCTGCATTCCCTGCCACTTCGGGCGCCGCGGATTGTAGCCACGTTGCAGGAATGCCAACGGATTCCAATCAAATTTAGACCAGACAGCCCTCCAAACCCTGTAACAAGATATCTTTTGGCAGGTCTATGCCGATGAAAACCATCTTGCTGGTCTTGGTTTCGCCGGGCGCCCATTTGGGGCCCAGATCGCTGCCCATCAGCTGGTGCACGCCCTGGAAGATCACCTTGCGGTCCGAGCCCTTCATGTTCAGCACGCCCTTGTAGCGCAGCATCTTGGGGCCGTAGACCTGGACGATGGCGCCCAGGAAGTCTTCCAGCTTGGCCGGATTGAAGGCCTTGTTGGACTTGAAGACAAAGGACTTCACGTCATCGTCGTGGGCATGGTGGTGCGGATGGTCGCAGTGCTCGCCATGCTCGTGGTCGTGATGGTCGTGCTTGTGGCCATGGCTGTGACCGTGGGGTTCGTCGGCCTTCAGGAAGTCGGGGTCAATGTCCAGCTTGGCATTCAGATTGAAACCGCGCAGATCGAACACCTCGGCGATGGGCACCTCGCCGAAATGCACGCGGCGCTGCGGCGCGCGGGGATTCATATGCTTGATGCGGTGGCTCAGATCTTCCAGCTTGGCCGCATCGGCCAGATCGCTCTTGCTGATGAATATCTGGTCGGCAAAGCCGATCTGGCGGCGCGCCTCCTGGCGCTCGTTGAGCTGGGTGTCGCCGTGGACGGCATCGACCAGGGTCAGGACCGAGTCGAGCAGATAGCTCTCGGCGATCTCGTCATCCATGAAGAAGGTCTGGGCCACCGGGCCGGGATCGGCCAGGCCGGTGGTCTCGATGACAACGCGGTCGAACTGCAGTTCGCCCTTGCGGCGCTTTTCGGCCAGATCGTTCAGCGTGGTGCGCAAATCCTCGCGGATGGTGCAGCAGACGCAGCCATTGTTCATCTGGATGATCTGCTCGGTGGTGTCCGAGACGAGGATCTCGTTGTCGATGTTCTCCTCGCCGAACTCGTTCTCGATCACGGCGATCTTCTGGCCGTGGGCCTCGGACAGCACGCGCTTGAGCAGGGTGGTTTTGCCCGAACCGAGAAAGCCGGTCAGGATGGTGGCGGGGATCAGAGCTGGGGTGGTCATGATGGAGACTTTATAAAGCGAATTTGCCGAGGCGAGGCCCTGACAAATGGGGGCCGCAGACTGTGGTTCAAGGGCGGGCGGCTGTCAATGGGGTATTCTGTGCTTTGTCGCAACTCCCTCGCGCAAGCGCGATGTCCGAGCCTTCACCTAGGACCAGTCCGAAACCGGGCGCCCGCCATACCGCCGCTGCCGATAGACGCACCGTGTTCGAGCGCTTGCTCGAATTCCTGCATCCGGGGCCGGATTCCAAGCTTGAACTGATCGCCACGCTGGCCGATGCGGAGCAGCGCGAGCTGATCGAGCCCGAGTCGCGGCTGATGCTCGAGGGTGTGCTGCGCATGGCCGAGCTGAGTGCCGGCGACGCCATGGTGGCCGCCCCGCGCATGGACCTGTTGGACATCGACGCCCCCTATGACGACCTGCTGGCCGCGGTGATAGACACCGGACACTCGCGTTTTCCGGTATTCGAGGGGCAAAAAGACAACATCATCGGCATCCTGCTGGCCAAGGATCTGCTGAAGCTGCAGCGAGCGCCCGAGATCAATCTGCGTATCCTCCTGCGGCCGACCGTGTTCGTGCCCGAGTCCAAGGGGCTGAACGAACTGCTGCGAGACTTCCGCTCGAACCGCAACCATCTGGCCATCGTGATCGACGAATTCGGCAACACCGCCGGCCTGATCACGATCGAGGACGTGCTGGAAGAGATCGTCGGCGAGATCGAGGATGAGTTCGACGACAAGGACGGCGACAGCAGCATCTACACCCTGGCCGATGGCAGCCAGCGGGTGGCCGGAGACGCCGATATCAAGGCCGTCAACGAGGCCTTTTCGGTGCAGCTGCCGGAGGAGGATTTCGACACCATCGGTGGCCTGGTCGCCCAGGAGCTGGGCCGTGTGCCGCGGCGCGGGGAGATCGTCGAGCTGGCCGGCCTGAGCTTCAACGTGATGCTGGCGCGCGGCGGTGCGGTGCGCTGGTTCAAGGTCACCCGCGCACCCGAGCGCAAGACGGAAGCCGACGGGGCACCCACCGCGTGAAGGCGCTCGCCTCCGTGCGCGGCTGGTTCGCCAGCGCGCCGGCCATGCTTGTGGCCGGCCTCGGCCAGACCCTGTCATTCGCGCCGTTCGAGGCCTGGTGGCTGCAGCCGCTGTCGCTGGCCCTGCTGGCCTTTGCCACCCTGCAGGCCGCGCCGCGCCGCGCCGCTTTCCTTGGCTGGCTGTTCGGTGTGGCCTGGCTGGTCTCGGGCCTGTGGTGGCTCTATATCAGCATGCATGACTTCGGCGGCATGCCGGCCTGGCTGGCGGCGCTGGCCGTGGTGGCGCTGGCAGCCGCGTTATCGCTGTACTACGCCGCGGCGATGGCCTTGTTCGCCAGGCTGCGTGGCGCCAGCGCCTATCTGAATGCCCTGCTGTGGGCCGCCTGCTGGCTGCTGGCCGAGCTGGCGCGGGCGGTGCTGTGGACCGGCTTCCCGTGGATCGCCTCCGGCTATGCGCACAGCGTCGGCCTGCTGAGCACCTGGGCGCCGTGGATTGGCGTCTATGGCCTGTGCGCGGCAGGGGCGGGGGTGGCCTTTGTGCTTGCTTCGCTCCTGGGCCATGGGCCGTCGCGAAGCAAGCTGATTTTGGCGGCCGGCGGCCTGGCCGTGCTGGTGGCCGGCCCGCTGCTGCCGGGCGAGTTCACCCAGGACGCCGGCTCACTGAAGGTCAGCCTGCTGCAGCCCAATGTGGCGCAGAACCTGAAGTTCGACCCGAACCGGCTGGAGGCCAATCTGCAGCTGCTGCTGCGCCAGATCGCCGCTGCCCGGGGCGATCTGGTGGTGACGCCCGAATCGGTGGTGCCGCTGACCCGCGCCGAGCTGAGCCCGGGCTTCTGGGACGATCTGCAGGCGCCGTTTGCCGCCCAGGGCCGGGGCCTCCTGATCGGCATCTTTACCGGCAGCGAGGCCGAGGGCTATGTCAATTCGGTGCTGGGCCTGCCGGGGCCGGGCGGCAGCGAATATGTCTACGGCAAGCGCCATCTGCTGCCCTTTGGCGAGTTCATACCGCCGGGCTTTCGTTGGTTCGTGGCCCTGCTGCAGATTCCGTTGGGCGACCAGGCCAGTGGCCGCAGCGAGGCCGCCTACGAGGTGGCCGGCCAGCGTGTGCGGCCGCTGATCTGCTACGAGGATCTGTTCGGCGAAGACGTCGTTGCCAGCATGGTCGGCCCGCGGCCGGCGACGATGTTCGTCAATGTCAGCAATCTGGCCTGGTTCGGCGAGTCGCTGGTGCAGGACCAGCATCTGCAGTTCTCGCAGATGCGCGCACTGGAGTTCCAGCGCGCGGTCGTGCGCTCGACCAATACCGGCGCCACTGCCGTGGTTGATCACTTCGGCCGCATCGGCCCGCGCCTGCCGGCGCTGACCGAGGGCATTCTGGAGGCCGAGGTGCAGGGGCGGGTGGGCGTCACGCCCTATGCCCGCTGGCTGTCGGCGCTGGGCCTGTGGCCGCTCTTCGGGCTTGCCGTGGGGGTGCTGGGCTGGGCTTGGCGCCGACGCTAGATTCCCATCCTGACCAGCTTGCCTGGTCGTTCGGCCGTGATCTCGCCATTACGCTGCACGCAGCGCCCCGCCACCCAGGTTGCCCGATAGCCCCTGGCCTTCTGCAGAAAGCGCTGGCCGCCGGCCGGCAGATCGCGCACCAGGCGCGGCACGCCGACCGACAGCGACACGGGGTCAATCAGGTTCAGGTCGGCGCGCAGGCCCACGGCGATGGAGCCGCGGTCCGCCAGGCCCAGGTAGGCGGCATTGCGCTGCGTCAGCATCTGCACCACGGTCTCCAGCGGCAACCGGTCTCTGGCCCGGTCGCGGACCCAGTGGGTCAGCATGAAGGTGCTGAAGCTGGCGTCGCAGACGGTGCCCACATGGGCGCCGGCGTCGCTCAAGCCCAGCAGCGCGCGGGGGTGGTCCAGCATCTGCCGCACCGCGTCCAGCGAGCCTTGGTTGTAGTTGAAGATGGGGAAATAGATCAGATTGCCGCCGTCGCCCCCGGCCAGATGGTCGTACAGCGCCTCCAGCGCCGTGCAGCCACGCTGCTTGGCGCGCACCAGAAAGCTCTGCATCACCGAAGGCTCGTAGTCCGGCTCGACGCCTTCGGTCGATGACAGCGGGAACATGCGGCCGCTGATCAGCTCGATGCGGGCCAGCAGGATGTCCACCAGCGGCGGGATGGCCGTGCCGTCGCCGGCCAGGCGATCTGACTTCTCGGCCAGGATGCGGGCCTTGCGCGCCGGTTCGCGCAGCGCCGCGGCACGCTCGGCCAGCGGTAGATGCGCCACTTCCTTGTAGCCGGGGAAGCCCATGAAGGGATGGAAACTCGCGTCCAGCCCATTGATCACGCCGATGCCGCGTGCGGCCGTCTGCAGATACAGCGGCAGGCCTCTGTCGACTGCTGCCTCGACGCGGGCGGCAATCGCCTTGTACTGCTCGCCGCCGGGGTCTCGCTGCAGCCAGGTCATCGACAGCTTGCGGCCGCTGGCCTGGGCCAGCTGCTCCAGCAGATCGAACTCGGCATCGAAGCGCTCGGCGCCGCGCAGCAGGTCGAAATCGCTGACCATCTGCACCACGCCATGCTGCAAGCCCGCGAAGGCCTGGGCCAGGCCCATCAGCTCGGCGGCACTGGCCTCGGAGGCCGGCGTCTCATGGCCCTCGGCGGTGCGGTGGTTGTCGCTGCGGCCGGTCGAGAAGCCCACGGCGCCGGACTGCAGCGCCTCGCGCAGCAGCGCGCGCATCTGCGCGATATCGCCCTCGGTCGCGGCTTCCTGCGCCACCGCGCGCTCGCCCATCACGAACATGCGCAGCGGGTCATGCGGCACCTGGACCAGATAGTCCAGGCTGCGAGGTGTGGCCGCCAGCGCATCCATGTACTGCGGGAAGCTCTGCCAGCAGAAGTCGATGCCCTCGGCCAACGCCACGCCGGGAATGTCTTCCACGCCCTGCATCAGGTTGATCAGCCGCTGCTGCTCGCCGCTGCGCAGCGGCGCGAAGCCGACGCCGCAATTGCCCATCACCAGCGTCGTCACGCCATGGTGGATGCTGGGCGAGAAGGTCTCGTCCCAGCTGGCCTGGCCGTCGTAATGGGTGTGGATGTCGACGAAGCCCGGGGTCAGCCAGGCGCCAACGGCGGGCACCGTCTCGGCCGCGGCCTCGGTGATCTTGCCCACCGCCACGATCAGTCCATCGCGCACGCCTACGTCGGCGACAAAGGCCGGCGCGCCCGTGCCGTCAACCACGGTGGCGCCCTCAATCAGCAAGTCCAGCATCACGCTTCCTCCAGTAGATCGCCAGGCCCATGCCCGACACGATGTGCCAGATGCCCCACAGGCTGGCGATGATCACCATGCCCAGGTCGGCATTGAACTGCACGGCGATGATGCCCAGGGCCAGGCCCGAGTTCTGCATGCCGCCCTCTATCATCACCGCGCGCTTGTCGGGCTCGGACATGCCCATGGCCTTGGACGTGAGCCAACCCAGCAGCAGGCCCGAGGCGTTGTGCAGCACGACGATGGCCAGCATCGGCAGGATGGCCGCATTCAGCAGATGACGCTGCGCCACCAACCCCAGCGCGATGAAGGCCAGCAGGGCCAGCAGGCTGAAATTGCCCAAGGGCTTGCGGATGCGCTCGGCCATCGCCGGCTGGTGGTGGCTCAAAGTGAGGCCCAGTGCCATCGGAATGGCGAGCATCAGCGCCAGGCTGATCCAGATGTCATTCGGGTTGATCGCAATCTCGCGCAGCCAGGCGGCGGTGGCCGGGTTGGCGGCCATCATCCAGCCGAAGTTGAACGGCGTCAGCACCAGGGCCATCAGGCTGGCCACGGCCGACACGCTGACCGACAGCGCCGTGTTGCCGCGGCCGTAATGAGTGACGAAATTGCTCAGCGAGCCGCCCGGGCAGGCGGCCACCAGCATCATCGCCGCCTCGACATTGGCCGGCAGGTCCAGCGCCAGGGTGGCGGCCCAGGTCGCCATCGGCAGCAGCAGGAACTGCGGAATCAGGGCGCAGACCACGCTTCTGGGCATCTTCGCCACGCGCCGGAAGTCCTCCACCTTCAACTCCAGCGCCACCGAAAACACCATGGTGGCCAGCACCAGGCTCAGTATCAGTTGTTGTGTGCTCACACGCGCCTCCTCCCGATTCACAGCGTAGCGGCTGTCAACCCCCGTAAAATCAATCGTTTACGCCTAGACCGAGAGCTCCGTGCCATGCTGACCTTCCAGCAAATCATCCTGAAATTGCAAGACTATTGGGACCAGCAGGGCTGCGCCCTGCTGCAGCCCTACGATATGGAAGTCGGCGCCGGCACCAGCCACACCGCCACCTTTTTGCGCGCCATCGGCCCCGAGCCCTGGAAGGCGGCCTATGTGCAGCCCAGCCGCCGGCCCAAGGACGGCCGCTATGGCGAGAACCCGAACCGCCTGCAGCACTACTACCAGTACCAGGTCGTGCTCAAGCCGGCGCCGGCCAATATCCTGGAGCTGTATCTGGGCTCGCTGGAGGCGCTGGGCTTCGATCTGAAGAAGAACGATGTGCGCTTCGTCGAGGACGATTGGGAAAACCCGACTCTGGGCTGCTGGGGCCTGGGCTGGGAGGTCTGGCTCAATGGCATGGAGGTGACCCAGTTCACCTACTTCCAGCAGGTCGGTGGCCTGGACTGCAAGCCCATCACAGGCGAGATCACCTACGGCCTGGAGCGGCTGGCCATGTATCTGCAGGGCGTCGAGAGCGTCTATGACCTGGTCTACGCACCGGGCATCAGCTATGGCGACGTCTACCACCAGAACGAGGTCGAGCAGAGCACCTACAACTTCGAGCACTCGGATGTGGACTTCCTGCTCGGCGCCTTTGCCAGCCACGAGCAGCAGTCCAAGTACCTGATGGAGCAAAACCTGGCCCTGCCGGCCTACGAGCAACTGCTCAAGGCCGCGCACAGCTTCAATATGCTGGACGCCCGCGGCGCCATCAGCGTGACCGAGCGGGCCGCCTACATCGGCCGCATCCGCGACATCGCGCGCAAGGTCGCCAAGAGCTATTTCGACAGCCGCGCGCGGCTGGGTTTCCCGATGGCACAGAAAGAGCGCGCCGACGAGGTGCTGGCCTTGAAACTGAAGAACGAGAAGAAGGCGGCCTGAGCCATGAGCATGCAAAACCTGCTGGTCGAACTGTTTGTCGAAGAGTTGCCGCCGAAGGCGCTGAAGAAGCTGGGTGAGTCGTTCTCGACCGTGCTGGCCGCGAGCCTGAAGGCCCAGGGCCTGGCTTCCGATCAGTCCGCTGTGACCTCGTTCGCCTCGCCGCGCCGCCTGGCCGTGCACGTCACGCAAGTCGCCGCCAAGGCCGCCGACCGTTCGGTGCAGCAAAAGCTGATGCCGGTGGCCGTGGCGCTGGACGCCAGCGGCAATGCCACGCCGGCTCTGCTGAAGAAGCTGGCCGCGCTGGGCGCCGACGCCTCCGCGGTGCCGAATCTGAAGCGCGCGCCCGACGGCAAGGCCGAGGCGCTGTTCCTCGATTCGATGGTGGCCGGCGCGACGCTGGCCGAGGGCCTGCAGAAAGCCTTGGACGAGTCCCTGGCCAAGCTGCCGATTCCGAAGCTGATGACCTACCAGCTGTCCGACGGCTGGAGCGATGTCAAGTTCGTGCGCCCGGCCCATGGCCTGGTGGCCCTGCACGGCAGCGAGGTCATTGCGATCTCGGCGCTGGGCCTGACGGCCGGCCGCCATACCACCGGCCACCGCTTCGAGGCCAGTGTCTCGCCCATCGTGCTGAGCGATGCCGACAGCTATGCCAATCAGTTGGCCGAGCAGGGGGCCGTGATCGCCGGCTTCGACGCCCGCCGCGCCGAGATCGTGCGCCAGCTGCAGGCCGCCGCCGCGCCGCTGGGCCTGACGCCCATCGAGGACGAGGCCCTGCTGGACGAGGTCACGGCCCTGGTCGAGCGCCCGAACGTGCTGCTGTGCCAGTTCGAGCCCGAGTTCCTGGGCGTGCCGCAGGAATGCCTGATCCTGACGATGAAGGCCAATCAGAAGTACTTCCCGCTGCTGGACGCCAAGGGCAAACTGACGCATCAGTTCCTGATCGTCAGCAATATCAGCCCGGCCGACGCCAGTGCGGTGGTCCAGGGCAATGAGCGGGTCGTGCGGCCCCGCCTGTCCGACGCCAAGTTCTTCTTCGACCAGGATCGCAAGAAGACGCTTGAATCGCGGGTGCCGGGTCTTGACAAGGTGGTCTACCACGGCAAGCTGGGTACGCAGGGCGAGCGCAGCGAGCGCGTCAGGCAAATCGCCCACGCCATCGTCAACCAGCTGCGCATGGCCACCGTGCCCTACACGGCCGAAGCCAAGGACGAGTTCGAGGTGCTGGACGCCAAGGCCCAGCAGGCCGCGCGCCTGGCCAAGACCGATCTGCTGACCGATATGGTCGGCGAGTTCCCCGAGTTGCAGGGCATCATGGGTGGCTACTACGCCCGTCATGAAGGCCTGCGCGACGGCGTGGCGATTGCCATCGAAGACCATTACAAGCCCCGCTTTGCCGGTGACGCGCTGCCGCGCAACCACACCGGCACCGTGGTGGCCTTGGCCGACAAGCTGGAGACCCTGGTGGGCCTGTTCGGCATCGGCCAGCTGCCCACCGGCGACAAGGACCCGTTCGCGCTGCGCCGCCATGCGCTGGGCGTGATACGCATCCTGGTCGAGAAGAATCTGCCGCTGGACCTGGCGGCCCTAGTTGAGTCGGCCTTGCCGGCCTTTGGCGAGCTGATCGCCAACCCGGCCGAGGCCCTGCTGATCTTCATGCAGGACCGTCTGGCCGTGACCCTGCGCGACCAGGGCTATAGCGCCCAGGAGGTCGACGCCGTGCTGGCCCTGGCCCCGCAACGCCTGGGCGATGTGCCGCGCCGCCTTGAGGCCGTGCGCGCCTTCGCGGCGCTGCCGGAGGCGGCCTCGCTGGCTGCGGCCAACAAGCGCGTATCCAATATCCTGAAGAAGGTGGAGGGTGAGCTGCCCTCGGCGGTCGATGCCGACCGGCTGTTGGAGGCCGCCGAGCAGCAGCTGAATGCCGCGCTGGCGCAGATACGCCCGCAGGCCGACAGCCTGTTCGAGCAGCACGACTATGAGGCCTCGCTGCGCGCGCTGGCGGCGCTAAAAGACCCGGTCGATGCCTTCTTCGACGGCGTGATGGTCAATGCCGAAGACCCGGCGCTGCGCGCCAACCGCCTGGGCCTGCTGAAGAACCTGCACGAGGCGATGAACCGCGTCGCCGATCTGTCAAGATTGGCGGCATGAGTCATAGCCTGCCGGGCTGGGGAACAGGATGCGCATAGACCACGCCCACGCCATCAAGCTCGTGATACTCGGGCGCGATGGCACGATCAACGAGTTCCGCGACGACCACGTCAAGTCGCCCGAGGAACTGCTGCCCATCCCCGGCGCGCTGGAGGCGGTGGCCCGGCTCAACCATGCCGGCTGGCACACGGTGCTGGCCACCAACCAGCCCGGCATCGGCCGCGGCCTGCTGGACATGGCCTCGCTGAACACCGTGCATCTGCGCCTGAACCAGATGCTGGCCGAGAAGGGTGGGCGCATCGACGCCGCCTTCTTCTGCCCGCACGCGCCGGAAGAGGGCTGTCTGTGCCGAAAGCCGCTGCCGGGCCTGATCGAGCAGATTGGCGAACGCTTCGGCGTGGATCTGAGCCATGTGCATATGGTCGGCGCCAGCCTGCGTGACCTGCAGACGGCCGTTGCCGCAGGCTGCGTGCCGCATCTGGTGCGTACCGGCAAGCTGGCCGGCTTGAGCGACGCCCAGGTGGCCGAACAGGTGGCCCTGGTGCCAGGCGCCCAGGTGCATGACGATCTGGCCGCCTTTGCCGATGATTTGATTCAACGCGAACGCCGCGCCCGGGCCGACGCTCGCGGTGAGGCGATGGCGCCGATTACCGCTCCCGGAGCCCTGAGTTGATGCTGTCTGCCATTCGTTCCCTGCTGTTCGTTCTGTACATGGCCGTCACCGTGGTGCCCTGGGCGCTGGGCGTGCTGCTGCTGTCGGTGTTTGTGCGCGGCAACGTGATCTACTGGGCCTGCGCCGGCTGGCTGAAGCTGGTGATCTGGGGCGCCAAGGTGATCTGCGGCGTGAAGTACCGCGTCACCGGCATGGAGAACGTGCCCAGCCAGGCCGACAGCAAGTCGGCCGTGGTGCTGCTGTCCAAGCACCTGTCGACCTGGGAGACCTTTGCCTTCCCGGCGCTGATGTCGCACCCGCTGTGCTATGTGTTCAAGCGCGAGTTGCTCTACATCCCCTTCTTCGGCTGGGCGATGTCGCGCATGGACATGATCCATATCGACCGCAGCAAGCGTTCGCAGGCCTGGGCCCGGGTGGCCGAGCAGGGCAAGCGCCTGATGGGCCAGGGCAACTGGGTCATCATGTTCCCCGAAGGCACGCGGGCGCCGCGTGGCGGCAAGGGCGAGTACAAGGCCGGTGGCACGCGGCTGGCTATTGCCGTCGGCGTGCCGGTGGTGCCCATCGCCGTCAGCTCGGCCAAGTGCTGGCCGCGCAGGAGTTTTCTGCTCAAGCCGGGGCTGATCGATGTGGTCATAGGCAAGCCCATCCCCTCGGTGGGCCGCCAGCCCGACGAGCTGATGCGCGAGGTCGAGCACTGGATCGAGGCCGAGATGCGCCGCATCGACCCCGAGGCCTATCTGAGCACGCCCCATGCCGGCGACGCGGCCGCCGCGCTGTGACATAAACTGACGGTCCATGCAGCCCGCCGCGACCGTCACCGCACAGCTCTCGCTCTTCGATATGGACATGCGCCCGGTGCAGAGCGCGCTGCCCGCGCCGCTGCCATTGCCTCTAACATTTCCCGGGCCCAAGACGGCCGCGCCGGTGCCAGAAGCTCCCCCTAGCTACCACCATCCGCGCGCCCATCACGAGGTGAGGCTGGGTGAACATCTGGTCGGCTACGAGCTGCGGCGCGCCAAGCGGCGCAGCATAGGTTTCACGATAGATGACGAAGGCCTGCGCGTCAGCGCACCCAAATGGGTGCCGCTGGGCGACATCGACCAGGCCCTGCAGTCGAAGCACGGATGGATTCTGCGCAAGCTGCACGAGCAGCGCGAGCGGGCCAGGCGCCTGCAGTCGGCCCGCGTCGAATGGCGCGACGGCGTCAGCATTCCCTATCTGGGCGAGGCCATGGTGGTGGTGCTGGACCCGCGCGCGGCCGGTGCGCCGGGCGCGGCGCGGCTCAGCACTGGCGACGATGGTCAGCAGGCCGGCCTGGTGTCGGGCCTGACCCTGCATGTGGGCCTGCCCCACACGGCCACGCCCGAGCAGATACGCGATATCGTGCAGAGCTGGCTGCAACGCCAGGCGCGCCAGCTGTTCCTGCAACGCTGCCAGCACTTTGCCGTGCAACTGGGCGTGCGCATGACAAAGCTCTCGCTGAGCTCGGCACAGACCCGCTGGGGCAGCGCCAGCGCCGATGGCTCGATACGGCTGAACTGGCGGCTGATCCACTTCGCCCAGGCCACCATCGACTATGTGGTGGCCCATGAGCTGGCGCACTTACGCGAGATGAATCACAGCCCGCGCTTCTGGGACGTGGTGCGCTCGGTGGTGCCGGACTACCAGCAGCTGCGTGGCTCGCTGAAGCGCGAGCACGCGCCGATACTCGACTGAGTTTCTATCGTTATTGCGCTTTGCGCGATTGATTAACTTCGGCAAGCAGTTTTATCCCCCTTTAGGGGGGGGTTGTCCCCCTCAACCTGCCTGGGCACACTGCCTGCACTGCTGTCATCACGGCAAGCCAAACGGCCAGATCAGTCAGATTGGCCGGGCGGCGATCAGGGAGTGTGTGGGGAGGAGAACTCGCGCCGGGCCAGGGAGCCGGGTCGCGACTGAGAGGGGGTAGTACGCATCGGGGCAACGCTTGGGAGGGCGATGCCCGGTGCACCCGATCAGAACGAAAAGGCGCTTGAGGACCGGGTTTCCCGGCCACCTCAAGCGCCTTTTTTCCTTGCGGGCGCTCGCTCCAGGCCGAAGCGGATGATGCCGTCTTGATCCCGCCTGCGCTTGACCAGGCCGGCCAGCCACAGCGTGTGCAGATGGGCGACCGACTCGCCCATCGCGAAGGTGGTCTGGTGCAGGTCCAGCTTGCGCTTGAACAGCAGGTCCAGCAGCTCGGCGGCGCAGCGCGGCGCGCTCTTGCAGGCCTCCAGCACCTCGGCCAGGCGCTCCTCATGGTGTTCGTGCAGCTGGGCCACGCGCTGGTGCAGGCCGGTGAAGGGCTTGCCGTGGGAGGGCAGCACCAGGGTGTCGGCCGGCAACTCGCCCAGGCGGCTGATCGAGGTCAGATAAAGCGACAGCGGATCGGCCTCGGGCTCCACATCGACGACGCTGACATTGGTCGAGATGCGCGGCAGCACCATATCGCCGGAGATCAGGATCTGGTGGTGCGGCGAATACAGCGCCATGTGCTCGGGCGCGTGGCCGTAGCCGGCGATGCAGCGCCAGTCATGATCGCCGATGCGAACCTGCAGCCCGTCCATGAGCCGGCGAAAGCTCGAGGGCACGGCCGGTACCATGCTGGGGTAGTAGCTGGCGCGGCCACGTATCTTCTCCAGCGACTCCGGGTCCGTCAGCCCGTGGCTGCCGAAGAAGCGCGCCGCCGCCTCGCCGCCCATGCCCACCGTGCTCTGGCTGGCCATGCGGCCGACGTTGTAGTCGGTGGCGCTGATCCACATCCGACAGTTCCAGCGCTCGGTCAGCCAGTGGGCCAGGCCCATATGGTCGGGGTGGAAGTGGGTGACGATGACGCGCAGCACCGGCAGGCCGTCGAGGTGATTGGCGAACACCTGCTCCCAGGCGGCGCGGGTGGCGTCATTGCAGACGCCGCAGTCCACGATGGACCAGCCCTGTGCGCCGTCCAGCTCGTCGCGCAGCAGCCAGAGGTTGATGTGGTCCAGCGCGAACGGCAGGCCCATGCGCAACCAGCGCACGCCGGGCGCCAGCTCAAGCACCTCGCCGGGGGCGGGCAGGGCGTCGCCCAGGGGGTAGTGCAATTCCGACTCTTTGAGATTGGCCATGTGCTTTTCCAGTCAGTTGGGGACGGAGCTTGCCGAAAAACGGCAAGGTCCATCCCGCAAGCGCATTAAACTTACGTTTACGTTAACGTCAATGTGAGTCCAGTGTAGCCATGAGCACCGAAACCCGCGCGAGCAAAGAGGGTGCCAATCGCACCTTCACCATCACCGAGCTGGCGGCCGAGTTCGACGTCACGCCGCGCGCCATCCGTTTTTATGAGGACATGGGCCTGCTGGAACCGGCCCGTGCCGGCCGCAACCGCGTCTATACCCATCGCGACCGCACCCGTCTGAAGCTGACCCTGCGCGGCAAGCGCCTGGGCCTGAGCCTGCAGGAGATCAAGCAGCTGGTGGACATGTATGACTCGTCCGGCGACACCACCCAGCAGCTGAAGGCCTTTCTGGCCGTGCTGAATGCCCATCGCGAGCAGTTGGCTCGCCAGCTGGAAGACATCGAGATCACGCTGGCCGAGATCACCCAGCACGAGGAGCGCTGCAAGGGCCTGCTGAGCGAGGCCCAGCGTGCCGAGCGCAGGGCCAAGCCGACGTCCAAGGCCGCGGCGGATTCCGCCGCCTGACAGTGCCGTAGCGAATTCCACGTTTAGAATCTGCGCCAAATTGACGTTTACGTAAACGTCAACCAGCAAATCAACCGGAGCCGCCATGCTGCATGCCGCCGATGACCAGTTCGCCCAGCGAGTGCGCGACTCCTTTGCCCGCCAGGCTGTGATGAGCACCCTGGGTGCCGAGCTGGAGCTGGTGGAGGCGGGGCGCGTGCTGATGACCATGAGCCACCGGCCCGAGCTGACGCAGCAGCATGGCTTCCTGCATGCCGGCATCGTCGCCACGGCGCTGGACTCGGCCTGCGGCTATGCCGCCTTCAGCCTGATGCCTGTTGATGCGGCCGTGCTGACGATCGAATTCAAGATCAATCTGCTGTCGCCGGCGCGTGGCCCCTTCTTCAGATTCGAGGGCCAGGTGCTGAAGGCCGGTCGTACCATCAGCGTGGTGGAGGGGCGCGCCTGGGGTTATGCCAGTGCCGACGCGCTAGACGCCGAGAAAAAACTGGTTGCCAGCATGAATGCCACCGTGATGACGGTGCTGGGCCGCGACGGCCTCAAACATTGATCGAATACCTGTTTTTAGGAGACACCCAATGAACCTGCCCGGCCTGAATTTCCAACTCGGCGAAGACATCGATGCGCTGCGCGACGCGGTGCGCGATTTCGCCCAAGCCGAGATCGCGCCGCGCGCGGCCGAGATCGACCGTAGCGACCAGTTCCCGATGGACCTGTGGCGCAAGATGGGTGACCTGGGCGTGCTGGGCATCACCGTCAGCGAGGAGTACGGTGGCGCCAACATGGGCTATCTGGCGCACATGATCGCGATGGAGGAGATCAGCCGCGCCTCGGCCTCGGTGGGCCTGAGCTATGGCGCGCACAGCAATCTCTGCGTGAATCAGATCAAGCGCAACGGCAGCGCCGCGCAGAAGGCCAAGTACCTGCCCAAGCTGATCTCCGGCGAGCATGTTGGTGCGCTGGCGATGAGCGAGCCGGGCGCCGGCTCCGACGTCATCAGCATGAAGCTCAAAGCTGAGGACAAGGGCGGCTACTACCTGCTCAACGGCAACAAGATGTGGATCACCAACGGCCCCGACGCCGACACCCTGGTGGTCTATGCCAAGAGCGAGCCCGAGCTGGGGGCGCGCGGCGTCACCGCCTTCCTGATCGAGAAGGGCATGAAGGGCTTCAGCATCGCCCAGAAGCTCGACAAGCTGGGCATGCGCGGCAGCCACACCGGCGAGCTCGTGTTCCAGAACGTTGAAGTGCCGGCAGAGAACGTGCTGGGCGCGGTCAATGGCGGCGCCAAGGTGCTGATGAGCGGCCTGGACTACGAGCGCGCCGTGCTGACCGGCGGCCCGCTGGGCATCATGCAAAGCGTGATGGACAACGTCATTCCCTACATCCACGACCGCAAGCAGTTCGGCCAGAGCATCGGCGAATTCCAGCTGATACAGGGCAAGGTGGCCGATATGTACACGGTGCTGCAGGCCGGCCGGTCCTTCGCCTACACGGTGGCCAAGAACCTGGACCTGCTGGGCGCCGAGCATGTGCGCCAGGTGCGCAAGGACTGCGCCTCGGTGATTCTGTGGTGCGCCGAGAAAGCCACCTGGATGGCCGGCGAGGGCGTGCAGATCTTCGGCGGCAACGGCTATATCAACGAGTACCCGCTGGGCCGTTTGTGGCGCGACGCCAAGCTGTACGAGATTGGCGCCGGCACCAGCGAGATCCGCCGCATGCTGATAGGCCGCGAGTTGTTCGCGGAGACGATGTAACAAGACTCCGCGACAATCTGCTCATGAGCCAAAACCTGCAAGAACTGTTTGACCGCAACCAACAGTGGGCCGACGCCACCGAAGCGCGCGAGCCCGGCTTCTTCACCCGGCTGCTGAAGCAGCAGAGCCCGCAGTATCTGTGGATAGGCTGTGCCGACAGCCGCGTGCCCGCCAACGAGCTGGTGAATCTGCTGCCGGGCGAGCTGTTCGTGCACCGCAATGTGGCCAACGTGGTCGTGCACTCCGACCTCAACTGCCTGTCGGTGATGCAGTTCGCCATCGACGAGTTGAAGGTCAAGCACATCATGGTCGTCGGCCACTCCGGCTGCGGCGGCGTCAAGGCCGCGCTCACCGACGCGCGCGTGGGCCTGGTCGACAACTGGCTGCGCCATGTACAGGACGTGCGTAACAAGCACTGGCCCTGGCTCAGCAGCCTGACCGAGCAGCCCCGCCAGATGGACGCGCTGTGCGAGCTGAACGTGCTGGAGCAGGCGCTCAATGCCTGCCAGACCACGGTGGTGCGCGATGCCTGGCTGCGCGGCCAGCAGGTGGTCGTCCACGGCTGGGTCTATGGCCTGCACAACGGCCTGTTGAAGGACATGAATATGACGGTGGCCAACGCGGCCGAGGTCGATGAGGCCTATGCGCGGGCTCTTGACGGCATCAAGGGCCGCTACAGCCCCGGCTGATCTGGCATTTCAGCTCGGCTGCTTGGCCAGCCAGTCCAGCAGCGCGTCGAGCGGCATCGGCCGGCCGTACAGATAGCCCTGCACCTCGTCGCAACCCAGCTCCAGCAGGATATTGGCCTGCGCTTCGGTCTCGACTCCTTCGGCCAGCACCTTCAGGCCGATCTTGTGGCCCAGCGGCACGATCATGTCGGCAATGCGGCCGCCGCTGCCGCTGTCCAGTGCATGGACAAAGGCGCGGTCGATCTTGACGCGGTCGGCCGGCAGCTGGTCCAGATAGCTCAGTGACGAGAAGCCGGTGCCGAAGTCATCGATGGCAATGGCGATGCCGGTCGAGCGCAGCGTCTGCAGCCGCTCGACCATCACCTCCATGCCCAGCGCGGCCACCGATTCGGTGACCTCCAGCTCCAGCTCCTGCGGCACCACGCCGCTGGCTTCCAGTGCCGACTGCACCATGGCCACGAAATTGGGCTGGCGCATCTGCATCACCGACACATTGACCGCCATGCGCAGGCCCGGGAAGCCGGCCTGGTGGATGGTCTTCAGCGCCGCCAGCGCGTTGTTCAGCACCTGGGCGCCCATGGCGACGATCAGCCCGGACTGCTCGGCCACCGGTATGAAGCGGTCGGGCGGAATGAACTGACCCTCCTCGGTGCGCCAGCGCAGCAGGGCCTCGAAGCCGACCACCTTGCCGCTTTTCAGATCGAACTGCGGCTGATAGTGCGGGAACAGCAGGCCATGGCTGAAGGCCATGCGCAGGTCCTGCAGCAGCCGGGTGCGGTCGCGCGTCTCGGTGGCGATGGCCGTGGTGTAGTGTGCGAACTGACCCTGGCCGGCGCTCTTGGCCCGCTTCAAGGCGATATGGGCGTCCTTGATGCCATCCAGCGCCGAGCCGGTCATGTCGCGCAGATCGGCCAGGCCGATCGAGAAGGTCACCGGGCGCTCGAAGCCACCGACCTTGGGCGGGGTGTGGAACACGCCGTAAAGGCAGTCGTCGGTCAGCTGGTTGCTGGGGCCCAGCACGCCGAACACATCGCCCGAGACGCGGGCGACGAAGCAGTCGGGCAGGGCCTCGCGCAGGCGGCGGGCGATGGCCATCAAGAGCTGGTCGCCGTACTGGTGGCCCAGCAGGTCATTGGTTTCGGCAAAGGCATCGACATCGAGCAGGGCCAGCGAGTAGCGCTGCCGGTCTGCCCCGGCCAGGCGGGTGTCGAGCTCGTTGACCATGGCGGCGCGGTTGGGCAGTGCCACCAGGCGGTCGAAATAGGCCTGTGTGCGCAACTCGGTGACCAGGGCCACATTGGCGGCGCACAGGCCGATATTGGTGCAGAACACGTCCAGCAGGTAGTGGTCCACCTGGCTGACCGGGCCGTCGGTGTCGATGAAGGCGGCCAGCGCATTGTTCTCGTGCACCGGGAAGTACAGCGCGACGCCGTCGTCCTCGAGCAGATTGCGCCGCTCGTGCAAGCAGCGGGTCAGCAGATGGACGATGCGCACATCGCTGATCGAGGAGATGTCCTGGTCGATGTACTGACGGTAGCGGCCTGCTGCGGCGACGACGCGAAAGCGCTCGTGCTCGACGCCGTCTTCCGCGTCGCGATTGACCTCGCAGCAGACCAGACCCTCGGGTGCGAGGCCGATCAGGCCGGCAATCTGGGTGATCACGCCCTCGGAGAAGGAGCGCAGGCCGTCCTCGGCGATGAACTGGGCGCTGGCCTTGACGATCTTCTCCAGCCCGTCGCGGGTGGCGTCGAGCCGGCACAGCTGATCATAGGCGCGCAGCGAGGCGACCAGGGTGGTGAACAGGCGGCTGCGCGTCAGCTCGCTCTTCACGCGGTAGTCATTGATGTCGTAGCGGGTGATGACTTCCAGGTCGGGCGCGTAGCCGGGTTGACCTGTGCGCAGCACGATGCGCAGCCGGGTCAGGCCCAGCTCCTCGCGGATCGTGCCAACGATGCCCAGACCGGCGTCGGCTGTTTCCATGACAACGTCAAGAAACACCACGGCCACATCGGTTTCACGCTTCAGCACCTCGAGCGCCTGGGCGGCCGAGAAGGCATGCAGAAACTTCAGCTGTCGGCCGAGCACCGTCGGGCCCTGCAGGGCCAGCACGGTGGCGTCATGTACGCCTTGGTCATCATCAACAATCAGCACCTGCCAGGGACCGGGCCGGTGCTTGCCATGTTGAGACGCGCCGGCGCCTTCGTCGTCCAATAGTTGTAGAAAGTCGTCTTCCACTTGGCTGTCCAGGCGCTTTGTTGACCACAGCATAGCGCGGTTTTGCGGGCCAGGGTGCAGGGTTGTCGCGGCTTTTGCCCGACAAACGGGCGCGGCCATGCCGCCGGGGTGGGGGCCTGCTTACACTGTTCCTTGCCAACGCCAACAGGAGTGCGTCATGTTTCCGCGCGAGTTGACCGACACCCGCGCCTATGACATCGCCACCGCGATGCTCGATGGCTTCAACACCCACTACCGGCTGTTCCGGGGCACCAGCGCGCTGGCCAAGCAGCGCTTCGAGCGGGGTGACTGGCACGGCCAGCAGCGGGCTCAAGCGCTGCGCATCGAGTTCTATGACAAGCGGGTCGAGGAGGCGGCGCAGGCACTGGAGCGGGACTATGCGGCCAGCACCTTGGCCATGGACTTGTGGCACCAGGTCAAGCTGCACTACATCGGCCTGCTGGTCGATCACCACCAGCCCGAGCTGGCCGAGACCTTCTTCAACTCGGTGACGACGCGGATGCTGCACCACAGCTACTTCCACAACGACTTCATCTTCGTGCGGCCGGCGGTTTCGACCGAGTACATCGAGAACGACGAGCCGGCCTCCCAGCCCACCTACCGCGCCTACTACCCGACCCGCGACAGCCTGCAGGACGCGCTGTCCCGCTGCATCACCAACTTCCAGCTGCAGGGCGAGTTCGTCGATCTGGCCCGCGATGTGGCCCTGGTGCTGGCAACAGTCAACCGCCACCTGGGCGCCGACTTCCGCGCCCGCGCCAACTTCCAGATCCAGGTCTTGAGCTCGCTGTTCTTCCGCAACAAGGGCGCCTATGTGGTGGGCAAGTTCATCAATGGCTTCAGCGAGCTGCCGTTCGCGCTGCCGATACTGAGGAATGAGGAGGGCCGCTATTACATCGATGCCCTGCTGTTCGGCGAGGACGATCTGCTGATGCTGTTCAGCTTTGCCCGCGCCTACTTCATGGTCGACATGGAGATACCGTCGGCCTATGTGCAGTTCCTGCGCTCGATGATGCCCAGAAAGCCGCGTGCCGAGATCTACAACGCGCTGGGCCTGCAGAAGCACGGCAAGAACCTGTTCTACCGCGACTTCCTCTACCACCTGCGCCATTCCGGCGACCGCTTCCGCATCGCCCCGGGCATCAAGGGCATGGTGATGCTGGTGTTCGACCTGCCGTCCTTCCCCTTCGTGTTCAAACTGATCAAGGACTTCTATCCGCCGCAGAAGGACACGACGCGCGAGACCATCAAGCGCAAGTACCTGCTGGTCAAGCAGCACGACAGGGTGGGCCGCATGGCCGATACGCTGGAGTTCTCCAATGTGGCCTTCCCGCGCCAGCGTTTCGAGCCCGAGCTGCTGGCCGAGATCCAGCACTTCTGCCCCAGCCTGCTGGAGGAGAGCGGCGACGACATCGTGCTCAGGCATGTCTATATCGAGCGACGCATGGTGCCGCTGAACATCTACCTGCAGGACGCCAGCCCCAAGCAGCTGGAGCATGCGGTGATCGAGTACGGTAATGCCATCAAGGACCTGGTGGCGGCAAACATTTTCCCGGGCGACATGCTGTGGAAGAACTTCGGCGTGACGCGCCATGGCAAGGTCGTGTTCTACGATTACGACGAGATCGAATATCTGACCGACTGCAACTTCCGCAAGGTTCCCGAGCCGCGCAACGAGGAGGAAGAGATGTCCGCCGAGGTCTGGTACACGGTCGGACCGCGCGATGTCTTCCCCGAGACCTTCGGCCCTTTTCTGCTCGGCAACCCCAGCGTGCGCGGCATCTTCATGAAGCATCATGCCGAGCTGCTGGACGTGGCGTTCTGGCAAGCGCACAAGGCACGCATCCTGGCCGGCCACGTGCACGATGTGTTTCCCTACGACCCGCACCGCCGTTTCGGGCGGCACGCGATTACCTGAGCGGGCGCCGGGTGTTTCGTCGCTGTGGTTGACGTTTACGTAAACTGCGGGAGCACAATAGCGCTTCTTTCTGACCCGTGACCAGGAGCTTTGTCATGTCCGACCCCATCGTGATCGTTTCCGCCGCCCGCACGCCCATCGGCGGCCTGCTGGGTGATTTTGCAGGCCTGGCGGCCTGGGAGCTGGGTGCCGTTGCCATCAAGGCTGCGGTCGAGCGCGCCGGCGTGCCTGGCGACGCGATACAGGAAGCCTTCATCGGCAACTGCCTGATGGCGGGCCAGGGCCAGGCGCCGGCACGCCAGGCAGTGCTGAAGGCCGGCCTGCCGCAGTCGGTGGGCGCGGTGACGCTGTCCAAGATGTGCGGCGCCGGCATGCGCGCGACGATGTTCGCCCATGACACCCTGAAGGCCGAGAGCGCCGACATCCTGATCGCCGGCGGCATGGAGAGCATGACCAATGCCCCGCACCTGATGTTCGCGCGCAAGGGCGTCAAGTACGGCGCCGCGCAGATGTATGACCACATGGCCATGGACGGCCTGGAAGATGCCTACGAGCGCGGCAAGGCCATGGGTGTGTTCGCCGAGCAGTGCGTCGACAAGTACGCCTTCACCCGCGAGGCGCAGGATGCCTTCGCGATTGCCTCGACCGAGCGCGCCCAGCGGGCCAACACCGATGGCAGCTTCGCCTGGGAAATGGCCCCGGTGACGGTGGCCGGCCGCGCCGGTGACACCGTCTTCAGCAAGGACGAGCAGCCCTTCAAGGCCAAGCTGGACAAGATCGCCGGCCTGAAGCCCGCGTTCAAGAAGGACGGCACGATCACCGCCGCCACCTCGTCGTCGATCTCCGACGGCGCCGCCGCGATGGTGCTGATGCGCGAGAGCACCGCCGCCAGGCTGGGCCTGTCGCCGGTGGCCCGCATCGTCGGCACGGCCGTGCATGCCAATGCGCCGGCCTGGTTCACCACCGCGCCGGTCGGTGCGATCCAGAAGCTGCTGGCCAAGAATGGCTGGGACGCCAAGAGCGTCGATCTGTGGGAGGTCAATGAAGCCTTTGCCGCCGTGACCATGGCCGCGATGGCCGAGTTCAAGCTGCCGCACGAGATCGTCAACGTCAACGGCGGCGCCTGCGCGCTCGGCCACCCGATCGGCGCCTCGGGCGCCCGCATCATCGTCACCCTGCTGGGTGCGCTGAAGCACCGCGGGCTGAAGCGCGGTGTGGCGGCGCTGTGCATCGGGGGTGGCGAGGCCACCGCCGTGGGTGTCGAGCTGATCTGATGGCGCAGATTCTGATCGTCGGCGCATCGCGCGGCATAGGGCTGGAATTCGTGCGCCAGTACCGTGCCGCCGGCGCCCAGGTGGTGGCCACGGCACGCAGCGATGCCGCGCTGGTGGCGCTCAGCGACCTGGGAGCGACGGCACTGAGACTGGATGTTGCCGACACAGCCAGCGCCTCGGGCCTGGCCTGGCAGATCGACGGCCACCAGTTCGACGAGGTGGTGATCGTGGCCGGCGTCTACGGCCCGCGCACCGGCGGCCTGCAAACTCCCACCGAGGCGGATTTCGACGAGGTGATGCACACCAATGTGCTGGGGCCCATGCGTGTGATGCCGCAGCTGGTCGATGCACTGGCTCCGGGCGCGCGCCTGGCCGTGATTTCCTCGCGGATGGGATCCATCTCGCTGCGCACGGCCACCGGCGGCTGGCTGTACCGTGCGTCCAAGGCGGCGGTCAACTCGGTGCTCAAGGACGCGTCGCTGGTGCTCGATGGCAAGGCCGTCTGCGTCAGCCTCCACCCCGGCTGGGTGCGCACCGAGATGGGCGGCGACGGCGCCGACATCGATGTGCGCACCAGCGTGGCGGGCATGCGTGGCGTGCTGTCCAAACTGACGGCGGCCGACAATGGCGGCTTCTTCAATTACGACGGGCAGCTGCTGGGCTGGTAGGCCGCAAATTCCCCGGAAAGAGTTCCCGGATTGCATCCGGGCTACGGAGACAAATCCATGATTCTTAGCGAAGACCACCGCGCGGTGCAGGATGCTGTGCGCGCCTACGTGCAGGACCAGATCGCGCCCAAGGCGGCCGAATGGGACAAGACCCACCACTTCCCCGCCGCCGAACTGAAGGGCCTGGCCGAGCTGGGCTGCTATGGCGTGGCCGTGCCTGCCGAGTACGACGGCGCCGGCCTGGACTATCTGGCCCTGGCCATCATCCTGGAAGAAATCGGCGCCGGCGACGGTGCCACCTCGACGGTGGTCAGCGTCAACAACTGCCCGGTCTGCTCGATCCTGATGGCCTGGGGCAATGAAGATCAGAAGGAGCGCTTCCTCAAGCCCTTGGCGCGTGGCGATATGCTGGGCGCCTTCTGCCTGACCGAGCCGCATGTGGGCTCCGAGGCGGCTGGCCTGAAGACGACCGCCACTTTGGACGGCGACGAGTACGTCATCAAGGGCGTCAAGCAGTTCATCACCAGCGGCAAGAACGGTGATGTGGCCATCGTCATGGCCGTCACCGACAAGGCCGCCGGCAAGAAGGGCATCAGCGCCTTTCTGGTGCCGACCAAGACGCCCGGCTACACGGTGGCGCGCATCGAAGACAAGATGGGCCAGCACGCCAGCGATACCGCGCAAATCCTGTTCGAGGACTGCCGCGTGCCGGTGGCCAACCGCATCGGCGACGAGGGCCAGGGCCTGAAGATCGCGCTGTCGGGCCTGGAGGGCGGGCGCATCGGCATTGCCTCGCAGTCGGTGGGTATGGCCCGCGCGGCCTTCGAGGCGGCGCTGCGCTACTCGAAGGAGCGTGTCGCCTTCGGTCAGCCCATCTTCGAGCATCAGGCGGTGCAGTTTCGCCTGGGCGAGATGGCCACCCAGATCGAGGCCGCGCGCCAGCTGATCTGGCATGCCGCCAGCCTGAAGGATGCCGGGCTGCCCTGCCTGAAGGAGGCGGCGATGGCCAAGCTGTTCGCCAGCGAGATGGCCGAGCGCGTCTGCAGCGCGGCGATCCAGACCTTCGGCGGCTATGGCTATGTCAGCGACTTCCCCGTAGAGCGCATCTACCGCGACGTGCGCGTGTGCCAGATCTACGAGGGCACCTCGGACGTGCAGAAGATCTTGATCGGCCGCGCGCTGGCCTGACGTACCCATTGAGACGATTTCGGTTGCGTCTCGCCGACTTCTGAATAGGGATTGCCCTGGCGCGGTCGGCGGCATACACCCACAGAGCTTCGATGCGTCGAGGCTCGGTCCTGGTCTACGCGGCGGCGTCCAGGATGCGGGTGTGAGCCGCTGCCCTGCTAGGAGATCTCGCAATGAAATTCAGAACGCTGTTCGCCGCCAGCCTGTTGTTGTCGGGTCTTGCCGCCCCTGCGCTGGCGCATACCTATTTGTTCGCGGTATCGCTGAGCGGACCGAATGAGTTTCCCGTCAACGCGTCACCGGGCACCGGTTCGGGCATGGTCACCTTTGACATGGACCTGGCCACGCTGCGGGTCGAGGTCAGCTTCAGCGGCTTGATTGGCAACACCACCAACTCGCACATTCACTGCTGCACCAGCGCTCCCGGCTTCCAGAACGCCGGCGTGGCGACGATGACGCCGACTTTCCTCGGCTTCCCGTCGGGGGTGACGAGTGGCAGCTATGACGCCACCTTCAATCTCGGCCTGGCGTCCAGCTTCAACGCGGCCTTCGTGACGGCCAATGGCGGCACGCCGGGGTCGGCGATGAACGCCCTGCTGGCCGGTGCGCAGGCGGGCAAGGCTTACCTGAATATCCACAGCTCGTCCTTCCCGGGCGGTGAGATCCGCGGCTTTCTGATGCCTGTGCCGGAGCCCGAGACCTATGCCTTGATGGGGCTGGGCCTGGCGGTGGTCGGGGCTGCGGCGAAGCGACGCCGGTCCTGAGGGTCAGTGCCGGGGCGGCGGGGCTGAGCGAGCCAACGGACGCGCACTCATTCATGAGTTCTGTGTGATGCGCGAAAATACGGTCCATGTTGCGAATCACCGAACTGCGCCTGCCCCTTGATCATCCCGAACCCGCCCTGCGCGCCGCCATCCTGGCGCGCCTGGGCCTGGCCGGCCGCGAGGCCGAGCTGAAGGGCTTCACCGTCTTCAAGCGCAGCTATGACGCGCGCAAGAAGACGGCCATCGTGCTGATCTACACGGTGGACTGCGATCTGGGCTGCGAGGCCGAGTTGCTGCAGCGCTTTGCCGGCGATCCGCACATTCGCATCACGCCGGACGCCGGCTACCACCTGGTCGGCCAGGCGCCGACGGACTTCTTCATGCCCAATGGTGGCGAGGCCCGGCCGCGGCCGCTGGTGGTCGGTTTCGGCCCCTGCGGCATCTTCGCCGCGTTGATACTGGCTCAGATGGGCCTGCGGCCCATCGTGCTGGAGCGCGGCAAGGAGGTGCGCCAGCGCACCAAGGACACCTGGGGCCTGTGGCGCCAGCAGCAGCTGAACCCGGAGTCGAATGTGCAGTTCGGCGAGGGGGGGGCCGGCACCTTCTCGGACGGCAAGCTGTGGAGCCAGATCAGCGACCCGCGCCATCTGACGCGCAAGGTGCTGAGCGAGTTCGTCAAGGCTGGGGCGCCGGAGGAAATCCTGTTTGTGGCCAAGCCTCATATCGGCACCTTCCGCCTGGTCAGCATGGTCGAGAAGATGCGGGCCGATATCGAGGCGCTGGGCGGCGAAATCCGCTTCGAGCAGCGCGTCAGCGATGTGCTGATCGTTGACGGTCACATCCGCGGCGTGACCCTGGCCTCGGGCGAGCAGCTGCGCGCCGACCATGTGGTGCTGGCCCTGGGCCACAGCGCCCGCGACACCTTCACCATGCTGCACCAGCGCGGCGTGTTCATGGAGGCCAAACCCTTCTCGGTCGGTTTTCGGATCGAGCATCCGCAGGGCATCATCGACCGTGCCCGCTTCGGGCCGAACGCCGGCAACCCCATACTCGGCGCGGCCGACTACAAGCTGGTGCACCACGCCAGCAACGGTCGCTCTGTCTACAGCTTCTGCATGTGCCCCGGTGGCACCGTGGTGGCTGCAACCTCGGAGCCGAACCGCGTGGTCACCAACGGCATGAGCCAGTACTCGCGCAACGAGCGCAACGCCAATGCCGGCATCGTCGTCGGCATCAATCCGCAGGATTACCGGCAGGACGGGCTGACGGAGGGCCCGGTCAGCCCACTGGACGGCATGGCCTTCCAGCGCATCTGGGAGTCACGTGCCTACGAGCTGGGCGGCGGCGGCTATATTGCGCCGGGCCAGCTGGTCGGCGACTTCATCAAGGGCCAGCGCTCGACGGCGCTGGGCACGGTCGAGCCCTCCTACAAGCCCGGCGTGCTGATGACCGACCTCGGCCAGAGAGGCAATAGCAGCCTGCCCGACTATGCGATCGCGGCGGTACGCGAGGCCCTGCCGGCCTTCGAGCGCCAGATCCGCGGCTTTGCGATGAATGACGCGGTGCTGACCGGCGTCGAGACGCGCACCTCCTCACCGCTGCGCATCACCCGCAGCCGCGACTATCAAAGCCTGAACACCAAGGGCCTGTACCCGGCCGGCGAGGGCGCGGGCTATGCCGGCGGCATCATGTCGGCCGGCGTCGATGGCATCGAGGTGGCCGAGGCTTTGGGTCGGGCGATGCTGGCGAGCGAATGATGATGTCAAGCAGCAGCTGAATCGCCAGGGTCAGGTCTTGTCGGTCAGCGCCGACTCCGGTCAGAATGGTGGCTCGGGAGGGGTCACTCGGACATCAACAAGAACAGGCGCCGACTCAGGGACTCCGTTGTTCACTGTCATGGAGTCCTCTGATGAGTATCCTCTTGGATGGCGGGCCGCTGATGCGCGTCTGTGTCTTTTTCTGCGTTCTGCTGTTGGGCGGCTGCGGTGGCAGCCCCGAAGACCTGCTGATCGACAAGAAGTTCAGCTTTGCGCTGTCGCAAACCGAGTTCCGTTGCGAGGCCATGGTGGGCGGGGGCTGCGCCGATATCACGATCGCGGCCACCCCGCTGAGCGGCTATCCGGAGGCCAGGCCGTCCTGGACCGAGCAGGCCGGCACCGCCGGAGCTTCGGTGGTGAGCCGGATCGACAGCCACAAGCTGGCCGATGGCAAGTGGCAGCTAAGGATCGTGCTGAAGAGCCATCTGCCGGTCGGCAGCTATGCGGGGGTGCTGGAGTTCACGCCCTTCGTGCTCTTTCCCCTCTTCGAGGAGTACCGCCCGGCCAGCCTGAGCTATCAGGTGACGGTCAGCTCGCCCCCGACCCAGAGGCCCGCGCTCAGAGCCTTGCCCGGTGCCGGAGACTGGCAAGGCTCGGCCGGCAATCCGGCACATACCGGGGCCGTGGCGGTCACGCTGGACGCGAGCAGATTCAGTCTGCGCGGGGTTCAGGCGCTCCCCGGCGAGGGGGAGTTGAGCACGATGGTGGCGGCCAACAGCATGCTGTACCTGCGCCAGACCGAGCGGCCGGACACTCCGGGCCAGATCACCTATCGGTCCAGGCTGCTGGCGCTGGACGAGCAGGATGGCAGCCTGAAGTGGAGCTATGCCCACCCCGACGCGACCCGGCCCATGACCGCGCCTGCCGTGCAAGGCGCGCGCCTGATGGTGCTGGCCGATGGCGACAAGCTGATCAGCTTCGATGCGGTGAGCGGCGCCAAGCAGCACGAGGCCCTGCAACCCAGCACCGGCAGGACGCCGTTCTTTGAGGAGCTGGCACCGACCCTCGTCGGCGGCGCAGCCTATCTGGGGCGGGACAATGATCTCGTCAGTGCCGATGCGGTGACGGCCGTGCCTCGGTGGGCCCGGTCCTTCGGCGAGAGCGTGTTCCGGCGCCGTGCCGGTTGGGCCGCAGCGGTCAACGAGCAGATGGTGCTGGCGCCGAGCTTTGGGGCACTGAGGGCCTACGGCGTGGACGATGGCCGCGAGCTGTTCAGCGTCGACCTGCCGGGCTTTTCGGTGAGCGGCGTGGCGGTGCTGAACGAGGCGCCGGTGCTGGTGGATGACCGCAGTGCCCTGGTGCTGAACTACCGCGCCGCCCCGGGCCAGGACATGGACAATATCCTGAGCCTGGTGAGCCTCGAAACGCGGAGCCTGGCCTGGTCGCTGCCGGGCAAATTCGTCACCCACCCGGTCGTGGGCAATGGCGTGCTGTACGTGGGCAACCGTGCCAGCCAGCAGCTGGAGGCACGCAGGCTCAGCGATGGCAGCCTGCTGTGGGCCTGGCCCTTGGCCGACGTGCAGGAAACGGGTTTCCGCGGTGGCCTGATACTGACCAACAATCTGCTGTTTGTCGCCGGTGAGCGCAAGGCCTATGCGATCGACCTGGGCTCGCACAAGCCGGTCTGGAGCTTCCACCTGTCCGGCACCCTGGCCCTGTCGGCCAATGGCCTGCTGCACATCCTGAATCAGGACTCAGGGGCGCGCTGGTTGTCGACGATCAATTTGCACTGACGCGAGCCAAGGCGCCGGTTTCAGCGCCGGGACCAGCGCCGCCTGGCCAGCAGGCCGGCCACACCCAGACCCATCATCAGATAGGTGGCGGGCTCGGGGATGGGCATCTGCACCACATGGCCGGCCAGGCCGGCCGAGTCCATGCCTGTCAATACGAAGGACACGGTGGCGCCCATCATGACCTGGGTGGTGCCGAAGTTCAGCACGTTTGAGCCGCTGTAGGGGCCGCAGAACACGGTGCTGCAGGCCTGGCCGACATCCACGCCCTTGTTGGTGGCCTTGAGCGTGGCATCAAAGTCCTGCGCCACCAGCACATTGGGGCCAAAGAAGGGTGCGAGGGTGACGCCGTCGCCCAGTCCATCGTTCAAGGTGTAGCTGATCTGGGAGTTCGCGCCGACGGTGCCGCTGAGCGATATCGGCGTCGAGAAGCCGAACGAGAAAACGACTGGGTTGGCTGTGTAGTTGGCAACGCCGATGCCGAACAGGATCATCGGGTCTGGATCCATCCACAGATTGTCAATGCGCACGCCGCCCAGCGTGCCCTGGGCGACAAAGTCCTTGACCCAGCCCTTGCCGTCTTCGCTGACATTCATCGGCACGCTGAAGACCTCGTCGCCGATCGATACCCAAGCCGTGCAATCGCTGCCGCAGACGGCGTCTCGCGGATTGGCCAACGCCGAGCTCGAGACGGCCAATAGGGCCGCCGCCAGAAGTGCCTGAATAGCTTTGCTCATGGTCCGTTCCCCCGGGAGGTTGGTTGAATGCAAGCGAAACGCTTCAGGCCATGGAAACCGCAGCACGGATTTCGAGCCCCAGCCTGTAGAGACTAGTTGGCAAGCATCGAACTACAAGCCCCTAGTTCTAGGCGGTGTATTGGCCTTGCTCGGGCTCACAACTCGGCAACGCTTTTCACCCTGATCGGCACGGCGATGGTCTGGACTTGAGGCTCGGCGACGCGGCCATGGAAGCGGTCCAGCAGCGCCTTGCGCTGGGCCGTGGCCGTGACCACATTGGCGTGCTTGACATGGCCGTAGCCACGTATGGTCTCCGGCAGGCGGGCGAGCTTGACGGCCACGTCCAGCCGCTCGGCGCTGAGGTGGGCGAGGATCTCGGCGATCAGCGCCTCGTACTCGGTGATCAGCCGGCGCTCCATGCGGCGCTCGTCGGTGCGGCCGAAGACGTCCAGCACTGTGCCGCGCAGGCCCTTCAGCCGGGCCAGCACCCTAAAAGCCTTCATCATCCACGGACCGAACACCATCTTGCGGGCGCGCCCGTCGGGTCCGGGCTTGGACAGCAGTGGCGGCGCCAGGTGGTAGCTTAAGCGTTCCCAGTTCTCGAACTGGGCCTTCATCGAGGCTTCGAATACGCCGTCGGTGTAGAGCCGCGCGACCTCGTACTCGTCCTTGATGGCCAGCAGCTTGGCGTAGTAGCGGGCCACGGCCTTGGTCAGGCGCAGTGCGCTGCCGGCCTCGCCCAGGACCAGCTCGGCCTTGCGCACTTTTTCCACCAGGGCGACGTAGCGCTGGGCATAGGCGGCGTCCTGGTAGTCGGTCAGCAGGCGGGTGCGGCGGGCGATCAGGCCCTGCTCGCCGTCAAGTGCGTCCCAGTCGATCACGGCGGTGGCTTCCTGCTTGCCGGCCAGGCGCAGCAGCGCCCGCGGGTCGGCGGCGGCCAGGCGGCCCAGGGCGAAGGCCGTCTTGTTGCCCTCGACGGCCACGCCGTTCAGCTCGAAGGCGCGCAGCAGGGCGGCCTCGCTGACCGGGATCAGCCCGCGCTGGAAGCAGGCGCCCAGCATGATGATGTTGGACGGCATGGTGTCGCCCATCAGCTCCTGGGCGATGGCCTGGGCGTCGATGCTGCTGACTTGGCTGTCGCCGGCGGCGAAGCGCATCTTCTGCAGCAGCTCGGGCGCATGCAGCTGCGCATCCGGATTGCGCACGAACTGCGCGGTGGCGATCTCGTGCGTGTTGGCGATGATCACCGTGCGGCCGGGCTTGACGGTGCCCAGGGCGTCGCTGGAGGCGCCGACGACCATGTCGCAGGCCAGCAGCACATCGGCCTGTTGCGTGTCGATGCGCACCTGGTTCAGCAAGTCCTGCGTCGGCGCCACGCGTACGAAGCTCAGCACCGCGCCGCCCTTTTGCGCAAAGCCCATGAAATCCAGCACCGAGGCCTGCTTGCCTTCAAGATGCGCGGCCATCGAGACCAGGGCGCCGACTGTGACGACGCCGGTGCCGCCGACGCCGGTGACCAGCAGGTCGAACGGACCGCTCCAGTCCCAGGGCTTGGGCAGGCCGATGGCGGCCAGCTCACGCGCCATGTCTTGCGCTGTGAAGCCGGAGCCCACGCGCTTCTTCAGCACCGCACCGTGCACCGACACGAAGCTGGGGCAGAAGCCGTTGACGCAGGAGAAGTCCTTGTTGCAGGAGCTCTGCTCGATGTGCCGCTTGCGGCCCAGATCGGTCTCGACCGGCACGACGCTCAGGCAGTTCGAGGCCACGCCGCAGTCGCCGCAGCCCTCGCAGACCGCCTCGTTGATGAAGATGCGCTTCGGGGGATCGTAGAACTCCTTCTTCTTACGACGACGGCGCTTCTCGGCGGCGCAGGTCTGGTCGTAGATCAGCACGGTCACACCCTCGACCTCGCGCAGCTGGCGCTGCACGGCGTCCAGCTCCGAACGGTCATGGAAGGTGGTGCCGGGCGGGAACTGCGACTCGTGACCCTTGTACTTCTCGATCTCGTCCGAGACGACGACCAACTGCTTGACGCCCTCGGCCTCGACCTGGCGTGCGATCTGCGGCACGCTGATGCTGCCGTCTACCGGCTGGCCGCCGGTCATCGCCACCGCGTCGTTGTAGAGGATCTTGTAGGTGATATTGGTCTTGGCGGCGATGGCCTGGCGTATCGCCAGATAGCCCGAGTGGTAGTAGGTGCCGTCGCCGAGGTTCTGGAACACATGCTTCTCGGTCGTGAAGCGGCTCTGTGCCGCCCAGTCCACGCCCTCGGCGCCCATCTGTATCAGGCCCGAGGTGCCGCGTTCCATCCAGCTGGCCATGAAGTGGCAGCCGATGCCGGCCAGGGCTCGCGAACCGTCCGGCAGCTTGGTGCTGGTGTTGTGCGGGCAGCCGGAGCAGAAGTAGGGCTGGCGACGCACCGCGTCGGCGGCATTGGACAGCAGCGTCGGGGTCTGGAAGTCGACTACCAACGAGCGCCGGTCCAGCGCCGGATTCAGCCGCGCCAGCCAGTCGGCCACCATATTCATGATGCGCGAGGGGCGCAGTTCACCTAAAGCGCTGAGCACCGGCTTGCCCATCTCGTCGCTCTTGCCTATGACCTTGGGCCGCTGCGCATCGGGCAGGTGGTAGAGCAGCTCCTTGATCTGGCGCTCGACCACCGGCGCCTTCTCCTCGATCACCAGCAGATCGGTCAGGCCCTGCGTGAACTCCAGCATCCGCGTCGTTTCCAGCGGGAACACCAGGCCGACCTTGTAGACGCGCACGCCGGCAGCGGCCAGGGCGTTCGGGTCCAGGTCCAGCCGGCGCAGCACCTCCATGAAGTCGTAGTGCGCCTTGCCGACGGTGACGATGCCCAGCGTCGCATTCGGGCTGCTGACGATGTGCTTGTCGATCGAGTTGAGTTTGGCGAAGGCGCTGACCGCCTCCAGCTTGTGGGCCAGCCGCGACTCCAGCTCCAGCGAGGGCAGATCGACCGAACGGATGTGCAGGTTCACCGGCGCCTGGTAGTCGATCGGGTTTTCAAAGTCCAGCGTCACCTGATCCAGATCGACCGTCATGCCGGACTCGACCACCTCCGAGATCGCCTTGAAACCGACCCAGGCGCCGGAGAAGCGGGAGAGGGCCCAGCCGTAGAGGCCGAACTCAAGGTACTCGGCCACATTGGCCGGATGCACCAGCGGCATGCTCCAGGCCTGCAGGGCCAGATCGGACTGGTGCGGCGTGCTGCTGGACACGCAGCCATGGTCATCACCGCAGACCACCAGCACGCCGCCCAGCGGCGAGCTGCCATAGACATTGGCGTGCTTCAGCGCATCGCCCGCGCGGTCGACGCCCGGGCCCTTGCCGTACCACATCGCGAACACGCCATCGACGGTGCGCTTGGGGTCCAGTCCCACGCGCTGCACGCCCAGGCAGGCGGTGGCGGCCAGGTCTTCGTTGATCGCGGGCAGGAAGTTGATCTGCGCGGCGTCGAGGAATTTTTTTGCCTTCCACATCTGCTGGTCGACCATGCCCAGCGGGCTGCCCCGGTAGCCGGAGACGAACCCGGCGGTCTTCAGCCCGGCCGCCTCGTCCAGCGCCTTCTGCATCAGCGGCAGGCGCACCAGCGCCTGGGTGCCGGTCAGGAATACGGCGCCGTGGGTGGCGGCGAGGTTGTCCGACAGTTTGTAGTCGCGCAGCGCTGGGCAGGAAGCTAGTTCGGACATGGGCGGGCCCCGAGAAGTAAGTTGCGAGCGATTTTTCGCCAAATTGGCGAGGGATAGTTTCCCCAATTGGTCTGAGCCGCGGAATCTGGAACCAGTATTTACTCCAAAATGGCGAATATGGAAAATGAACGTTTCGATCGCGCCACCAAGCTGATACTGCAGGAGCTGCAACAGGACGGCAGGCAGAGCACGCAGCAGCTGGCCGACAAGGTGGGTCTTTCCGCCACGCCGGTGTGGCGGCGCATCAAGGAGCTGGAGGAGAGCGGTGTGATACGCCGCCATGTCGCCCTGGTGGACCGCGAGAAGCTCGGGCTCAACATCTGCGTGCTGGCCAATGTCAGCCTGGTGCGGCACAGCGACGGCGCGGTCGAGAACTTCGAGCGTCTGGTCAGCGCCAGCCGCGAGATCATCGAATGCCACGGCATCACCGGCGAGGCCGACTATGTGATCAAGGTCGTCGTGCCCGATATGAAGGCCTATGACCAGTTCCTGCAGAGCCAGGTCTTCAAGGTGCCCGGCGTGGCCAGCGTGCGCAGCAATGTGGTGCTGCGCGAGGTCAAGTACGAGACGGCTCTACCCGTCGACTGAGTGGGCCGAGGGGGCCGGCCACACCTGTGCGCATTGCAAACCCGTTTGATGTGCGCCGTCATGGCCAGACGCTAAGCTTGCCCGCACATAACAATCTCAGGAGATCACATGCGCTCATCCACCCATGCCTTGCAGCGTCGCGGCCTGACCCTGGTGCTGGCCTCAACCCTGCTCGGCTTCGGCGCGTCGGTCCCGGCCGCCGACTTCCCGGTCAAGCCTATCCGCTTCGTCGTGCCCTATGCGGCCGGCGGCACCACCGATCTGGTGGCGCGCACGGTGGGCCAGAAGGTGGCCGACAAGCTGGGCCAGCCGGTGGTGGTGGAGAACAAGCCCGGTGCGGGCGGTAATCTGGGCATGGACGCGGTGGCCAAGGCCCCGGCCGATGGCTACACCATAGGCTTTGGCGCGATCTCCACCAATGCGCTGAACCCGCACGTCTACAAGTCCATGCCCTTCGATCCGCGCAAGGACTTCACCGCCATCAGCCTGCTGGGCCATTCGACCATCGTCGTCGAGGTCAATTCGGCCTCGCCGATCAAGACCGTGGCCGACCTGATCGAGGCGGCCAAGAAGACCAAGGGCATGAGCTACGCGACCGCCGGTGCCGGGACCTCGATGCACCTGTCGGCCGTGCTGTTCGAACAGATGACGGGCACCGACCTGACCCACGTTGCCTACCGCGGCAGCGCGCCGGGCATCACCGATCTGCTGGGCGGCCATATCGGCCTGATGTTCGACAATCTGCCGGCCTCCTTGCCCCATATCCAGCAGGGCAAGCTGCGCGCGTTGGCGGTGGCTGGCAAGGCCCGCTCGGCATCGCTGCCGAACGTGCCCACGCTGGCCGAGGCCGGCCTGCCCGGCTATGCCGTCGATCCCTGGTTCGGCGTCTACGGCCCGGCCGGACTGCCGGCCCGGTGCTGAAGGCGCTGAGCCAGGCCTTCGTCGAGGCGCTGGCCCTGCCCGAGGTCAAGGACAAGCTGGCACAGGCCGGTTTCACGCCGCGCAGCTCCAGCCCGCAGGAGCTGGCGGCCCTGGGCGCCAGCGAGTACGAGCGCCTGGGCGCGGTGGCCCGCAAGGCCAATATGACGACCGATTGACGCCGTTGGGCGTGGATTGCGGAAACACTCCACGTTTGAGTGTGGTTTGCCGCCCTCCGTGCACCTCGGCCCTCGGTTAAGCTGACGGCTTCCTTGAGGGGCTTGCCGATGCGTTTGTCTTCTCGCCTGTTGGCCGTTCTGGTCGGTCTCTGTGCCGCTGCCGCCGGGGCCGCGGAGTTGCCTGATTGCTCCCGGCCGCTGAGCCTGGCCCTGCACGATCACGGGCTGCTGTACTCGGCGGAATCCGGCGAGGGCATAGACAAGGATGTCGCCGACGAATTGATACGCCGCAGCGGCTGCAAGGTCAACGTCAGCTTGATGCCCCGTGCCCGCATCTGGCAGCTGATCGAGTCGGGTGCGCTCGACTTCAGCCTGTCGGGCATCACCAATCCGGCGCGTGACCAGTTTGCGGCCTTCGCTTGGTACTTCTCCAACAAGTACTACCTGCTGCTGCGCCGCGATGCCGGTGTCGCCAAGCGTGCCGACTTCGAGGGCAACCCGGCCCTGAAGCTGGGCGCGATACGTGGCTTTCGCTACAGCACCACGGCCAATCGCCTGGTGGACAAGCTCGAGGCCGAGCGCCGCGTCAGCTATGCCGGCACCCTGGGGCCGCTGTACCAGATCCTGCTCGAGAACCGCGTCCAGGCGATGATCATCGAGCCCTTCGACTATCCGACCCTGGAAACCGAAAAGTTGCGCGCCCAGACGCAGATCATCGAATTCGACGACCCGCCCGTGCCCCATGGGCTGATCATGTCCAAGAAGGCGCTGTCGGCCACCGAACAGCAGCGCTGGCGGGCGCTGATGGACGGCATGCGCGCCGACGGCACCGTGCTGCGCATCTTCGAAAAGTACTTCAAGCCCGAACTGGCGCGCGCCATGACGCAGTTCTGAAGCGGGCCGCCCCTTGAAGCGTCTGGTGCATCTGTCTGTATCGCTGAGCCTGGGGCTGATGTGCCTGGCGGCCACCTGGGCCCTTTGGCGCCATGAGCAGGCGGTGACGCAGAAGAACCTGTGGGCCAACTTCGACTTTGCCCTGCGCCAGAGTGCCAATCGCATCGAGCAGCGCATGGCGGCATTCGAGCAACTGCTGCGAGGGGCCCAGGGCCTGTTCGACGCGTCGGACCTGGTCGAGCGCGAGGACTTCCGCCTCTACGTCGATGTGGCCCTGTCGGGCACCAATTTCAGCGGCTTGCAGGCCCTGGCCTTCACGCCCCAGCTTCCGGGCGAGGGCCTGGGGGACTTCGTGGCCGCGCAACGGCGCATGGGTGTGTCGGGCTATCGGGTGTACCCGGAAGGTCAACGCGAGTGGCACGCACCGGTGGTCTATATCGAACCGTTCTCTCGCCTGACGGAGCGCGCGCTGGGCTTTGACGCGCTGAGCGAGGCGGCGCGCCGGGAGGCCATGTTCAAGGCCCGTGACTCGGGTGCCATGGTGATGACGGGCAAGACCCGGCTGGTGACCGAGGCCGAAGGCGAGGCTCCGGCGGCCTTCGTGCTCTTCCTGCCGCTGTATGCCAAGGGCAAGGTGCTGAACAATGTCGCGCAGCGTCGTGCTCACCTGACCGGCTGGGTGTTTGCCACCTTCCGCATGGGCGATCTGATGTCCGGCCTCTATGGCGAGGGCACGCCCGGACTGGATCTGAGCATCTACGATGGCGTGACCCTGAGCGACGAAGCGCTGATGTACCGCTCGGCGAAGACCGCCAACCCATCGGTCTCGCCAGACAAGGCGGCGCATGAATACATCGCCATGGCCAACCACACCTGGACCCTGGTGGCCAGCATGCGCCCCGAGTTCGAGCAGCGCTACAGCAGCAACTCGGCCGACATCATCGCCATCTCGGGCGTCGGCCTGAGCCTGTTGCTGAGCCTGCTGAGCTGGCTGCTGCTGACGGCCCGGGCCCGGGCCTTCGGCCGTGCCGAGGCCATGACACGCGAGCTGCGCGAGAGCGAGGAGCGCATGCGCCATATGGCCCAGCACGACGCGCTGACCGGCCTGCCCAACCGCCGCACCTTCCGCGACCGGCTCGAGCAGGACGTCAAGAAGAGCCGGCGCGACGGCCTGCCGGTGGCCGTGCTCTTCATCGATCTGGACCTGTTCAAGGAGGTCAATGACACCCTGGGCCATGACCAGGGCGATGTGCTGCTGAAAGAGGCGGCGCAGCGCATCTGCCACTGCGTGCGCGAAGCCGACACGGTGGCCCGTCTGGGTGGTGACGAGTTCACCGTGATCCTGGCCGAGCTGCATGACCTGGCCCGGGTCGAGGCGATTGCCCAGCACATCAACCAGACCCTGGCCGCGCCGTTCGAGCTGCGCGGCGAGCAGGCCTATGTCTCGGCCAGCATCGGCATCACGCTCTACCCCCATGATGCGACCGAGATCGACGACCTGCTCAAGCAGGCCGACCAGGCCATGTATGTGGCCAAGGACGCCGGCCGCAACTGCTTCAGCTTCTTCACCCCGGCGCTGCAGGTGGCGGCCGTGGCACGGATGCGGCTGACCAATGACTTGCGCGGCGCCCTGGCCAACGAGGAGCTGCGCCTGTACTTCCAGCCGGTGGTGGACCTGGCCAGCGGCCGCATCCACAAGGCCGAGGCCCTGCTGCGTTGGGAACATCCGACCCGCGGCATGGTCGGCCCGGCCGAGTTTATTCCGCTGGCCGAAGCCAGCGGCCTGATCCACGACATCGGCGAATGGGTGTTCCAGCAGGCCGCGCAGTGGGTCAAGCGCTGGCGCCAGGAGCTTGATCCCTACTTCCAGGTCGCGGTCAACCAGTCGCCGGTCGAGTTCCAGCGCCAGGGCCGGCGCAGTGCGCAGTGGCTGGCGCACCTGAAGACGCTGGGCCTGTCGGGCGGGGCCCTGGTGGTCGAGATCACCGAGGGCCTGCTGCTCGATGCCAGCCCCGGTGTGACCGAGCAGTTGCTGGAGTTCCGCGACGCCGGCGTCGAGGTGGCGCTGGACGACTTCGGCACCGGCTACTCCTCGCTGTCCTACATCCAGAAGTTCGACATCGATTACCTGAAGATAGACCAGAGCTTTGTGCGCAACCTCAAGCCCGGCGCCCGCGACGTGGCGCTGTGCAAGGCCATCATCGTGATGGCCCATGAGCTGGGCATCAAGGTCATCGCCGAAGGGGTGGAAACCGAGGCCCAGCGCGACTTGCTGGCCGCCGCCGGCTGCGACTATGGCCAGGGCTATCTGTTCGCCAAGCCGCTGGCGGCCGAGGCCTTTGACGCGCTGTTGGTGCGCCAGCGCGACGATGCGCTGGCGAATTGACCTGGATCAAGCCAATTCCATCACGTCCCTGAGCCCGGGCTGATTGATTTGCGGCCGCCGCGGCCGATAGTGCTTGGATAGCCGGTATCAAGACCGGTGTTCGCCTGACCGGAGTGTCCTTGCTCCGCGTCCATCCTTGTCATCAGGAGTTCCATCCATGCGCTTCACCACCCGATTGCTGGTGTGTTCGACCGTTCCGGCCGCCCTGTTTGTCGCGGCCTTGGCCACCAGTATCTGGGGCCTGACGCGCACCCAGTCGCAGTTCGACACCTATATCCGCACCGAGCAGGCCTATGCCGCCGGCGTGTCGGAGATGTATGCGCAGGGCTTGCAGATGGGCCAGGCGCTGCGTAATGTGGTGCTGGACCCGGCCAATAAAAAGGCCTTCGAGAACCTCAGCGCGGCACGGGCCGCCTATGACAAGGCCGCGGCCGACAGTGCACAGATTGCATCCGGCACATCGTTCCAGAAGGACCTCGCGGCCCTGGAGCCTTTGCGCACCGCCCAGTCCCAGGCACAGGAGAAGGTGCTGGCCCTGGTGGGCAGCGATGTGCCCGCAGCGATTGTCGTGCTCAATGGCGAGGAGACGCCGGCCTGGCGCCAGCTGCGCGCCGGCCTGCTCAAGCAGGTCGAGGCCTCGGCCAAGCAGTCCAGGCAAACCCATGAGGACGTCAACACCCGGGCCAACCGCACGACCTGGGTCGCCGGACTGCTGGCCGCGCTGGCGGTCGCCGTGGCCGGGGTGCTCTGCCTGATCCTGCAGCGCTCGGTGCGGCGCGAGCTGGGCGGCGACCCGGCCGAGGCGCGCGACGCGCTGCTGATGATTGCCCAGGGCGATCTATCCGCGCGTCTGACCACCTCCGCCGCCGACGCCAGCCTGATGGGCGCCTTGAGTCAGATGCAGCAATCGCTGCGCCAACTGGTCAGCCAGGTGCGCAGCTCGACCGACAGCATCTCCACCGCCTCCAGCGAAATCGCCACCGGCAACGCCGACCTGTCGACCCGCACCGAGCAGACCGCCAGCAATCTGCAGCAGGCGGCCTCGTCGATGGACCAGTTGACCAGCACCGTCAAGCAGACGGCCGACGCCTCGCGCCAGGCCAATCAGCTGGCCGGTTCGGCCGCCGAGGTGGCCGCCCGCGGCGGCTCGGTGGTGGCCCAGGTGGTGTCCACCATGGACGAGATCAACAGCAGCTCGAAGAAGATCAGCGACATCATCGGCGTGATCGATGGCATCGCCTTCCAGACCAATATCCTGGCGCTGAATGCGGCCGTCGAGGCGGCCCGCGCGGGCGAGCAGGGCCGCGGCTTTGCGGTGGTGGCCGCGGAGGTGCGCAGCCTGGCCCAGCGCTCGGCCCAGGCTGCCAAGGAGATCAAGAGCCTGATCGGCGCCTCGGTGGACAAGGTCGAGGACGGTGCCCGCCTGGTGGCCCATGCCGGCCAGACCATGCAGGAAATCGTCGGCTCGGTGCAGCGCGTCGGCGACATCATCGGCGAGATCACCGCCGCCACCTCGGAGCAGAGCGACGGCATCGCCCACATCAACGGTGCCGTCAATCAGCTGGACCAGATGACGCAGCAGAATGCCGCGCTGGTGGAGGAGGGCGCGGCGGCGGCCGAGTCGCTGCGCGACCAGGCGGGGCGGCTGGCGCAGGTGGTGGGCACCTTCAAGTTGGCGTAGGTCGGCGCTCCGGCCGTGCACAATGGCGCAGCGTCATTGTGCAAATGCCGAGGAGGTCCCGCCCATGTCATCCGGAAAAGTCCTGGTCGCCCAAGGCGGCGGCCCCACCGCCGTCATCAACCAATCGCTGGCCGGCGTGGTGCTCGAAGCGCGCCGCCACCAGGGCATACAGCGTGTCTACGGCGCGCGGCACGGTGTGCGTGGCATCGTCAACGAGGACTTCTGGGACCTGACCCAGGAGACCAGCCACAACCTCGAGATGGTGGCCAATACGCCGTCCTCGGCGCTGGGCTCGACCCGCGACAAGCCGGACCTGAAGTACTGCCATGAGATCTTCAAGGTGCTGCGCGCGCACCAGATCGAGCACTTCTTCAATATCGGCGGCAATGACTCGTCGGACACGGTGCGCATCATCAGCGAGGAGGCCGCCAAGGCTGGCTATCCGCTGCGCTGCATCCACATCCCCAAGACCATAGACAACGACCTGGTCAGCAATGACCACACGCCGGGCTTTCCGTCCGCCGCGCGCTTTGTCGCGCAGGCCTTTGCCGGGGCGAATCTGGACAACGCCTCGCTGCCCGGCGTCTATGTCGGCGTGGTGATGGGGCGCCACGCCGGCTTCCTGACCGCCGCCGCCGCCCTGGGCAAGAAGTTCCCGGACGACGGCCCGCACCTGATCTATCTCCCCGAGCGGGTGTTCAGCATCGAGCGCTTTCTCGCCGACGTCAAGGCGGTCTACGAGCGCCATGGCCGCTGCGTGATCGCCGTCTCCGAGGGCATACACGACGAGAGCGGCACGCCGATGCTGGTCAAGCTGGCCAAGGCGCTGGAGCATGACGCGCACGGCAATGTGCAGCTCTCGGGCAGCGGCGCGCTGGCCGATCTGCTGTGCGAGGAGATCAAGACCCAGCTGAAGATCAAGCGCGTGCGCGGCGACACCTTCGGCTATCTGCAACGCTCCTTCATCGGCTGCGTGTCCGATGTCGACCAGCGCGAGGCCCGCGAGGTCGGCGAGAAGGCAGTGCAGTTCGCGATGTGGGGCAGCCGCGATGGCTCGGTGGCGATCAAGCGCACCGGCTACTACTCTGTGGACTACGAGCTGTTGCCGCTGGCCGAGGTGGCCGGCAAGACGCGGGTGATGGAGGACGAGTTCATCAGCGCCTCGGGCACCGACGTCACCGACGCCTTCCGCCTCTATCTGCGCCCGCTGCTGGGCTCGGGCCTGCCGGACGCCTTCCGGCTGCGCGCGCACAGCGTGCCCAAGGTGCTGGGTGGTTGAGGGCCGCTGAGCGCAGCGAGGGTCACCCATCCCCGCCTTGCCGCCATTCGTCGCATGGGTATGCGGTGCCCGCCGAATCGGACTACGATTCTCTGAACAGCGCCGGTTCAGCTGCGGTGTCGGCGCTGCGGTACCTGGAGGCGATCACCATGAAATCCCTTGCAGCCATCGTCCTGGCCCTATCGCTGGCCGCCTGTTCCAGCCCCCCGCTGCAGGCGCCGCCTGCGACCATGGGCCTGTTCGCCGACCAGGCCTTCGCGCCGCCCGCGAAACCCCCGGCGGCGATCGATGTGTTTGCGCTCAGCGACGAGATGCGCAGCTATCTGGCCAGCGGCGAGATGAGCAGCCAGCTGCGGCTGAAGGGGCGCCAGCGCGGCCTGATCGAAGCGCTCTACAACAAGAAGCAGCTGCGCCTGGAGTACGACTCGGCGCTCACCCGCAATGCCAGCGAGGCCTTCGCTGCACGCACCGGCAACTGCCTGTCGCTGGTCATCATGACCGCCGCCTTCGCGCGGGAGCTCGGCATGGAGGTGCAGTTCCAGAGCGTGCTGACCGAAGAGGTCTGGGGCCGCAGCGGTGACCTGTATCTGTCGATGGGCCATGTCAATCTGAGCTTGAGCAAGCGGCGCAGCGAGGTGGTGGCCAGCTATCCCGAGGCCGATTCGCTGGTGGTGGACTTCATGCCCGCCGCTGACATCCGCGGCCAGCGCACCCGTGCCATCTCGGAAGAGAACATCGTCGCCATGTATATGAGCAACCGCGCCGCCGAGTCCTTGGCCGCGGGCCAGGTGGACGAGGCCTATTGGTGGATTCGCGAGGCCATACTGCGGGATCCCAAATACCTCAGTGCCTACAACACGCTGGGCGTGGTCTACCGCCGCCATGGCGACCTGCAGCGGGCCGAGCGGGTGTTCCAGCAGGTGCTGGAGCGCGAGCCGGGCAATACGCAGGTGATGGCCAATCTGGCACTGACCCTCGAAGACCAGGGCCGTCTGGCCGATGCTCAGAGCCTGCGCACGCACCTGGCGCAGATCCAGCCGAACCCGCCGTTCAGCTACTTCAACCGCGGCCTGACGGCGATGCGCCAGGGCGACTTCAAGGCAGCCAAGCAGCTGTTCGCCAAGGAGGTGGACCGCGCCGCCTACTACCATGAGTTCCATTTCTGGCTGGCCCTGGCCCACTACGCGCTGGGCGAGCTGCCGCAGGCCCGCCAGCAGCTGACCCTGGCGCTGGACAACACCACCACGCGCCGGGACCACGATCTGTACGCGGCCAAGCTGGACAAGCTCAGGGCCGCGTCCCGCGCGCATTAGGGCCCTAGCCCGGCCTGCGCCGCGCCGGTACCCGGTTCTCCAGCGGCGCGGGTCGGTAGTCGACCTGGAATCGGCAGCTTGATGGGAAGCGCAGCGCCGCCATGCGGCAGCCGTCGGCCACCCCTGCCGGCGTCGGCTTGCGACCCTGGGTGACCCAGGCCTGCAGTGCGTCCAGCAGGGCCACATAGCTGGCGTCGCTGAGGTAGCTGTGCTCGCGGTCGTCGCTGAAGGTCTGCACCAGGGCGTCGGCGCGGCCGGCCTTGGCCATGGTGTCGGCAAACACCGACTGCAGTTCGACAAAGGCGATCGGGTCATGAATGCCGTGCACTGTCAGGACGGGCACCGGGATGCGGCCTGTCGGGTCGGTGTCCGCAGCGAAGCGTGCCACGGCCGCCGGGTCGGCCGCATAGCGCAGCACGCCGGCGTTCAGGGCCCGGTCGTCGGTCGAGCCCCGGTAGACCGCGCCGGTATTGCCGAACACACTGGCGCCGGCACTGCGTCTGGTCGCGATGTCCTGGAAGTGGAAGGTGGCCCAGTTCAGATGGCCCTGCACACTGCGCTCGGGAATGCCAATCACATCGACCAGGGTCTTGAGTTTGTGCGCCTGTTCGGCGCTGCGCTCGGCCGCCGGCCTGGCCAGGCCCAGGCAGTCGTTGCTGCGCTGCGCCAACTCGGCCGCGGTCAGCTTGCTGCTTTCGGGCAGGCCCATCCACAGCGGGTACTGCGGCTCGTCGGGGCGTGGATGGTTGTGGCACAGGTATTGGTAGACCACCCGCAGATCGAGCCGGAAATCGTAGGAGCGGGTGCCGCCGGCCAGCACGCCGCTGGTCAGCAGCACGCCGTCGTAGGGCTTGCCCGCGGTGAAGCGTTCGGCCCCCTTGGCCGCCACGCCGGCGCCCCATGACTGGCCGTGCAGAATCGTCAGCTTGGGCACCGCCACATGCCGGATGAAGATGCCGCGCAGGCGCTCGGTGTCCTCGGCCGCGGCCGTCACCGCCACACCACCTTGCCGGAAGCTTGAGGCTGCCCAGGCATAGCCGGCACGCGGCATGATGGACCAGCGCTGCAGGTCTTCGGCCACCCGCTTGGACGTGGGCGCGCCAAGGAAGGGGCCGCCATGGGCATGCATGACCAGATGGCCGTTCCAGGCCTTGGGCATGGCAATCAGGTAGAAGGCCCCCGCGCTGTCCTGGCCGCCCAGGCATTGGATGTCAGCGCCGAGGCCGGCCGGGCAGGCCTGAGGCTGGGGCGCGGCCTCGGCCACCGGCGCCGCCTGGTGGGCGCAGGCCGCCAGCAGCACAGCGGTCAGCCCCAGCGAGAGTCGTTGGATCATCGGCATTTTGTGTGGCTCCTAGAAGCTGTGGCGCAGGCCGAGGTCCAGGCCCGAACTGCTGCCGCCGGGCCGGGTGGGTGACAGGCCGGTGTTGAAGCGGGTGCCCGCGCCCTTGTTGTCGATGCGGGCGGCCGTCGCATACAGCGCCGTGCGTTTGGACAGCTCGTGCACATAGCCGATGGCCAGATGCGTCGCGTCGCTGGCCACGCCGCTGGCCTTCAGCGTCGTGTAGGCGATGCGCACTTCGCCCTGGGCGCTGAGCTCCCATTGCGTGCCCAGCATCAGTGCGCGTGTGCGGGTCGCGCCGACCTTGTTCTCGCCCCACAGCGCCATCAGCCTGGCCGCGCCGAGCTTGTAGTTGATGCCGGCATTGCTCTGCGTGTAGTCGCCGGTGGCGTAGCGGGTCTTGCCGATCGCGGCCGCCATATTCCAGCCACCGCTGCGCCAGCCCAGCCGCAGGCCCTGGTGATTGCCGTCCTTCGAGGTTGCCGCGCCGCCGGGCTGCTCGCCGGTGGCCAGCATCACCGCGCCGTAGATACCGGCGGCATTGGCCGGCAGGTGATAGCCGATCGAGTTGGACGCCCGCACGCTGGTGCGCACCGTCGTGCCGCCGGCATTGACCGGGTAAAAGAGCAGGCCCGAGCTGCCGACGCCGTTGGTGCCGAAGGGGTGCATGGACGTGGTCAGGTTGCTGAAGCTGGGCACATAGTCTCGGCCCAGGCGCAACTCGCCCCAGGGGCCCTGCAGCCCCACCGTGGAGCGCCGGCCCCAGGTCAGGCCGCCGCTGACCGAGTCCTTGTTGTTGGTGCTGGTGGCGCCGCTGGTGCCCGTGTCGACATTGATCGCCGACTCGATCCAGAAGTTGGCCTTGAGCCCGCCGCCCAGATCCTCGGTGCCGCGAAAGCCGATGCGGCTGGAGGTATTGCCATCGCCGTTGAGCAGGGACTGGCCCGAGGTGCCGCTGGCGCTGAGCCGGCTCAGGCCCAGGTCCAGCACGCCGAACACGGTGACCTGCGCCTGGGCGGCCAGGCTGAAGAAAAGTGCGGGCGCGAGCGCGGTCCCCGCGAGAAGGCGGTGCAGTTTCAAGTCTTGTCTCCTGGGTGCTTTTTTTGAACCTGGCCGAAGCGATTCAGGCCATGTCCGACACCTTAGAGATCGTGTGACATTGCGTCAAATATACCAACAACGCAATCTCAATACGTTTTGTGTATGAACTTGCCCTGCCCCGCCAGCCGCTCAATAGAACAGGGACGACAGGTCAACACTGGAGCGCTTGCCCAGCGCGCCATGGTGGGCGTCCAGCCAGGCCTGGGCGCGGCCTCGGCCCAGGCCCTTCAGACGTTCGAAGAACTTCTGGTTTGCCGCCAGCTTGGAGTCGGGCGAGAGGGCGCGCAGCACCTCCTCGTCCTCGATCAGATGAAAGTGCGCGCGCTGCACGCGCCGCTCCAGCCGCCCCAGGGTCACGAACCAGCTGGGCCTGACCTGCTGGCGCAGATGGGCGAACATGCGCATCTCGCGCAGAAAGGTCGAGTTGAAGGCGATTTCCAGCACCCGGGTCTGGATGTCGGTCGCGCTCAGCGGCGTTTGCGCGTGCTTGAGAGGGCTCAGCAGCACCATCAGCAGGTCGGGCGCATGGCATTCGAAGAACAGCGGAAATACCGCCGGGTTCGCGGCGAAGCCGCCGTCCCAGTAAGGCTCGCCGTCGATCTCGATGGCGCGGTGCAGGGTCGGCAGGCAGGCCGAGGCGAGCAACACGTCGGCGCTCATCTCTGCATTGCGGAACAGCCGCAGCTTGCCGGTGTTGGCCTGGGTGGTGGCGACAAAGAGCTTGACCGGGCTGTGGGTGCGCAGGCGGGCGAAGTCGATCTGCGCCGTGACGATGTCACGCAGCGGGTTCAGGTCAAAGGGGTTGATCTGCTCGGGCGACAGATAGTGCGTCCACTGCAGCATCAGCTTGACAAGCGGCGACAGGCCGGTCTGCGTGCCGTCGGCCGAGGTTTGTGTCAGTTCCAGCGGTGCGGCGCCTGCCACCGCCGTCCAGAACTTCTGCAGGGCCTCGCGCGCCCCGTCGGGCCCGCCGACCATCAGGCCATGGGCCATGGCCAGCGCATTCATCGCGCCGGCACTGGTGCCGCTGATGCCCTCGAAGCCCAGCCGGCCGTCCTCCAGCAGCGCATCCAGCACGCCCCAGGTAAAGGCACCATGGGCGCCGCCGCCCTGCAGGGCCAGATTGATCGTGTGGGGAGGGCGACGTTTGCCAAACTGCATGGAGCGACCATACAGGGCTTTCCCCGGGCTGTCCTGCTCGCGGTGTGACGCCCGCTGCTGGTGCGTAGGTCTCGCTGTGCCGACCTCAGGCGGCGGCGCGCAAGGGCGTGGCCAGTGCACCGACTTGTTGCAGATGCGCCTGCATTTCGCCCACCACAGCGCTGCTGTGCGTCAGCGGGCCCATATGGCCGGCAGCGCTCAGCGTCAAGGTCTTCGCCCGCGGGAGCGCGGCCTGCAGCAGCTCGGCCACCCGGGCGGCCGAGGCGCGGGTCTGTGCCCCCTTCATCAGCAGCACCGGCATGCGCAGCGCGGCCAGCAGCGGAGCATCCCAGGTGGCCGCGAACAGGGCCTTGAAGTGCAGCGGCACCGTGGCCATGCGCGTGGCCATGGTGGACCGCTGCACCTGGTTCATGCCGACCCAGGCCGACTCGCCCGACCAGTAGCTGGCAAACACACGGGCGGCTTCGAGCAGCTCGTCCTGGCGCACCAGGGCGGCCACGCTGGCGGCGACCTCCTCGACCTCGGCCAGCGCCGCATCGTCGGGGCTCGCGCGGCGCATCATGCCGAAGGCGACCGGTTCATACAGCGTCAGCGAGCGCACCCAGCGCGGCTGGCTCAGCGCCAGCTGCAGGGCCACGGCGGCTCCGTAGGAATGGCCGACCAGGTGCACGCCCTCGTGCGGCGCGCTGCGCTGGGCCGCATGGGCAATGCGGGCCACCGCCTGGGCATCGACCTGCAGGCTGGCCGGGGTGAAGGCCGGCCAGGCCGGGCTGCGGCCATGGCCGTGCAGATCCACGCCCAGCATCTGGCAGCGGCCCGACAGGCTCTCGGTCAGCGTCCGCCATTGCGTGTGGCTGCCGGTGCTGGAATGGATGCAGACCACCAAGGGGCCGTTGCCCTGGCTGTGTGAAAACAGTGACGGCTGTTGGGCGGCGATGGGCATCATGGTGTGGCTCCGGGGGCGTGAGACTGAACAGGCCTCCAGTGTGTGCAGCCGCCGTATCAGCGACGTTTCTGGTCGCCCCGGGCTTGCTTCATTTGTTTCAACCGGCGGCCGTGGGAGCCGCCAGAAAGCCCCGCACCTGGCCGGCAAAGCGCGCCGCATCGATGGGCTTGGAGATGTAGCCATCGCAGCCGGCAGCCAGCATCTTCATCTCGTCGCCCTTCATCGCATAGGCCGTAAAGGCCACCACCACCACCTTGGCCGTGGCCGGATTCGCCTTGATCTGGCGCGCGGCCGTCAGGCCGTCAACCTTGGGCATCTGGATGTCCATCAGCACCAGCTCGGGCTTGAAGGCGCTCAGCTGCGCGCGGGCGTCGAGGGCGTCCAGCGCCTTGGCGACGTCAAAGCCGTCCCGCATCAGCAGGTAGGCGGCAAGCTCGAGATTGGGCAGGCTGTCGTCCACCACCAGCACGCGGGGCCGGCTCATGAGTCGCTCCCGCGTGCCGTCGAGCGCACCTGCACCAGGTCTTCTAACAGATCGCTCAAGGCCGTCAAATCTCCGCGGCCCTCCATCAGGATGTGCCGGGCCGAGCGCGTCAGGCCCTGGATATCGACCTCGCTCAGCACCATATTGGTCCAGAGGAACACTGGCAAATGGCGCAGCCGTTCGTCGGCGCGCAGTGCATCAAGTACGGCGAAGCCGTCGAGGTCGGGCATCACCAGGTCAAGAATGATCGCGTCGGGCAGCCTCTCCTCCAGCTCGCGCAGCGCTTGCCGTCCGTCCGGCTGGCAGTCGACTCGCATCTGCAGGCGCTCAAGCATATTGCACATCAATTGCAGAGCGAGTGGGTCATCGTCGATGATCATCAGCCGACTGCCGGCCTGCAGGCCGTTGCGCTGCAGCGCATGTTCCAGCGCAGCTGCATGCAGGGGTTTGGCCAACACGTCGTTGACGACGAAGCCTGCCAGCCGCTCTTGCTCGCCGGGCAGTGTCAGGATCACCACCGGCACCTGGGCATTCAGCTGTCCGCTGCGTATGCTGACCAGGGCCTGCAGGCCATCGCCGCCGAGCAGGCTCAGCGTCACCGCGTCATAGGGCTGGAGCATGGCCACGCGCATGGCCTGCGAGGAGCTGGAGACCCCGTCCACCTCGAAACCGGCTTGGCTCAGCAAATCGGTCAGGCGGGCCTGGATGCCGGCGTCGTGCTCGACCACCAGCAGCCTGGCCAGCAGCTGGGGAGGTGCAGCCGGGTCGGCCTCCACCGTCTCATGGCTGATGCGCGCCCCGCGTCGAGGCAGCACGGCGTGGAACACGCTGCCCTCGCCCAGGCGGCTGCGCACGCCAACGGTGCCGCCCTGCACCTCGACCAGCCGACGGGTCAGGGCCAGGCCCAGGCCCGTACCCTGATGGCGCTTGGTGTAGCCACTGTCCAGCTGCTGGAAGCTGACGAACAGGCGCGACAGATTGGCCTCCGAGATGCCGATGCCGTCATCCTCGACCTCGATGCGGAAATTCAACTCGCCCTCGGCCAGGATGCGCAGCTTGACGTGGCCATTCGCCGCGGTGAATTTGATCGCGTTCGACAGATAGTTGTAGAGCACCTGCTTGAGCCTGGCGGCGTCGAGCACGACCTCGGTCAGGCTGGAATCTATCTGGATGTCGAGTCCCACGTCCTTCTTGGCCGCCTCGGCGCGCACGATGTTGCAGACCTCGCTGACCGTGGCGGGCAGGTCCAGCCGTTCGGGGTAGAACTCGAACTTGCCGGCCTCGACCTTGGACAGGTCGAGCAGGTCATTGATCAAGGACAACAGGTGGCGCCCGCTGCTGCCGATGTAGCCAAGGAACTCGCCCTGCTTGGGCGAGTCGGCCGGGACCGCACCCATCTGCAGCAGGTCGGCAAAGCCGATGACGGCATTCAGCGGTGTGCGCAGCTCGTGCGACATATTGGCCAGGAACTCGGTTTTCAGGCGGTTGGCGCGCTGGATCTGCCGGTTCTCGGCCGCCAGGTGGATCGCGTTCAGGCGCAATTCCTCGAGCCGCTTCTGCTCGGTGATGTCGCGCACGATCTTGGATGCACCGATGATGCGCCCCCGCGCATCGGCCACCGGCGAGATCGTCACCGAGACCGGAATGGGACGGCCGCTGCGATGCAGTCGTACCGTTTCGAACGGTGCCACCTTCAATCCGCTGGCGAGCTGCGAGAGGATCAGCTCTTCCTCGATCTGAAGCTCAGGTGGAATCAGCATGCCCAGCGACCGACCTATCGCCTCCTGCGGCTGGTAGCCGAACATCTCGACCGCGGCCCGGTTCCAGCTCGTGATCCGACCGTCCAGCGACTTGCTGATGATGGCGTCCAGCGAATTCTCGACGATCGCCGACAGGTAGGAGGCGTCGGCCTCGGCCTGGTCAAGGCGTGACATGTCACGGAACAGCAGCGTCATGCCACGCACCGTGCCGTCCGGCGCGTCGGTGGTGGCGGCGCGCGCCTCCACCGGCGTGCGACCACCGTCCCTCGACAGCGCCACCACCCGCGTCGAGACGCTGGCGTCTATGCCCTCGCGGATCAGCAGATCGACCACATTGACCGTCGGGTGTGACGCCGGCCTGTCTTCCCGGTTCCAGACCTCCCAGTAGCTGCGTCCGCGCGCCTCTGCGATGCGCCAGCCGGTGATCTGCTCGGCCACGCCGTTCATGCTGGTGACGCGGCCCTCGCGATCGGTGGCGATCAGGCCCGCGCCGATGCTGGACAGGGTGACGGCCAGATTGCCCTGGGTGTCCAGCAGATGCTCCTCGGCGCGGCGCCGCTGCTGCACCTCGGCCTCCAGCGAACCGATGAGCTGCTGCAGTTGGTCCACCGAGGGAATCCTCAGCGCCCTGGGTATCAGACGCCAAAGCGCCACCGCGGTGATCAGGGAGATCCCGGCTGTGGCCAGCTTGGTCAGTGTCTGCAAGCCGTAGTCGGGCCGCCAGATCACCAGAATGTCCATCAGGTGGCTGGTCCCGCAGGCAAAGATGAAGGCCGAGAACAGCAGCACGATGCCGTTCAGCGCCGGCTCGCGACGCCTGCGCACAAAGTAGACCAGGGCCAGCGGAATCGAGAAATAGGCCGCGGCAATGGTTGCGTCGGCGCCCACCATGGCCCACAACAGGCCCGGGTCCCAGGTGAAGCAATAGCCGTGCGGCAGATAGCCCTCACGCCCCAACCAGTCCGTCAGTAGGTTCATGTGAGGCACTCCTTCTGGGGCCTGGCCCGCGCCGGCCAGTGGACCGATAGTGCACCGCGCCGGGCCCGAGCACAAGATCAATTGCGGCGGCGGCCGATGGTCCGATCGGGCCACAGCCGGACGGACCCATGTCACATCGCCCGGGCACAGTTGCGGCAACGTTCAATGCCGGGAGTGAACATGTCCGATCACAAGCTCAAGCGCCTGCTGCCTCCCCTGACCGGCCTGTGTCTGGCTGCGGCCCTGCAGGCCGGCGCCCAGGCCGCCCCCAATGCCTATGTGCAGACGACGCTGATCGCCAACAAGGCCAGCTACAACCCGACCGTGATGGTCGACCCCTATCTGCTCAACCCCTGGGGCATCGCGCTGCGGCCGCCGGGCGCCGGCGGCCACATCTGGGTCAGCAATGCCGGCAGCGGCACGACCACGACCTATATCGGCGACGTCAACGGCATACCGCTGCATCAGGACGGGCTGAAGGTGATACCGATACAGGCCGTGCCCGAAGACCCGCCGGGCTACTCGCAGCTGATCGGTCAGACCTACCATGCCACCGTGACCGGCCAGGTCTACAACGCGGCCAGCGATGTGGCCGGCCAGCCGGTTGAGTTCCACGTCTCCGGCCCGGCCAACAACTGGGCCACGCCGCAGCCGACGCCGGTGGGCACGATTGCCGGCTCGGCCAAATTCGTGTTCGTCACCACCGATGGCACCATCAATGCCTGGCGTTCGGGCACCAACCCAGGCATGCAGGAAGCGGTGATCGTCAAGGACTATTCGGCCAATTCCGCCACGCCGTTGGGCCTGGCCCACACGCCCGGCTATATGGGTGTGGCCATGACCACCGATGCCTTCACCGTCGATGCGCAAGGCAACAAGCGGGCCGACAACCGCCTCTATGCGGCCGACTTCGCCAACAACCGTGTCCAGGTGTTCGACAACCAGTGGAACGACATCAGCGCCAGCGTGAGCTTCGAGCGACCCAATGGCATGCAGGGCGACTTCATGCCCTTCAACGTGCAGTACCTGGGCGGGCGCATCTACGTGGCCTATGCCGAGACCGCCTACGAGATCGATGACCCGACCGAGGAGCTGGACGTCGCCGGTGCCGGCCGCATCGTCGCCTACGACCGCGATGGCCACATCGTGCAGGACTTCGGCGACCAGTCCATCCTCAACGCGCCCTGGGGACTGGCACTGGCGCCGACCTCGTTCGGTGCCTTCGGCGGCAAGCTGCTGGTGGCCAATTTCGGCGACGGCACGATTGCCGTCTATGACCCGACGACCGGCGCCGCCCTGGGCCAGCTGCGCGATGCCCAGGGTGAACTGATCAGCATCGACGGGCTGTGGGGCATCACTTTCGGCAACGGCGTCAGCCTGGGCGACGCCAACAGCCTGTACTACACCGCCGGCCCCAACGGCGAGCAGGACGGCGTGCTGGGCCGGCTCACCGTGGCCGTGGTGCCCGAGCCGGCCTCGGTGCTGATGCTGCTGCTCGGCCTGGGCGGCGTGAGCCTCGCCGCACGCCGTCGCGCAACGCGGCCATAGGTCGAACGGCCTACTGGGGCCGCTGAGTCTTCGTCACCACGAAACATGCGCTCGTCACCATCCGCGGGCAGCTCGCAACCGGTGCCACCGGGGGCAAGACCTGCACCCACTGATCACACCCGCCGGAGGATTTATCCCATGTTTCGCCTGAACCAACTCACTGCCCTGATCGTTGCCGCCGTCGCCGCCCAGGGCGCAATGGCCGCTGCCACGAACTTCGAGAACTTCACACCGCTGCCGACCAACGTCGCCGCCGGCTCGCTGCCGGAAAGCGCCCCGTTCCAGCTGTCCTCGCCCAACTTCAGCCAGAAGACGATTGCCGCCCGCGTCGCCGGCGCCGCCGATGACACCGGCAGCTGGGACATGGTGACGGCCAACGAGACCGGCGCCAGCGCCGGTCGCTACCTGTACTTCCCGATGGAAACCGGCGCGGCCGGCGTCAAGCGCATCGACCTGCAGACCGGCACCGCCACCACCATCGTCACACCGGGCACCCAGGGCTTTGTGTCCGGCGACGCCTCGCGCTGGACCCCCTGGGGCAGCTACCTGACCGCCGAAGAGTCCTGGGGCAATGGCAGCACCAAGGGCCGACTGTTCGAGCTGACCAACCCGGTCGCCACCACCGGCGCGGCCACCAGCAATTTCGTGCACCGCAGCATCCTCCCGCGCGTCTCGCACGAGGGCCTGGCCTTCGACAAGAACAACAGCCTGTACTTCATTGACGAGCTCAACGGCGGTTCGATCTACAAGTACACCTCGGCCAACCCGAACGCCAGCAACGGCGATGACTACTTCGCCAAGGGTCAGAGCTTCGTGATGCGGGTCGGCAGCGGCAACACCTTCGGCGGCACCGGCGCCGCCAGCTGGATCGCGCTGACCGATGCCAACGGCGTGGCCCTGCCCGGCGTCACGACGGTGCTGGGCGGCCAGATCGACGGCCGTGCCACCGCCAACCTGGCGGCCTTCAAGGGCACCGACTACAACCGTCCCGAGGACCTGGAAGTCCAGACACTGGCCGACGGTTCGCAGACCCTTTATGTGCCGACCACCGACGCGCAGCAGGTGTTCTCCATTCATCTGAACACCGACGGCACCAGCACCGTCAAGGTGTTCGTGGACCGCAACACCATCAATGCGGCGACCGGCCTGGCCGTCGGCTCGGCCCTCACCAGCCCGGACAATGTGGCGATCGACGCCTCCGGCAACATCTACATCATCGAAGACCAGCCGGGTGGCCTGGCCGACATCTGGTTCGCCACCGATGCCAACCGCGACGGCGTGGCCGAGTCGATCAGCCGCTGGGCCTCGATGTCCACCGTGGGTGCCGAGCCCACGGGCCTGTACTTCGACAAGTTCAACCCGAACGTGGCCTACGTCAACATCCAGCACCCGAACAGCGGCATCGACCGCATGATCCAGATCACCGCAGTGCCGGAACCCGAGACCTATGCCTTGATGCTGGCCGGCCTGGGCCTGCTGGGCGCCGTGGCCCGTCGTCGCAAGGCCTGAGGTTTCATTCGGTCACTCTGACCCTTGGGGCCCGGCGCTTGCGTCGGGCCCTTTTTTCTTGCGCGCGCGGCTAAGCTCGGTGGTATGAGCACCGACACCCCGCATCACCTGGCCCCCTGGCAAGTCATCACCGGCGGCATCTGCGGCCTGGTGCTGACGATAGGCCTGGCGCGTTTTGCCTACACCCCACTGCTGCCCCTGATGCAGGCCCAGGCCGGGCTTGGCGACGCGGCCGGCGGTGGGCTGGCAGCGATCAACTACCTCGGCTATATGAGCGGCGCGCTGCTCGCCTCCTGGCTGGATGATGCCCGGCTGCGCCACCGCATTTATCTCGCCGGGCTCCTGCTGGCCCTGCTCAGCACGGTGCTGATGGGGCTGACGACCCACCCGCTGCTATGGGCCTTGTCGCGCTATGTCGGCGGGCTGTGCGGCGCGGCCGGCATGCTGTTCGGCTCCGGCCTGGTGCTGAACTGGCTGATGCGCGCCGGGCGCCGGCCCGAGCTGGGCCTGCATTTCATCGGCCTGGGCCTGGGTATCGTCGTGTCGGCCCTCGGAGCGATGGCCTTGAGCGCCTGGCACTTGGATTGGGCCGGGCATTGGCTGGGCTTGAGTGCCATCGGCCTGCTCTTCCTGCTGCCGGCCTGGGGCTGGCGCCCGCCGGTACCTCCGGCGGTGAAACCCGGCCATGGCGACGGCGCGGCGCCATCACGGCGCTGGATGGGGTTGATGATCGCCTGCTACTTCTGCGCCGGCTGGGGCTTTGTGATCAGCGCCACCTTCACCGTGGCCATCGTCGAGCGTCAGCCGCTGCTGGCCGGGCGCGGGCCCCTGGCCTGGCTGCTGGTCGGCCTGGCGGCGATGCCGGCGGTGTTTCTGTGGGATCGCATCGCGCGGCGCATCGGCGAGTTGAAGGCCCTGCTGCTGGCCTTCGGCCTGCAGACCCTGTCGGTCGTGCTGCCAGCGCTGTCGGGCTCGCTGGTGGCCGCGCTGGCCGGTGCCTTGCTCTACGGCGCCACCTTCATCGGCATTGTCAGTCTGACCCTGGCCCTGGTCGGCCGGCGCTCACCGGCCAACCCCGGCAAGGCGATGGCACGCCTGACGCTGAGCTACGGTGTGGCCCAGATCACCGCTCCGGCCCTGGCCGGCAGCTTGGCCCAGGCCAGTGGCAGCTACCAGGGCGCGCTGTGGCTGACGGCGGCGGTGCTGTTGGTGGGCATGGGGCTGCTGGCCGCACTGCTGAAGGAGCCCGAACAGGCTCAGTGAGCCCGCGCCGCCAGCACCTCCCGCACCATCGCCTGGGCCAGCTCCCGCTCACCGAGGAACACGCGGCCGGCGCCATCGGCCTGCAGGCGTTGCGCCTCTTCCTCGTTGTGGCTGCGCACCAGGGTCTGGATGCCGGGGTTGAGCGTGCGCGCGACTTCGATCATCTTGCGCACGCTGACGGTGTCGGGTGTTGCCAGCACCAGCACTCTGGCGTGGGCGATATGGGCCTGTATCAGCACCGCGGGCTCGCTGGCGTCACCCAGCACGGCCGGGATGCCGCGCTCGCGCAGGGCCTCGACGCGCTCGCGGTTGTGATCGGCCACAACGAAGGGGATGCCGGCCGCGGCCAGCGCCTCGGCGATATGCCGGCCGACCCGCCCGTAGCCGACCAGCACCACCTGGCGGGCCAGATATTTGTCTTCGGTCGCAGCGGGCAGCTCGGCCAGCGGGTCGTCGCGGGCTTCGAGCTTGCGGGCCAGTTCCGAGCGTGCGCGTATCCAGCGCTGCGCCGGCTCGATCAAGGAGAACACCAGCGGATTGAGCGCCATCGAGATCAGCGCACCGGCCAGTACCAGGCTGTAGCCCTCGGTCGGCAGCAGCTTCAGTGACACGCCAAGACCTGCCAGGATGAAGGAGAACTCGCCGATCTGCGCCAGGCTGGCCGAGACGGTCAGCGCGGTGTTCAGCGGGTAACGGAACAGCAGCACCACGGCCAGCGCCACCAGTGACTTGCCCAGGATGATGATGGCCACCACGGCCAGCACCTGCAGCGGGCGGTCTATCAGCACATGGGGGTCGAACAGCATGCCCACAGAGACGAAGAACAGCACGGCGAACGCATCCCGCAGCGGCAGCGACTCCTCGGCCGCACGATGGCTGAACTTGGACTCGCGCATCACCATGCCGGCGAAGAAGGCGCCCAGCGCGAACGACACGCCGAACAACGCCGCCGAGCCATAGGCGATGGTCACCGCCGCGGCCACCACGCACAGCGTGAACAGCTCGCGCGAGCCGGTCCTGGTGACCTGCCACAGCAGCCAGGGGAAGAAGCGCCGGCCGACCACCAGCATCAGGGCGATGAACAGGGCCACCTGCAGCAGGGTCTTGCCCAGGGCCAGCCAGATGGCCGCGGTGTCCGCAGGCGCCGCCGCGCCGCCCGGGGTGACACCGCCCAACACACCGGCGAGGGCCGGCAGCAGCACCAGCACCAGCACCATGGCCAGATCCTCGACGATCAGCCAGCCGATGGCGATGCGGCCGTTCATCGAATCGACAATGCCGCGGGCCTCCAGCGCCTTCAGCAGCACCACCGTGCTGGCCACCGACAGGCTCAGCCCGAACACCAGGCCGGCCCCCAGACTCCAGCCCCAGATGTGGGCCACCCCCATGCCCAGGGCCGTGGCCACGGCCATCTGCGCGACCGCACCGGGCACGGCGATCTTGCGCACCGCCATCAGATCGTCGAGCGAGAAATGCAGGCCCACGCCGAACATCAGCAGCATCACGCCGATCTCGGCCAGCTGCGAGGCGATGGCCATGTCGCCGACGAAGCCGGGGGTGAACGGTCCGATCGCCACGCCGGCCATCAGATAGCCCACCAGGGCCGGCAGCTTGAGCCGCAGGGCGACGAAGCCGAGCACGAGGGCGAGGCCGAAGCCGGCGGCGAGGGTGGTGATCAGCGTGACGTCGTGCGGCATCCTGGCAGGGCTCCTGTTTGAGGGTTCTGAGCGCAGTTTGGCACAGGCAATTTCGCGGCCCGCTGCGTCGGCAAAAGTCAGACAATCCGGGCCAGGGGAACTTGATGAGCGAAGTCAATCCACATTATCTGGATCATGTCGTTGCATCGGCGGCCACGCACGATGTCGAGGTCACTCAGGACATCGTCGGGCGCAATGGCATGAAGCTGCTGGCCAAGGGCGCGCGCATCGACGCCGAGGTACGCGACCGCCTGTTGCAGCACAAGCTCAGCCGGCCGCTGGAAGACTGCGTGGCGGTGGCCGGTGGCGTCAGCGGCGAGCAGATCCGCGACGCGGCGCAGGCCTCGCTCGACCGCTACCCTCTGCTGGCCGCACTCGGCGCTGATGCCCGTGCGCAGGCGGTGGCCCAGTCCCTGGGCGGGCTGAAGCTGGCGCTGCCGGTGCAGTCGCTGCTGACCGTCTATGCCGAGCACCAGCCGGATCGGTTGGAGCATTGCGTCGGCGTGGCCCTGCTGGCCATGTCGCTCGGGCGCCGGCTGAGGCCCGGCGATGTGGACAGCCATCGCCTGTTGGCCACCGCCGGCCTGCTGCATGATGTGGGCGAGCTCTATATCACCCCGGCCTATCTGCAGCGCGGCACCGATCTGCAGCGGGACCAGTGGAAGCACATCGCCAGCCATCCGGTCAGCGGCCACCATGTGCTGCGCGAGATGGAGGGCGCCGGACAGGCGGTGGCCGAGCTGGTGCTGAGCCACCATGAGCGGCTCGACGGCTTCGGTTATCCACGTGGCCTGGCGGCTGAGCAGTTCTCGACCGATGCGCAAATTCTGGCCTGTGCCGAATGGCTGATGGGGCTGATCGAGTCGGGCGCCAGCCCGGTGGCCCATGCCAGTGTGGCAACCAAGCTGATGCCCGGCGAGTTCAGTGACACCCTGCTGCAGATCGTGCGCGCGGCCAGCCGCGCCAGCGATGAGTCCAGCCATCTGGCCGACGAGGGGCGCAATCTGCACGAGGTCCTGCCGCGAGCGATACGGGTGGCCGAGGTCTTGCGGCGCTTCACCGAATCGCGGCTGCTGATACGGGCCCGTATCAGCGACACCAATCCCGAGCTCAGGGCGATGCTGGCGCTATGCGGGCAGCGCATGCAGCAGCTGCAGGCAGCGTTCTCCAGTGCCGGCCTGGACCTGCACAGCCCACAGCACATCGTCCATGAGCTGGCGCCTCAGGACGCCGAAGTCGAACTGGAGGTGCTGGCCCTGGTGCGGGAGTTCAGCTGGCGCATGCGCGAACTCAAGCGAGCCGCGCTGCTGCGCTCCGGACTGATGAGCGCCGCCGATCAGGCCCTGGTGCAGGAGGTGATTGCGCAGTTGGAAGGCGTTGCCTTGTCGGGCGATAAGTAGTACCGGCTGTCCGATCCGCGTTGACGGACGATTTGCGCCAGGTCAATGCATGGCCGGATAGGCGCGTGATTCCCGGTTCCTCGGAACAGAATGATTCAAGAGGCTGTGGCGCAAACGAGTTGCCCAGCGTGACCCTTCTTGACTCCTGCAGGACTCTGCCATGCCCATCACCTTCCGCTCCACTCCCAAGCCCCGCGCCGCCACAGCGGCCCTGGCCGGTCTTGTCGCCTGTCTGCCCGGGTTGGCCGGAGCCACGGCGCCGGACCTGTCGTTCAACAGCTGGGCCCAGGTCTATGGCTATGTGAACACCAGCTACAGCAGCCCCTATCTGGGCAATGTCTCGTTCACGCTGAATGGCACCCAGGACTACCGCAGCAACTACAGCGGCTCCGGCTCGCTGACCACGGGCGTCGCAAACGCCGTCTACACGATTGAGAGCGGCCATGGCGGTCTGGACCCGATGTATGACATCGTCACCAGCAGCGGTGAGTACGGCTTTCACTACGACGGCCGGGCCGAGGTGGCGGCCCTGAACCTGCGCACGCAGATGACGTCGGCGACCACGGACAGCAGCGGACAACGCGTCGAGTCAACGCCGTACAGCTCGACCTACAGCTATGCCCAGGCCCAGTGGAGCCAGGGCTTTTACATCGGGGCCACGACCGCTCACAAGGTCGGCGACTATGGCGCTGTGCTGGTTGGGGTGACCCTGGACGGCGGCTTCCCGGCGCTGGCCAATACACCCGTTTTCAACAATGGCTGGACCCGCCTGCAGGCCAGCAGCAGTTTCACCGACGTGGCCGGCGTCAGCTACACCAGCAGCTTCAGCATCAACACCGACTCGTCCGACAGCGCCTGGAGCGGCGCGAAGACGGTCTACAAGAAGCTGCTGTTCCAGTACGGGACGCAGTTCAATATCGATCTCTGGCAGTACGCCGGCGTGGGCAACAACGGCGATGCCGACTTCTTCAACACCGGACGGGTCAGCTCCTTCGAGATTCCATTCGGCGCCACGCTCGACTCCGGGGCCTCGCAGGCCGGGCTGGGCAGCCTCGCTCAGCTCTATGGCAATGTCTACAACTCGCCCACCGTCGATGACGAGAACACCAACTGGGATTTCGGCAACGGCGGCGGCGGCTTCCACCCGCCGGTGCCCGAGCCGCAGACCTATGCCCTGCTGCTGGCCGGCCTGGGGGTGTTGGGCTGGTCGGTGCGGCGCCGCCGGATGACGACCGGCAAGGGCTGAGCCCGCACTCAGGGCTGGACACTATTGCCGGCTTTGTGGGCTTTGCGACAATGGGTTTGATTCCATTGTCCAAGGCTCCATGCTTCCTGTGTCTCGCCCGTCCCGCCGGTTCGCGCGCCTGCTCGCCCCCATCGTTCTGTTCGGTCTGCTGAGCCAGACGCCATCGGCATGGGCCCAGGATGCCGAGTCGCCGACCCTGCGCAAGCTGCGCGACACCGGCGTGCTGGCGCTGGGCTTTCGCGTCGCCTCGCCGCCGTTCTCCTACCTCGATGCCAAGCGCACACCGGTCGGTTACTCGATCGACCTGTGCCGGCACATCGTCGAGGCGGTGAAGAAGCGCCTGGCGATGCCGGAGCTGGAGGTGAAGCTGGTGCCGGTGACCTCGGCCACGCGCATGCCCATGGTGGCCAACGGCACGGTCGATCTGGAGTGCGGCATCACCACCAACACCATTGAGCGTCAGCGTACCCAGGCCTTCTCGCTGACCACCTTCGTGGCCGAGAGCCGGCTGCTGTCCAAGCGCGCCGCGGGCATACAGGGTGTCGATGACCTGCGTGGCCTGCCGGTCAGCTCGACGATAGCCACCACCAGCATCCAGTTCCTGCACCAGCTGAACCAGACCCGTCATCTGGACATGAAGATTCTGGCCGGCCTCGACGACCGCGATGCCTTCCGCATGGTGCAGACCGACCGCGCCGTCGCCTATGCGATGGATGATGTGCTCTTGCGCGTGGCCCTGGCCGGCATTGCCAATGCCGGCGAGTATGTGATCTCCGACACCGCCTATTCGGTCGAGCCCTATGCCATAGGCTTGCCGCGAGACGACCCGCAGTTCAAGCAGCTGGCCGACGGCGTGCTGGCCGAGCTCTACCGCAGCGGCGAGATCCTGGCCATCTACCGGCGCTGGTTCCTGGCCCCGATACCGCCCAAGGGCGTGAACCTGCAGCTGCCGTTGAGCGAGGCCTTCAAGCGGGTGATACAGCAGCCGACCGACTCGCCGGACCCGCAGCACTACCGCTAGTTCCGCGGGTAATCAGCGGTATTTGTCCAGATCGATCGCGTGGCGGTTGAGCTTGTCGTACAGCGTCTTCTTCGCAATCCCCAGCAATTCCATCGCGGCCGGCACGCGGCCCTGGGTACGGGCCAGCGCCTGTTCGATCAAGGCCTTTTCCACCAGGTCCATCTGCTGGGCCAGGGTGCTGGCGGTGCTGTCGGCGGCGGCCGCGCCCTCCATGCTGTCCAGGGCCAGCACAAAGCGGTCGGCGGCATTGCGCACCTCGCGTACATTGCCGGGCCAGTCATGGGCCATCAGCTCACGCAGGCGCTGCGGCGTCAACTCGGGGGCCGGACGGCCGTAGCGGGCGCAGGCCTGGGCGACGAAGTGCTCGAACAGCAGCGGAATGTCCTCGCGGCGCTCGCGCAGCGCGGGCAATTGCAGCGTCGCGACATTGAGGCGGTAGTAGAGGTCGCCACGGAACTTCTGCTGCTCGCTCAAAGCCCGCAGATCGGCCTTGGTGGCGGCGATGATGCGCACATTGATCGGCAGTTCGTCATTGGAGCCCAGGCGCTCGATCTTGCGCTCCTGCAGGATGCGCAGCAGCTTGATCTGCAGCGCCATCGGCATCGTCTCGATCTCGTCCAGCAGCAGGGTGCCGCCATTGGCATGCTCGATCTTGCCGATGCGGCGCTTGCCCGCCGAGGTGAATGCGCCCGGCTCATGGCCGAACAGCTCGCTCTCGAACAGGGCCTCGGGCAGCCCGCCGCAGTTGATGGCGACGAAGTTGCGGTCGCGCCGCTGGCTCTGGTCATGCAGGCAGCGGGCCACCAGCTCCTTGCCGGTGCCGGTCTCGCCGAGGATCATCACATCGGCCGAGGTGTCGGCCAGGTTCAGGATGTGGCGGCGCACCTGCTGCATCACCGCCGAATTGCCCAGCAGCACCGCCTCGATGCCGCTGCGGTGGCGCAGCTGCTCGCGCATCTCGTCCAGGGCCACGCGCAGCACCCGCTTGTCCAGCGCGCGCAGCACGGTGTCAACAAAGCGCTCGGGGTCGAACGGTTTCTCGATGAAGTCATAGGCGCCGGTGCGCATCGCCCGCACCGCCATCGCCACGTCGCCGTGGGCCGTGACCAGCACGACCGGAATGCCGGCGTCTATGGCCACCGCATGGTCCAGCAGCGCCAGGCCGTCCATGCCGGGCAGGCGCACATCGGTCACCACCACCAGCTGGGCGCCGGGCTGGATATGGGGCAGCGCCTCCTCGGCCGAGCCGCAGGCGGTGACCTCCAGGCCGGCCAGCTCCAGCGTCTGCGTCAGGCTGGCGCGCACCGGCGGGTCATCCTCGACAAACAACACCTTGAAGCCGTCAAACATGGGGGTCATCCTCTTGCGCAAATGCCAGGTCGAATTCGAAGGTCATGCCGGTGCCGTCTTCGGCGCGCCGGCCCCGCAGCGTACCGCCAAACTCATGCACGATCTTCGATGAGATCACCAGGCCCAGGCCCAGGCCCTCGCCGGCCGGCTTGGTGGTGAAGAATGGCTCGAACAGGCGAGCCAGCTGGGCATCGTCAAGGCCGCAGCCGCTGTCGGTGACGCGCACCCAGACCCGCTCGCCCTCGACCGCGGCGCTGAGGGTCAGCTGCTTGACCGGGGCGTCGCGCATCGCATCCATCGCATTGGCGGCCAGATTGACCAGCACCTGCTCCAGCCGGTAGCTCTCGCAACGCACGCGCAGGCGGGGGTCGATCTCCGCGCTGAATTGCACCTGCTCGGCCTGCAGCCGGTGTTCCAGCAGCAGCTGTGCGGCCTGCACGGCGCCGGCCAGCGACACCGGCCCATGCGTGGGCTCGGCCTTGCGCGCGAAGTTCTTCAGCTGGCGGGTGATGCGGCCCATCCGTTCGACCATATCGTCGATGGCGCGCAGGTTCTCGGCCACACTGGCGTGCCGCCCATGCTCCAGCAGCTGCAGGCTGTTTCTTGAGAGCGCACGCAGCGCCGTCAGCGGCTGGTTGATCTCGTGCGAAATGCCGGCCGAGAGCTGGCCCAGCGCGGCCAGCTTGCCGGCCTGCATCAGCTCATCCTCGGCCTGCAGGCGCTGGGCGATCTGGCGCTTCAGCTCCTCATTGGTGTTGCGCAGCTCGCCGGTGCGCTCGTCGACCAGACGCTCGAGCTGGCCATGGGCCCGCTGCAGCTCGTTCTGGGCGCGGAACAGCTGGCGCAGCGCGCGCTGGCGCGACACCAGGTACAGGGCCAGCATGCCCACGAAGGCACCGAAGGCACCCCCGCCCCAGGCCGAGTAGCGGGCCTGCTTCCAGACCTCGGCCGGGTCCGACAGGGTCACCAGGCGAAGGCCCAGCGGCACGACGGCCCGCTCCTGGGCCAGCAGCCAGGAGCCCGGCCGCGGCTGGCCGGGCTCGGTGATCGGCAGGCGCACCAGGCTGGCGTCCAGCTGCGGTATCGGCTCGGTGTCGGCTCCCAGCGGCTGCAAGGTGCCGCCAGCATAGCGGCCGGTGGCCTGCAGCTCGGCGCGGCGGGCCGAGTCGGCCTGGCCCAGCAGGTGGTACTTCCAGGCCGGCACCGAGGACATGATGACGACGTCGTTCTCGTCCACCACCATCAGCTTCTCGGCCTGGGAGCGCAGGCCCAGGTCCACCCAGGTCGCCTCCAGCGGCCCCAGATTGAGCTTGACGACGATCAGGCCGACCCGCCGCCCGCCACGGTGCAGGGGCTGCACGAGGAAGAAGTCGACGCTGCCATTGACGGCATTGGCGGCGAAGAAGTGGCCGGGGTTGTCGCCAAAGCTCATCGCCTGGCGGCGGGTGCTGGCGTCGGCCACGGGCTTGGTGCCGGTCTGGCTGGCCGCCAAGACCTGGCCTTGGTCGTCGGTGATGTAGCTCATGATGGCGCCGGCCCGCGCATTGATGCGGGCCAGGCGCAGTCCCGCCTGCTGACGCAGGCGCGGGTCCTCGGGCGCCTGCAGCATGGCCAGCACATCGGTGTCGATGGCGATCAGGCTGGGCAGATAGGCGTGGCGCGCCATCTCGGCCTCCAGGGTCGCGGCATAGAGTTCCAGCCGCTCGCTGGCCACGGCGGCCAGCTGGGCCATGCCGGTGCGCTCGCTCCAGCGGTAGCCCGACAGCATGCCCAGCGCAAACAGGCCCAGGCTCACATAGGCGACGAAGCTGGGGCGGCTCAGGCGCTGGGCCAGGCGCCGGAGCAGCAGCAGGAGCAGCTGCCGCAGGCTGGCGGAGAGGGGGGCGGGTTGGGCGGGGTTGGGCAGCGACATCGGGCTCACAGTGTGCCCAAAGGCCGGGGTGCTGTCCTGCCAGGGCTGTGGAGGCCCCGGCTGCCGGCTGTGCCGAAGTCCGCACTGTCGCGCCGGGCCCAGTGTCGATTTCCGCACTTTCCCGCCCGCTGCTCGCACGCCGGCCCGCCAGCGGTCCTGGGTGGGCTTGGTACTTACCCGCGGAATGTGACTTTTGGCACGTGGCTTGCAAACCTGGGAGGGTCAGGCGGCAGATCCGCTCGCAAAGGAAGCTGGGATATGGAGACTTTTTTGCAACAGATCATCAATGGTCTGGTGCTGGGCAGCATGTACGCGCTGGTCGCACTGGGCTACACGATGGTCTACGGCATCATCAACCTGATCAACTTCGCCCATGGCGAGGTGCTGATGGTCGGGGCCCTGGTCAGCTGGACCGTGGTCACCGCGCTGGCCGATAGCGGCCTGCCCGGCTGGGCGCTGATGGCGATCGCGCTGCTGTGCGCCGTCGTCGTCTGCGCCGGCCTGAACTTCGCGATCGAGCGCATTGCCTACCGGCCCTTGCGCAATGCGCCGCGCCTGGCACCGCTGATCACCGCCATGGGCATGTCGCTGCTGCTGCAGACGCTGGCCATGATCGTCTGGAAGCCCAACCCCAAGCCCTTCCCGCAGCTGCTGCCGGCGCAGGCGATTGATCTGGGTGGCCCGGTCATCACGGTGACGCAGATCCTGATTCTGGTCACCACCGGCGTGATCCTGGTCAGCCTGCTGTGGTTGGTCAATCACACCAAGCTGGGCCGCGCGATGCGGGCCACGGCCGAGAACCCCCGCGTGGCGGGGCTGATGGGCGTGAAGCCCGATTCGGTGATTTCGGCCACCTTCATCATCGGTGCGGCGCTGGCTGCCGTCGCCGGCCTGATGTGGGCGTCGAACTACGGCACGGTCCAGCATTCGATGGGCTTCATGCCCGGGCTGAAGGCCTTCACGGCCGCGGTGCTGGGTGGCATCGGCAACCTCGGCGGCGCGATGCTGGGCGGGGTGCTGCTGGGCCTGATCGAAGCGATCGGCGCCGGCTATCTGGGCGAGCTGACCGGGGGCATCCTGGGCAGCCACTATGCCGACATCTTTGCCTTTGTGGCCCTGATTCTGGTGCTGACCCTGCGCCCCTCGGGCCTGCTGGGTGAGCGCGTGGCCGACCGGGCCTGACGGAGAAAGCAATGCAGAACACCAAACTCTTCAAATATGTGCTGGGGGCCATTGGCCTGCTGGTGCTGCCCTTGATCGCACAGCAGTTCGGCAACGGACCGGTGCGCATCATCGACCTGGCCCTGCTGTACGTGATGCTGGCGCTCGGCCTGAACATCGTCGTCGGCTACGCAGGTCTCTTGGACCTGGGCTATGTCGCCTTCTACGCGCTGGGCGCCTATATGTTCGCGCTCTTGGCCAGCCCGCACCTGAGCGAGAACTTCGTCGCCTTCGCGGCGATGTTCCCCAACGGTCTGCACTCGCCGCTGTGGATCGTCATCCCGGTGGGGGCGGGTCTTGCCGCCTTTGCCGGCATGCTGCTCGGTGCCCCGACGCTGAAGCTTCGCGGTGACTACCTGGCCATCGTGACCCTGGGCTTCGGCGAGATCATCCGTGTGTTCCTGAACAATATGGAGCACCCGCTGAACATCACCAATGGCCCGCGCGGCATCGGCCAGATCGACGGCATCCATATCTTCGGCATCGACCTCGGCCAGCCGCGCCAGCAGTTCTTCGGCTTTGAGATTCCCTCGGTGACCCTGTACTACTACCTGTTCCTCGCTCTGGTGATCTTCAGCGTGCTGATCTGCTATCGCCTGGAAACGTCGCGCATAGGCCGCGCCTGGATGGCCATACGCGAAGACGAGATCGCCGCCAAGGCCATGGGCATCAACACCCGCAACCTGAAGCTGATGGCCTTCGGCATGGGCGCCACCTTTGGCGGCGTGGCCGGTT
>Ga0208398_100044_pt1 | contig 153577 bp, 135 predicted proteins | sample LakWasMe79_HOW10_2_FD_183905 | JGI IMG/M metagenome (GOLD analysis project Ga0208398, IMG submission 183905) | Freshwater sediment methanotrophic microbial communities from Lake Washington under simulated oxygen tension - Sediment Metagenome... | ecosystem: Environmental > Aquatic > Freshwater...
TACGGAAGTCTGTCCGCTGAAGACGGCAGATAGCCCGGATAGTCCCTCCACCTCGGCACCCTCAGTCGCTGCGTCTGAAGGTGCTGCCTCGAACATACAAGCCCGGATGGAATCCGGGGCCCCGGATTGCCATCCGGGCTACGGAACCTGCAGCCAGCGGCGCTGTGCGGCCACCGCCTGCAGCGCCTTGAAGCTGCAATCCCGGCTTTGCGCGCGCAGCGCCGGCCACAGCTTGAGCAGCAGCTCGGCGGTGGCCAGCGCGTCGGACACCGCCTGGTGGCGCGTGGCGCAGACGATACCGAAATGCGCCATCCAGTCATCGAGCGAGTGCGCCCGCAGGCGGGGCAACAGCACCGGCGCCACCGCCGCCAGGTCGACCCAGGGGTTGCCCGGCTTGCGACCGAGGTGCTGGCGCATTGCGCGGCTGATCATGCCGTCGTCGAAGGCGCTGTGAAAGGCGACCAGCGGCGCGTCACCCAGCCACTGCTCGAAGGCCAGCAGGGCCTGCACCGGATCCGTGCCCTGACGCTGCGCACCGACGCCGATGCCATGCAGCAGGATGTTGGGCTTGTCCGCAAGCGCAGCGTCGCGACGCAGCACCAGCTCGAAGCTATCGCCAAGGGCGATGCGCGGCGGCGCATCGCCCTGCAGCTGCAAGGCAACCGCGCCGATGGCCAGCAGATGGTCCTGCTCGATGTCCAGGCCGCTCGATTCGACATCGATCACCACCCAGCGTGCTGCGGAAGCCGGGGCCGCCCCGCCCAGCCAGCGCCGCAGCGCGCCGACGCCACTCATCGCTGATAGTCCAGTTCCAGGCGTTGCTGGAGCCGCCGCGCCACCCGCAGGCTTTCCTTGAGCATGCGCCGGTCGATGTCATTGAGCGTGGCCAGGTCAAGCCGGTTGGGCTGTTCGTTGTCCGACCCTGCGGCGTCCATCTGCAGGCGAAGACGCAGCCACTGCAGGAACTCGAAGGCGGCCACCCAGGCCTCATGCTCGTGGGCCGGCACCTGTAACACACGCCCCATGGCTTCCAGCCGCGCGCGCGTCCCGACCTGGGGAGCCCCATGGGCCAGGGCATACAGGCGCGCCACTTCGACGAACAGGGCCGTGCCCTGCAACTTCAGGTCCAGCCATTCGTGCCCGTCATCCGCCGCCGTCTCGATGCCGCCCAGCCAGCTCAGCGGCGCTCGCTGGCGCAGCGCGTTGTCGGCCATCTGCCTCATGAAGCGGGGCAAGCGCGGAGCGTGGGTCAGCACCAGCTGCTGCAGCGGCTCGACCAGTGCGGTGTTGCCGGCCAGCGGCCGCAGATCGAAGAAGATGCTGGCGCTGAGCAGATCCTCCGGCGCGCCGTGCTCCAGCCACTCATTGAAGCGAGTGCACCACTCGGCCACGCTGAGGCAGCAGGCCGGATTGCCGGCCATGATGCCGCCCTTGCACAGCGGATAGCCGCAGGCGTCGAGCACCTCGTTGACCTCGCGCCCGAAGGCCAGCCACTGCGGGCGATCACGGTCGGGGGCATCGCTGTCGAAAATCAGGCCGTTGTCCTGATCAGTCGCAATGGTTTGCTCGCTGCGCCCCTCCGAGCCGAAGGCCAGCCAGCAGGCCCGACCCAGATCGACCCCGTGGCGTGGCGCCACGAGGTCCAGCGCGCGCTGCGCGACCAGGTCATTGAGATGACTGATCAGCTCGCTGAGCTGGCGGGCGGCCACGCCCTGGCCCAGCAGATTGCGCGCAAAAAGCCGGATGTCCTGCGCCACGGCGCGCAGTGCCGGCACATCGGCCGCCGAGCGTATGGCGCCGCTGACCTGCTTCAGCGACAGGCGCTGCATCGCGAACAGGTCCCGCTCGGACACGATATTGACGAGGCGACCCTGTTCGACCACGGGCACATGGCGCAGACCATGGCGCGACATCAGCAGCATCGCGTCCTGGGCGGTGGCGGCCACATCCAGGCAATGCACCGGCGCCGTCATCACCTCGGCGATAGTCGCACTCAGGCTCAGGCGCGGCAGCACGACGCGGCTCAGCAGATCGTGGCGAGTGAGAATGCCCAGCGGCCGCTGCGCCTCGTCAACCGCCAGCACCGAGCCCACCCGGCGCTCATGCATCAGCGCCAGCGCCTCGCTCAGAGGCGTCAGCGGCGGCACCGCCAGCGGCTGCTTGCGCGCCAGGGCGCCCAGCGAGGTCTCCATCGACTGCTCGGCCAGCGACTGCGAGGCATAGGCAGATTGCAGCGCACGCCGCGACAGCTCCAGCAGCTGGGCCACACGGCGGTTCAGGTGGTCGGCAAAGGGCGGGCTGCGGGCCGCCAGCGCCTGCACCGTGGCCAGGGGCACGAGCAGGCAGAACACGTCCTCAGACGCGGTGTAGGTGGCGGTGACCGCACGCGCGCCCAGCAGCGCGCCGACGGGAAACATATCGCCCACATCGAACTGGAAACCGCCAGCCGTCTCGGCCAGGCCGTGACGGCCACTGACATGGCCCTGGCGCAGGTAGTGCAACTGCTGCACCACGCCCTGCTCCGGACTCAGCAAGACCTCCCCGGGCGCGAAATAGGCCTGAGTCGAGGCGGCCAGGAAGGCATCCACATCGTCCGCACCGATCAGCGAGAACGGCGGCTGGCGCATCAGCTCTGCGCGCAGCTGGGCCAGCAGGCTGCGCGAGGGTGTGCCGGGGGCTGTGGGGGCGGCTGGCTTCATCGACGCTCCTGGGTTCGACTGCGCACGAGCTTAGCCCCTTGGCCGACGGGCAAGTTGACGCGCAACAAGAAAAAAACCCCGCATCGCTGCGGGGTTTGGCAGGTCGCCGGCCACGGGCCGGCGTCATCAAGCGTTCAGGCGATCAGGCCTTGCCGAGGTTCAGGTCGGGGTAGCGGACATGCTCCACCAACTCCTGGGTGTCCTTGCTCGGCGCCGGGGTGAGCAGGCTGACGATGATGATCACCGCAAAGCCCAGCGGCACGCCGAACAGGCCGGCCGAGATCGGCAGAATGCCCCACCAGAGCTCGATCGGCGAGGTCACGCCGAAGATGCCGCGCAGCCAGGGTTGGGTCGTCACCATATAGTAGAAGGTGATGCCCAGACCCGAGGCAATGCCCAGCGAGGCGCCCCACTTGTTGGCCCGCTTCCAGAACACCCCCAGCACCAGGGCCGGGAAGAAGGCCGCGGCCGCAAACGAGAACGCAGCGGAGACGAGGAACAGGATGTCGGCCGGCTTCTGCGAGGCCACGTAGGCGGCCGCCAAAGCCACCACCAGCAGCAGCACCTTGGAGATGGTGACGCGGCGTGCGGTCGAGGCGTTCGGGTCGATCATCTTGTAGTACACGTCATGCGACAACGCATTGGCGATGGTCAGCAGCAGGCCGTCCGCGGTGGACAGCGCCGCGGCCAGACCACCGGCCGCCACCATGCCCGAGATCACGTAGGGCAGGCCGCCGATCTCCGGGGTGGCCAGCACGATGATGTCGCCACCGATGCGCATCTCGCCGAGCTGGAAGATGCCATCCTTGTTGACATCGGCCACCGCCAGCAGGGCCGGATCCACTCTGGCCCAGTTGGTGATCCAGGCCGGCAACTGGTCGAACGGGGTGCCCACCAGCACGGTGAAGACCTCGTACTTGACCAGCACCGCCAGGGCCGGCGCCGTGAAGTAGAGCAGGAAGATGAAGAACAGGCTCCAGGTCACCGACTCACGTGCCTCCTTCACCGAGGGCGTGGTGTAGTAGCGCATCAGGATGTGCGGCAGCGCGGCCGTACCCACCATCAGGCAGAACACCAGGGCCAGGAAGTTGCGACGCGATTCGTCGTAGGTCTTCTTGGCCTTTTCATCGCCGTTCGGGTCGCCGGCAAACTGCTGAGCATGCGTGGGCATGCCGGCCAGCGGTTTGGCACGGCCCTCGTTGGCGGCCTTGCCCGCGGCCCAGGCCTTCTTCGCCTCGGCCTCGTCCTTCGGGACCGCGGCCAGCGCCTTCTTGGCCGCGTCCAGATCGGCGACGGGTGCGTTGGCTGCGGTCAACTCCGCCACTTTCGCCTCGGCCGCAGCCTTGTCGGCCGCCAGGGCGGCCGGCACGTCCTTCAGTTTGGCATCGAACTCGGCGGCGCGGGCCTTGAAGATATTGATGACCTCCTGCTCCTTCGGGTCGGCCTTGATCTTCTTCTCGGCCTCGGTCACCTTCTCCAGCTGGTAGCCGTAGATGGCCTGGGGCACCGGGAAGCTGGTCTGCTTCACCGACAGCCACACCACCGGCACCATATAGGCAATGATTAGGATGATGTACTGGGCCACCTGGGTCCAGGTCACCGCCCGCATGCCACCGAGGAACGAGCAGACCAGAATGCCGGCCAGGCCGACGAATACGCCGACCTCGAAGGCCAGACCCGACAAGCGTGCCGTGATCAGCCCCACACCATAGATCTGCGCCACCACATAGGTGAAGGAGCAGAGGATGGCGGCGATCACGCCCAGGATGCGCGGCAGATTGCCCTCATAGCGCGCGCCCAGGAAGTCGGGAATCGTGAACTGGCCGAACTTGCGCAGATAGGGCGCCAGAAACAGCGCCACCAGGCAGTAGCCACCGGTCCAGCCCATGATGAAGGCCAGGCCGCCGTAGCCGGTCAGGTACAGCGTGCCGGCCATGCCGATGAAGGACGCGGCCGACATCCAGTCGGCGCCGGTGGCCATGCCGTTGTACATGGCCGGCACGCGACGGCCGGCGACGTAGTACTCGCTGGCGTCCGAGGTGCGGCTCATGAAGCCGATGCCGGCATAGAGCAGCACCGTGGCGATCAGGAAGATGAAGCCGATGTACTGCCTGGGCAGGCCCATCTGCTCCAGGATTGCCAGCGCAATGATGAAGGCCAGGAAGCCGCCCGTGTACCAGGTGTAGACCTTGTTGAGCTGCTTCTTGAATGCGGAATTGGCGGCCGTGCTGATCACGCCGCCGCTGGTGGGAGTTGCGCCTGCCATGTCATTCCTCCTCGGCCACGCCGTGTTCCTGGTCCAGGCGATTCATCGTCCTCGCGTAGTACCAGATGATCAGGCAATAGACGATCAGCGCGCCCTGGGATGCGACCCAGAAGCTGAACGGCCAGCCAAAAAAGGTGAAGTTCAATTCGCGGGCATAAAAGCCCACGACGAAGGTCACCACGAACCAGATCGCCAGCAGAACGCCTGTGAGTCGCAGGTTCTTCTGCCAGTACTGGTGGTGTCTTTCGGTCAACTGCATCGCTGTCGTCTCCTTTGTTGTGAAGCCGGCTAGGGGTCCGAGCGCCGGGCACCAATGACGAACCCCTGCGCCAACAGCGCGCAGACTGCGTGGGAGCGTCTGTCTTACGCGAGCAGTCCGGTCTCGCGCTCAAGCTGAGCGGCGACCTTGGGCTCGAAACCCTTGAGGTGGGCGATGATGCGCCGCGTCTCGTCGGGTTCTTGACGGTCCATGTGCACCCGGGCCAGCTGGTACCAGCCGTAGGGACTCATGGGTTGCAGTTCGGTGCTGCGCTTAAGCGCCGCGATGGCGTCGTCAAAGCGTTGCAGACGTATCAGGCACAGGCCCAGGCCATACCAGGCGCGGTCGAGCTTGGCGTCCAGGGCCAGCGCGCGGCGGAAGGCCGCCTCGGCCTCATCCAGTCGCGACTCGGCTTCCAGCAGAAAGGCCAGATTGAACCAGTCGCCGGCACTGCGCTGCGGCGCAACGGCCACCAGCGCCTGCAGGTCGGTGATGGCCTCGGTCCGCGCCTCTCGCTGCGAGCGCAGATGGGCGCGGCTGGCCAGCGCGTAGCCATCCGTCGGCCACCGGGCCAGCATCTCGTCGTAGATCTGCTCAGCACGCAGGCGCTGCCCCAACACCAGGGCACCGATAGCCCGCAGCTTGAGCAGACGGTAGTGCCAGGCGGAAGGCCGAGTCAGCGACATTGCGCCACTCCCAGTTGCAGACAGACATTGATCTTGACCACCGTCACCACCAGCCACAGACTCAGCATCAGCAGGAAGGCAGCCAGCGGGATATGGCGGTCGAGCACAACGCGCGGGCTGATGAAGCGCGTCAGCTTCACAAAGGGCTGGGTCAGCACCTGCAGCAGCTTGTAGAAGAAGTTGCCTTCGCGCTTCTGGCCGGCCAACAGGCCAAGCAACCACTGCCCCACCATGGCCAGCAGGGCAATCTCGGCGATCAGCTTCAGGGAGGAAGTCAGCAGGAGCATCTGGAGTGCCTTTTGTTCGCTGACCGCACTGTGCTTCCAGCGCGCTTACAGTATTCTGACAAACCACCCCCTCCCTGGGCCAGCCCCACTATCGATAACCCTCGAATCGGTGGGTGCGGAAGGCCGAGGCTGGCGCTTGGCCCGCGGCCGGGCCGTCCATGAGAAAATAGCGGGCTTGCAGGACCGGTAGCGCCCATCCAAGGCCACGCCACAACCAAAGAACATCATGGACATCGAACGCATCAACACCATCGGCAGCACCCTGACCGACCTCACAGCGCGGACCGCCGCGCTAAGGGGGTATCTTTGACTACGACCGCAAAGCACTGCGCCTGAACGAAGTCAACGCCGCCCTCGAAAACCCCACCGTCTGGAACGAACCGAAGCGGGCCCAGGAGCTGGGCAAGGAAAAGAAGACGCTGGAAAACGTCGTCGAGACGATCAACCATCTGGAAAGCAATCTCAGCGACAACCTCGAGTTGTTCGAGATGAGCAAGGCCGATGACGATATGGACGGCCTGGCGGCGATCGAGGCCGAGGTCGCCACCCTGAACGGCATCGTCGAGCAGCTCGAGTTCCGCCGCATGTTCAACAACCCGGCCGATCCGAGCAACTGCTTCATCGACATCCAGGCCGGCGCCGGCGGCACCGAGGCCTGCGACTGGGCCGGCATGCTCTTGCGCCAGTACCTGAAGTATTGCGAGCGCAAGGGTTTCAAGGCCACGCTGGAAGACCAGACCGACGGCGACGTGGCCGGCATCAAGAGCGCCACCATCAAGGTCGAGGGCGAGTATGCCTTCGGCCTGCTGCGCACTGAGACCGGCGTGCACCGCCTGGTGCGCAAGAGCCCGTTCGACAGCTCGGGCGGCCGCCACACCAGCTTTGCCTCGCTGTTCGTCTATCCGGAAGTCGATGACTCGATCGAGATCGACATCAACCCTGCCGATGTGCGCACCGACACCTTCCGCGCATCGGGCGCCGGCGGCCAGCACATCAACAAGACCGATTCGGCCGTGCGTTTGACCCACATCCCGACCGGCATCGTCGTGCAATGCCAGGACGGCCGCAGCCAGCACGGCAACCGCGACGTGGCCTGGAAACGCCTGCGCTCGCGTCTCTATGACTTCGAGATGCGCAAGCGCATGGAAGAGCAGCAGAAGCTGGAAGACACCAAGACCGATGTCGGCTGGGGCCACCAGATCCGCAGCTATGTGCTGGACCAGAGCCGCATCAAGGATCTGCGCACCAACTACGAAACCTCGGCGACGCAGAAGGTGCTGGACGGCGACCTCGACCCGTTCATCACCGCCAGCCTGCAGCAAGGCGTTTAAGCCTGAGATCCGCGTAGCCCGGATGAAATCCGGGAACCACCCGACCCGACAGTCCCGGATTGCATCCGGGCTACGAACAAGAGAGAGCCCGTCATGCGTGAAGGCACTGCCCCCCTGATCCACCGCGAAGACTATTGCGCGCCCGTGTACTGGATTCGCACCGTTGATCTGTGCTTCGACCTGGAACCGACCAAGACCCTGGTCACCAGCAAGATGCAGATCGAGCGCAACAGCGCGGTCGCCCACGGGCCGCTGCGCCTGCATGGCGAGGAGCTGACCCTGCTGCGCGTGCTGATCAACGGCGAGAGCGTGTCCTTCCGGCAGGAGGGCGACGAGCTGGTGATAGACAACGCGCCCGACGCCGACTTTGCGCTGGAGATCCGCAACACCTGCGCGCCCGAGAAGAACACCGCTTTGAGCGGCCTCTACACCTCCGGTGGCGGCTTCTTCACCCAGTGCGAGGCCGAGGGCTTTCGCCGCATCACCTACTTCCTGGACCGCCCGGATGTGATGGCCGTCTACACCGTGCTGCTGCGCGCCGACAAGGCCAGATACCCGGTGCTGCTGTCCAACGGCAATCTGCTGGAGCAGGGTGCGCTGGACAACGGTCGCCACTTCGCCAAATGGCACGACCCCTTCCCCAAGCCCAGCTATCTGTTCGCGCTGGTGGCCGGTGACCTGGTGGCCCGCGAGCAGCGCATCACCACCCGCTCGGGCAAGGACCATCTGCTGCAGGTCTACGTGCGCCGCGGCGACCTGGAGAAGACCGAGCATGCGATGAACTCGCTGATCGCCTCCATCGCCTGGGACGAGGCCCGCTTCAAGCTGCCGCTGGACCTGGAGCGCTTCATGATCGTCGGCGTGTCCGACTTCAATATGGGCGCGATGGAGAACAAGGGCCTGAACATCTTCAATACCTCGGCCCTGCTGGTCTCGCCCGCCACCGCCACCGATGCCGACTTCAACCGCATCGAGGCCATCGTTGCGCACGAGTACTTCCACAACTGGACCGGCAACCGCGTAACCTGCCGCGACTGGTTCCAGCTGAGCCTGAAGGAAGGCCTGACCGTGTTCCGCGATCAGGAATTCAGCATGGACATGGCGGCCGCGCCGTCGGCCCGCGCCGTCAAGCGCATCGAGGACGTGCGCAATCTGCGCGCCATGCAATTCCCCGAGGACTCGGGCGCAATGGCCCATCCGGTGCGCCCCGACAGCTATGTCGAGATCAACAACTTCTACACCCCGACGATTTACGAAAAGGGTGCTGAAGTGGTGCGCATGTACCAGACCCTGGTCGGCCGCGAGGGCTTCGAGAAGGGCATGACGCTGTATTTCGAGCGCCATGACGGCCAGGCCGTGACCTGCGACGATTTCGCCGCCGCGATTGCCGATGCCAACCCGGGCAGCGAGCTGAGCACCCGCCTGGACGCCTTCAAGCGTTGGTACAGCCAGGCCGGCACACCGCGAGTGCACGCCCGTGGCCGCTTCGATGCCGCCGCGCGCACCTGGATCCTGGATCTGGCCCAGGCCAACCCGCCGACGCCGGGCCAGGACGACAAGCTGTCCCAGGTGATCCCTATCCGCATGGGCCTGCTGAGCCATGCCGGCGCCGCCCTGCCCCTGCAGCTGCAGGGGGAGGACGCAGCGGTCGGCACCGAGCGCGTGCTGGTGCTGGACAAGGCCGAGCAGAGCTTCACCTTCGTCGGTCTCGACGAAGCGCCTGTCGCCTCGCTGCTGCGCCAGTTCTCGGCCCCGGTGGTGCTGGACGATGGCCTGACCGACGCCGAGCTGCTGGTGCTGCTCAAGTTTGATACCGACGCCTTCAACCGCTGGGAAGCCAGCCAGCGACTGGCGCTGAACCGCCTGCTGCCTGCGGTCCGTTCGAGTCAAGAACTGACCCTGGACGCCGCCTATATCGACGGCATGCGCGCCGTGCTGCGCAGCGATCAGCTCGACTCCGCCTTCAAGGCGCTGGCGCTAACCCTGCCCAGCGAGGGCTACATCGCCGAGCAGCTGGACGTGATCGACCCGCAGCGCATCCATGCCGCCGTGGGCGCCATGCAGCTGCAATTGGCCCAGGCGCTGCGCGAGGACTGGCAGGTCGCCTTCGAGGCGAATCAGGTCGGCGGTGGCTACTCGGCCGATCCGCTCTCCTCGGGCAAGCGCGCCCTGGCCAATCTGGCCCTGCAGATGCTGGTGCTGGACGCGGTGCAGACCGGCAACGACATCTGGCCCGGCCGCGCCTATCAGCGCTTCAAGGACGCCGGCAATATGACCGAGCGCATGGGCGCGCTGACGGCCCTGGTGTTCGCCCGCGCCAGCCTGGCCCAGCCGGCGCTGGAACGCTTCCACGCGATGTTCAAACACGAGCCGCTGGTGATAGACAAGTGGTTCGCGCTGCAGGGCCGTGCGCCCGAGCTCGACGGCCAGGTCTTTGCCCGCGTCAAGCAGCTGATGCAGCACCCGGACTTCTCGCTGAAGAACCCGAACCGCGCGCGCAGCCTGATCTTCTCGCTGTGCCTGTTCAACCCCGCAGCCTTCCACCGCACCGACGCCGCCGGCTATGTGTTCTGGGCCGACCGTGTGCTCGAACTGGACGCCATCAACCCGCAGGTCGCCGGCCGTCTGGCCCGCGTGATGGACCGCTGGACCAAGCTGGCCGAGCCCTATCGCAGCGCGGCCCACGAAGCCCTGGCCCGGGTGGCGGCCAAGCCGGATCTGTCAAGCGATGTGCGCGAGGTCATCGATCGCGCCCTGAATGTGGAGCATGCAGCATGAGCGTCGGTAGCAAACGGGTCAGCCTGACCCAGTATCTGGTCGAGCAGCAGCGCAACCATGGCCTGATCCCCTCGCAGCTGCGCCTCTTGATCGAGGTCGTGGCCCGCGCCTGCAAAAGCATTGCCATCAGCGTCAACAAGGGCGCCCTGGGCGAGGTGCTGGGCACGGCGGGCAGCGAGAACGTGCAGGGCGAAATCCAGAAGAAGCTGGACATCATCGCCAATGAGGTGCTGATCGAAGCCAATGAGTGGGGCGGCCATCTGGCGGCCATGGCCTCCGAGGAGATGGAGGGCATCTATGTCGTGCCCAACCGCTTCCCCCAGGGCGAGTACCTGCTGATGTTCGACCCGCTTGACGGCTCGTCGAACATCGACGTGAATGTGTCCATCGGCACGATCTTCTCGGTGCTGAAAAAGCCCGAGGACAGCAAGGGCGTCAGCGAAGACGACTTCCTGCAGCCGGGTACCGCCCAGGCGGCCGCCGGCTACTGCGTTTACGGCCCGCAGACGACGCTGGTGCTGACCGTGGGCGCCGGCGTGGCGATGTTCACCCTGGACCGCGAGCAGGGCTCCTGGGTGCTGACGGCCGACGAGGTGCAGGTGCCCGCCGACACCAAGGAGTTCGCGATCAATATGAGCAATATGCGGCACTGGGCGCCGCCGATGAAGCGCTATATCGACGAATGCCTGGCCGGCAAGACCGGGGTGCGGGGCAAGGACTTCAATATGCGCTGGATCGCCAGCATGGTGGCCGATGTGCACCGCATCCTCACACGGGGCGGCGTCTTCATGTATCCCTGGGACCAGCGCGAGCCCGAGAAGGCCGGCAAGCTGCGCCTGATGTACGAGGCCAATCCGATGGCCTTCCTGATCGAGCAGGCAGGCGGCGCCGCCACCAACGGCCAGACCCGCATCATGGAGCTGCTGCCGACCAAGCTGCACGAGCGCGTGGCCGTGATGCTGGGCTCCAAGCACGAGGTCGAGCGCATCACCGCCTACCACCTGGAAGCCGGCGCCGAAAAGACGCTATAATTGCGGGCTTAGCGTGCCGGTGTAGCTCAGTTGGTAGAGCAGCTCATTCGTAATGAGAAGGTCGAGGGTTCGACTCCTTTCTCCGGCACCAATGAAATCAAACACTTAGCCCAGTTCTCAAGACTGGGCTTTGTTGTTTCTGGGCGTCATGTAGCCACCATGTAGCCATCAGGGCCGCCCAGTAACATTGCTGCTGCGCCACTGCATCAGCTGTTCGAACGCCTGTTCGTGCTCACGGATCATTTGATCCCTCAGCCCCTGCGCTTCATATAGGAGCGCCTGCATGTCCATGCGTCGAACGACAACCTCCTCGACCGGGCCTGAAAGCATGGCCAGGGATCCAGAGAGGAACGGCTTGGCGCGCTCGGAAAGCTCCTTGACCCTGCCAAGCCTTGACTCCACGCCTTCGGTCAGTCTTAGCTCAATGCTCCCGCCCTTGCCGCCTACGGCAATTGCGTTTGATCGAATCATCGCGACCAAGTGGATTGCGACGCGAGGCACTTGGTCTGCCAGGATCACGACTTGAGATGCCGTTGATACGAGCTGGGTTAGCTCATTGAGCTTGTGTTGCTTCTCCAGTGCAGCCCCAGCATCAGCGGCGTACTTGGCCGACTGCTTCGCCGCGGCTGCAGACACGACTGCAGCGACCAGCGCGAGGCTGCTCAAAACCGCGGTCAACAAGTTCATGGCCTGGTCGCTCATGTCGCATGCCTATCGTTTGGTTCAGTCGAAGCGAGACCGGCGCGGGCAAGGAGTTTCGGCATCAAGCTCGTATCAGATGGCTGATTCCTAGGGTACGCCCTCCCGAATGGATGCTACCCAAGTCGCAAAATCGATAGCGCCTCGCTGGCAGGTGTTGGCTCGTGTAGTGAGGTGCTGGAGACCGTCAGGACTGGCGGCCGGTGTCCGTCGCGCCGATGATGGATTGGACGGGACAGGACACGTAGCAACTGCGCCACTTTCAGCGTAGCAGTGTGCAAGGCATGTGCATTTGTGGCTGCTAGGTCAGTTGATTCCAAAGGACGTCGATTTCCCCACATCAAGGACGTTGGAGCCGCGAAGATGGATCACGTGATAGATTCAACGTACCAAAAAAAAGTAATCGCAATGATTGCAAAATGTGCTTGGAAAGACATATCGTAGATGATATAAGATGACATCATTGAGAGTCGCTCCAGAGTTCGATGCGGAGATGGACGAGCTTGTCGAGACGCACCCCAATGACGTTGGCCTTATCGACGCGCTCATTGAGGAGCTCGACGGTGATGAAGAAACACTTTCGCAGCTTCAAGATGAGGTCCCTAAGTGGCATTGGGGCTTCAACCCACCTTTCGAATTCAAACGCTTCGGAGCTTGTTGGGCAAAAGGTCGTCGCATCTTTTTGATGAAAATTTATGATGAAGACGGTCACTTAATCGACTTTCGAGTATTTGTCGCCTACGACATCGACACCGATGAGTACTTCGTTCTCTCAGTCGCCAACCGGACCACTTCCTATGACACCGACACTCAAGCGCACCGAGATCTCTGCGCTCGTTACGACGGGCTCAGCATTCCTACCTTTGGCAGCCACGCGTGATACGGTGATTGGCCTTCAGATTACGCCTGTGCTGGTCTACTTGAATGCTCAGCTCGTCCCTGAAGCTTCGTCGCGGTGCCCGTCATTGGCGTCCCGAACTGCCCGGTTGGCCGCAAGTCCCAAGCGAACAGCGGCGCTAAAACAGGGGCGTAAGCGATTGGCAGCCGTCATCCAAAATCAAAACGATGGCGCCATTACGCTCGCTGGGCTTCGGCTGGCCGCTGGCCTTTCGCAGCGAGAACTCGCTGAGAAGCTTGGAACACAACAGCCGAATGTTGCTCGAATGGAAAAACGCGGTGGTGATGTGACCGTGTCCACAGTTCGGGCGCTTGCCAAGGCGCTTGAAGTGTCGGCAGCGCAAGTGCTCAGCGCCATCGCGACTACAGAGGAGTTTGGACTTGAGCAAGTCTCCTGACTGCATGTATTTGCACTGCCTGTTCGCAGAAGACGTTCGGCAGGAGGTAAATGGGCAGAAGACTATTGTTGGGGTCTATCAAGGTGGCTTAAAAGTCCCTTCTCTCCCTACAATTTTGCCAAAATTTGCGATCCATGCTGACTTGTTCATTCCCATCGACATGCTTTGCAGCGACGTTGCGCTGAAGCTATATATGAACGACGCGCTCTTACAGAGCTTTGATGTTCCTTCTGGAACCCTTGTCGGAGCTAGAGAGTCGGTGGTGGCCAAGGTGGCGGATGCCACAGGCTATGGCGTCCAATTGGTGTTGATGATGCAACCCTTTGAAGTACGCCAAACTGGCCGAGTGAGGCTTCGAGCTGTCATTGATGGACAGAAAGAGGTCTATGGAAACGCGTTATTTGTTGACTCCGTAGAAGCCACAGCTTCCGAGTAGCTCGCGCGTCCTCAGATGCAAGTAGCCCGCCTTTGTGAGCGGGCTTTTCTATTCCTGCCCTGCCAGTGGCGCGGAACATGAAAGCGCTGGTGACTTCGCCAGCTGCGGACTTGGCTTGTTAGTTGCCGCCGGCCAGCTTGTAGCACATTGGCAGCCATCGCCCAAAAAGGGGGCTACCACGCCTCGATCGGCGCTGGTCGAGGCGTGGTCATATGCTGACTGGCTCCGCGGCAGTAGGCAGGCGAAAAAAAGCCAGCCCTGGGAGAGGGCTGGCATGGAAGTCCGGCGCAAAGGGAGGGAGATGCGCATTGCGCGCGCGCCGGCGGCGACAGTGTGTCATCGGGAGCCGGCGGCGACCATCCCCTAGATTCTTCAGTTGCCTCGCAGTCCGCCAGTCGACTCGATCACCTCCAGGCCGTCCAGCGCTGGTACATCGCCACGCTGCCCGAGGCATCGAATGCCAAGGCCTGACCGGTCAATCCATAGGGGCGGAATCCGATCATTACGCACGTGGACAATGGCGAAGGTGGGGGCGCATTCGAAACCCGCCCGCTTTCAGTCTCTTGACCAGGTGGTTAACCGACTGGACAAAATTTCCCCTCTTTGAATTCGGCAAGGCTCGCGACCAAAATCAAAGAGGCCGATGTCAGCGGGGGATCCAGGGGCAATGCCCAATGGCAACGCGGTGCTGAGCAGGTCACGGCCAGTTCCGGGACGTTTGAAATCGGCCTGTTTGAATTCGCATTGTTTGAATTCGTCATTTGCTGACTAATTCAAACGGGGGAAATTTTCTGCGCGTGAGGTACCACATGGTCTAGGGGAATGAGGGCTGCAGAGATCCGACGGGCCCCCACCTAGCTGGGTGCTTGTCGACCCGCGCTGTTCAGCAGGGATGGGGCGTGACCAGAACCCTTGCAGCGCAAGGGCTCCACCCAGTAGGCGTCGGACAAGTGCCGTTGCCGTTGTCCACTACGAAAGTTTCGTAGTGCTCGCCGTCCAGCTCGTCAGGCACATCGCATTCAAACGAATGACATGCGTCGCCGAACGCTACCCCCCTCAGCTGATTGTTCAGCTGACCATTGTCGTGCTCCACAAAGTGTGGGAGTACCTCGATGACCTTTCGGTCGCTGGCTGCAACCGGGATGTCTGCCAGCCTTCCGCTGGGCTGGTGGCGCAGAAGTGCGCCACCAGGGTCTCGATAACCGGCAATTGGTGGCTTGCCGAGGCGACACTGCGGCTCAAAAGTGAGCCGCACCCCCCAGCCAATCGACCGGCCCGACTCTGCGCTCGTCCCATTGATCCCTCAAACACCAAGTGGCGGCGCGCTTCGGCAAGGAGCCGGCCCAGTGGCTTCGCCTGCCTGGCGCTCAACAGTACATCGACGCGCTCGGACGCAAATATGGGAATTTCCCACATTTGAAAACCAAGCGCTTCACCACCGAAAGGTGGCATTTGAAGGGCCGGGGCCCCCGGGTCACAGCGCCTCAGTCCGCATCGCGTTGCCTCCCTCGGTGACTTGCTGGAGCACCCACGCTGTGTTCCTTGTGTTATCGGCAATGCTTTTGGTCAGTTGCTCCAGCTTCACGGCCTGGGACTTGTTCTCTTCGCGCAGGGCCTGGATCTCGGCGATCAGTTCGCGGTTGCCTGAACCACCCACCGCCGGGTTGAAAGCCTTGGGCACGATCCGCTCGCCCTCATGCACCTTGGCCAGCATGTCGTGCGGCACATAGTCGGTGCCGACGGCAAAGCTTGGGACCGCGAGGCCGTAGCGGCTGGACAGTTGCCCGGCTGTGCCCGACAGGCTGCCCGCCGTCTGGGCGCGGATGAGCTGCAACTCGAACAAGCTGGTGGCTTGCGATTCAGCGAGCCTTAGCAGGGTCTGGCTCAGGCTGGGCAGCAGTTTGGCCGCCTCTTGATCGCCGGCCCGCGCCTGCGCGGTCGTGATTGCAAACTGAGCCTGTGCGTTGGCGAAGCTCTGGCCCGAGCTCTCGCCCATCAGGCCGCGAATTCGCGCCACCTCGCTGAATATGCTGTCAGTGACCGACTGCCAAGCGCTCTTGATCTGCTCGGCGGCCCGGGCGGAGTCGGCTGCTGCCTGGGCCTGGGCTGCGGCCAGTTGCTCGGCCGCCTTCTGCGCCGCCTCGGTGTCGGCGATCTGCTTGCGCAGGGCTGCATTGAGGTCGTATGCCGCGATGACACGGTCCTTGTCTTCTGCGCCCAGACCGGTCGTGAGTTGCGCGAGGTCGCGCTCTCGGGTGCGCCGCTCCACCTCGGCGCTGTTGCCCTGCAAGCCCAGCAGCTGGTTCTCGAGGTCGAATCGCGTGTTGCCCAGGCTACCGAGGGTCGATTGCAGCGCCTGCAGGGCCTGGGCCGCGCTGGCTGCGGCGGCCTGCTGGTCTTGCAGTGCATAGATCTGCTCTTGCAGCGCGCGGTTGCTCGAGTACAGGGCTGAGAGTTCGCGCTCGCGCAGGGCTGCGGTGTTGCCTTGCAGTTGCAGCAACTGAGTCTCCAGGCCTGCGCGCTGGCTGGCAATGGCCTGCTGCTGGGCCAGCGCCTCTGCGGCCTGCTGCTTCTGCTGGTCGGCCAGTTGCTCCGATGCGGTCTTGGCTGCATTCAGCGCCTCGATCTGCTTGCGCAGGGCGTCGTTGTAATCGTAGGCGGCCAGGGCGGCGGCGGCGTCCGATGCGCTTAGGCCCGCCGTGATCTTGTCCAGCGCCTGCTGCCGGGCCAGCGAGTCGGCGCCGGCCGAGTTGCCTTGCGCGCGCAGCAGGTCCACCATCAGCGAGGCCTGGTCGCCGGCCAGGCTGGCCAGCGCCTGGCGGCCGGCTTCGGCCATCTTGGCGGCAGCCTCGGCACTGGTGTCGGCCAGCGTGGTGGCCGCGGCAGTGACCTCGGCAAAGGCCGGCGACAGCTTCAACAGCGCGGCATAGGTGTTGCGGCCCGCCTCGGTGGTGAGGTCCTGCGCCTCGACCAGCGATCGGTAGGCGTCGCGCGAGTTCGGCAGGGCCAGGCCCAGGTCGCCCAGGGCCTTGGTGATCTGCTGCGTGCTGGTCGCGGCCCGCTCGACGTCGCTGTAGAAGTTCTGATAGTACGAACCAGCCGCCTGCGTCAGGCTTTCGACTCCACCGAAGGCCGTCAGCAGGGCCGTGACTGCATCACCCGACACGCTGGCCAACTGCGGCAGGGCCGAGCCGAGATTAGCCAAGGCGGCCTGCGTGGCGTTGATCTGTGCGACCGTGCCGGCCAGCTGCTCGATGCTCGGCGCTGCGCCCAGCTTGTCGAGCATGCCCTGAGCCCAGGACGGCAGGCCGATGCCATCCAGTGCCGAGCGCACGTCAGCCGAGACAGCGGCCAGGTACTGCTTTGTGCCGGCCTCGCCATCGGCGAATCCAGTGCCCGGCCACTTGCCATTGCCCTCGGCACCGAAGCCACCGACCATCTGCTCGCCGAGCTTGATCGCCAGCGCACCCCAGGCGCCGTCTTTACTGGAATCATCCGCAAAGGCTGCGGCTGCCGTGTAGCCGGCCTGCTTGCCGAACGTGGCCGCGGTGCTGTCCAGAATGCCGACGATGCCCTGAGCAATGCCGCTGGTGAATTGCTCGGTCTGGGTGCTGTAGTCGCCAAGGTTGGAGCCCACGCCATTCAGGCCCATGCCGGTCAGCAGGCCCTGCCCGCTGCTGAAGCTGGACGACGCGCCGGTATGCGGCGTGCCCGAGTGGTCAACGGCCTTAGCCAGGGCAGCAAGGGCGCCTACAGCGAGGCCGATAGGCCCCAGCACGCCGGCAATGGAACCCAGGCCGGAAGCAATGGAGCCCTCCAGCAGCGCGCCAACACCGCCAGACAGCGCCTCACCAAAGCCCAGCGAGGACAGTTCGCCGATGCCGCCGAACACGCCGCCGGCCACGCTCGAGGCGGTGCCCAGGAACCCGCCGCCACTCATCAGGCCGTAAAGCCCACCAGCGCCGCCCAGCCCAGCGATGCCGCCACGGTTGAGCACATCCACGCCGGCCATGCCGTTACTGAAGGCAGACCCTGTGCCGAGCAGGCCACCCAGGCCGCCCAGGCCGCCGGCAAGCTGCGCCGCCACCGGGTTGACGATGGCCGAGATCACCGGGCGCAGGACCATCGTCTTGATGGTGCTCGTGATCGTGTCCCACATCGCCTTGAAGAAGCCTTTGCCGCTTTCAAAGCCGCGCATCAGTGCATCGGTCAAGGTGTCTTCGATCTTGCTGGCAGCGCGCTCCCATTCCTCGGTCGCCTTCTTTGCCGCATCGGCGGCGCTTTCTTTGGCGGCTGCGCCGACCTTGGCCCGAGCGAGATCGCGATAAGCCTGGGCCTGGAGCTTCAGCAGGTTGTATTGCTCGGTGTCGAGATTGCGATCGAGTACCTTGATGGCCTGAAGCTCCCGGTCGGTCGCCAGCATTCCCAGCTTGGAGGCGTCGAGTTGGGCAATGGCGACCTTCGTCAGGCCGAGCCGCTCGGTGTGTTCCTCTTGCGCCTTGATGTCGGCCAGGATCTTGTCTAGGCCGGCTTGCAGAGAGACCGAATACTTCTCGTGCGCCTGCGCTGCATCAACGATCGCCTTGGCCTCGGCTTTGCGCGCTTCCTCGTCGGCCTTGATGCCGTCGCGGATGATGGGCTGCTGCGACAGCAACTTGCGCTGTGCTTCTTCGAGTTGCTCGACCGACAACTTGCCCTGTTTGAAGGTGTTGCTGAGAATACCCCATTGCTTTGAGAAGTCGCCCGTCAGGCCGGACAGTTCCGCAAGCAGCTTGGCCTGATCTTCCAGCGCCTTGTTCTGCGCAGTGATCGCCTTTTCCTGATCGGCAAGCGCCTTCACGATCGGCGCGGTCGTCTTCGTGTCGCCCAGCAGGGCGGGATTGACGACACCGCGGCCGGCGCCTGCGGTGCTGGTGAGAATGCCGGCGTTCAGTAGGTCGTATTGGAACTTGTCCAACTCTGCCCGGGCGCGCACACCGTCAGCCTTGACCGCATCACTGATGGCATGAAAGCCGTTGATGTCGAGACGGCCCAGGGCGACAACCTGGGCAGCGATGGCGGCAACCTCGCGCCCGAATCCGCTCAAGGTGAACATCAGATCGGATCCGAGAATCGTTATCGCTTCAATAACGGTCCGAGCCATTGACCCCATGGCCGCGGCGAAACTGTGGGCGCCGTCCCTCGTCGTGATGAACGCTTGCGCGAGGTAGTTCAGCGTTGGCAGAAGTTGCCCAGCGACGGCGATCTTTGCCCCCTCGGACGATGCAGCAATTCGCGTCAGGTTGTCGTTGAAAGCCTCGGCCGACTTGGCCAGGTCTTCGCCGAACACAACGCCCAGCTGCCGCGCTTCTTCGGCCATCGTGTTGAGCCCAGCAGAGCCGGCGTTCAGCAGCGGGATCAGGTCGCCACCTTGCCGGCCGAACAGCTCCAGTGAGAGGGCAGCCTTCTCGGGGCCATCTTTGAAGTCGGCGAAGCGGCCGGCAATCTCGCGCAGCATGGCGTCCGCGCCCTTCAGTGAGCCGTCAAGGCCGGTGACGCTGAGGCCGATCGCCGCGAATGCGGCGGCCTGCTCCTTGCTGCCCTTTGCAGCCTCGGCCATGTTCTGGCTCAGCTTGCGCAGGCCCGTGCCGAGGGCTTCGGTATTGACATCGTTCAGGGCCGCCGCGAATCCCAGCTCGCGTAGGGCTTCGACTGCTACGCCGCTGCGCTGCGCAAGCTTGGTCGTCGCGTCAGCGGCATCAATGGCCGACTTCACATAGGCAGTCAAGCCGCCGACGGATACCGCAACACCAAGGCCGGCCATCACGCCAGACATGCCGCGCAAAGAGGCAACGAATGAATCGTTTGCCGTAGCAGCTGCAACGGTCTTGGCTCGCGTCGCCTCCAACTGTTCAAGATGGGGCCTCAGAATGTCGAGGTTTCCGCCGCGCTGCTTTGCCAAGGCCTCGAAATAGGAAACGGTGCCGCGCTCGCCGGCCTCCATGGCCGCAGTCGTGCGCTGAATGCTGGAGAGGATGCTCTTGGTTGCACGATCGACCTTCTGCGCGCCTTGCTCAGCCCCGCCGCCGATCTTGTCAACGCCGGCCGCGGCCTGCTGGCCCGCCTGGGCGACAGACTGCGCCATGTCACGGCCAGCCTGCTTGACCTGCTCGAAACCAGCGCGCGCACCTGTGGCGTCAACGCCGGTCTCTAGTTGGATTTTGCGAGATTCAGCCATGTTGACCACCTCGGCGGATGCTCGCCAGGAACACGGCTGCCGCCCCTCCCAACGGAGGATGGTCAACAGACTGCATCAGGATCGCCGAAGCGACCCCAAGGATGGCTACCTGCGATTCAACGGAAATCAGAGGGGCGATTTTGGTCAGCTCTTGCAGGAGATGGTTGGCAACGACGCCAAGGTGGGCTCCCTCCGGCAAATGCTGACTGAGGGCGCCGGCCTCTATTGCCGCCAGCTGCTGCCAGTCGCTCAGCTTCAGCGCGACGGCAGGCGGGCGAGTGCTCGGCGGCGCCTGGTTGGCTGCGGGTGCTTGGGCGCTGCGCGCCTTGGGTCTGGATGGTTTCATGTTGGGCTTTCTGGGTGAACAGAGAGGGTCCGGCCACACAACGGCGTATGCGTCCGCCGATCGGGGTGACCGGTGCGCCTTGCGGCGCCCCGATTCCTCGTCGTGACGATCAGCCGAACGCCCGGCGCTTCGTCACGGTGCCGGATAGTTGGACAACCGCAATAGCGGGCAGGCGCTCGGTGGCCTCGTCGCTCATCGCGCCTGCGGCCATCTGCGTGCATCGCGACTCGATGGCGGCCGGGGTCATGTCGGCGTACTCCATCTGATCCAGTTCGACCAAATGGGCCTTCACCAGCGCCAAACGCTCGGTGGCTTCGGGGTTGCGGTCTCGTTCTCCGGTCTTCGCGCCAAAGTCATCGACCACGGCAACCACGTTCAACACGCCCAGCAGTTGCTGCAGTTCGCAGCGCAGGGAATGGCGCGTCTCTTCGATTGCGGCCTGGCCCAGCTGCTCCAGGGCGCGCCGGGCGCGTCCTCGCCGGACATCCTTGCCGTAGCTGGCGGTGCTGGCGCGAGACTGCGCGTCGCTGAGACGCTGGGCAGCAGCCACAAAGGCCCGGTGCGCCTCGGCCACAGGCCCCTCGCGCAGCTTGACCTCGGCGCGGGCTTCTGCCTCTTCGCGCTCCAGAGCCGCGACCTCCCCGGCCAGTTTCTCGATGATGGCCTTGCGCTGCGTCGCGCGCAGAGTCGCAAGTTCGTCAATGGCTTGGCGGCCGACAGCAGTGCCGGCGAATGCCTTCAGGTCAATGGCGCCTTTCATCGTGCACCCCCGGAGACAAAGCCGGCGTGACCGATGACGCGGCCGAACATCCCCGCGGCGAGCGGATTGCCGGACAGCAGTTGCTGCATCAGCGAGCCGCGGTGAGCGGCCGGCCGGCGCTGCGCCGGGGCCTGGGCACGGGGAGATTCCGCAAGCCTGGCTTTGATCTTGGCCAGGTCGGCGGCGATCTTCGCGCCGGAAGCGACCGGGCGGGTACGGGGGCGCGGCCGGGGATCAGCTGCGCGTTGCTTGTGCCGATTGATTGCGGCTTGCATTTGAGAGTTCATGCTGTGGAGCTTTCGGTACCTGGAGATGAGTCCGCACAGCGCTGGCCAGGTCCAGCAATGGCGGGGGTTCCCTTCGCGGGTGGGGTACGGGTTGCGGGGTTCATCGGCGGTCCGGTGACACATCCGCGCAGGACGTGCGCCACCGTTGCGTTCTGCCGTCCAGCGCAAGCGCGATGCGCCCACGGCGGCCTTGCCGGTTCTTGGCAAACTTCGCCAACACCGTCATGGAGCCGTCGGCCTCTTGTCCGACCGGGTGCAACAGAATCACTGAGTCGGCGTCTTCTTCGATCGCGCCAGATTCCTTCAAGTGATCCAGCTCGGGTTCGTCACCTCGGCCGCGGATCAGCTGGCTCAGGAGCAGTACGCAAATGTCGAGTTCCTTAGCCAGCGTCTTCATGCCGCGGGAGATCTGCTCAATCTGGTGATGCCGCTTCTCGATGTTTCCCGTGCTGAGGCAAAGCTGCAGGTAATCCACGATCAGGAGGGTCAGGCCGTGCTCTTGCTGCACTTGGCGGGCCTTCGCCCGGATGTCCAGCAGGGTCAGCGCTGGCTGATCGTCCACATAGAACGGCATGGAATCGGCCAGGTCTCCCGCCTCGATCAGCCGCCGCGTGTCGTCGTCGGCAAACCGGCCGGCGGTGATTCGATCTAGCTGGACTTCGCCCAGATTTGCGGCCGAACGATCGACAAGCTCGCCGGCCTGCATTTCCTGGCTGAGCATCAGGACCGGATGCCCGAGCGCGGCAACGTTCATGCCGATCTGGCTGGCCAGCGACGTTTTGCCAACGGATGGCCGCGCGGCAATGACCGTCACCTTGGAAGTCTTCAGGCCACCGCCGAGGGCCGCGTTGACGCCATCCAGGCCCGTCGGGATTCCTGGCAGGGTCTCTCCCTCAGCCAGGGCCTGCCAGTGCTCCTGACGAGCGCGGAACAGCACGCCCAGACGCTGCGGTGAGCTGGTGGCGCGCGTGCGCTTGATTGCCGTGAACAGTGCCGCCACGCGATCAAGCACGTCGTCAGCATCGCCCGGCGTTCTGGCCAGGTCCTGAGCCTGGTCCGCGGCTGCGATGATGGCGCGGCGCATAGCGTGCTCGATCACGGCGTCGGCATAGCGACCGATGTTGCTGGCGCTGGGAACGCACTGAGCCAGGGCATTGAGGTACGCCAGGCCGCCGCAGTCTTCAGCCTTGCTGGCAGATTGCAACCGCTCGAACACGGTGACGACATCGACCGGCAGGCGACGTGCCGCCATCTCGGCCACGGCCGACCAGATCGTGCGGTGCCTGGCATCGAAGAAGTGGGTGGCCTGCAGCTGGCGATCAGCGATGCGCAGCAGAGCGTCCGGGTCCAGCATCAGGGCGCCAAGGACTGCCTGTTCGGCCTCGGCGCTCCAGGGCAGTGAATTTGAGTTCATACGCCCTCGCTCAGAATCAAGCCATCCGCGTGCAGCGGGTTGCGGCGACCGGCGCTGTTGCCGGGCAATGCGCGTTCGTTGCGCACCCAGTTGCGCCAGGTCGCGAACCAATCCAACTTGGAGCCCTCCCGGCCGGGCTTGGCAACCCAGAAGTCTCTGAAGCGCGCCGCAGTCTTGATGGGGTCAAGGTCTGCGCGTTCGTTGTCCGCCCAGTCTTTCCACTCAGTCGGCAGCACCCAGTCTGAGGAAAGTCTTGAAGCACGTTCAGCAGCAGGAGAGCGCTTTGCGCGGCCTCTCTCTGGTTCCTGACGGTTCAATGACGGTTCGTCTGCACTGCGTTGCAGGGGTTTCGGGCACTGCGTTGCAGGGGTCCGTGCAACGGGTTGCAGCCCTGCAGAGCTTTGCACCCCTGCAACGGATTGCAGGCCTCCCCCTGCAGAGCTTTGCACCCCCTTGAGGGCTTCAAGCACGATGCGATACCGATTGGTGCCTTTGGGGCCTTCGTTCGGCCGCACCTGCAATTCACCGCTGTTCTGCAAGGCCTTGAGGACGTAGTTCGCATTTCGTGTCTGCATGCGGCACTTCGCGGCGACGGTCCGAACGGCTGGGTAGCTGTTGCCCTGATCGTCGGAGAAGTCGGCGAAGGCGAGCAGCATCAGCAATTCGGAGCCGGAATGCCGCGAGCCTTCCCAAACGGCACCCATGACCTTGATGCTCACTTTGGCCCCTCCATCCGCTTCTGCAACTCGCGGAAGAAGCCCTGGCAGAACGCGTCGCTGCCATTCGCCAGCGTCTCGCGCGCAGCCAGCAGCAGGGTGTCGGTGGCGGAGATCTCGTGACGCAGGCGGGACACCAGCCTCTGAGCCTCTGTGCCCCCTCTGATCGACTCAAGGGCGACGGTCGCAAGGGACGGCGCTACGCCTTCAGTGAGGGACCGGCCGTTCATTCCGCGACCCCACACAACTTGCGCAGGTCCGCGACAGGCCAGGCCAGGCGACCATGGATGCGCAACGGGGTAATCGGCCCGTTGCCCCTCATCGCCCAAAGCCGCATCGTTTGCTGCGACCGATTCAGGTGAAACGCCGCCTCAGAGGTCGGCAGCACAGATCGGGTTTCATTCAAGAGCGCCGGTGAGCCTGGGGCGTGGTGACCGCCCTCCTGGCCTCGGGTGTCGCATTGCGCGGCGGACTGCATACTTGCTTTCCACACCTGGCAACTCTGGTTCGCAACTACTGCGAAGCATCAGGGCGAGGTATGGTGCATAGCTTTGTCGGGGCAAGGCCATCCCGAAAAGCGATGCGATCGGGCTGCAGCCCGCATGAATGCTAGGTTTCGCAGGGCAACAGTTGCCCTGGTTTCACTTGCCCCGTTTGCCCTGGCCTAACGACGTTGAAAGCTGTTTACCGACGGCGCTTGTAATTCCTGCGAGCGCATGGCGCTTGATGTAGCTTCCCGTCAAGGGCTTCCCATCGGTGCCGACAATTCCGCCCTTGCGAAAGTTGATGGCGATTTCATCAGCGATGGCCATTTGGCTGGGGAACAGATCCCTGCCGCGCTGGCGTTTGATGATTTCCAACGCGAGGTCGCGCGCCTGCCGCTTCCATGTTTCCACTTCGCCTTGGCTATGGGCAATACTGGGAGTAGGTCCGGCCTCCTGCGGGTTTGCCTTATAGCTCACCAATGGCAGGCCGGTCATCGCATCGACAGGCTTCAGTTCACCGGCCGCGATTGCATCGGTGAACAACTCGCGCCATTGAACCGCAGCATTCGCGCCTTGGAGAAAGTTGGAAATCGGTTCGCAACCCTCATCCATGAACGGCTGCAACTGAGGTGGGCACGGCAAGTCACGGGCTAGTTCGATGGACGTGCGCGGCTTGAACGATTCGGCCTCGGACTGAACGGCGCCCTGAATGCCTGCCAGCAAAGTTTCAACATGCACGAAGTCAAAATCGTCAATAGGTCGGGCAGTCGCCGGCAAGGTGTACCCGCGCAGTTTCAGCCAGGCGGTCAAATCATCCACTCGAAATGCCGCCCTGCCGAACTCGCGCACGCACAGCTCAGGAATAAAGGCTTTCCTCATTCAACGTCCCTCACGGCCCTGGTGAAAGGTGCCGCGCCAACCCGCCAGGGTCGCGGGTTTTCGGGGATCAGCCTAGGCGCGGCGAAACTGTTATGTACCGGAGTCTGATTCCTTCGGTGGGTGCAAATGGATGTGGATGTGCAAACCGCCACTCAGCCCAGTGACGTGGATGTTGGTGTTGTTGGTCCCTGCGAACACAACGGCAGACTGATCATCGGCATCAGCCGCTGGCAGATCCGCGGCGTCAACAGACTGCTCAATAAGTCGCTTGAGCCTGTCGGAGATCGGTTTCGGGTCCATGTCGGTTTCTCCTTGTTCATGTCGAGTGGATGCCGTGGCCGCTGCCGCGCTGTCGACCTTGAGTGGCCCCCTTCGTTTCCAGAATTCACGGTATGGGCGGAGCTCGTCGGAATCCACATTTGCCGCCTCTTGGAGCCCCCGGCCCACCAGTACCGTTGTCATGAAGGTGTCGAAGGCGCGGGGCAAGGGCACCTCTGATGCCATTGCAGACCGTCTGCCGACGCTCGGCGCAATTGCCTTGCGCGGATTCTTGCCAGATTTCATGGTCGTCTCCCTTTGTTGGTTCCCGCAGTAGCGGCTTGTTCCTGCGTCACGAACTCCAGCGCGGTCAGATCTGACTTACTCAAGTTGCAGCGCACGCAGGCGGCGACCAGATTCGCGGGATCGTCTGTCCCGCCCAGCGCCCGCGGCATCTGGTGTTCAACGTGCCACTTGCCATCCAGGGTCAGGACTTGCGGGCAATAGTGGCATCGGCCGCCCGAGCGTTCGAAGATTTCCCGCCGCCGACGTGAAACATGCCGGGTTGGTGCAACCACATCAACTGCAGACAGCGGCCCATCAGTCCATAGCGGCGGCTGCAGCCATACGGGCTCCTGGCGCGACGATGTGGGTCCAACGCTTGCCAGAAGGCGCCGGGCCCCGCTCAGCGCCTCCAGCTTGCTCTCGGCGATAGCCAGCACCCGGCCGGCACGCGGCTCCAGTACGAAGTACTTCACGGCGTGCAGCCCGCGCGCCACGATTGGCTGAGTGGCCAGCTCATACTGACCCTGGCCGAAGACACCGCCCAGGAGTGGCCTTCGCAGCATGGGCGGGGCGTTCATGAGGGAGTCCCGGCCTTGTCGGTCAACCCGAGGAACGAAGCCAAGCTCCTGTCATGCTGATTCGACTCCAGGATACCGACTGCAACTTGAGACAGGCGCCAGGCATGCAACGGTGCGTCGTCCGGTGGCTCCTTTCCTTCGTTGCAGGCTTCCCCAAGTAGCCGCTCAACTGCAGCAACCAGCGCATAGAGCTTGTCTCTCTCCTCCAGGACAAACTCGAATGCCAGCGTGGTCATGCTCGACGGCCTATCTGGCGCGGGGGAGCCTTGCTGTGCGCCATTCACGAGGTGACTATTCATGGGACACCTCGGCGTGCATGGATTCAAGCTCAGCGCGTAAGGCGTGATGAAGCGCAATCAACTTGTCTTCACTATCGGTTGCTTCGCCTTCTCCTGGCAGGTCTGGATCACCTTTCGGCAACGCAATCGCCATATCGACGAGTGCCTGCATTCGAACTGTCCGGGCATGAAGGCTTTTAAGAGTTGCGCGGCTGAATTCAGACATGGGACACCTCCCGCGCTTCGCCGAACACGACGCGCTCCATGTCACTAGTGGACCGCCCGGAGTCGTCGCTCAACGCCGACAAGATGACGCTGGTCAATGCCTTGATCCGAATCAAGGCGCCACGCAGAACAAATTCAAACTCGCCTTCGCCTTCTTCGCGCTTGAGCATGTCAACCAGCGCGCTCACTTCCGCTGCCGCGAGAAAGGCCGCGCTATTCCGGGCTCCGGATTCATCGGCCACTGCCGCTAAAGTGTCGTCAGCCATGATTCACCTCTCCTGTAGGTGGGTTGTGGTCAGGGCTTGCTCGGTGGTGGAACACCTTGCAGGCCCGCTATACCGCTGATCCGCAGCGGCCACGGTGCCTGAATCCGTCAGGCGGCGGAAACTACCCGCAAGCCACCATGCGACGGCTTGGCGGGATCGAATTCAATGCCGGCTTTCTCCAGAATGAAATGCTCGATCTGTGCCAGGTATGGCCGCAGCGCGTCAATCGAACGAGGCCGGTAGCCTTCAGCCACTGCGCTGGGCTTGTGCCCCATCACCTGCGCGATGGCACCGGCCGGGGCCCCGGCGGCTTCGCCCAACAGCGAGAACGTGCGCCGAAGGCCGTGAATCGAAACATGAGGAATGCCGGCATCAGCGAGCACGCCAGCATGTGGCGCGCGCGGCTCAGCGATCCGGCCCGATGCGCTCATGGTCGACGCAAACACGTAGGGGTTCGGCTTGCCGTTGGCGAGCTTGGCTTTCGGCAGGGACTTGATGAGCGAGGCCAGGTAAGGCGTCAGCGGAATGGTCCGCGTCGCGTCCACCTTGTCGGCAATGGTCAGCTTCGACCATCGAAAGTCCACGTCAGCCCAGCGCAGGCCGGCCAGTTCCTCGCGACGTGCCCCGGTCAGCACCAGCCCCTGCAGGTAGGCCGCAGCCGCGCGGCTCCTGAGCTTGTCGGTCCCCGCGAACCACGCTTTGAGCTGGTCGATCTCCAGGGCGTCGCGGCGCTTCTTCAGGCCGGGCAGAACATCGCCCAACTCGCTGGAGCGGGCCGCGTCCTTGGTCACCAGGCCGCGAAGATCCTTCTTGGTCGAGCACCACGACAGAAACCCAGAGAACATGGCGACGGCGCGAGCAGCTTGGGCCGGTCCGGTCTTGGCCTCCTTGTCGTACCAATCGCGGATCACGTCCTGATCGATCGACGCAAGGGTGAGAGGCATCAAAGCGGCCAAAGGGCCAGGCTTGGTCAGCCCTGCGCCACGCTTCTTCTTTTCACCGCCCAAGGCGGCCGCGCGCTGGAGGTCGAGCACATAGCGGGGCTTCCAGGCATCGCGGCGCTTGGGCTTGCCTTCGGCCATATAGCGCGGCCAGACATCAGCGACGGTGAGCGCTGCAGCAACCGCTGCAACATCCTGGGCGGCCTTGGCGGCGACCTGCTCGCGCTCCAGCTCCCGGGGGTCGCTGCCGCTGTCGAGCATCACGCGCAAGAGGTTCGCCTCCTTGCGCGCTTTCTCGATGGGCCATGAGCGAGCATCCCCAATCGTGCGGCGGATCGTCTGCCGGTTGAGCTTGGCTTCGAACACAAAGGACTTCGCGCCGTTGGCCGTGACGCGAACCCGCAAGCCCGGAGCGACGGTGTCACGCAGAAAAGCCTGCTGCTTGCCTGCTGGACAGGTCAGACGCTCAATCATGCCGACCGTGAACTCGACCGGTTTGGACAGATCGACAGGATCAGACTTGCTCGGTCGGGCCATCGTTGATTTGCTCCGCCTTGGTAGCCATGTAGCCACCATGTAGCCAAAAAACCCCAATTTTGAGGAATGTAGATCAACACCAGGGTTCAGGAAAGGCGCCCTAATTCGTTGATTTACATAGAGAGAATGGCCAGTCTATCAACGCAGACAAACACAGGCAAACACTATTTCTTGCGCATTCGTAATGAGAAGGTCGAGGGTTCGACTCCTTTCTCCGGCACCATCAAACACCTGGCCCAGCCTCAAGCGCTGGGCTTTGTTGTTTCTGCCTCCTGATTCACGGATTGCGGCCCCGCTCCGGCGCCCCGAATTGCTGCGCCGAAACTGAGGGATTACCCGCAAATCACCCCCTGAACTCGATGATAGGCTGCTGAGCTACGTCTAGGCGCTGGATCCCTTGCGGGCCTCGGGCGCTCTGTTCCTTCCGGCTTCAACGGTTCAAGGAGATACAGATGAGGACAAGTGCTCAACTGGCCGGCAGGCCGACGCTACGCACCCGATGCCAGGCAGCCCTGCGCGTGCTGCTGCCCACCCTGGCCCTGCTGGGCCTGGGCGCCGAGGCAACGGCCAACACGCTGACCCAGAACGTCTCCTGGACCATAGACCGCGCCGGCACCTCGACCAAGTACCGCATCGTCGCCTATGGCGACTCGATCTATGCCGGCTACAACGGTTCGGTTTTCAACGCGGCCAAGTACGCCGCCCCCACGGTGGAAGCGGAGTACCTGTCGGCGAAGTGGAACGCCGACATCGAGAGCGTGCGCCGTGCCAAGTCCGGGGCGGTGGCCTCGGACATCTACAACAACAAGATCGTGGCCGAGAAGTCGTATATGCAGGCCGCCTCGACCCGCGTGGTCACCTTCGAGATGTGCGGCAACGACGGCCTGCAGGCCCGCTCGGCCTTCAAGAGCCAGACCGGCACCTGCAACTACGCCGGCATGGACACCGCCGTCAGCAATTGCAAGGCCTATGTCGCGGCGGCCATGGACTTCATCAATGCCAACGCCTACGCGGGCACCAAGCTCAAGGTGATCTCCAACCTGCACTATCCCGGCTACGCGGCCGACAATGTGCAGAGTTCGTGCAAGGACGCGACCACCGGTGCGACGGTGAACCTGCAGACCCTGTTCCTGCCCAAGCTCGCGACGATGAACTACTGGATGTGCGAGCACGCGCGGCTCAAGGGCTTCCAGTGCGCGGACAGCTTTGCCCAGTACATGGGCGCCGACTACGACAGCAATGGCGACGGCCTGATCGACTCCGACGCGCTGCGCTACGTTGCCGGCGAGAGCGAGGCCAGCTACCTGACCCGGCTCACCTCGACCTTGAGATCGACGCTGCGCGATGCCAACACGCACTTCGTGTCGGCCAGTGCCAGCTACGACTACATCCAGTCCGACAACACGCACCCGACCTACACCGGCGGCACCGTCAATGCCGGCTTGTTCGGCGGCACCACCGGCTCCGGGGCACCGCGCTACCCGACGATCACGGGCGGCAAGAACCCGATCTGGAACCAGTACGGCCATGAGCGCATGGGCTGGGCGGTGTCGACGTCCAACCCGGCGGCGCCCTGAGTCGCGACGGGGCATGTCCGATGGGCAAGCCTCGGCGATCCGACCGGACCTCCGCCGATCCGGCCGACGAACCGTTGACCTGGGGTCCGTCGCTGGGCCTGCTTGCCGTGGCACTGGGTCTGGTCGCCGGCGGCCTGGTCTGGTGGTGGCAATCGGCAGCGCCGCCATCGCCCGCCAACACAGGCGCCGCCGTGTCGATGGCGGCCAGCAGCCCGCATCCACCCAACGCAGCAGCAGCGCCTGCACACGGCGAACCGGCCTCCGTCCAGCCCATGCGCCCTGCCGCCACGGCGCTCGGCCCGGCGCCTGTGGCACCGCCGCGCATACCGCGGCTGCGAGATCCGGGCGGCGACCAGACGCCTGACCTGGCCGACTATGTCAACGAAGGCGAGCGCCCGACGATGGCCGAAGTGATTGCCCGACTGCACCAGGCCGGCGTCTACACCGGCCTCGGTGCCTTCTCGCCGCCGGGCACGCGCCCGCCGCTGATCGGGCTTGCGGTGCCCGAGGACTTCCCGCTGCCCGCAGGCTATGTGCGCCACTACCAGGCCACCGACGACGGCCAGCGCATCGAGCCCATACTGATGTTCGCGCCGGACCACCAGCTGTTCGATGCCGCGCGCCAACCGATCGCGATGCCCAAGGACCGCGTGGTGCCGCCGGAACTCGCGCCCCAGGGCCTGCCGATCCGCCGCATCGTGGTTCCGGCCCCTGCAGAGAGCCCCGGGAGCTGAGCATCACCGCACGCCTGTACCTGCCGATCGCCCGATGGATAGGCAGCAGATGGGCCGGCCTGCTTGCCAGCGCGCTGCTGTGCGGGCTTTATGCCCGTGGCGGCGCCGGCTGGCTGCTCGGCTTCGTGGCCCTGGTGCCCTGGCTGCGCACCTTGGCCACGGAGCGGTCGCTCGCTGCCGGCCTGCTCAGCGGCTGGGCGATGTCGGTCGCCTACACGGCCGCCGTGTTCGCCTGGTTCGGCAGCGCCATCGGCGGCTACACCCAGATCGGTAGCGCCGCCGGCCTGGCGCTGCTGCTGCTGGCAGCGCCCCTGTTCCAGCCGCAGCTCCTCGCCTTCGTGCTGGTGCGCCACCTCGTTGGCCGCCAGCACGGCAGCGCCATGCGCGCGCTGGCGGGTGCGGCGGCCTGGGTGGCGACCGAGTGGTCCGTGCCCCGCTTGCTCGGCGACACACTTGGCTACGGCCTCTATCCGTCGCTGCTGTTGCGCCAGGCCGCCGACATCGGCGGTGCAACCGGCCTCACGGTCCTGCTGCTGCTGGCCAACGAGTGCATCGCGATGGCCATCGAGCGCCGCCGGGCCGGTGTGCGCGCCGTTGCCCTGCCGCTGGCCATGGCCGCGGGCCTGCCGCTGCTGCTGGCCGGCTACGGCTTCCATGCGCTGTCGCAGCTGTCGGCCGAGCAGTCTGCAGCCGGCAAACCGCTGCGCATGGGGCTGGTGCAAGCTAACCTCGCCGACTACGAGCGCCGGCGCCGGGAACAGGGCGCGGCCGCCGTGGTGCGCGAGGTGCTGGACACCCACTACGCGATGTCCTACGACGCCATCGAGCGGCAGCGTGCCGACGCCGTGCTGTGGTCGGAGACGGTCTACCCCACCACCTTCGGCCAGCCCAAGAGCGAGGCTGGCGCCGAGTTCGACCGCGAGATCCTGGCCATCGTCAGCGCCGCCGGCGTGCCCTTCGTGTTCGGCACCTACGACCGCGACGAGGCCGGCGAGTACAACGCGGCCGCCTTCGTGACGCCTGGCACGGGCCTGCTCGGCTTCTACCGCAAGACCCGACCCTTCCCGCTGACCGAGTATGTGCCCGCCTGGCTGGACGGCCCGACCCTGAGGCACTGGTTGCCCTGGGCCGGCTCCTGGCGCCCCGGCACGGGTGCCCGCGTGTTCCCGCTGCGCCTGGCCGACGGCCGCGAGATTCCGGTGCTGCCGCTGATCTGCCTCGACGATGTCGATGCCGGTCTCGCGATCGATGGTGCCCGCCTGGGCGCGCAGGCCGTCCTGACGATGTCCAACGACTCCTGGTTCACCGACCACCCCCGGGGAGCGGAGCTGCACCAGGCGGTGGCGGCCTTTCGCAGCATCGAGACGCGCCTGCCCCAGTTCCGGGTCACCACCAACGGCTACAGCGCCGTCATCGATGCGAGCGGCAGCGTCATCGCCGGGGCGCGCATGGGCGAGCGCACGCTGGTGGTTGGCGCGATTGCTGTGCGGGAGGCACCACGCACGCTGATGGTGGCCTGGGGCGACTGGGTGGGGCGGGCGGCGGCGGTGCTGCTCGTGCTGCTGGCCTCGACGGCAGCGGCGCGGCGCTGGTGGACGCCGGGCGCGGAGGCAACGGCAAGGCGGACCGACGCGGCCATTCTGTCCGAGGTCGCCGTGCTGCCCCGCAGCGCGCGCATCGCGGCCGGCTTGCTGCGGAGCTTCGCGCGGGGCAGCCTGCTGTGGATGGTCGCGGTCATCCTGCTCGGCGACGGCACCCTGCAGTCCAACACCTTGGCCCAGGTCCGCACAGTCGCCGCGCTCTTTCTGATCCCCGAGGCCGCGGCCTGGTGCGTGCTGCGCGCCTTCGCGGCGCGGGTCAGCATCGAGCCGGGCCGGCTGGTACTGCAGCGCGGCAGGCGGCGCCTCGAACTGGCGCTGCGCGATATCGCCGCCATCGAGCCCTGGCGCCTGCCCGTTCCTGGCCCGGGCGCATGGCTGCGCCTGGCCTCAGGCCAGCGCTGGCCTCACGGGCTCGCGCTCGGCGATCCACAGGCCCTGGCACGTGCGCTGGCGGCCGATGGTGGCCCGCGGCTGCAGGAAATGCCGACCTCGCGCGCGGCCCTCTATGCCCGGGCACGCCTGGCCATCGGGCACGGCCGCCTGGCCGGCCCGCTGGCCAAGTTCGTGCTGCTCCCCTTCGCGCTGGCGGTGCCGGCGTTCCGGCTGCACCAGCACATTGCCTATGGCGGCAGCTTCGGCGAGTACCACAGCCTGGGGCTGCTGGTCTTTGCCAAGAGCTTCGCGCTCTGGTGGGCCGCCTGGGCGATAGGCGTGGTGCTGTGTGCCGCGGTGCTGCGCGCGGCCATCGAGGCCGGCACGCTGTGCGCCGTGTTGCTGAGCCCGGCCCGCGCCATCGAAATCCGGGGCTGGCTTGAGCGGCTGGGTCTCGCTGCGCTTTATCTGGGCCTGCCGGGCTGGCTGCTGCTACGCGTCGGTGCCGGTTGATACGGCGTGGCTCAGGTGCCTTCGTCGACAGGGCATTGCTCCCACTCAAGCCCTCGGCCACGACCTGACCCCCTAGTTTGAGCGGAAATCCTCTTTGTTGACGACGATCAAGGCTGACCGCGAGCCATTTCAGGCGTACAGTATTTTCAGATTTTCCAAATCTCCTCGGAGGGCGCGGTGAAGTTGCTGAAGCGATGCCGGATCAAGGCCTGCGGGATGCTGGTTTCGCTGCTGGCATGCGGGGCAGCGCTATCGCCGCTCCAGGCCCAGGAAGCTCCCGTGCTGGTGCTGGACGTGGGCAGCCACACCGGCCCGCTGCGCCGACTCGGCACCGACCCGGGTGGCCGTCTGGCCGTGACAGCCTCCGACGACAAGACCGCCATGCTCTGGGACCTGGCCAGCGGCCGCCCGCTGCGCACCCTGCGGGTGCCGGTGGGCGAGGACGAGAGCGGCCGGCTCTACGGCGCAGCCATCGCCCCCGATGGCCGCACGGTGGCATTGGCGGGCACCACGGCCCTGGCCGGCGGCCAGCCCCGCATCTATCTGTTCGACCTGCCCTCGGGCAATTTCCGCAGCGCCTTCGGGGCGCTGGGCGCCAATGTCCGGCACCTGGCCTGGTCGGCCGACGGCCAGTGGCTGGCCGCCGCCTATATCGGCGAGGCCGCACTGCGGGTGTTCAGGGCCGATGGCACGCTGGCCCATGAAACCAGGCTGCCCGCCGATGCCTATGGCCTGTCCATCAATGCGGCCGGCCAGTTGGCCGTCAGCGCCTTCGATGGGCGGATCAGATTGTTCAATCTGGGCGCCACCGGGGTGCAGGCCGCAGGTGAGATTGCCGTGGCACTGAACGACCCGGTCGGCGTGCGCCACTCACCCGATGGCCGCCTGCTGGCGGTGGGCTATTTTTCGCGCGCGCCGCGCGGCCGGGTGCAGGTCGATGTCTATGACGGGCAGACGCACAAGTTGCAGCGCAGCTTCGACTTCGGTGACCTGTACTACGGCAATCTGATGAACGTCGGCTGGCAGGCCGATGGCCGCGCCCTGTATGCCGGCGGCACCGGCTACAACGACGCCGGCCGCTTCGTCGTCAAGCGCATCAGCTGGCCCGAGGGGCGCAGCGAAGGCGCGGTGGTGGCCGGCGATTCGATCCAGGACTTTGCCACCCTGCCCGGCGGCCGCATCGCCTTTGCCAGCTTCGATGCCACCTGGACGGTGCTCGACGGTCTGCGCCCGGTGATGCAGAGCGGCTCGCTGACCACCCGTGTGGCCAATGCCTCCGCACTCAAGGTCAGCGCGGACGCCGCCAGCGTCGAATGGCGAGGCGCCAGCGGCGACACCCATTCGTTCGCGTTGGCCGCACGCCGGCCCGGCAAGGGCGAGGCCGGCAGCCGCGCACCCGATCCGTCCAGCTTCAGGCTGCGCGTCAGCGAATGGGAGAACACGCGCACGCCCAAGGTCAACGGCAACGCGGTCGAGCTGATGCCCAATGAGTCCTCGCGGGCTGCCGCCCTGCTGCCCGATGGCGGCTCGGTGATGCTGGCCACCAGCCGGGCGCTGCGCAGGCTGAACGCCAAGGGCGTGGCGATGTGGACCGTGCCGCTGCACACCGAGGCGCGCTCGGTCAATGTCTCGGCCGATGGCAAGCTGGTGGTGGCGGCGCTCGCCGACGGCACCCTGCGCTGGCGCCGCGCCGACGATGGCGCGGCCCTGCTGTCCCTGCTGCTGCTGCAGGACGGCCGCTGGGTGGTCTGGACGGAGGCCGGCTATTTCGACGCCGGTCCGGGCTCGGAGGATCTGGTCGGCTGGCTGGTGCCGCGCCCGGGTGGCGAGCGGGCCGACTATTTCGGCGTGTCGCGCTTTCGCGAGCGCTATCTGCGTCCGGACGTGATCGACCAGGTGCTGGCCCAGCGCGACCCGGCCCGTGCACTGCAGGTGGCCAACACCCAGCGCGTGCAGCTGGCGCAGGAGCAGGCCAACCCCGAGGTCGTGAAGTCCCTGCAGGCCGAGCTGGCGCCGCGGCCGCTGGCGCTGTCGCTGCCGCCGGTGGTGACCCTGGCGCAAGTGCCCAGCACCGAGGTGGGGTACGTGCCGCGGGTCGAGACCAGCCTGGCCGAGCTGGCAATCAATTACAAGCTGTTCGCCGCCGACAAGCAGGCGATGGAGAAGCTGATCGTCCGCGTCGATGGCCGCCCCGTGGAGGCCACCTTCAAGCAGACCGACATCGGCGCCGGCGGTGAGGCCGAGGGGCGCATGGTGATCGCGCTGAGCAAGCACGAGGGCAAGATCCAGATCTTCGCCGAGGGGCCCAATGGCACCTCGATGCCGGCCGAGCTGGATTTCGTCAGCACCGCGCCTGCGCTGCAGCCGCCGGTGGACCGGCGGCCCAGGCTCTATTTGCTGGCGGTCGGCGTGAGCCGCTATGCCAACAAGGACTACAACCTGGGCCTGGCTGCCAAGGATGCGCGTGACTTCTCCCGCGCGCTGGAGCAGCAGAGCGGCATCTACTACCAGCAGGTCGAGTCCCGCCTGCTGCTGGATGAGCAGGCCACCCGCGCCAATATGCTGGCCGGCCTGCGCTGGCTGCAGACGGTGACCAAGCCCAATGACATGGCGATGTTGTTCGTCGCCGGCCATGGCGTGGCCGACGCGGCCGACATCTACCACTTTCTGCCCCATGACATGAAGGACACCCAGGTGGCCCAGACCGGCGTGTCCGAGACCCAGCTGCGCGGCACCCTGGCCGCGATCAAGGGCCGGGCGCTGTTCTTCGTCGATACCTGCTTTGCCGGCAAGTCGGTGGGCAAGTTCACCCGCCGCGAGATCACCCGCCTGGCCAACGGCCTGGCCAGCGCCGAGCTCGGCGTGATCGTGTTCTCGGGCAGCGCACCGCGCCAGGAGTCGCTGGAAGACACGGCCTGGGGCAACGGCGCCTTCACCAAGGCCCTGGTCGCCGGCCTGTCGGGCAATGCCGATTTCCGCAAGGAGGGCGTGGTCACCCACAAGGGCCTGGACTACTACGTCGCCCATGAGGTGCGCTCGCTGACCCAGGGCCGCCAGACCCCGGTCACGGCCGTGCCCAATGGCATCTCGGATTTCCCATTGGCCGCAGTGCCGGCCACCACCCGCAAGTGAAACGCAAGGAGCGTGAGCATGAACGATCAGAAGAGCGAGCGAGATACCGTCCTGAATCCGATGCTGCGTATCGGATGGATGGCCCTGGTGGTATCCCTGGCCGCTTGCGGCGGTGGCGGCGGCGACCCCGCCCCTGCGCCGCCGGCCCCCGCGCCTGCTCCGGCTCCCGCCCCAGCACCAGCACCGGCTCCAACGCCCGCACCGCCGCCGGCACCCGCGCCGGCGCCCGAGTTTGAGATCCTCTCCGGTGGTGCAGCCTGCGGTGGCGGTTGTGCCGCGGACAGCGGCGATGGCGGTGGCGCCGGCAGCGGCGGCGACGGCGGTGATGGCGGCGGTGGCGGCCTTGGCCAGATGCGCAAGGTCAAGGTCACAGTGACCAAGCCCGACGGTACCGTGCTCGGCTCGGCCGCCCTGGTCAACAACCTGGTCTCCCTCTACCCCAAGACCTACAAGGGTCCGATCATCCTCGAGTTTGCCGACGACGGCTCGGGCGGCGGCGAGTACTTCGACGAAGCCAAGAAGGCCTGGATCAACCTCGCGGGCCAGAAGCTGCATGTGCTGATTCCGGCGCTGACCCACCACGTCAGCGCCAATCCGCTGACCGAGGCGGCCTACCAGTACGCGCTGACCACCTTCGGCACCAGCGCCCCGCTGACCGCCGCGCAGATGACCACGGCCAACAACACCGTGCTGGCCGCCTTCAATGCGCGTACACCCGCCCAGTACGCCATCACCGACATCACCAACTATGCCGAGGCAGTGGGCGACACGACAACCGCGGGCACCCTGCCCAACACCCACGCCGGGCGCTACGGCACGCTGCTGGCCTCGCTGCCACGGGCGGCGACCGAGTTCAACCCGGGCCTGGCCGCTCCGGCACTTAGCTTCACTGCCCAGTTGGTCAAGGACGTCAAGGACGACGGCACCGTCAATGCCTCCGTGGCCTCGACCGAGCAGACCGCCTACGGTCCGGGTATTTCGCAGTCGCTGGCCACGGCCGTGGTCAGCGCCAAGACCGACTATGCCTCGCCGGCCCAGCCGACGCCGATCACGGCGCCGAGCACCTGTTTCAACCCGGCGCTGTATGTGGTCGGGTCCAAACAGGTCCTGAACTACCGCAACACCAACTCCGGCGGCTCCGTCACCAGCGAGACCTACACGACGGAGATCATGCGGCAGACCACCTTCGAAGGCTTCCCGGCACTGGAGCTGAAGTTCACGTCGGTGGGTGCTGGTTCCGACGACGCACTGACCTTCAGCTATTACAGCCCGGATCTGAGCAACGGCTATATCGCCTACGGTACCAACGTCACGCTGGGCGGCAATCTGGGCAGCATGAAGATACTGTTCAATCCGCCGATTCGCAATCGCCTCTTCCTGCTCAAGCCCGGCGAAAGCGACACCCGCAGCATCTCGGCCACTTCGACCAGCTATGACGCCTCGGGTGCCATCATCTTCGGGCCGACCTCGGTGTCGATCACGCAGATCGACAAGTTCATCGGCTATGAGGACGTCACGGTCCCGGCAGGCACCTTCCGCGGCACCTGCAAGTTCCAGACGGACGATGGCCAGGGCGAGGTGACCACACAGTGGTTCAGCAGCTCGGGCGAGGGCGTGCAGGTCAAGTCGACCTCGACGGGCAGCTTCGGTTACACCAGCGAGCTGATCTCGGGCACCTTCAACGGCAAGCCGGTGCGCTGAGCTCGGGGGTTCCGATCCGCGTCGGGATCGAGGCATGCTTCAATAGCGGCCTCGATCCCGACGCTTTTTGTTTTGACGCTCCGATGACTGTCCGCCTCCTGCTGGTCCGGCTCACCACCGGCCCGGCCGCTGCGCCCTGGTGGCGCGGCCTGACCCTCTTGATGACCCTGGCGGTGCTGTACCTGGCCCTGTCGCCCTCGCCGCCCCGGCAGATGGACACTGGCTGGGACAAGTCCAACCACGCGCTGGCCTTTGCATCGCTGATGGTGGCCGGCTTCTTCGGTTATGCCAGCAGCCGCGCTCGCCTCGTTGGCCTGTGGCTGGCCCTGCTGGCCCTGGGTGCGGGCATCGAGATCGCCCAGACCTATGTGCCCAACCGCAGCGGCGAGTGGCAGGACCTGCTCGCCGATGCCCTCGGCCTGGCCCTGGGTTGGCTGCTCGCCCAGGGCCTGAGCTGGAGCCTGCGCCGCCCCCCGATGTGAGTGCCCGGCGCATGGGCTGAACGGACCAGGCACGTCATGCCTGCGACTCCTGCTCCGGTCAGATTCGGAGGCTGTGGCTGCGCGCCTTGCGCAGCCCCGTCCACCGAACACCCATCGCAACAGTCAGGAGCCAGGCATGAAGGGCATCAAGCACCCCCGCAATGACGAGACGATCAATCCGTCCGGCAACGCGTCCATCTACGACATCATCGACCGCATCGACAGCAGCCGCCGTACCTTCGTCAAGGGCTCGGTGGGCACTACCGCCCTGGCCGCTGCCGGCGGCCTGACGCTGTCGGGTCTGGTCAACACCGTCCAGGCCGCGCCGGTGCCGGCCAGCCTGGGCTTCCCCGGTATCGGCTTTGAAAGCGTGCCGGCCAGCGTTTCGATCACGGCCAGCCCTGCCGCTGCGGCCGTCGCTGACAAGGTCACCGTGCCCGCGGGTTACAGCGCCGAGCTGTTCGTGGCCTGGGGCGACCCCATCATGCCCGGCGGCGCTGCCTTCGCCCCCGATGCCAGCAACACCGCCGCCGAGCAGGCCCGCCAGTTCGGCGCGCACAACGACGGCATGGCCTTCTTCCCCTTCACCGGCGCCGACGGCAAGCCGACCTCGGACCGCGGCATCCTGGCGATCAACAACGAGTACACCCCCGAGGAAATCCTGACACCGGCCGGCGTGGCCGGCGCCAGCATCGCAGCGGTGCGCAAGTCGCAGGCCGCCCACGGCGTGTCCGTCCTCGAAGCCCGTCGCCGCAACGGCAAATGGGCCGTGGTCAAGACCTCGCCCTATGGCCGCCGCCTGACCGCCAACACCAAGACACGCATCTCCGGCCCCGCCGCCGGCCATGCGCTGATGAAGGCCAACGAGTACCTGATAGGCGACAACGGCAGCTTCCCCACGGGCAAGCAGACCGATGGTTTCACCGCCTACGGCACGATCAACAACTGCGCCAACGGCGTGACCCCCTGGGGCACCTACCTGACCTGCGAAGAGAACTTCAACGGCAACTTCGGCGCCAATGCCGCCCTGCCCACCACCGCCTCGGGCGAGATCGGCAAGCTCTTCAACCGCTATGGCTTCACCGCCGCCGGCTTCGCCTACAACTGGCACAAGCACGACCCGCGCTTCGACCTGGCCGTCAACCCCAATGAAGCCAATCTGTTCGGCTGGGTGGTCGAGGTGGATCCCTACGACCCGAAGAGCGTGCCGGTCAAGCGCACCGCGCTGGGCCGTATCAAGCACGAGAGCGCGCAATACGTGGTCGATGCCAACGGCCATCTGGCCCTGTATATGGGTGACGACGAGCGCAACGAATACATCTACAAGTTCGTCAGCGCCGGCAAGTACAACCCGAACAACCGCGGCGCCAACCGCGAGCTGCTGGACAGTGGCACGCTGTACGTGGCCAGGTTCAGTGCCGACATGACCGGTCAGTGGGTCGCCATGCTGCCCGGCACCGTGGGTGCCGACGGCAAGGCGCTGCGCGACAACGCCAACTTCGCCGGTGCCGATGATGCCGAGGTGTTGGCCAAGATCCTGATCAAGACCCGCATGGCCGCCGACGCCGTGGGCGCCACCATGATGGACCGCCCGGAATGGACCGGCGCCCGCCCGCGCATCGGTGGCTTCAAGCAGATCGAGATCTACTGCACGCTGACCAACAACAACCGCCGCGGCACCAACGCCCCATCGGTCAACAAGGCCGATGGCTCTACCACGGCCGGCGCGGCACGCCCCCCGGTCGATGCCGCCAACCCGCGTGAAGACAATATCTACGGCCACATCATCCGCTGGCAGGAAGACGGCGACACCGTGCTGGCCACCAGCTTCGCCTGGAATCTGTTCCTGCAGGCCGGCGACACCAAGACCGCAAAAACGCCGAAGCCGACCAACAACTACAAGGGCAATATCGTCGCCGACCCCTTCGGCAGCGCCGACTTCGGCGCGCCGGACGGCCTGTGGTTCGACCACTTCGGCCGCCTGTGGGTGCAGACCGACCAGATCGGCGATGCCTCCGGCGACTGGAAGAACATCGGCGCCAACTGCATGGTCTGCGCCGACCCGAACACCGGCATGTCGCGCCGCTTCATGACCTCGCCCAATGGCTGCGAAGTCACCGGCATCGCCATGAGCCCGGACGGCAAGACGATGTGGGTCGGTGTTCAACACCCCGGCGAAACCGCCACGGCGGCCAACCCGGAGCTGACCTCGCGCTGGCCAGCCAACCAGTGGGGCGTGGAGTCGGATGGCCTGACCTCGCTGCCCTTCGGCCGCCCGCGCTCGTCCGTGGTCGTCATCACCAAGGATGACGGCGGCATCATCGGCAGCTGACCGGTGGCCCGCGGGAGCCGCCGGGTGGCGGCTCCTGCCCCCAAGAAATCACCGTCTTTACACAGGAGTCTTGCATCATGAACACCAATTTGATCGCCGCCCTCGGCCTGGCCTCGGCCGCCCTGCTGCCGGCCCATGCCGCACTGGTCAACGACGCCAGCCAGATCGCCCTGCCCTCGGTCGTTGCCGACTTCGAGGGCTTTGACGGCCTGCTGAGCACCGGCCCGGTGCTGGTAGCCCCCGGCGTGACCTTCACCGGCGATGCCGGCTCGGAGCTCGGCGCCAACAACCGCGACCTGGGCGAGAACGGCCTGTGGGGCGGCTTCGGCAACCACTTCGCCGCAGGCGCCAATGTCGGTGAGCTGCGCTTCACCTTCGGCCAGCTGTCATCGGGCGCCGGCGCCTTCGTCAACCACTACGCGCTGTCGGCCCTGCCGCTGGGCCTGGTGATCTCGGTCTATGGTGACAACAACCAGATCATCGAAACCCACACCGTCACCGTCGCCACCGACATCAACGGCTACGACCAGGGCGTATTCCTGGGCATCACCCGTGCGGACGCGGACATCCGCTCGATCTCGTTCAAGGGCCTGGGCGTGGTGGTGGACAACGTCACCGTCACCACCGCCGTGCCCGAGCCGCAGACCTATGCGCTGCTGCTGGCCGGCCTCGCCCTGGTCGGTGCGGCGGCCAAGCGTCGTCGTCAGCCGCAGGCTTGAGTGCCGCGACGGGCTGCCCGCCGCTCAGGTCGACAGCCCATCGAGCAAATTCTGATTCATCGCGCAGGCCAGCGCCTGCGCGCGGTTGGTGGCACCCAGCTTGCGCAGAATCTTCTGCACATGGTTCTTCACGGTGAAGGGGCTGATGTTCAAGCGCTCGCCGATCTGTTGATTGCTTAAGCCCTGGCGCACGCCACTGAGGATCTGGCGCTCGCGCTCGGTGATCTGGGCCGCCGTTGCAACGGGTGCGGGCGCGGCAGGCCGTGCACCCAGTTCGTGCTCCACCGTCTGCACACGCAACCAGCTGCGGTGCAGATGGGGCAGCAGCTGGTCCAGCGCCAGCCGGCGCTGGATCGCGCCTTCGGGAAGGCCGGGGGAGGCCAGCAGGAACAGGCTCTCCAGCTCATCCGGCCGCTGGGGACGCGACACCCCGTGCACCAGCAGCTCGGTGATGCCGGCGTCGGCCCATTGCGGATTCAGTTCCAGCAGCGCCGGTTCGCCCGACAGCGGCAGGGCCAGCGACAGTGCCCGTCCGATCCGGCCCGGCCCGCTCAGCCACAGCCCGGCCAGCATGCGCATCAGCGGGCTCTGGCCGTCCAGCAGCACAGCCATCAGCGCTTCGGGCAGCGCAATGCTGTTGAAAACCTCGAAGCTCAGGGCCTTGCGGCCGCGGTCATAGCTGCCGCAGACCAGCAGCTTGTGCGGCAGCAGCAACTGCATGCGGCCCTGCGACCAGACAAAGAACTGGTGCCGGCGCCCCACCTCGACGCCCGAGGCCACCACCTGGGCCAGGGCTTCGGCATGGGCCACGATGCTGGATTCGGTCATGGCATCCGTCCAAATGCGCCAGCCTAGCGGTCGCAAATGACAGCTTGTTGAAACCTGGGGCCTAGCTGATCATCTTGACAAGGGCCAAGGTGATGCCCGGAAAGAACAGCAGCACGATCAGGCGCAGCACATCCGAGACCAGAAAAGGCATCACGCCCTTGTAGGTTTCGTTCATCGGCACGTCGCGGGCCATGCCGTTGACGACATAGACGTTGAGCCCCACCGGCGGCGCCAGCATGCCAATGCCCACCGTCATCAGCACCAGCACGCCGAACCAGATCGCCTTGTGCTCCGGCGACAGGCCCCACAGGTCCAGGCCCATCACCGTCGGGAAGATCACCGGTATGGTCAGCAGCAGCATCGACAGCTCGTCCATCACGCAGCCCAGCAGCACATAGAAGGCCAGGATGCCGGCGACGATCAGCAGCGGATGGATCTGCAAATGGCCCACCCAATCGGCCAGCTGGGCCGGCATCTGGGTGATGGCAAGGGCCGAGTTCATCATGTCGGCGCCGAGAAAGATCATGAACACCATCGCCGAGGTCTCGGCCGTGCCGACAAAGCTGCGGCGTATGCCGGGGCCATCCAGCTCGCCGCTGAAGCGGCCGGTCACAAAGGTGGCGATCGCGCCCACCGCCGCCCCCTCTGTGGGCGAGAACACGCCACCGTAGATGCCGCCGAAGACGATGATGAAGATCGCCACCATCGGCCATACACCCAGCAGCGCGCGCCAGCGGGCGGGCCAGCTCTCGCGCACGCTGGGCTGGGCCAGCTCGGGGCGCACCCGGCAGTAGATCGCGATCACGATCAGATAGCCGGCGGTGGCGATCAGGCCCGGCACCATGGCCGCGGCGAACAGCTTGGCGATGTTCTGCTCGGTCAGGATGGCATAGACGACCAGGGGCACCGAGGGCGGAATCAGGATGCCCAGCGTGCCGCCAGTGGCCAGCACGGCGGTGGACAGGCGCCCGTGGTAGCCACCCCGCTTCATCTCGCCATAGGCCACCTGGGTGATGGTGGCGCAGGTCGCCACCGAGGAGCCGCAGACGGCGCCGAAGGCCGCAGAGGCCATGATGGCCGCCATCGCCAGCCCCCCGCGTACATGGCCGACAAAGGCCGCCGCCGCCTTGAATAGCGCCCGGCTGAGGCCACCCTGGGTGGCGAACTGGCCCATCAGCAGGAACAGCGGAATCACCGACAGGTCATAGACCGACAGCCGCGCCACCGATGAACCCTTGAGCAGGTTCAGCAGGGCCATGTCGCTGGTCATCAAGGCATAGCCGATGGCGCCGGGGATGAACATCGCTGCGGCGATGGGCACGCGCAGCGCCATCATCGCCAGCATCGCGCCGAAGATCCATAAACCCGTGCTGCTCATTCCCTGACCTCGACCCCGGTGAACACCTGCAGCAGCGCAATCACCGAAGTGAGGGCAAGACCTGGCGCCAGGGCGGCATAGCTGACCCACATCGGCAGGCCCAGAATCATCGTCGTCTCGTTCGCCTCGCCGACGGCCAGTGCACCCGCGGCGCTGCGCCAGGCCAGCAGGCCCACCATCACGGCCAGCAGCAGGCTGCCGAAGCCGTCAAGCCAGCGCTTGGTGCGCGGGCCCGAGCGCTGGGTGAAGAAGTCGACAATGATGTTGCCGCGCTGCAACTGGCACCAGGGCAGGCACAGGGCAATGCACAGGGCGATGCCGAACTGCGTCAGCTCGACATCGCCGGGTATCGGCCAGGACCAGAATGTGCGCCCGACGATGCTGACCACCGTCAGCATCGCCACCAGGCAGGCCACCGCACAGCCGAGCATGGCGCAGCCATGGGCAAAGTGCCGCAGCCACTGCGGCATCGTCACTTCTTGTACTTGGCCAGCAGGCCCTGGGCGTCTTGCAGCATCTGCTTGCCGGGCAGGCCGCGCTTGTCCATGTCGGCGACCCAGTCGTCATAGAGCGGGTGGCTGGCCTTGATCCACAGGTCCACCTCGGCGCCGGGCACGGTGTAGAAGGTGTTGCCGCGGTCCACCGCCGGCTTGCGGCCCACGGCCTGGCTTTCGTCCCAGATCCTGCCGGCGTTCTGCGACAGGCCTGCGCCCGAGTTGCGGTCGATGATGGCCTTCAGGTCGGCCGGCAGGCCGTCGTAGCGGGCCTGGTTCATGGCCAGGATGAAAACGGCGCTGTACAGGGCCGGCCGCGAGGCGTCGGTCTCGGTGTGGAACTTGACCATCTCGTGCAACTTGACCGAGGGGATCACCTCCCAGGGCAGGGCAAAGCCGTCGATCGTGCCCTTGCTCACCGCATCGGCCACCGCCGGCAGCGGCATGCCCACCGGCGTGGCGCCCAGCGAGGCCAGCAGCTTGTTGGTCTGGCGGGTCGGGGCGCGCAGCTTCAGGCCCTTCAGGTCCGCCATGGTCTTGATCTGCTTGTCGCGGGTGTGCAGATAGCCCTCGTCATGGATGCTGAACATCAGCGGCTTGATGCCGGGGAACTCCTTGCCGGCGTACTTGCCGTAAAAGTCCCAGGCAGCGCGGGCGCCGGCCTCGGCCGAGTTGTTCATGAAGGGCAGCTCGAACACCTCCATGATGGGGAAGCGCCCGGCCGTGTAGCCCGGCAGCGTGAAGACAATGTCGGCCACGCCGTCCTTGGCCTGGTCGATCAGCTGGGCCGGCGTGCCGCCCAGCTGCATGGCCGGGAAGATCTGGCACTTCATGCGGTTATTGGACTCGGCCGCGATCTTGTCGCAGAACGGCATCAGGATCTTGGTCGGCGGCATCGCGCCCGGGGGCCAGAAATGATGCACCTTCAGCGTCACTTCCTGGGCACCGGCAGCCAGTGCGCACAGCGCGGCCGCAACAGCCAGTCCGGTCTTCAGCACAAGGGATTTCATGGCCAAGTCTCCAATCGTTGTGGATGGTTTGGCCCGCATCTTAGGGCCGCAGCAGCCCCTTGGCGATCAGGGTTGACCGCAGAACCCGGTGCGCGAAAAAAAGGGCTGCCTGCTTGCGCAGACAGCCCCTGGGTCGAGACGAGGTGCTCCGACGATCAGAAGCGGATGTCGATGCCGGCCGAGATCACGCTGAAGTCGCTGGCGGGCTTCTGGTACTCGACGCGCAGGCCCACTTGGGGCGACACGGCGTAGCGCGCACCGATGCCGAACAGGGCCTTGGTCTCGTTGTCGCTGGCACGGGCGGCATTCGAGGACGCCTTGATCTTGATGTTGTTGATGCCCAGACGGCCGAACAGGCTCAGGTCGGTGGCCACGGGCACCGAGAACACACCCGACAGCTGCAAGGCATGGGCATCGATGTCCACCTTGGTGGCGCCGAAGGTGGCCGTGCCGTCGACAAGGCGGCGGTAGCCGGCTTCGATGGCGATGTTGTTGCTGATGACATAGCCGCCGAAGACGCTGAGGCCGGTCTTGTTCAGCTTCAGGCCCTCGTCGTCGAAACGGTTGCGGCCGACATCGGCGCCGACATAGAAGTCAGCGGCCAGCACCGGCGCGGCGCAGGCGGCGGCGAGCGCCAGAACGATGATCTTTTTCATGGGTATCCCTCTCTGTTTGGTTTGGCTGCTTCGAAGGTGTGCAGCTCAAATGAAAAACCACCTCCGTTATGCGGAGGTGGTGAGGGGATTCTAGCCAGTGGTGTTACAGCGTTATGAAATGCTTGACGGCGCCGGCGTGACAGTCGCCGCGCAGTCGCCGAAGCCGATGCGCCGCGTCCCGGGCCTGGCCGTATGGGCACGCAGTATCACCGTGTCGCCGTCGAGCAGGAAGGTGCGTTGCTCGCCATTGGGCAGGGTCATGGCCTGCTTGCCCCCCTGGCTCAGCTCCAGCATCGAACCGCCCTCGCCCGCCTCGGGGCCTGACTGCGTGCCGGTGCCCATCAGGTCACCGGGCTGCAGATTGCAACCGTTGCTGGCGTGGTGGGTCAGCATCTGCGCCAGGGTCCAGTAGGCATGCTTGAAGTTGGAGCGCATCAGGCGCGTGGCGGGCTCGCCCTTCTCGCGCATGGCTGCCGTTTGCAGCCAGACCTCCAGCTCGATGTCGTAGCCGCCCTCGCTGCGGTTCTTGGCCGAGTCGATGTACGGCAGCGGCTGCGGGTCGCCCTCGGGGTGGGCAAAGGGCACGCGGAAGGGTTCCAGCGCGTCCATCGTGACGATCCAGGGCGAGATCGTGCTGCCGAAGTTCTTCGCCAGGAAGGGGCCCAGCGGCTGGTACTCCCAGGCCTGGATGTCGCGCGCCGACCAGTCGTTGAGCAGGGTCACGCCGAACAGATGATCGTCGGCCTTGGCCATGGAGATCGGTTCGCCCAGCGCATTGCCGCCGGCCACGAAGGCGGCCAGCTCCAGCTCGTAGTCCAGCCGCTTGCAGGGCGCAAGAACTGGCACCTCGCTGTCCGGCGCCTTCAGCTGGCCCAGCGGGCGGCGCACGGTGGAGCCGCTGACGCCGATCGACGAGACCCGGCCGTGATAGCCGATGGGCACCCATTTGTAGTTGGGCAGCAGGGGGTTGTCGGGCCGGAACAGCTTGCCCACCGTGGTGGCGTGGTGGATGCCGGTGTAGAAGTCGGTGTAGTCGCCGATGAAGCAGGGCAGGCTCATCTCGGCCGCGGCCTGGGGCACCAGGCAGGACTGCAAGGCCGCCTCGCCCAGGCTACCTTCGCGCAGGCCGGCGAACAGGCCGTGACGCACCGAGCGGCGCTCGGCGGCGCTCAGTGCCATGAAAGCATTCAGATCGCCCAGGGCCAGCACCTCGAGCAGGCGCTGCAGCGGGCTGCTCCAGCGCAGGTCCCAGGGGCCGGCGCCCACGGCCAGCCTCAGGTCCAGGATCTGGTCGCCAATGGCCACGCCAAGGCGCCAGTCCTCGCCCGCGCCGGCGCGGCGGAAGCGCCCGAACGGCAGGTTCTGGATCGGGAAGTCGGTGTCGTCGGTATTGGCCGATGCGACCCAGCTGCGGGCCTGCGGGTCATGGGTGTGGTCGATGAGGCTCACGTCTTGTCCTTGAAGTTGTCACTGAGCCCCGCCCAGCAATCGGCATAGTTGGTCTCGAGCCCGGCACCCTTCATCGCATAGGCGGTCGGCAGCAGGCGCCAGCGGGTCTCGAACATGAAGGCCAGCGTATTGTCCAGCTTGTGGGGCGCCAGTGCGGCGTTCGATGCCCTGGCAAAGGCCTCGGTGTCGGGGCCGTGCGGCACCATGGTGTTGTGCAGGCTGGCGCCACCCGGCTTGAAGCCCTCGGGCTTGGCGTCGTACTGGCCCTGCACCAGGCCCATGAACTCGCTCATCACATTGCGGTGGTACCAGGGCGGGCGGAAGGTGTCTTCGGCCACCAGCCAGCGCGGCGGGAAGATCACGAAGTCCACATTGGCCCAGCCCGGCGTGTCGCTGGGCGAGGTCAGCACGGTGAAGATGCTGGGGTCCGGGTGGTCGAAGCTGATCGAGCCGATCACCATGAAGTGCCTGGTGTCGTATTTGTAGGGCGTCAGATTGCCGTGCCAGGCCACCACATTGAACGGCGTGTGGTCCTGCTGCGCCGTCCACAGGCGGCCGCCGTATTTCTTGACGATCTCGTAGGCACCCGCTTCGGACTCGAACGCCGCGACGGGCGCCAGAAAGTCACGCGGATTGGCCAGGCCGTTGGAACCAATCGGGCCCAGCTCGGGCAGACGAAAGGCGGCGCCATAGTTCTCGCACACATAGCCGCGCGACGGGCCGCCGACGGCCACCTTGAAGGCCATGCCGCGTGGCAGCAGGGCGATCTCGCCGGGCGCTACTTCGAGCACACCCAGCTCGGTGCTGATGGTCAAAGCGCCCTGCTCGGGCACGATCAGCAGCTCGCCGTCGGCATTGACGAAGGCGCGGCGGTCCATCGACTGGTTGGCGCTGTAGACGTGCGCGGCCATGCCCGTCTGGGCATCGGGGTCGCCGTTGACGACCAGGGTGCGCAGACCGGCGACGAAGTCATGCGGCCCGTCCAGCAGCGGCTGCGGCGCCCAGCGCATAGCGTCCGGCGGTGCGGCCACGCCGTCCTTGGCGCCGGTCTTCAAACCCTGGTGATCCAGCGCTTGATAGCCGCCAACAACCACCGAGGGCTGGCGGCGGTACAGCCAGGTGCGCAGATTGTCGGCACGCGGCGCGGTGAAGGCCGCCCCCGACAGCAGCTCGGCGTACAGGCCATGGGCCACGCGCTGCGGGCTGTTGCGGCCCACCGGCAGGCTGCCGGCTATCGCCTCGCTGGCATGCTGGTTGCCGAAGCCGCTTTGATAGGTCAGTTCACTCATGCTTGAAGAAGGGTGGATTGAAGCGTGTTGTTGCGGGCCAGGGCCAGTGCCTCATCGAGCACGGCCCGGTCGCCGATGTGGTTGGCCAGTATCAGCACCAGCTTGGCCAGCAGCATATCGGCCTGCTCGTCGCTGAGCTCGCGCTGGCTGGCGATCAGCGCCTCGTAGAAGGCATCGGCATTGGCAAGATTGGGTTCGCGCTTGAGCGTCATGGCTTCACTCCGAGGCTGCGTTGCACGGCGGCGGCGATCTTGGCCGCATCGAAGCCGCGCCAGCGCGCCGCCACGTACTGGTCGGGGCGTATCAGGTAGCAGGTGCCGGGGCGGCCGTCATAGCGCTCGGCCAGCAGGCCGGCGCTGTCGGCCACCAGCACGGGCAACGAGCACGGCCCGGCTTCGCCAAAGCTCAGCAACACAAAGCCCTCGCCCAGCGCTTCGAGCAGCCAGCCCCCGCCGGGCAGCGGCGCATCGACACAGGGGCTGCCGGGCGCAACGCCGCCATCGAAGCGATCATCGTCGGCGGTGATCAGCGGCGACTGTGTGTAGGGCGTCGGCGTCGAAAGCCGGCCGCTATTGACCAGCGGCCGCGCAAACGGCTCGGTCTTGGCCAACTCCAGCACCGCATTGCGCAGGCGCAGCGAGGCGCGGGTCTTGGGCGTGATGAAGTCGGTCGAGCGGGTGGACTGAAGCAGGTTGTCGTCGGCGGCAAAGGCACGTTCGGCGTGGTAGCTGTCCAGCAGGGCCACGGGCGCGCGGCCGTCCATCACCGCCGCCAGCTTCCAGGCCAGGTTGTCGCAGTCCTGCACACCGGTGTTGGCGCCGCGCGCGCCGAAGGGCGAGACCTGGTGCGCCGCATCGCCGGCGAACATCACCCGGCCATGGCGGAACTGGTCGATGCGCCGGCAGGCGAACTGATAGACCGACACCCATTCGAGCTCGAACCGGGCGTCGGGCCCCAGCATCGCGCGGATGCGCGGAATCACGTTCTCGGGCTTCTTCTCCTCGACCGGGTCGGCATCGCGACCGAGCTGGAAGTCGATGCGCCAGACGTTGTTGCTCTGCTTGTGCAGCAGCACCGACTGGCCGCGGTGGAAGGGAGGGTCGAACCAGAACCATCTTTCGGTCGGGAATTCCGCTTGCATCACCACATCGGCGATCAGGAAGCGGTCCTGAAAGACCTGACCCTGGAAGTCGGCGCCCAGCATGCGCCGCGTGTCGCTGTTGGCGCCGTCGCAGGCCACCACCCAGTCGGCCTGCAGCTTGAAGCTGCCGTCGGGTGTTTCGATGGTCAGCAGTGCGCCATCATCGCCCTGCTCCAGCGCGGTCAGGCGGTGCTTCCAGCGCAGATCGACCTGCGGATGCGCGTCGCAGGCGGCGACCAGTTGCTCCTCCAGGTAGTACTGCTGCAGATTGATCATCGCCGGCATCTGCTGCTGGGCCTGGGGCAAGAGGTCGAACTGATAGGCCAGCTCGTCGCGGAAGAACACCTTGCCGACCTGCCAGCTGACGCCCTGGGCCAGCAGCGGTTCGACCACACCCAGGCGGTTCCAGACCTCCAGCGTGCGCTTGGCATAGCAAACGGCGCGCGAGCCTATGCTGACGCTGTTGTTGTCGTCCAGCACGACGGTGGCGATGCCGCGCGCCGCGCAGTCCAGCGCCATTGTCAGGCCGATGGGGCCGGCACCGACGATGACCAGCGGGTGGCGGCGCAACTCGCCGCGGCGCTGCTCGTCGCTCTGCCGGTAGGCGAACTCGGGGTAGGTGTAGGTGTTCTGCATCGCGTTCCCCGCGGCTCAGGGCTGCGTGGCAAATTCCCTGTCGTGCATCCAGGCCGCGTGCTTCGGTGCGCGCTTGGTCTGGCTCCACTCCTCCAGCATCTCCCATTTGCAGGCATCGAGCTTGGCGTACATCTCGGGTGTGCCCACATCGGCCGCCAGCTCGACGCGGTGGCCGTTGGGGTCGAAGAAATAGATGCTCTTGAAGATGGTGTGGTCGGTGATGCCGATGACCTCGATGCCGGCGGCCTGCAGCCGCGTCTTGGTCTCCTCCAGCTCGGCCACCGTGGCCACCTTGAAGGCGATGTGCTGCACCCACTCCGGCGTGTTGGTGTCACGCCCCATCTCGGGCGCATTGGGCAGCTCGAAGAAGGCCAGGATGTTGCCGTTGCCGGCATCCATGAACAGATGCATATACGGGTCCGGCGCGTGGGTGGACGGCACCTGGTCTTCGGCAATGGCCAGCACGAACTCCATGCCCAGATGCTTGCGGTACCACTCGACCGTGGTCTTCGCGTCCTTGCAGCGGTAGGCGACGTGGTGGATGCGTTCGATCTTCATGATGTCTCCTCGGGTTCAGTGTTCGTGGCCCCGGATTGCATCCGGGCTACATCAGGTATTCGTGGCCCGCATGCCATACGAAACACACGAGGTATTCGTAGCCCGGATGCAATCCGGGACAGCCGTTCAGGCCCCCTCAAGCGCCTGCCACATCGCGATGTCCCGCTCGGCGGTCCAGATGCGGGGGTCGGGGAACTGCGTGGCCTCGTCGTAGGCGCGGGTCACGTCAAACGGCATGCAGTGGGCAAAGATCACCCACTGGCCGTACTTGACGGCCAGGCGGTCATAGGTCTCGCGGTAGACGGCCTTGAGCTCGCGGCCGGCGCTGGCACCCGCCTTGACGCTCTCGTACAGCTCGCTCACGAACGCGCGCGTGCCGGCCAGGCCCGCGGCCACCTGATCGGGCGTCCGCAGCGCGGCGCCGCGGCCGGGCACCAGCTTCTCGGGCTTCAGCGCGGCCAGGTTGTCCAGCGTCTGCGGCCAGTCCTTGAAATAGGCGTCGCCGGCATAGGGCGTGGCGTCGAACTCGACCAGATCGCCGGAGAACAGGATCCTCTCCTGCGGCAGCCAGACCACCGTGTCGCCCTTGGTGTGGCCGCGACCCAGCTGCAGCAGCTGCACCTCGAGCTTGCCCAACCACAGCGTCATCTTGCCGGTGAAGGTCAGCGTCGGCCAGGTCAGGCCCGGGGGCACCGATTCGACGTTCTGGAACAGGCGCGGAAAGCGGCCGATCTCGCTGGCCTTGTCCTGCTCGCCGCGCTCGACGATCAGGTCGCGCGTGTCCTGGCTGGCGATGATGTGTTCGGGCTGATAGGCCGAGGCGCCCAGCACGCGAACCGCGTGGTAGTGGCTCAGCACCACGTACTTGATGGGCTTGTCGGTGACCTCGCGGATGCGGCGGATCACGTCGGCCGCCATCACCGGCGTGGCCTGGGTGTCAATCACCATCACCGCGTCGTCGCCGATGACGATGCCGGTGTTCGGGTCGCCCTCGGCCGTGTAGGCATAGGCGTGATCCGACAGCTTGTCGAAGCTGACCCGCTTTTCTTCCAGGTCGGCTTGGGAGGCAAAGGTCTTGGTCGCTTGAGTCATGGCTGCTTCTTCGCTTTTGGTGAATTGATTCGTCATTAACGAATTTCAGGGCTTGATCTTAATCATTGCGTTTGTTAATGTCTAACTCATTCATTTAAGTAGAAACCCTAGTGAACCCCAACGAAGACGGTAGCGACGCCGCCGAGCGCGGCCCGCGCGGCATCCAGAGCGTCGAGGTCGGCGGCCAGCTGTTGCTGGCCCTGGCCCATCATGGCCGGCCGCTGGCGCTGAAGGACCTGGCCCGCCAGGCCGGCATGCCCTCGGCCAAGGCCCATCCCTATCTGGTGAGCTTTATCAAGATAGGCCTTGTCGAGCAGGAAACCCAGAGCGGCCACTACGGGCTGGGCCCGCTGGCCCTGCAGCTGGGGCTGATCAGCCTGCAGCAGTACGACCCGGTGCGCCTGGCCACGCCGCGCATCGAGGAACTTGCCGCCCAGCTGGGCCATACGGTGGCGATTGCCGTCTGGGGCAACCGCGGGCCGACCATCGTGCGCGTGGCCGAGGCGGCCAGCCCTGTGCATGTGACGATGCGCCACGGCACGGTGATGAATCTGCGCGGCACCGCCTCGGGCCGGCTATTCGCCGCCTATCTGCCGGTGGAGACCGTGCTGGCCGCGCTGGCCATGGAGGCCGCGCTGGACGGCCATGGCTCGGCCGCGCTCGACGCCGAACTGCAGGCCCAGCTGAACCTGGCCCGCCAGCAGGGCATTGCCAGCTCCAGGGACGGCGTGGTGCAGGGCGTCAGCGCGCTGGCCGCGCCGGTGTTCGATGACCAGGGCCGCATGGTGCTGAGCCTGACGGCCATAGGCCCCAGCGGCAGCTTCGATCTCGACCTGGACGGCGCGATGGCGCTGGCGCTCAAGCGCAGCGGGCTGGAACTGTCGCGCCAGCTGGGCTGGCGGCCGGCCCTCACTTAGGAGCGAGGGGGCGGATCACCAGGAACGATGCCAGCGGGTAGCTGCCGTCGCCGTAGAAGTTGGGCTTCTTGCCGATCTGATGCGCGTTCTTCGAGGTGTAGATCGCACCCGAGCTGCCTCCACTCGACAGGTTCAACGCCACCTGGCAGGCCGCCCCTCCCTCGCCTGCCGGGCGGCTCAGCCACTGCGCGAACTGGTACAAGTCGACGGGTTCGGCGGTCACCAGGAGTTTGACCCGGTCATCGCTGAGGCAGGCCACGGTGCGCCGATAGTCCCGCTCTTCCGGGCTGCGCTCGCACACGGCGACGCGCCCGTTCTCGACAAGCAGCGGGCCGGCCTGGACAGCCTGCTGGCAGTCATGGAAGCTGGCATCCGAATACCGTCTGATCTCAAGCCGGCCGCCACCACCAACGCACAGCAGGCCCGACAGACGCCAGCGTTGCACGCGCCGGAACTCGCAGGGGCTGTCGGGATCGGCCCTGAGCCGGCTCCGGTCCGGCAGCGCCACGCCGTTGCCGTTCGCAATCAGCAGGCCATCGGGCTGGTCCGTGCCACCGTTGGCGAAGCCGCCGTTGACCAGCAGCATCTCGCGCTTCATCCAGCGATCCACGGCAGGGAGCTTGGGCGCGCCGCGCACCGAGACGCCGCCGCTGCCGCGCATCTCGGTGGTCTTGAGGGCCGCGACCGAGGCCATCTCGATTTGATACTGGCCGTTCTCGAACTCGAAGGTATAGGCCCGCCCTGAAACACCCTCCCGGCCGCTCTGACTGCGTTCAATGTCGGCCAAACCCTGCTGAGCGAGCAGTGCGGCCACGACTGCAATCAACAGATTCTTCATCTTCGCCTCCCGTTCAGTTCGGCGTCACGGGCGCACCCTCGACGAAGCCCTTGAAGACTTCGACCGAAAGGCGAACATTGGCCATCAGGGCGTGGCAATCCAGCTCCTTCGTCAACTCGCTCGGCTCCAGCGTGAGCTGCAGCTGATCGGGGACCAACTTGTTCGCGACCCGTTTCCAGAAGTCCGCGTCAAGCCTCACGACCTGCTCGGCCACACCATGGCGCAACTTGGCGATCTCGATATTGCCGGCACTCAACACAAACAGGTTGGCGCCCGCCATCCGACGCACCGGGAGCGGACAGGCGACCGAATCGGCAGTGACCAGGTCGGTGCGGTGGGCGCGCAGCACCACCAGCTGATAGGGCTTGGTCATGAAGGAAATGCTCTGCGGCATCACGGCCGCTTCGCGAAACTCGAAGGACTGAAAGTAGTCGAGCCGCTGGTTGTCGCTGTCGCTGATCTTCCTCGCCGACTCTTCAACCCTGAAGGCCCGCCGCACCGTGTTGGCATAGGCCACGCGCGCCTCATCCGGAAGCATCTTCAGCTGCAAGGTCCAGCTGACCGACAGCACCACCAGCAGCGGATACAAGACCAGCAGAGCCAGCAGCAGCGCCAGCCAGCACAACACCAACGGCCCCAGCTGGGGATGCTCGATCAGTATCGCAAGCGGGGGCCCGACCAGGTGGATGCTCTTCACGAGCGCCGCCAAGGCCTTGCGCCAGGGCGAAACCTCAGGAGACGGGGGCTGTGGAGGCGGCGGGGCCGGTGGCTGAACGCCGGCCCCACCGGGATTCAAGGTCGACTGTGTATTGCTCATGGCACGAGTCCCGAAGGCACATGCCGCGACTGTGGGCCCCTGTCCGGGCGAGGACATCCACTGCCCTGGGGAAACCTCGGGGCTCCCGCGAGCCGCCAATCAGCCGACGGCCAGGCCCTGCTGTTGCAGCCATTGCCGCAACACCGCCTCGAACTCCGCCGGCTGCTCCATCACGCTGAGGTGCGAGGCGTCGGCAAGAATCTTCAGCTCCGCGCCGGGAATGGCCTGGGCGATCGCCTCGGCCATCGCCGGCGTGGCGCCCACATCGCGGGCGCCGGCAATCACCAGGGTCGGTGTCGTCACCTGCGGCAGCCGGCCCAGCCAGTCGACGGCGCGGATCGCCTCGCAGCAGGCCACGTAGGACGGCGCATCGCTGCGCAGCAGCTGCGCCTTGACGGCCGCCACCTGACCGGGGTGGGCGGCACGGAAGTCGGCATGCAGAAAGCGCTCGATCGCGCCATCGGCCACGGCCGCCAGGCCGCCCTGCTCCACCGCGGCGATGCGCTGCGTCCAGACCGGCTGCGCCGCCTCGGGATATTGCGAGGTGGTGTTGGCCAGCACCAGGCCCTGCAGCAGTTCCGGGTGCTTGATTGCCAGGCCCTGGCCGACCATGCCGCCCATCGACAGGCCGATGAAGACGACAGGCCCACGGCCCCATTCGCGGATCGCGCGGGCGGCGTCGTCGATCATCTGATCCAGCGTATACGGGCCGGCCGGCCGGGCCGAGCCGCCATGGCCGCGATGGTCATAGCGCAGCACCGGGTGTTCAGGCGCCAATGCAGCGGCCAGGCCGTCCCACATCGTCAGGTCCAGGCCCAGCGCGTGGCTCAGCACGATGGGCTCGCCGGCGTCCGCTCCTTGCACGGCCAGATGCAGCTGCGGCTGGCTGAAGGTGTGGTGGTGCGAGGCGCGCACGCCCGGCGTCAGCGGCGCCGGTGGCGGCAGCAGGCCCTCGGCGCGCAGGATGTCCATGGTGATCTTGAAGGCCGTGTTGGCCGCCGGCACGCCGCAGTAGATGGCGCCCTGCATCAGCGTTTCCTTGATCATCTCCAGCGGCACGCCGCCCTGGATGGAGGCGCGGCAGTGCAGCTCGAACTCCTCCCAGCGCGCCAGGCCCATCGTCATGCCCAGCACCAGCAGGCGGCGGGTGGTGTGGTCCAGGCCCGGGCGGCCCCAGATGTCATGCCAGGCGTAGCGGGTGATCAGGCTCTGGAAGTCGGCATTGAAGGCGGTCGCACCGGCGGTGGAACGCTCAATCCAGGCGTCGCCCAGCACCGCACGGCGGTTCTTCAGGCCACGGTCGAAATCGTCTTCGGGGTGGTTTTGCGTGTCCATGCCAACATGGTGACACGAGTTCGTAGCCCGGATGAAATCCGGGGTGGCGACGGATCAGCCGTGGCCCCGGATTTCATCCGGGCTACGGTGGATGTGTCGCCCGCTCAAACGCGTTCGCTCGCCGGCACGAAATGCGGCGTCGCACTCAAGGCCTGCCACTGCTCGCGCAGATGCTCCAGCGGCACGCGCACGCGGCTCTGCGCATGGGCGGCCACCTGGTCGGGGTCGAACAGGGCCTGCAGCTGCTCGGGTGTCACCGCCGCCTGCAGCTTCGGATCGGCGGCCAGCGCCTCCTGGGCCACATCCAGCAGCTGGCGGTCCTGCTCCAGCACCTGCTGCGACAGCTGCTCGACCCAGCGCTGCGCCTCGGCCTTGCCGACGGCCGGCGAGACCAGCATGTACAGCCCTTCGGTGAACACCAGGCCCTTGATGGCGGCGATATTGGCGCGCATGCGCTCGGGGAAGAGCTGCAGCCCCGCCGCCGCCTCGGCCAGCGCGTTCAGCGCGCCATGGGCGCTGGTGAACAGGCCCACCCACTCGGCCAGCTCGGCCTGGTTGTTGCCCAGGCCCCGCTCGTGCTCCTGCAGCATGCAGCCCAGCAGCGCACCGACGCGGAACGGCGTGCGCTGCGCCGCGGCCAGGGCCACCAGGCAGGCCACCGGATTGCGCTTGTGCGGCATGGCCGTCGAGCCGCCGCGCCCGCTGACGCTGGGCTCCAGCATCTCGCCGACCTCGGCCTGCGACAGCAGCGACACATCGTTGGCGATCTTGCCCAGCGCTCCGCACAGCACGCCGACCTCGGCGCCCAGCCGTATCCAGCGGTCGCGCTGGGTGTGCCAGGGCAGATCGGGCAGGCCCAGGGCCAGGTCTTGCGCCACGTGGCGGCACACCGCATCGGCGCCGTCGCCCATCACGGCCAGCGTGCCCACCGCGCCACCGAGCTGCAGCATCAGCGCATCATCGGCGGCGTGGCGCAGGCTTTGCGCGCAGCGCAAGAGTGGCGCCACCCAGCCGGCCAGCTTGAAGCCCACGCTGGTGACGAGCGCCGGCTGCATCAGGGTGCGGCCCAGCATCGGGTGGTGACCCTGAGTCTCGGCCAGCACCAGCAAGCCGTCGCACAGGCGCAGCAGATCACGCTCCAGCAGCGCCAGGGCGCGGCGCGTGACCAGGGCCATGGCCGTGTCGATCACGTCCTGGCTGGTGCTGCCGCGGTGTACATAACTGGCGGCCTGCGGGTCGAACAGGGCCACCGTCTCGGTCAGCTTCTTGACCATCGGTATGGCCAGGCTGCCGGCCCGTCCGCTGGCCTGCACCAGCGATGACAGGTCGTACAGCTCGGCCCGGCAGACGCCGGCAATCGCCACCGCCGCCGACTGGGGGATCAGCCCCTCGCGCGCCGCCGCCCGGGCCAGCGCGGCCTCGAAGTCCATCATCGCCTGGACGATGGAGGCCTCGCCGAACACCGCCTGAATTTCCGGTGTGGAGAGGAACTCCTCGAACACCATTGATTTCATGGCGCGGCGCTCGGCGGCATGGGAGAGATCAGGCGTTCTTCAGTGCGGCCTGCATATCCGCCAGGCGCGCCATATTGCCCATAGACACGCGGTGCATCTCGATCAGGCCCAGCAGGCCGTTGCGGTGCATTTCCAGCACGCTGGCGTCGGGCAGCTCGGCCAGCTTCTTCTCGTCAACGGCCAGGAAGCCCTCGACATTGAGCTTGTTGCCGTCGGGCAGGGTGGCCTCGAAGCGCATTTCCTGCAGCAGGTCGTACTTCAGCAGGTGGTCACAGGCGGCGCGGGTGCGCTCGGCCTCGCGCTCGAAGCTCTCGGTGAAGGCGTGGGCGTTGGTCATCACGTCCGTGGCCTCGCCCTTGTCATTGAACAGCGGCAGGCCCTCGGTCTCGGAGAAGCCTTCCCACTCGGAGTCTATGCACACGGCCATGCTGTCATTGGCAACGCCTTCCAGGCGGGCCATCACGAAGGGGTAGCGGCGCAGATAGGCGGGCTGGTAGCGGCCGGTCCAGACGCCGTCCTTGACGAACAGATTGGTGCCCGGTGTCAGGCCCAGCACGGCCAGCGGCGCGATGGCCTGCTTGGAGCCATCGGTCGGGGCGGCGCCCACCGGCACGAAGACGATGGGGAACTCCTTGCAGGCGTCGGCGAACTCGACCACGGCCAGGAACAGCGAATTCAGGCCGGCCGCGCGGGGCACCGGCGAAACGCCTTCCTTCATCTTCAGATTGCGGTGGTGCTGGCGGTCCAGCGGCTCCAGCGACTGGTACATCGGCGGATTGGTATTGGGGGGAGTAGGGTTAGAGGTCGTTGTCATTCTGTGTTTCCTTCGTCCGCCAGTCGTGTGACCAGCACTTTGTCCACGCGCTTGCCGTCAAGGTCCACGACCTCGAATCGCCAAGCTTGCCATTCCACCACGTCAGTTGTGCGCGGCAGCCGCCCCAGCAGCAGCATGATCATGCCGGCCAGGGTGTTGTAGCGGCCACGCTCTTCTTCAGGCAGCTCCTTCAAACCCAGGCGGTCCTTGAACTCGGGAACCGGAATCAGGCCGTCCAGCAGCCAGCTTCCATCCTCGCGTTGCACCGCCCAGGAATCCTCATCGGTGGGTGCAGTGAATTCACCGGCAATGGCCTCGAGCACATCGCGCACGGTGATCACCCCCTGCACCTCACCATATTCATCCACCACAAACACCAGCTGCGCGCCCGAGGCCTTGAAGTGCTCCAGCAGCTCCATGCCCGACAAGGTCTCGGGCACGAACACCGGCGCCTGCAGGCCCTCGCCCAGGTCCAGCGGACGGCCCTCAAGCAGGCGCTGCAGGAGCGCCCGTGACGAGGCCACGCCCACCACATCGCTCAAGGCACCGCGGCACACCGGGTAGCGCGAATGCCCCTGGTCGCCCAGCACCTTGATCATGTCCTCCAGCGACGCATCCAGATCCAGCCAGGCGATCTCGGCCCGCGGAATCATCATCGAGCCGATCAGCCGCTCATCCAACCGGAACACATTGCGCACCATCTGGTGCTCCTGCGCCTCGATCACCCCCGCGTCCAGGCCCTCTTCCAGACTGGCCGCAATCTCTTCTTCCGTCACGCTGCGCGACACCCCGCCCTTGATGCCCAGCAGGCGCAGCATCGCCTCGGTGCAGGCCATCAGCAGCTTCACAAACGGCCGCGCGACCAGCGACAGCATCTCCATCGCGGGCGCCACCAGCCGCGCCACCACCTCGGGGTGCATCTGCCCCAGACGCTTGGGCACCAGCTCGCCAAAGATGATGGTCAGGAAGGTGATGCTCACCACCACCAGGGCCGTGGAGGTGATGTGCGCCGCCCGATGCTGCAACTCGAACGTCGCCAGCAACCAGTCGCCCAGCGGCTTTGAAAACGCCGCGTCACCAACGATACCGTTCAGCACCCCGATCGAGGTGATGCCGATCTGCACCGTCGACAAGAACTTGGTCGGGTTCTCGTGCAGGTCCATCGCCGCCTGCGCCCCCCCCTCCCCGCTCTCCACCATCACTTGCAAGCGCGCCTTGCGGCTGGCCGTCAAGGCCATCTCCGACATGGCAAAAAAGCCGTTGAGCAGAATCAGGAATACAAGTAGGGCAATGTCCATGGGTGGCGTGGCAGCGGAGCGATGCTCCCCACGCAGCTGTGCGAAAGCGGGCAAGGGTAGCAGATGATAGTGACGGCAGCCCCCACAATCACCCCCATGAAATACCTGATTGGCGACGTTCAAGGATGTTGTAGCGCGTTGGAGCAATTGCTGCGGCAGATAGGCTTTTCCGCCTCGCGCGACCATATCTATCTGCTCGGTGACCTCGTCAACCGCGGCCCCCGCTCGCTGCACACGCTGCGCTTGCTGCGCGATCTGGGCACCTCGGCCACCTGCCTGCTCGGCAACCACGACCTGCACCTGCTGGCCGTGGCCCAGGGCGTCAGGCGCGCCCACCGCAGCGACACCGTGGCCGAAATCCTCGCCGCCCCCGACCGCGAGGCCCTGCTCGCCTGGATACGCCAGCAGCGCATGGCCTGCTACGCCGAGGGCTGGCTGATGGTGCATGCCGGCGTCGTGCCGCAATGGGACCTGGCCACCACCCTGGCCCTGGCCGGCGAAGTAGAGAGACAACTCCAAAGCGCCGACCTGCATGCCTTTCTGGAGGTCATGTACGGCAACGAGCCCTCGATCTGGGCCGAAACCCTGGCCGGACCCGACCGCCTGCGCTTCGCCATCAATGTGCTGACCCGCATCCGCTTCTGCGATGCCGACGGCCGCCTGGAGATGAAAGCCAAGGGCGACACCGCCCCGCCCGGCTACACCCCCTGGTTCGAAGCCCCCGGCCGCCGCACCGAGGGCCTGCCCATCGCCTTCGGCCACTGGTCAACGCTGGGCCTGATCAACCGGCCGGACCTGCTGTCTCTCGACACCGGCTGCGTCTGGGGCGGGCACTTGACCGCCGTGCGGGTGGATGGCGGGCGGCGCGAGGTGGTGCAGGTGGGCTGCGAGCAGGCGTTGAGGCCGGGGGAGTGAGGCCTGTTCAGCGCGTATAGAATCGCGCCCTGCGTTGCGGCCCCCGAGTCTCCCTCGGCGCCCTGCGCGAAGCAGACCCAAGGAAGCGTGGCAGAGTGGTCGATTGCACCGGTCTTGAAAACCGGCGACGGGAAACCGTCCGTGAGTTCGAATCTCACCGCTTCCGCCAGATGGCTGGCTCAGTCGCCGCCAACGGGCTTGCGTCGAGCTGGCTCGTAAGCAGGGGCATCTTCCCCAACCAGAACAGGCGCATCGCCAGACCATTGAACGACGTAATGGCCGAGGCGGCGCTTGCGCTCCAGCATCTTGGTCACGGCCAATTGAAGGCTGTCCAGCATCGCCTGTGTGTCCGGGCTCAGCGGCTCGGAAGCTAGCTCTTGCGATTGATTTGTCATGGCTTGGCCTCCTTCAACAACAACTCAAAGTGACTGGCGTTGACCACCGAACGCACGGCGCCCGCTTGCTGAAACACCAGTTCCGGATCCGCTCCATTGTTCATGAAGCAACGCGTCCGACTGGCCAACGGTGCGAACAGATGGATGAGATTGTGCAGGCTGCGCGGAAACCGCCGGGCAATATCTGCGGCCGGAATGTCGTGCCCGCCATGCAACACGCGTTCGGCCACACGCAGGCGCGACATCTCTGAACTCGGTAGAGCGAGATAGATCAGCTCGACCCGCCATCCCTGGGCCAGCAAGCGCGAGACCAACTTGAGATAGGTTCGTCCGGCCAGCGTGGTCTCAAAAGCGAAGTCTTCGGCCGCAGCGATGCTGTCTTCTATCTCACGCAGAAACAATCGGCTGGCCGCCAGCAATTGCTGCTCGGGTGCCAACGGCGACAGGCCCGCCGCGATCAAGTCGGCGTTGATGAAGCGCCGGCAGTTTGCCACCGTGGGTAGATACTCCAGCGCGAAGGTCGTTTTGCCGGCCCCGTTCGGGCCGGCGATGATCCAGCAGGTGGGTGTCGTAATCAAGAGGCGCACCTCAGTTCTTCAAAGACTTCCAGCAGCCTGTCGATGCGCTGAAACCGAAACATGACTTCCTCTCGCATTGCCCGCTCCTTCACGCCGCGCCTGCTCCCACGGTCGATCCCAGCACTGCCCAAGTTGGCACGCAACGTCAACGACGACATGAAACGCAAAGCGGTTGAGTTGGCCTAAGGCTGAGGCTATGTGTCCAAGCGCGAAATTTGGACCAGGACGGCTCGCCTCTCGTTGTCATCCATAGCCACGCCAAACCCGTACTTGTAGCGCTCGAACTCTTGGCGCATCTCCGCGCAGTCGGACTCGTAGAGCGTGAATCTGTACTTGCATTTGGCGTTCTGTCCACCATCGGCCGACACACGGAACTCGACCTCGTACTCGCCAGGGTTCCAGACAAACCTCCGAGTGAACTCGTCACCCATACGTCGAAGAAGCTTCTCGTCAGCCTCAACAAGCTCGGAGCTTTGAGGGTCCTGTTCACGCCGCACGCGGATCTTGTTCAATATGTCGAGGCGAACGTCAGCACGCAAGCGGCCAAGTTCTTGGTCCTCCGGCTGAGCGAGGCGCTCCACGAAAACGATACCGTGAATCCACTCACCGGCTGCTGGCATGGTCAGCGGAGTGAAGATCACCGAGTTTTTCGCCTCGGGGGTGGAGTAGTAATTGAGTCCGCTGAGGCTGACAAGTACAACCCCACCTCTCGATACCGTAGCAGAGATAGCATGCACACGGGCAGCACGTCCGCCGACGTTCCTGATGCCGATGACTGCACCAACATTAGGGTGCCCAAGCATGTGACCAATCTCCACCTTGCCATACACCTCAAGCTCGATCTTGGCCTTGTGGAACAGGCTGCGAATTGGCGGTAACTGTGAAAGCACTATTGCCACGGCTGCGGCGACAAAACTCCAGAAGGTCCAATCAAGGTAGAGGGGAGCGGTTGGCATTGGCGTTGCGACGGACGTACGTCTCAGTCGAAAGAGTCGACGCATTATGCGGCGGTCAGCACGAGCCTAGCTCGTTTGGTCATGGCGGCAACCGGCACCAACGGCGTGAGCTCCGACTCAGGGCAAAGGAGCTTCGCGGCTGCGATGAACAGACCGGGTGTTGGTGTTTGCGGGCAGATGCGGGGCGGGGCCGCTGCAATCTGTCATCGACCATTCTCTACATCGACGCGTCGGATGCCCGGCAACGCCAGGAAATCTGGCAATCCGAAATCAGATTCGCGACACTTGGTTTCGGAAAATTCGACGAGAAACTTGCTGACGGGGTGGCCGTCAAGGTGCTGGATCGATTGAAAGGCTAGAAGCTGATTCGTACGCGCTTTGCGGAGGTTCGAGCGCCGGCGGCAACTCCTTGACCCCTGGTCTGAACTGGCGCCGAGCGGCAACGTGCCGTTCACCCGCCAGCCACGGTGCCACGGCACCCCGGATAGTTCGAGCAACCCCAGAACTGCGCCCCCGCATTGGCTCCCTTCCTGGCCGTCCGCTTCACCATGGCCGATTGGCAGACCGGACATTTGGGTTGGCCGCTGGCAGCTACGACGTCGGCAACAGCCGCAGGCTTGGCCCCGCCCGACAGCGACTGCCGCGCCTGCTTGATCAACCCGAGCAGCCGAGGCCCATCAACCAGCTTCACATTGCGCCCGTCCGCAAACGCCTTCGCGTCCTCGGTGAATCGCCCCGAGGTGACGACGAAGCCGCCCGCAGCACCCCGCGCCGCCATCACGCCGTACAGCTCGCGCACGACCTCGACGCCGACCTTGTAGGCCTTCCACTGCTTGCACTGCACCAGGAACTTTTCCGAGCCGCGGCTGAGCACCAGGTCCACGCCGCCATCGGCGCCGCCGCCACCGGTTTCGGTGACAGCAAAGCCCTGCAGGCGAAAGGCCTCGCCGACCAGCATTTCGAACTCGCGCCAAGTCATGCCGTCCAGCGCATCGGCGCCCGGGGCCTGTGCAGCCTCCGCCAATAGGCCGGCGCGCCTTCTGCGTTTCAGAAATGACATCAGTGCGCCAACGAGGCACAGAATGGGCAGCACGTACTGGCCGACGTTAGCAGCGGCCTTGATCATGGTTCGCACGGCGAAGGGACCGATCTGCCCGGTTTGCAGAGCCGCCGGTGGATCGGGCATGGCCAGCGCATGCAACGCGAAGTAGCTCACTGCGGCAAACGCCACGCCGGCCCACCAGGGCAGCAGCGCAACAGCCGCCATCAGACCATCGCCCGCACTCGATCTTCTCTTGCCCATGGCGCCCTCCCTCTCCAGAAGACATCCGCCCTGACCGGGCGTGTATGAATGCCAGTATCTTGGCCGAAAAACGGCCCGCGAGCACGGCATTGCCGCCGCACGAGCGCAACTGATACCGTCGGCCCGTCCGCCGATCAATCGCCAAGTTCGAACACCCATGCCCCCGCTGCTGCTTCAAGTCGCCCTCCGGAGCGCCGCCTGCGCGCTGCTCACCTACGTGGTCTGGCGATTCCTCGGCACGATCGCGCTGGTGGTGTGCGCGCCGCTGTTTGGCGTGGCGCTGGCGCGGCCGATACTGGACTTGCTGGCCGGCCTGGGTGCCGCGACCAAGCAGGCCGCACTCGCCCCCTTGGCCGGGCGGCACTATGAGCACCATGGCACGCCGATCGACATCGTCGAGGACGAAAGCCACCGTCGCTGGATCAGACTCGCCGACGTGCGCAAGATCATCAGCACCCTGCCCCGCGATGCGCTGATGCAGCATCAGTACCCCGAAGGCTGTCGCCTGGACAGGGATTCAAAGGTCCAGCGCATCAGTGCGGACGCGCTCCACGCCTATCTGCACAAGGCCACCGACCCGGCCTCGCTCAGGTTCAAGCACTGGCTTGAGCGAGAGGTCATCTACCCCGCCGAGCAGATTCGGCTGCGGCTGGGCATCAGAGATCAAGATAATGAGTAACTCCACCTCTCGCCCAGGCCCGAAGCACCATGCCCGCCATCCCCCCCTCCATCCTCCCCTTCTGGACCGAGTTCGAAGCCGCTGTCGGCGGCAATGTCGCCCATCGCTTCCTGGAGGCGACCTATTTCGATGACAACGAGCCCAGCGCCAACGAGCTGGCCCAGCTGGTGCTGGCGGGCGTGAAGCGCGCCACGGCCGGCCTGGCCTGGACCTATGAGCTGCCGGGCGCGGTCGCGCCGAAGGTGGGCGATCTGACCGTGGTGACCGATTGGCTGGGCACGGCACTGTGCGTCATCGAGACGACCCGGATCGACGTGGTGCCCTTCGATCAGGTGAGCGAGGAGTTCGCGGCCACCGAGGGCGAGGGCGATGGCTCCCTGCGCTACTGGCGCGAGGCGCACCAGGCGTTTTTCGAGCGGGAGTGCGCACGCATCGGAAGGGAGCCGCACCCGCAGATGCCCGTGCTGTGCGAGCGCTTCCAGGTCATCTACCGGCGCCAGGCCTGACGCGGCCTGCCAGGGCCACGCCCGCCAAGAAGATACTGCACGTCGCGCCGCAATCCGGTAGGCTGACCGGCCGCGCAAGCCTTGAGAAGGCGCCCGATCCGGGGCGCCGCACTATGGCCATGCCTATCGATTCGACGCCAACCAGGTGCACGCCATGACCGCCATTGCCTTTCCGGATGACCTCAAACCCGCCGTCTGGGAGCGCAAGAAGGACAGCTTCGCCGCCAAGAGCGAGCTGCCGGGCAAGCTCAAGGATCTGCTCAAGGCGCATGACGCCATCGACTGGAAGCTGTTCGAAGAGGGCTGGCCCAAGGCCGCCAAGACGCGGGCCGAGCTGGATGCGGCCTATGCCGAGCGGGAGCGCCTGTTCCGCAGCAAGGCCTTTGCGCTGAAGAAGGCGGCGATGGAGATCGACAGCCTGTGCCGCCAGCAGCTCAAGGACAAGGCCGCCGCCGACACGGTGCAGCGCGCGGCCAAGGCCATCAGCCAAGCCGCCGGCAAGCTGGCCGATGACATCGACGCCGGCACCGACGCGCTGAAGGCCGCCTACGAAAAGGCGCTGGGCCAGTTGCCCGACAGCGACGAGGACGACAACGAGCCGCCCGCCCTGCTGCTGGACCCGCGCAAGCTGCTGGGCCAGCTGACCCTGTGCAAGCGCGACCCCGCCCGCCGCGTCAGCTTCGCCTATGTGGACGGCAAGGACAAGGACCCCGCCACGCTGGTCATGAACCCCAAGACCTCGGGCCGCGCGCTGCTGATCAAGCTGCAGGCCGCCACCGGCAGCAAGATCGGCACGCAGGGCCTGGCCTGGGTCGTCGACACCACCCTGTTCCTGCAGCCTGAGAAGAACCTCGGCGGGCTGACCAAGAAGGTGCGGCCGGCGCTGAAGACCTGCGGCTTCCGCGTCGCCAAGGTGGTGGTGCAGTCGGACACCGGCGAGGCGCTGGAGTCGGACGAGGCGCCCGACGAAGGCGACACGACGGCACAGCCCGGCGAGTCAACGGGCGAGACATCGGGCGATGCATCGGGCAAGGCCACCGAGACCGGCACGACCGCGCCCAGTGCCGACGAGAAGGCCAGGCCCGCCTTCGAGGCCCTGCTCAAGGCCGTCGAGGCCAAGCTCGCCAAGACCATGGAGGCCGTGCCGGACGAGGCCAAGAAGCTGCAGCCGGTGCTGGCCCTTGCACGCCAGCATGGCACCGAGGGGCGGCATGTCAACGGCCTAGCGGCGCTGAAGAAGCTGGGCGAGCTGCTGGTCGCATTGGCCGGCAGCGAAGAGGAGCGCTTTGCCCAGCAGCGCGAGCAAAGCGCCCTTCGGCTGCGCGCGGCCATGCGCCAGGTGCCCTCGCGGGCCAGCAAGCTGCGCCCGGTGATGGACCTGGCGGAACTGCGCGCCAGCGAAGGCCAGTGGGCCAAGGCCGCCGAGGTGCTGAAGGCCCTGGACGCGAAGCTCGACGAGGCCGAGGCCTGGCGCGAGCAGCAGATCGGGCTGCTGGAAAAGAAGCTGGCGCCCCTGAAGCAGGACCCGCCGGACGTCGAGCTGCCGGTGGCCCGCTCGCTGCAGGTGCTGCGCGACGACATCACCGCCGCCCTGCAGGACGATGTGGAGTGGGCCGCCACGCTGCTGGACATGCTCGCCGCCGAATGGGACGAGGCCAGGGTCGAGGCCCAGGAGCTGAAGGCGGCGCTGCTGGCCAGCCTGCAGGATGCGCTGGACCTGGTGCTGGACCCACCCGAGGTGGCCCTGCTCGCCGTTCACCCGCTCACCGCCCCGCGCCAGGCCCTGCAGCAGGCGATTGCCAAGGGCCTGGTGGACGAGGCCCGTGACGCGCTGGAGCGCCTGCAGCAGGCCGCGCTGGACGCGCCGGGCGCCATCGCCACCGAGAAGCAGGCCCGCCTGCTGGACCTGCAGACGCAGCTGGAGGCCCTGGTCGATCCGGAGGGCGCCGATGTCGCCGAGACCGCGGCGCTGGCCGAGCTGCGCGCCAAGGCCCAGGCGCTGATACTGGAAGGCGAGCTGGCCCCGATACCGGCCGCGCTGAAGGCGCTGGCCGATGACATCGAGCTGGCCCGCAAGGCGATCGCCGAGCGTCTGGCCCAGGCGCTGGCCGCGCTGCGCGACAAGTTCGACCGGGTGCTGATGCCCGCGGGCGCCACCGACGAAGACCTGAAAGACGCGCTGGCACTGCGCCAGCGCATCGAGCAGGCCCTGACGGACCAACAGCCGGTCCAGGGTGAGGCCCTGCTGCGCGAGCTGGTGCTGGGCTTGCGCAAGCTGAGCCGGGAGCTGGCACGCAGGCTCAAGCAGGCACAGCCCGATGGCGAGCCGGATGAGGCGGCGCGCCTGGAGGCCGAGGCCGAGCAGACCCGCATCGCGACCCTGCGCAGCTGGATAGACCAGCACCTCTACACCCCGAACGCCAGCATCAAGGAGCAGATCGGCGTGCAGCTGCCGCTCGATGCGGCGGACGACGACTACTTTGGTATCGAGCGGCTCAGCGCCGCGGAGCTGGACCAGAAAATCCTGGCGCTGACCGGCACGCTCAAGCTCAGCGTCGACCAGACGCTGGCGCGCATCCCCCTGGTGAAGCAGGCCCAGGAGGCGCTGCGCAAGCGCAACGACACGCTGGACCGCAAGCTTGCCCTGTGCAAGGGCGCCCAGGAAATGAAGGCCCCGAACCTGCCACCAGGCTGGGGCGCGGCGGACATGAAGGCGCTGGCCCAAGACGGGGCCGCCGCCCAGGACCTGCTGCTCAAAGCCGCCAAGACCTCGGTGCAGCAGGCCCAGGGCCTGCTCTCCTTCGACATTGCGCAGGACGACGGCATTGCCAACGCCGATGCGGTGCTGAGCTCCACCCGCACCACCTTCGAGACCTTCGACGCCTGGCTGAAGACGCTGAAGTGGGACGACAGCCCCGAGACCAAGGACGAACTGCTGGCCTGCGCCCGCCTGATGGTGGACCAGGGCCTGAAGCTCAGCGTCGTGCAGGGCCGCTACAACAGCGCGGTGACCGGCAAGATACCCGTCAAGATGCTGCGCGCCCAGCTGGAAAAGGACTGGGAGGCCCAGCTGCTGATCAAGACGGCGGATCGCAACCACTGCCTGGGCATAGGCAGCAACTTCCCGGCCCGGCCCGCCTACGGGGTGATACCGATGCATCTGTCGGTCTACCCCAATATCTACGACGGCAAAGCCAAATGGCCCCGCGGCACGGCTCAAGACCCCGACAACGAGAAAGTGCGTGCCGCCCTGCTGACGGCCATGGTGGGCACCGAGCGCCAGGGCATCCACCTGACGCTGGAGTGGACGGGCGAGAAAGACCACCCGCACAACCTGAAGTGCTACCGCAAGAAGAAATCGGTGATGTGGAACGCCGAGGACTACCGGTACAAGGACCACGCCGCGGGCAAGACCGGCACGGCGGCGTCGGCGGACTACACCACCACCAAGGCCTTCGGCGATGCGGTGTTCCCCAGCTATGCCGACGCAAAAAAGCACCTGACCACCGCACTCGAGAATGAACTCAAGGCGATGGCCACCCGGCTGGAGGAAATGTGCAAGAACCGCGGCCTGACCGATGCCGAGAAGAAGCTCAACGTCGGCACCGAGCTCAAGGCCTTCGCCGGATGAGCACTATGCACTGAAACAGCTTGTATCTCGGCCCGCCATATCAAGTGGGCACCGCCTGGACCGATAGCTTTCCTGATACGGTCACAGGCGGATACATGAAAACAAGTCGTTGGGTCAGGCCGTTTCGCGCCTTCGCGGGCCTGCTGCTGCTCGGCCCCTGGGGGGCACGAGCGGACGATGGCTTGTCGCTCGAAGCGCTGCTGCGCCAGGAGGTGCAAGGCCCCTCGCGCTATGCGCAAAGCCTGCTCGATGCCCCCGCCGCGGTCAGCGTGCTGGGCCACAAGGAGGCCGCCGCGCTGGGCCATGTGACGGTGGCCGACATGATGAGCCGCCTGCCGGGCATCTACATCACCAACTCGCGCAGCTACTCCAGCGTCGGCATGCGGGGCTTCAACCGGCCGGGCGACTACAACGGCCGCATGCTGATGGCCATCGACGGCTTTCGCGTCAATGACGCGATCTATGACCAGGCCCTGCCCGAGTTCGAGTTCCCGCTGGTGGCCGACTGGATCAAGCGGGTCGAGCTGGTCCATGGGCCCGGCTCGTCGATCTATGGCGGCAATGCCCTGTTCGGCGTCATCAACCTGGTGACCCTCGACGGCGCCGATGCCCCCGGCCTGCGGCTCAAGGGCTCGCTGGGCTCCTTCGGCGAGCGCCGCGCGATGCTGCAGTACGGCAATGCCGCGCTGGCCGGCGGTGATCTGTTCCTGGGCCTGAATGTGCAGCGCAGCCGCGGCGAGGATCTGCAGCTGCCCGGCCTGGGCCTGCCCGATGACCGGGTGCGCGGGCTGGACGGCATGTCCTACGCCAGCGCCTTCGTCAAATACCGGCGCGGCGACTGGCGCTTCTCCGGCGCCAGCATGGTGCGCAGCAAGGCCGTGGCCACGGCTCCCTATGGCAGCGTGCCCGGCGCATCAGGCACCGACTACCGCGATCACTACCTCTATGGCGAGCTGGCCTATGACGAGGGCTTCGGCGACGGCGACTGGCGGCGCAGCCTGCGCCTGTCGATGGCGCACAGCGGCTTCTACGGCCGCTATGTGTTCGAGGGCGAAACGCCGGAGCAGCCGCTGATCAACCGCGACGAGGCAGTGGCGCGATGGGTCGGCCTGGACCTGCGGGCCCATTGGCGCGGCTGGCTCAACCACGAGCTGATGATGGGCACCGAGGCCCGCGTGGTGCCCAAGGGCCTGCAGCGCAACTATGACGAGCAGCCCCATGCCCTGCTGCTGGACAGCAATAAATCGAGCCGGCAGCTGGGCCTGTTCATGCAGGATCTCTGGCAGCTGTCCGAGCATTGGCAGCTGACCACCGGCCTGCGCCTGGACCGTGTCGCCGAATGGGGCTCGCAATGGTCGCCGCGCCTGGCCCTGGTCTACCGGCCGCAGCAGTACGAGGCTATCAAGCTGATGGCCGGCCGCGCCTTCCGCCCGGCCAATCTGAGCGAGCGCTTCTACTCCGACGGCGACGTGTCGCAGCAGGCCCATCCCGATCTGCGCCCGGAGCAGCTGGGCACGCTGGAGCTGGCCTGGGAGCGCGCGCTGAGCCACGATCTCGCGCTGAGCCTGAACGTCTACACCATGCGCATGCGCGACATGATCGAGCTGGTGCCCGTCAGCGGCCTGGAGGACGTGAGCCGCTATGACAACCTCGCCGCGGTCAACACGCGCGGCCTGGACCTGAGCCTGGAGCAGCGCCGCGACTCGGGCTGGCTGTGGCGCGCCAGCCTGTCGCTGGCCGATGCGCGCCGCCGCGGCGAGCGCCTGACGAACTCGCCGCGCTGGCTGTTCAAGGGCCACGTGATCGCTCCGCTGGCGCCGCACTGGACGCTGGCCACCGAGTGGCAGGCCATCGACGCGCGCGTCGACCGCGCCAGTGCGCCGGCGCAGATGGAGGTCAATGCCGTGCTGCGCTTCACCGGCTGGGCAAGGCAAGACCTGGCCCTGCGGGTGCTGAACCTGGGCGGCAGCAGGGGCTTTGACACCGCGCCGCCGGAGACGCGCCCGATGCTGCTGCCCCGGCCCGGGCGCTCGCTGCATCTGGACTGGCAGTACAGCTTCTGAGCATGGGCCCAGCCTTGCACCGTCATCGATCGAGCCGCCTGGCCTGGTGCTGGGCGCTGCTGGCGGGCCTGTGGTCGGCGCCGTTGTCGGCCCAGGCCCCCGCGCCCGATCAGGCGCTGGCCGAGCTGAAGGCGCAGATCGTGTTCCGCGCCATGCTGTTCATCGAGTGGCCGGCCGGCCAGCTGCGACCGGGCCAGGCGCTGAGCCTGTGCCTGCTCGAAGACAGCCCGCTGGCCACCGCCCTGCTGGGCCTGGCCGGCCGTACCATCAATGGCCACGCACTGGAGCCACGCCGCCTGCGCGCCGACCAGGCCTCCACCTGCCATGCCGCGCTGCTGGGCCCGGGCACCGACGCCGGGACGCTGCAGCAGGCCGGCCGGGCGCTGCTGCTGGTCTCGGACGCCCCGGCAATGCTGGGCCGGGGGGTGATGCTGAATCTGCAGGTCGAGGACGGGCGCGTGGTGTTCGATATCGGCCTGGCGTCGGGCCATCGGGCCGGCCTGGAGTTCAGCACCAAGCTGCTGCGTCTGGCGCGTTTCGTGCAAAGAAGCTGAGATGGACCGCACGCACTTCTGGACTGGCTTGCAACGACTGTTCGACCGGCATCGCGAAGCGATGCTGGCCATCGGCGCGCTGCTGACCTTCGCCCTGCTGCTGACCGGCGTGCAATACCTGAGCCTCAGCGAGCGCTTCCGCGAGGATCTGCAGACACAGGTCAATCTGGTCGCCCGCACGGCCTCGGCCGCGGTGGTGTTCGACAACCGCGAAGACGCCACCGAGATCCTCGATGCCTTCGAGGATGCCCCGGAGGTGACGACGGCGACGCTGCGACTGCCGTCCGGCCGGGCCCTGAGCAGCTACCGGCGGATGCGGGACGCGGACTCGTGGCTGCAGCGCATCGCCGGACAGGAGGAGGTCTCGGCGCCGGTGCAGGCCAACCAGGTCGTCGTCGCCCAGCTGCTCGTGCAGGCCAGCCGGCAGAGCATCTGGATCGACCTGCTGCGCTTTGTCGGCGTGGCCGCGGGCCTGCTGGTGGCGGCGATGGGCCTGGCCTGGCTGGGCTCGCACCGGCTGCGCGCCAATGTGCGCGAGGCCGAGCGGCGCACCCGCTACCTGGCGCTGAATGACGCTCTGACCGACCTGCCCAATCGCGAATCCTTCCGCCTGAGCCTGGAGCGGGCGGTGCAGCGCTGCCAGCGTCCGGGCCAGGGCCTGGCCCTGCTGTTCATCGACCTGGACAACTTCAAGCAGATCAATGACAACCACGGCCATGCCGCCGGCGACCTGGTGTTGCAGACGGTGGCCGAGCGCCTGCGCAATCTGCAACGCCCGGGCGACACGGTGGCCCGCCTGGCCGGTGACGAGTTCGCCATGCTGCTGGCCGCCCCGGTGGATGAGACCCTGGCGCGCCTGGTCGCCGGTCAGGTGGTGCAGGCCGTGCCGCAGCCCATCGCCCGCGAGGACGAATGGCTGCGCATCAGCGTCTCGGTAGGCGTGACCCTGGTGCCGCGCGACGCCAGCACCCCTGCCGAGGCCATGCAGTGCGCCGATGCGGCCATGTACCACGCCAAGCGCCAGGGCAAGGACGGCCTGCAGCTGTTCTCGCCCGAGATCGGCGAGGCGGTGCGCTCGCGCCTGCGCCTGGAGCAGGACCTGCGCGAGGCGCTGGCCGCCGGCGAGCTGGAGCTGGCCTATCAACCGCTGTTCGATGCCCAGGGCCGCCTGACCAGCGTCGAGGCGCTGTCGCGCTGGCGGCATGCACAGCGCGGCTGGATCTCACCGGCCGAGTTCATACCGGTGGCCGAGTCATCGGGCCTGATCGTCGAGCTGGGCCTGCATGCGCTGCGCGTGCTGCGGCGCGACCTCGACGCCTGCCATGCGGCCGGACTACGCTGCCCGCCGGTGGCCCTGAATCTGTCCTCGCGCCAGTGCCGGCGGGCCCATCACCGCGAACAGTTCCTGCAGACCCTGCAGGATCTGAATCTGGGCCCGGCCACGCTGGAGTTCGAGCTGACCGAGTCCTCGGTGTTCGAGGACCTGGACAAGCCCGACTCCATCGTCATGACCCTGCTGAGCCTGGGCTATGTGCTGGCCATCGACGACTTCGGCACCGGCTACAGCTCGCTGGCCTATCTGCGCCGCATGCGCTGCCGCAAGCTGAAGATCGACCGGCTGTTCGTCAACGGCCTGGCGGAGAGCCCGGACGGCCGGCTGCTGGTGGACTCCATCATCCGCGTCGCCCATGCGATGCATATGCTGGTGGTCGCCGAGGGCGTGGAGACCGAGGCCGACCGCCAATGCCTGGTCGAGATGGGCTGCGACGCGTTCCAGGGCTTCGGCCTGTCGCGCCCGCTGCGCCCGGACCAGATGCAGGAGTTGCTGCGCCGCCACGCCCATGGCGAGCGGGTGCAGGTGCAGACCTGGCAGGCCTGGTACGACGAGCCGGAGCCGGCGCGCAAGTAGGCACTCCGCTTGACTGTGCTTGCCAAGCGGCGGCCACCATGCCAACAATGAGGCACACCAGCAACAAGTCCCGGACGGGCAGTAACAACCGTGCGACTCATGATGCGACCGCCCTCTGTCCTGGGCCGCCTGTGGCGGCGGGCCCTGCGCTGGCTGGCGGCAGTCCTGTCGCTGCAGGCCGCGGCGGCATTGGCCGCGCCGGCCCAGCCCAGTTGCCCCGAGCGGCCGATACGCGTGGGCCTGTACGAGCTCGGCCCCTTCCATTCGTTGCCACGCGGCGCCAGGCAGGGCGCCGGCCTGGACCGCGACATCGTCGCCGAACTGCAAAAGCGCAGCGGCTGCAGCTTCAGCTTCGAGACCATGGCGCGGGCGCGCATCTGGATCGAACTGCGAGCCGGCCGGCTGGACATGACCCTGTCGGCCCTGCACTCGGACGATAGGGCCAGCTTTACCTGGTTGCACCCCTTGATGCAGATGCAGAGCCTGACCCTGCTGCCCCGCGAGCTGCTGCCCGAAGGGGGCTCGCGCGGCGCCTTCATCGCGCGTCCGGGCTGGGTGCTGGGTGTGGTGCGCGGCTACCAGCATCAGGCGGCGGATCAGGCCATGATCGATGCCCTCAGGGCCGAGCAGCGCGTGCTGGAGGTGGTGGATCAGCCGGCCCTGTTTGCCAAGCTGCGTGCCGGCCAGATCCAGGCGATGTTTTCCTATCCCATGGTTTATCGCCACTATCTGCAGGCCGAGGAGCTGCAGGAGCGCTTTGCCACCACGCGCTGGGAAGCCGAAGAGAAGTCCTCCCTCGTCAATCTGGCGCTGAGCAAGGAGACCTTCACGGCCGAACAGGCACAGCGCTGGCGCCGGCTGACCGACCAGCTCAGCCGCGATGGCACCTTGGAGCGGCTGTTGCTGCGCTATGTGCCGCAGGCCGAGGCGCGCGGCATGCTGCTGCCCGCCACCCAACTTACCGGACAAGCCCCCTGAACCCCATGCACATCGGCATCCTGACCGGCGGCGGCGACTGCCCCGGCCTCAACGCGGTGATACGCGCCGTGACCCTGGCCCTGCTGAACCAGGGCGCGGCCCGGGTCACCGGCATCCGGCGCGGCTTTCTGGGCCTTCTGAACCGAGACGTGCTCACACTCGACGAAGCCGCCGTGGCCGGCATCCTGGCCCAGGGCGGCACCATGCTGGGCACGCACAACCGCTGCGACCCCTTTCACTACTTCGGTGCGGACGGCGCCGATGTGTCGGGCCAGGCGATGGCCTATGTGCGCGAGCTCGGGCTGGACGCACTGGTGGCCATAGGCGGCGACGGCACGATGACCATTGCCCAGCGCTTCGCCGCGCTGGGCCTGCCGGTGGTCGGCGTGCCCAAGACCATAGACAACGACATCTGCCACAACGAGCGCAGCTTCGGTTTCGACAGCGCCGTGGCCGTGGTGGCCGAGGCGCTGGACAGGCTGGACACCACCGCGCGCAGCCACGGCCGCGTGATGGTTGTCGAGACCATGGGCCGCTATGCGGGCTGGATCGCGCTGGAGGGCGGCCTGGCCGGCGGCGCCCAGGTCATCCTGCTGCCCGAGTTGCCCTACCGGCTGGAGGCGGTGGCCGAGGTCTGCCGCCAACGTGAGGCCGCCCAGGGCTACACGCTGATCTGCATCGCAGAGGGCGCCAAGGCGCAGGGCGGTGGCTTGACGGTGGCCCGCACCCTGGCCGACAGCCCCGACCCGCTGCGCCTGGGCGGGGTCGGCGCGGTGCTGGCTCAGCAGTTGCAGCCGCTGGTCCAGAGCGAGGTGCGCTCCACCCTCCTGGGCCATGTGCAACGCGGCGGCTCGCCCACGCCATTCGACCGCGTGCTGGCCACCCGCTTCGGCTTTGCCGCAGCCCAGAAGGTGCTGCGCCGCGAATGGGGCTGCATGGTGGCGCTCGCCGGGGCCGAAATCGTCAGCGTGCCGCTGGAGACCGTCGCCGGCTGCAGCCGGCCGGTGCCCGCCGACCATGAGCTGCTGGCGGCGGCGCGCGGGCTGGGCATCTCGCTGGGCTGGTAGCAATCCGGACTGCCCGCAGCCCCGGCCGCGCCACCCTCACCCCAGCACGTGGCCGGCTGCGCTCACATACAGCGGAATGCCGATCAGGATGTTGAACGGAAACGTCAGCCCCAGCGACATGCCGAAGTACAAGGAGGGCTGGGCTTCGGGGATGGCCTGGCGCACCACCGCCGGCACGGCGATGTAGGAGGCGCTGGCGGCCAGCACCACCAGCAGGGCACCGTCACCCGGGGTCATGCCCACGGCCCAGGCCAGGCCCAGCGCCAGCGTTGCATGCACCAGCGGCCCGCCCAGCGCGTAGGCCAGCAGCCAGGGCGACTTGCCGCGGAGCTCGCCCAGATTGCGCGAGGCCATCAGGCCCATGTCGAGCAGGAAGAAGGCCAGCATGCCCTTGAACAGGTCGACCGAGAAGGGTTGCATGGCGCTCTGCCCGGCCTCGCCGGTCAGCAGGCCCACCGCCATGGCTCCGAGCAGCAACAGCTGGGCGCCGTCGGTGAAGGACTCATGCAGCACCTTGCGCATCGACACGCCACCGGGCTGGGCAGCGGGCGCCAGCGCCCCGGCCGGCGCGCTGGCGGCCTGGCGCTGGCGCACCAGGTTGGACAGCAGCACCGCCATCAGAATGGCCGGCGACTCCATCAGCGCCATCGCCGCCGCCATATGACCGCCGAAGGCGATGCCGTGGTTGTCGAGGTACTGCACCGCGGTGATGAAGGTCACGGCGCTGACCGAGCCATAGGTAGCGGCGATGGCTGCAGCGTCGAATCCGGACAGGAAGCGGCGCAGCAGCAGGTAGCCCAGGGCCGGCACTACCACCGCCATGACCAGGGCAGCGGCCAGGCTGATCAGCACCTCGGGCGTCAGCCCCGACTTGGCCAGGGCGAAGCCGCCCTTCAGGCCCAGGGCCATCAGCAGGTACAGCGATAGAAAGCGCGAGATCGGTGCGGGAATCTCCAGATTCGATTTCAGCAGCCCGGCGAGCAGGCCGAAGACGAAAAACAGGATCGCGGGGTCGAGCAGGCTCTGCATGCACGCCTTCCTGTCAGACCGGTGTCACCGGATTCACCGCTGCGTCCCGCGTCTTCCACAGCGAGAAGATCACGCCACCGGCAATCAGCAGGGCCGTGCCGCCCAGGCTGACCGAGGCAGGGATCTTGCCGATGAAGCCGACCAGGAAGATCTTCGAGCCGATGAACACCAGCACCAGGGCCAGCGCGTACTTCAGGTACTTGAAGCGGTGGATCATCGCCGCCAACGCGAAGTACAGCGCCCGCAGGCCGAGGATGGCGAAGATATTGCTGGTGTAGACGATGAAGGGGTCGGTGGTGATGGCGAAGATGGCCGGCACCGAGTCGACGGCGAAGATCAGGTCGGCAAACTCCACCATGCACAGAGCCAGCAGCAGCGGCGTGGCCCAGAGCACCGGCCGGCCCGTCACCGGATGGGGCTGGCGCACCACGAAGGCATTGCCGTGCAGTGTGGGCGTGACGCGCAGCACCTTGCGCAGCAGGCGCAGCAGCGGGTTGCGCTCCAGGTCGGGCTGGTGGTCGGCCATCCACAGCATCTTCAGGCCGGTGAGCACCAGGAAGGCGCCGAACAGGTACAAGACCCAGCTGAACTCCGACACCAATGTCGCGCCCAGGCCTATCATCAGCGCGCGCAGCACGATCACGCCCAGGATGCCCCAGAACAGCACGCGGTGCTGGAACTCGCGCGGCACGGCGAAGTAGCTGAAGATCAGCGCGATCACGAACACGTTGTCCATCGACAGCGACTTCTCGATCACGAAACCGGTGAAATACTCCAGCCCCCGCTCGGCGCCCAGGTGCGACCACAACCCCAGCCCGAACAGCAGGGCCACGCCGATGTAGCCCGCCGACAGCCACAGGCTCTCGCGAATGCCGATGGGCCGGTCGTCCCTGTGCAGCACCCCGAGGTCGAAGGCCAGCAGCGCCATGACGATGGCGGCGAAGCTCAGCCACAGCCAGACGGATTGGCCCAGAAACGGCGTTTGAAGAAGGTCGATCAGGGGGTCCAAGGCTTGAGTCTCCGGAGAGCAGGGGTGGGGAAATGGGTGGCGTTGGCGGGGCCGAGGCCCCTGCCCTCAATGCGGGAGGGGCGCTGTGGCGGCCTCGAACATGGCGTGCTGCAGGCCCCATTGCTCGACCGCGGCCACCAGCACGATGGACTCGCCGTCCGAGACATGGGCATCTGCCTCGACCACGGCCACGCACAGCTGCAGCACCGTCAGGCGCAGCGCCGGGTCGTCGACCTCGGCCAGCAGCGTGGACAGCGTGCGCGGGTCGATGCGGCAGGCATCGGCCCAACTCAGGTGGGCGGTGAGGAGCAGATCTTCGCAAAGGGCGTGCACGATGTCGTGGAGCTCGCTGGGCGCCAGACCCAAACGGCTGGGGGCGTTGAGGCGGTCGAGCACATCGAGTTCGGCCTTGCCCAGGTGTTCGTCGGCGATCAGTGCCAGCGCGACGATGCGGGCGGCGGCTTGAGGACTGTTGCGGGTATAGCTGCGCATGAGAGGGCTCTCCTTGATGGGGCGTCGGGGGGATCAGTCGGCGGAAGGTTCAGGCAGCGGGCGGACGCGGCGGTGCTCGCGTTGACGACGCCACAGCCGGGTCAGCAGGTGCACGGCACGCGACAGCACCCGGTCCAGGGCGCTGCGCCAGTCCTTGTCGACCGCACTGAGCACCAGGGGGCCCGAGGCGCTGGTGAGCAGTTCGATCTGGCAGCGCTTGTCCACCCCGCCACGAGGCCCATTGACGTCAACCAGTTGCACGCGCGCCCGCGACACCAGCCACGTCAGGCGGCGCATCGAGAACTGCACGCGGCGATGCACCAGCTCACGCAGTTCCAGACCTTCGCGATCGCGGGATTCGAACAGTACTTGCATGACCACACTCCTTGGCTTGAACGGTGAGCGAACGATAGGCTGCATGAACAAACCTAAAAAGCAGACAATCAACGAACAACACTTCCAAAAAAGCGGAATATGAGCCTGGACTTCAGCTACCGTCACCTGTACTACTTCTGGGTCGTTGCTCATGAGGGCGGTATCTCGCGCGCGGCCGAGCGCCTGGGCATGGCGGTGCAGACCGTCAGCACCCAGGTGCGGGAGCTGGAGCGCTCGCTGGGCCACAGCCTGCTCAAGCCCGCAGGCCGGGGCCTGGTGCTGACCGAGGCGGGCAAGGCGGCCACGCGTCAGGCCGAGCTGATCTTCCAGCTCGGCGAGCAACTGCCTGGCGTGGTGCGCGATGCGGTCAGCTCACCCTCGGTGCGGCTGACCGTGGGCATTTCGGACGGGCTGCCCAAGCTGGTGATACGGCACCTGATGCAGCCCGTGATGCACGAGCCCCGGCTGCGTCTGCTGTGCCATGAGGCCGAGTTTGCCGACCTGCTGGCAGACCTGGCCCTGCACCGGCTCGACGTGGTGCTGGCCGACCGGCCGGTGCCGGCCCATCCGAACCTGAAGGTCTACGGCCACAAGCTGGGCGCCTCCGCCCTGGGCTGGTATGCCTGCCCCAGCCTGCTCGAAGCCGCCCGCGAGGGCTTCCCGCAGTCGCTGGCCGAGGTGCCCGTGCTGCTGCCCACGGCGCACGTCGCGGTGCGCGGCCGCATCGACCTATGGTTCGAGCGCCTGGGCGTGCGGCCGCGCGTGGTCGGCGAGTTCGAGGACAGCGCCCTGCTCAAGACCTTCGGCGCCAGCGGCATGGGAGTGTTCCCGGCTGCCGAACTGGTGCACGAGGAACTGGTCGACCGCTACCAGGTGCAGCGGGTCGGGCATTGCGACGGGGTCGAGGAGCAGTATTTCGCGATCGGCACCGAGCGGAAGATTTCGCACCCGCTGGTGCAGCGCCTGCTACCGCCGCGCGCCGAACCCGCCGCGGACGCGCCGGAGGCTACTGGCGCGGCGGCCATTGGTGCATCTCGCCCTGACAGGACAGGCACCAGGCGTAGAGCGCGTCGTACATGACCATGCCATGGGCCAGCATCTCGTGGTCGTCGCTGAATTGTTGCGACAGGCCCAGCGAGATCGCATACAGACCGGCCGACTGCGGCGTCAGGTCCAGGCGCGAGGTGTCGGCACCGCGCACGATCAGCGCCAGTTGCCGCAGCGCCGGCTCGTCCAGCGCATATTTCGCCAGGAAGGCATCGAAGCTGCACAGCTCGCCCACATGGCTCATCTCGACGCCGGGAATGTCGTAGGGCACGGCACCCAGCCGCTGCGCCTGCGCCACGACCTCAGCGGCGGGCACGTAGAGGAACTCCGGCTCGCGGTCGATGAAGCGGGCGATCAGCCAGGGGCAGGCGATGCGGTCTATCTTGGGCCGCTCGCGGGTGATCCACTTCATGATGGCTCTCCTTTCGCTGTTTCCTGCTTGCGCTGCACCGGCAGGCCGTCTTTCTGCCAGCCATCGATGCCGCCGGGCAGGAAGCGGGCATCGACGCCCAGCGCGCGCAGCCGCATCGCCGTCGAGCGGCCGACCTCATGACCATAGATGCAGTACACCAGCACCTCGCGGCCGGCCGGCAGCTCGGCCGCCCATTGGGCCACCAGGGCCGGGTCTTGCCAGCGGGCACCGGGCAGCATCGTCGGCGCCTGCTCGAACACGCCGGCACGGCGCACGTCCAGCAGCAGCGCGCTGCCGACGGCGCTGCGGTCGGCAGCAAATGCGTCGCTGCTGGCATGGACGGCATGCTGGTAGCGCTCGTAGACCTGGGGCCAGTCGATGCGGTCGAGCTCGGCCGGCCCGGCGCCTTGCAGCGCCAGCACCGGCAGGCTGCCGGCGGGCGCATCGCCCTGCCCGGCCACCAGCTGATTGACCAGCCGCCCCTCGGCGGGCACGAAGCTGAGCAGGGCCCAGCCCGGCTGCGCGGCCAGCGCCGCGCTCATGGCCGCATACTGCTCGCGCCAGCCCGCCACGCTGCCGAAGGCGCTGCTCAGTGCCAGCGCCATGGCCGGGGCCATGTCTTGCGCCGCGGGGGCCAGGCTGGCATCGCTCAGGGCTTGGATCTCGATTGCGTTCATGGCGATTCCTCAGACAGGTGACAACAGGGTGAAGGCCAGGCCGACCGCCGCGCAGCCGGCCAGCAGGCTCGGCACGCCCAGCTTGAATCGGAACAACGCGACCAGGGCGCCCAGCGCGATCAGCGCCGAGGGCCAATCGAAGCGTCCGGCAAAGCCCTGCGGCCACAGCACGTGATAGGCGAAGAACAGGGCCAGGTTCAGGATCACGCCGACCACCGCCGCGGTGATGGCCGTCAGCGGCGCGGTGAATTTCAGATTGCCGTGGGTGGTCTCGATCAGCGGCCCGCCGGCCAGAATGAAGATGAAGGACGGCAGGAAGGTGAAGAAGGTCACCACCGTGGCCGCCGCCGCGCCGGCCATGAACAAGGCGTCGGGGCCGAACACCGCCTTGACCCAGCCACCGACAAAACCGACGAAGGCCACCACCATGATCAGCGGGCCGGGCGTGGTCTCGCCCAGGGCCAGGCCGTCTATCATCTGCGTCGCATTGAGCCATTGATACTGCTCGACCGCGCCCTGGTAGACATAGGGCAGCACCGCATAGGCGCCGCCAAAGGTCAGCAGCGCGGCCTTGGTGAAGAACCAGCCCATCTGCGTCAAGGTGCCCTGCCAGCCCCACTGGGCCAGCAGCAGGCCCATCGCCGCCAGCCACAGGCCTCCGCCGATCAGCAGCACCCGGGCCAGGCGGGCTCGGGTGAACAGGGCGTGCCCGGGCGTCGGCGTGTCGTCATCGATCAGCGCCGCGCCATAGTTCTTTTGCGCCGTGCCATGACCACCGCCGACGACAAAGATCTGGGGCGCAAAACGCCCGCCGAAGTGACCGATCAGCGCCGCCGCCAGCACGATCAGCGGGAACGGCAGATCGAGCGCGAAGATGGCGACAAAGGCGCCTGCGGCGATGGCCCACAGCCAGCCGTTCTTCAGCGCCCGCGTGCCGATGCGGTGCGCCGCATGCAGCACCAGGGCCGTCACCGCCGGCTTGATGCCGTAGAACAGGCCGGCCACCACCGGCAGCTGGCCGTAGGCGATATAGATCCACGACAGCGTGATCAGTATGAACAGCGAGGGCAGCACGAACAGCCCGCCGGCCACCAGGCCGCCGCGCGTGCGGTGCATCAGCCAGCCGATATAGGTGGCCAGCTGCTGGGCCTCGGGGCCGGGCAGCACCATGCAGTAGTTGAGCGCATGCAGGAAGCGCTTCTCGCTGATCCAGCGTCGGCGCTCGACCAGCTCGGTGTGCATGATGGCGATCTGCCCGGCCGGGCCGCCGAAGCTGATGAAGCCAAGTTTCAGCCAGAAGGCGAAGGCCTGCCAGAACGAGACCTCCTCCGGGCGGGTCATTGGAGCTCCCCGCTCGACGGGTACATAGATCGACCCTCCAGGAGGGTCGGGCCTTGCTTGGGGCGGCCCGGCGCGGCGGCCCTCGGCTCGCGGCTTGATGCGAAATGTCTCATGCCTTGGGCTCCTGAAGAAACGCGGCCTGCAGGCCATCGAACACGCCGCAGGCCAGCAGCAGCAATTGGTCGTCATCGGTCACCGCCTCGCGCATGCCGGCGAGCACGCGCTCGATGCCCGGGGCCTCGGGTGGCTGCACGCCACCCGCGTCCAGGCTGTGCACCAAGAGGCCCAGGCGCAGCAGGGCCGGTGTCTCCAGGCCGAAGCTGACCAGCAGGGTCTCGAAGGTCACGCGGGCGCCGACGTGGGTGAAGCTGGCGCCATCGAAATCGAAACCCAGCGCATCGGGCGGGCAATCGCCCGGCGTCTCCAGCCAGAGAAAGCGGGCCCTGGGGTCGATGTGGCGGCGTATCAGCCAGGCACTGGCCAGCCGGTCCACCCAGGGCCGGCGCCGGGTGGCCCAGGTACGGCCCTGGTATTGGCGGGCATCGAGCCGGGCGATGGCCTGCATCACCGCCTGCGGTTCGTCGGGCGACAGCTGCTGCTCCAGCTCGCGCAGCGCCGCGGCGGCCTGGCGCTGGGCCTCGCCGGGAAAGAAGTCGATCTGCACCAGCTGCTCGAAGCTGCGGCGCAGCTTGCGGGCCAGCTTGTGGACCTCGGCCAGGGCGCCGGTCTCCAGCGCCGCACGGCCGGCGGCCAGCTCGGCCAGCAGCTTGCCAAACTCGGCGCTGCGATCGAACAGGGGGCCGAAGTCGTCGTCGGCGGATTGCGCCGTCAGCTGGTAGGCCGTGCCGCCACTGATGCGCAGATCGTCGGCGATGGCGGCCAGGGTGGCGGCATGGGCCGGCTGGTCCGGCATCAGATAGACACCATCTCGCAGCACGGCCGCGCCACAGGCCTTCAGCGCCCGCCAGCAGCGCATGCGCGCGGTGGCGTTCTCGGTGGGCAGGGAGATGACGAGCAGCAGGCAATTCATTTGTACATATTACTACATAAAGTAGATAACTCTACAAATTCAATTTGACTGCGCGTCACGAATCGAAAACAGCCGGCCGTTCCGCCCATTCATCCACGTTTGCCGGACTTGTCAGGGTAGGCGCGCCGCTGCACACTGCTTGTTGGTTTTCATATTTAGCATCTGCCACCGTGGCCCGGTGGCGCTCCTATCTGGGCAATCAGGCTGGAACCCCATGGACATCAGCAAAACCTCATGCTTTGCAGGCCTTCGCTTTCTCAGCCTGTGTGCCGCCGCCCTGGCGCTGGCAACCAGCGCCAGCGCCAACGAGAACTGCACGCGGCTGCAGGCCACCGGCAACCCGGAGTACCCGCCATTTCTATGGCGCGACCCGGAGGACGAGACCAAGCTGATCGGCGCCAATGCCGATCTGATGCAGCTGCTGTCCAAGGAGCTGGGCATTCCGATTGAGGTGCGGTACGGCGGCTCCTGGGCCCGCGTGCAGGAAGAGGCCAAGCTGGGGCGCATCGACCTGATCGCGGGCGCCTTCTACACCCTGCCCCGCCAGGACTACATGGACTATATGTACCCGGCCTTCAAGGAAACGCGCACGGTGATCTGGACCCGCGCCGACGCCAGCCTGAAATACCGCAAATGGAGCGATCTGGTCGGTCTGCAGGGCGTCACGGTGATCAACAACAGCTTTGGCGAGGAGTTCGACCGCTATGCCAAGGAGTCGCTGAAGATCTCCACCGTGCCCAGCCTGGAACAGGCCCTGCGCATGCTGGAGAAGTCGCGGTCCAATTACCTGATATACGAAGAAGACCCGGGCATGGCCTACGCGGCCAAGCTGGGCATAGGCGGCTTGAAGACAATCAGCCCGGCCGTGACCAATGAGAATCTCTACTTGACGATCGCACACAAATCGCCATGCAATACTGGCGAAATGCGTGGCAGATTGGCCAAGGCGATGTACAAGTTCTCCAAGCAGAATGTGATGGTCAAGCTGGTGGAAACGAATATCCAGCTCTGGCGCAAGCAGACCAAATAAGAACAACAGGCGGTTGAGGCGCAGCCGGCGCCCTTGTCAGGCTTCAGGCCCTGCCGCAGGCCTCATCTCTCAGGGCGTCCATTGGGCAAACTTTCTCTCAGACAAATCCTGATACTCGGGGTGGCATTGGGCATTCTGTTGCCCGTGCTGCTGCTGGGCCGCTTTCTGCTGGTGGACCGCTACGAGCGCGAGGTCAATCTACGGGTGCGCGTGCCGATGTCGCAGTACACCGACATGCTGTCGCGTGCACTGGTGGTGCCGCTGTGGAATGTCGACAAGGAGGTGGCCAGCCGCTTCGTGCAGGCGGTGATGCGCAACCCCGAGGTGGTGCGCGTCACCGTGGAGGACGAGTCCCGCAACCGCTTCGTGCACAGCGAGGTGATGGATCGCCGCAGCGGCACCGTGCTGAAGGACGAGCGCCCCATCATCCTGGAGAACCGCTCCATCGGACTGGTGACGGTGGAGCTGAGCACCGAGCGGGTCGACCAGGAGCTGCGCACCGACCTGCTCAAGCTGGGCGCGGCGCTGCTGGGCCAGGTGGGCATCTCCTTCCTGCTGATATTGCTGCTGTTCGAGCGCCGCATCATGCGGCCGGTGCTGGCGCTGCGGCGCGCCACCGCGCGCCTGGCCAATGGCGAGCTGAGTGAGCCTGTGTCCTGGGAACGCGAGGACGAAATCGGCAAGCTGGCGCAGAGCCTGGAGCTGATGCGCCAGGAGCTGGCGCGGCTGATCGCCGATCGCGATGTGAAGAATGCCGAGCTGCAGCAGGAGCTCAATGACAGGCTGCGTGCCGAGCAGGCACTGCGCTCCACCGAGGCCAAGTTCACCGCCATCTTCCAGGCCTCGCCGGTGGCCATGACGGTGCTGCGCAAGGAGCAGGGCTATGCGGTGGTGGACGTCAATGAGGCCTGGGAGCGGCAGTTCTCCGCCACCCGCGCGCAGGTGCTGAGCCCGGAGCAAAGGGGCCGGGGCCTGGCGCTGTGGCAGGACCCCGCCGACCAGCAGGCGGTGCTGGACATCATCGAACACAACGGCGAGGTGCGCGGCTACGAGGCCTGGCTGCACTGCGGCCACCAGCAGCGCGCCATCCTGTGCGACATCTCGGGCCAGCTGGTCGATCTGGGCCGCGAGACGCTGATCATCCTGGTGCTGGAAGACATCACACAAAAGCGCCACAACGAGCAGGAAGTGCTCAAGCTCAACACCCGGCTGGAGCAGCGCGTCCAGGAGCGCACCCAGGCGCTGGAGACGGCCAACAAGGACCTGACGGCGGCGCTGGAGAACCTGCGACTCGCCCAGAGCGAGCTGATACGCACCGAAAAGATGGCCGCGCTGGGCTCACTGGTGGCCGGCATTGCCCACGAGCTGAACACGCCGATCGGCAATGCGGTGATGATTGCCTCGACCCTGCAGCACCATGGCAAGGAACTGGCCGAGGGTGCGGAGAAGGGCCTGCGGCGATCCGTGCTGGACAACTTCATCAGCAACACCCGCACCGGCACCGACATCCTGATGAAGAATCTCAGCCGGGCCTCCGAGCTGGTGGCCAGCTTCAAGCAGGTGGCGGTGGATCAGACCAGCGTCAACCGCCGCATGTTCGCGCTCGACGAGATGGTGGCCGAGATCGTGCTGACGATGGGGCCGACCATTCGCCGCTACGGCCATCAGGTGCTGTGCCAGATCCCGCCCAAGATCATCATGGACAGCTACCCCGGCCCCCTGGGTCAGGTCCTGAGCAATCTGATCAACAACGCCTTCATCCACGCCTTCGACGCCAAGTTCAAGGGCACGGTGACGATCTCTGCCCGCGTGACCACGCCCAATGTGGTGGAGCTGGAGGTGCGCGACAACGGCCGTGGCATAGCGGCCGAGCACCTGGAACGCATCTTCGACCCCTTCTTCACCACCAAGCTGGGCCAGGGCGGAAGCGGCCTGGGCCTGAACATCGTCTACAACCTGGTGACCGACGTGCTGGGCGGCAGCATCACGGTGAAAAGCCAGCCCGGCGAGGGCTGCAGCTTCTACCTGAAGCTGCCCCAGGTGGTGCCGGTGCAGGCGGCGCCGGCCGAGCTCGAACAGGCATAGCCGGAAATGCAAAAGGCGGCCCGCAGGCCGCCCCCTTTCCTCAAGTTTCTCAAGTTTCCCGAGTTCCCCGGCCTACTTGCCTATGGTCACCCAGGACACCTCGAACCAGTTGTCCGGGCGGTGCACCACATTGACGTTGGTGCGCGCGGCCCAGGGAATCACCTGGCGGTGCAGCGGGATCACATGGACCTGATCCTTGTACTCGCGCAGCGCCGCGCGTATCAGCTCCTCGCGCTTCTTCGGATCGGGCTCGACGCTGGACTGTGCCGCCAGTGCATCGAACTTGTCGTTCTTGGAATTGCCGTAGTTGTAGGAGCCGACGCCCTTTTCGCCGCGATTGCGCAGCACCGGCGTGAAGGTGGTCTCGGCATCGGTGATGGCGCCGCCCCAGCCCAGCATATACATGCTGGTGTCAAGCTTCTCGATCTTGGGGAAGTAGGTCACGCGCTGCTGCGCGGCGACCTTGACCTTGACCTTCAGCTGCGCCCACATCGACGCCAGCGCCAGGCAGATCTCCTCATCGTTGATATAGCGGTTGTTGGGGCAGTCCAGGGTCACCTCGAAGCCGTCGGCATAGCCGGCGTCGGCCATCAGCTTGCGCGCAGCGGCCATGTCGTAGGGCAGGCGCTTCTCGATCTCGGGGTCGTTGAAGGCGCCCAGCGGTGACGGCGTCAGGCCGCCGGTCGGTGCGCTCTGGCCATTCATCAGCTTGGTGCGCATGGTCTCGATGTCCACCGCCTGGTAGAGCGCCTTGCGCACGCGCACGTCCTTGAACGGATTCTTGTCGCCGGGTACGTTGCCGTACAGCAGCTTGTCGCGGGCCTGGTCCATGCCGATGAAGACGATGCGATTCTCCACACCATCGACCAGCTTCACGCCGGCGGTGTTGCGCAGCCGGGGCACATCGCGCGGCGCGGGGTCGAGCACAAAGTCCAGCTCGCCCGAGACCAGGGCGGCCAGGCGGGTGGCATCGTTGCCGATCGGGGTGTAGACGATCTCCTGCACATTGCCCTGGGGCGTGCCCCACCAGTTGGGATTGCGCTTGTAGGTGGTCTTGATGCCGGGCGCGCGGCTGACCAGCATGAAGGGCCCCGTGCCGTTCATATTGGTGGCGGCGAAGGACTCCTCCTTGGCCTTGAAGTCCAGCGGCTTGGTGACGCGGTTCTTCTCGCTCCAGCTCTTGCTCATCATCCACATCGAATCCAGATGCTGGAGGAAGATCGGGTTGGGTGCGGTCAAGACGAACTCGACGGTCAGGTCGTCGACCTTGCGCGGCGTGCCCAGCGCGTTGGCGTAGACGGCGATTTGCGAGGTCGGCTCCTTGGCGCGGTTGATCGAATACACCACGTCATCGGCGGTGAAGGCGGTGCCGTCATGGAACTTCACATTCGGCCGCAGCTTGAAGCGCCACAGCAGCGGGGTCACCTGTTGCCACTCGGTGGCCAGGCCCGGGCCGATGATCAGGTTCTTGTCGCGCAGCGTCAGGCGCTCGTAGACCTGACCATTGATCATATTGGTCGAACTCTCGTTCTGGGAGTGCGGGTCCAGGGTCTGGGCGTCGCCCTGGGACGACCAGCGCAGGGTTTGCGCCTGCGCATTGACGCTGAGCGCCAGCAGAACGGCGGCACCGACGATGCCAGGCTTGAAGAGAGATTTCATGGGCAGGAACTCCGTGTGGCTGCGACTGTGGCGCGAGTGTAGGCACGGGTGCCCGGGAAACGTCTCGGGGTTATCCTGAACGAGGTAGCGCCTGCCCGGCTACTGCCAGAGTTCGTCCAGATTCTGGAAGCCCCATTGGGAGGGCGATTCGCGGCCCAGGATGCGGTCGTTGCAACCCGGCTGGGCCAGATCCAGGGTCTCCAGCGGAATGGGCATCTGCGATTTGGTCGAAAAGAACACCTTCAGCCTTGGCGTGACCAGCGAAGTCGGGTGCTGCTCGGCCACCACCGCCAGGCGGCCGGACTGCAGGCGCACCAGCGAACCCACCGGGTAGATGCCCACGCTCTTGACGAAAGCCTGGAACACGGCAGGGTCGAAGTGCCCCTTCCACTGCGCCATGCGCTGGATCGATCCGGCGGGGTCCCAGGCATTCTTGTAGGGCCGCGTCGAGGTGATGGCGTCATAGACGTCGCAGACCGCCCCCATGCGCGCCAGCAGGCTGATCTGTTCGCCGGGCAGCTTGTGCGGATAGCCGCTGCCATCCATCTTCTCGTGATGGTGCAGGCAGACGTCCAGTGCGCCAGGCATCGCCAGGCCGCCGCCGCTCAGCAGCTCATGGCCGCGCACCGGGTGCGATTGCATGACCTTGTACTCGGCATCGGTCAGCGAGCCGGCCTTGTTCAGCACCTCCATCGGCATGGCCATCTTGCCGATATCGTGCAGCAAGCCGGCAAAACCGGCCTCCCGCACCAGCTCCTCGTCAAGATTCAGGTGACGCGCCAGCGATACCATCAGCGCGCACACCGCCACCGAGTGCATATAGGTGTAGTCGTCCTTGGTCTTCAGGCGCGCCAGGCTGATCAGGGCCGAGGGATTGCGGCTGACCGAGTCGGCAATGCCCTCGACCAGGGTCATGCATTGTTCCGAGTTGACCGAGCGGCCCAGGCGAGCCTCGCCGAACAGGGCCACCACCTGCTGGCGCGAGCGGTTGATGACGCCGGCGGCTCGCTGCAATTCCGAACCCATCGAGGCCTTGGGCTCCACATCGGCCGAGGACTTGAGCTTGGACGCGGGTGCCACAACGGGCGGGGCAGCCGGCGCTGGCGCGACAGCCTCGGGCTCGGCGGCCGCAGCCCTCCCGACGACATCTAGGCCCTTGGCCACGTCAATCCAGCAGGTCTCGACGCCGCTCTTGCGTATGGCCTCCAGATCGGCCGGGTCGCGCAGCAGGAACTTGGTCTTCCAGAACGGGTGCGACAGCCAGGAACCCTCGAAGCTCTGGATGAACATGCCAAGCTGCAGCTGGCGGCTTTCAATCTTTTTGAGCATGACCCCTGCACACCTTCCGGCTTGCGAACCCGAGCCAGTATGAGCCAGACCGATCAGGCGGCAAATGATAAATTCACGCCGCCCATGAAAAAAGCCGCCCGGAGCGGGGCGGCTTGATCAAGCGCAAGCGAGGTGCGGTCAGCGGAACTTGGACTGCGGCACCGTCTTGACTTCACCCGGCAGCGAGGCCAGGTACTGGGCGATTGCCTTCAGCTCGGTGTGATTGAACTGCTTCACCTGGCCGGCCATGATGGCGTTGGAACGGCCGACGACGGCATTGTTCTCGGTCTGGTAGGCCTTCAGCGCCACATAGAGATAGTCGCCATGCTGGCCGGCGATCTTCGGATAGGCGCCGTCAATGGGCTTGCTGAAGTTGGCGCCATGGCAGGAGGCGCAGGCGCCCTTGGTCAGCAACTCGGCCACCTTGGCCGACGCAGCAGGCGCGGACTCTGGAGCAGCATCGCCCTTGCCCTGGGCCTCGTAGAACGCGGCAACGTCGGCCATGTCCTGCTCGCTCATCGATTGCGCGATGCCTCGCATCGTCGGGTGCTTGCGCTCGCCCTTGTTGTAGGCCTGCAGCGACGCCACGATGTACTTGGCATTCTGGCCGGCAATCATCGGCACCTTGTGCACTTCGGGAAAGCTGGCCTGATAGGCCGGAATGCCGTGGCAGCCGATGCACATGGCCACCTTGGTCTTGCCGGCCACCGCATCTTGCGCGTGGGCCACGGACGATGCACCGAGGGCCAAGGCCAGGGCGGATGTTATCTGGAGCAGTTTGTTCATGGTCCTGGGGGTCTGATCTGTCACCAGCGCGCATTATAGAACCCGACCGGGGCCAAACATGACTCGCGCCTTATACTGAAACGCTACACCGCTGGACTTGACACCGCTCATGAAATTTCAAGGTTCCGACAATTACGTTGCCACCGCCGACCTGATGCTGGCGGTCAATGCCGCCATCACTTTGAAGCGCCCGCTGCTGGTCAAGGGCGAGCCCGGCACCGGCAAGACCATGCTGGCCGAGGAAGTGGCCCAGGCGCTGGACATGCCCCTGCTGCAGTGGCATATCAAGAGCACGACCAAGGCCCAGCAGGGCCTGTACGAGTACGACGCGGTGAGCCGCCTGCGCGATAGCCAGCTCGGGGAAGCCAAGGTCAAGGACATCCACAACTACATCGTCAAGGGCGTGCTGTGGCAGGCCTTCACCGCCGATCAGCCGGTGGCGCTGCTGATCGACGAAATCGACAAGGCCGACATCGAGTTCCCGAACGATCTGCTGCGCGAGATCGACCGCATGGAGTTCTATGTCTACGAGACGCGCGAGATGGTGCGAGCAACGCACAGACCGCTGGTCTTCATCACCTCGAACAACGAGAAGGAGCTGCCGGACGCCTTTTTGCGCCGCTGCTTCTTCCACTACATCAAGTTTCCGGACGCGCCGACGATGCAGAGCATCGTCGACGTGCACTTCCCCGGCATCAAGAAAGACCTGCTGGCCGCCGCGCTGAAAACCTTCTACGACGTGCGCAATCTGCCCGGCCTGAAGAAGAAACCCTCCACCTCGGAGCTGCTGGACTGGTTGAAGCTGCTGGTGGCCGAGGACATTCCGCTCGATGCGCTGCAGAGCAAGGACGACAAGGTCTCCCTGCCCCCGCTGCTCGGCGCCCTGCTGAAGAATGAGCAAGACGTGACCCTTTTCGAGAAGCTCGTCTTCATGCAACGCCACAACCGCTGATATGACACAGAACAACACCCCGGGCGGCATGCTCAAGGAAGGCCTGGCCGACGCGCTGGGTTTCGTGATCGGCGCGCTGGCGGGCTGGCAGCTCGGCGTGCTGCTGGGCTTCGACTTCGTCGGCACCCCCGGCTATGGCGTGCCGCAGATCATCGGCCTGGTGTTGATCGTCGTGGGTTGCGGCCTGGGGCGCTTTGTGGCGCGACGGCTGCTGTCGGTCAAACCATGACATTGCCTGCCATCACCGCGCCGCTGACGCTGAGCGGCCAGCATGGACGGCTGGAGCCGCTCTCCCCCAGCCATGAAACCGGCCTGATCGAGGCGGTCAATGACGGCCAGCTGTGGCAGCTCTGGTACACCGCCATTCCCAGCCCGGAGGGCATGGCGGCCGAGATCGCGCGGCGGCTGACGCTGCATGCGGCCGGCTCCATGCTGCCCTTCACCGTGTTTGATGCCGCCGGCCGCATCGTCGGCATGACGACCTTCATGAATATCGACGCCACGCACCGCCGGGTGGAGATCGGCTCCACCTGGTACCGCCGCGCTGTGCAGCGCACGCCGCTGAACACCGAGTGCAAGCTGATGCTGCTGACCCACGCGTTCGAGACGCTGGGCTGCATTGCCGTCGAGTTCCGCACCCACCGTTTCAACACCGCCAGCCGCCGCGCCATCGAACGCCTGGGCGCGCAGCTGGACGGCATGCTGCGTGCCCACCAGCGCGCCAGCGATGGCACCCTGCGCGACACGGCGGTCTACAGCATCACCGCAGCCGAATGGCCCACCGTCAGGACACATCTGGGCTTTCAACTGGAGCGCAGCCGCTGAGCTGCGCCGCCCCAAGACAACAACGGAGACCGCATGGCCCGCAAGAAGAATTTCGGCGTTGAAGACCTGTGGAAAATCGAGCGCCTCGGCGCACCCAGCCTGTCGCCGGACGGCGCCCAGGCCGTCTGCTCGCTGACCCGGTATTCGATGGAAGACAACAAGTCCAGCAGCTCGCTGTGGCTGCTGTCCACCCTGGGCGGGAAGCCCCGTGCGCTAACCCAGGCGGGCGGCCTTGACGGCAAGGACGGCCAGCCGCTGTGGAGCCCGCGCGGCGACCAGATAGCCTTCGTCGCCAAGCGCGAGCAGGAGGGCACGAAAGACGATGAGGCCCAGCTCTATGTGATCGCCCCCGACGGCGGCGAGGCCCGCCGCGTCGCCAAGGTCGCCACCGGCGTGCTGGCGTTCAAGTGGTTCCCGGACGGCAAGCGCATCGCCTTCCTGAGCTGGGTCTGGCCCAAGCTCAAGGGCGAGAAGGCCCAGGCCAAGCAGCACAAGGCCTTCAAGGAGCGCAAGGAAACGGCCTACGTCACCAGCGAGGCGGTCTATCGCCACTGGGACCACAACCTGCCGATGGACCGCGTCGTCCATCTGCATGTGGTCGATGTGGCCAATGGCAAGGTCACGGACCTGTTCGAGGGCAAGGACCTGGAGCTGACACGCGGCGGCCCCGATGCCTTGACCTTCGACATCTCGCCCGATGGCAAACGCATCGCCTTCTCCCACGACCCGGCGGCCGAGAAGCGGCTGGACAATCGCTATGCCTTGAGTGAGATCGAGGTCCGCACCGGCAAGGTCAAGCTGCTCGCGCAGCACGCCGAGTGGGACATGCAGACCCCGCGCTACCACCCCGAGGGCACCCATGTCGCCTTCACCGCCAGCCACCAGGCGATCAAGCACACCATGCCCTCGCAGCTGGCCGTGGTCGAACGCAGCAGCGGGGACTGGGGCGTGCTCTCGGCCACCTGGGACCATGAGGTCAGCGCACCGCTGAAATGGGAGGACGATGGCCAGGCCATCCTGTTCGGCGCCGAGCAGCGCGGCCGCAAGCACCTGTGGCGCTTTGACCTGCCCGACCGCCGGGCCGAGATCGTCTTCGAGGGCGGCAATCTGAACAGCTTCGACAAGGCCGCCGGCACCACCGTGGTGGTCAGCGACTCGGTGCAGTACCCGGGCCGCGCGCTGGCCCTGCTGCCGGGCGAGAAGCCGCTGCGCATCGAACAGTTCAATGACAGGCTGCTCGCCGGCTTCGAGTTCTCGCGCCATGAGGAAGTGATCATCAAGGGCGCGCAGGACGACGAGGTGCAGATGTGGCTGGTCTATCCGCCCGGCTTCGACCCCAAGAAGAAATACCCGGTGATGCACCTGATACACGGCGGCCCGCACACCGCCTTTGGCGACAGCTGGCACTACCGCTGGAACCACCAGGTGTTCGCCGCCCAGGGCTATGTCGTGGCCTGCGTCAACTACCACGGCTCCAGCAGCTTCGGCTATGCCTTCCTCGACTCGATCACACAGCGCTGGGGCGAGCTGGAGCTGCAGGACGTCGAGGCCGGCACCGACTGGCTGCTGGCCAAGCCCTGGGTGGACAAGAAGCGCATCTTCGCCACCGGTGGCAGCTACGGCGGCTATATGGTGGCCTGGATGAACGGCCATGTGGCGCCGGGCCGCTACCAGGCCTACGTCTGCCACGCCGGTTGCTTCGACTGGGTCGGCATGTTCGCCGACGATGCCTATGACTGGCATGCCAAGGAGCTGGGCGCCTGGTACTGGAACGACATTGCCAAGGTGCATTCGCAGAGTCCGCACGCCCACGCCGCGAACATGAGCACGCCGACCCTGGTGATACACGGCGCGATGGACTACCGGGTCCCCGATGCCCAGGGCCTGGCCTACTACAACACCTTGAAGGCGATGCGGGTCAAGTCGCGCCTGGTCTGGTTCCCGGACGAGAACCACTGGATCTTGAAGCCTCGCAACAGCAAGCTCTGGTACGGGGAGTTCTTCGATTGGCTGAAGAACAACGATCCGACGCTGAACAAGGCCGCCACCAAGGCCAGATCCGTGAAGAACTGAGCACGCGGGCCGATGATGGCCCGGCTGCCAGGAGATGAGGGGCAAAGACGCCAGTTGTTGCCGCCTCCACGTTGTGTCTTCTGGGCAAAATGAAAAAAGGCGTATGTGGCCACCGGCGGCCGCCTGCCTAGTCATTTGCCGGAGGCACCCGCGTGCGCAGATCCCCCAGGCCACCGTGCCTTCTTGCCCTGCTGGCCCTGGTGGTCAGCCAAACCACCCAGGCCCAGACGCCTACCGACGCAGGCCGTCTGCTCCAGCAGCAAGACGAGTCGCGCAAGCCGGTCGCCCCGCCGCCGCGCAGCGCACCGCTGCAGGCCAAACCCGCCGAGGCGCTGCGCCTGCAGGCCGGCACCCAGGTGTGGGTCAAGCAGTTCGAGCTCCTCGGCAATCAGCTGATTGACAGCGCCCGCCTGCAGGCCGAGCTGGCTCCGTTCACAGCCCGCAGCCTGAGCCTGGCCGAGTTGCAGGCGGCCACGGTCAGGGTCAGCGAGGTCTATGCACGGGATGGCTGGCTGGTGCGCTGCTACCTACCGCCGCAGGATGTCACCGATGGGCTGATACGGCTGCAGATCGTCGAGGCCCGCTTCGGCGGCGCCCGGGTCGAAGGCGAGACCAGGCGCTTCGATGCGGCGCGGGCCCAGGCCCTGGTGGAGGCCCAGCAGACGGTTGGAGCGCCGCTGCGCCTGCCGGCGCTGGACCGCGCGCTGCTGCTGCTGGACGATCTGCCCGGACTCAGCGCCGGTGGCAGCCTGGCCGCTGGAGAGCGCGAGGGCGACACCCAGCTGGTGCTGCGCCTGACCGATACGCCGCTGCTCGGCGGCGAGGCCGGACTGGACAACGGCGGCGCCCGTTCCACCGGCACGGCGCGCCTGAACGCGAGCCTGGGGCTGCACAGCCTCTTCGGCCGCGGCGACATGCTCGGCGCCAGCCTCAGCCACAGCCGGGGCAGCGACTATCTGCGCCTCAGCGCCAGCCTGCCCGTCGGCATGCAGGGCTGGCGTGTCGGCGCCCATGCGTCGGCCCTGCGCTACCGTCTGGTGGGCAGCGAATTCGAGGCCCTGCTGGCCAGCGGCAGTTCGCAGATCTGGGGTTTCAACGCGAGTTTTCCGCTGCTGCGCGGCCGCACCAGCAATCTGATGCTGCAACTCGGCGCCGAGCAGCGCCGTTTCGACAACCGCGCCAATGGCGCGGTGACCACGCGCTACGACAGCACCCAGGTTTCCGCGGGCCTGAGCGGCAACCGGTTCGACGACTGGGGCGGCGGGGGCATCAACCAGGCCGGGCTGATCATCAGCCGGGGCCGCCTGGACCTTGGCCGCTCGCCCAGCTTTGCCGCCGATGCGCAGAGCACGCGCAGCCATGGCGGCTACGGCAAGCTGCGCTACAACCTCAGCCGCGAGCAGCGGCTCAGCGCCGAGCTGTCGGCCTATCTGGGCCTGATCGGCCAGTGGAGCGGCGACAACCTCGACTCCTCGGAGAAGTTCTACCTCGGCGGCGCCGACGGCGTGCGCGCCTACCCGGTCAGCGAAGCCGGTGGCCGCAGCGGCCAGTTGATCACGGCCGAGCTGCGCACCCAGTTTGGCGGCGCCTGGCGGGCCAGCGCCTTCTATGACTGGGGCCAGGTCAGCATCAATGCGCGCAACGATTTTGTTGGCGCGCCGCAGCTGAACCGCTACGCGCTGAAGGGCGCGGGCCTGAGCCTGGCCTGGAACGGCCCGCGCGCGCTGGAGCTGCGCGCCAGCCTTGCGCGCCGCATCGGCACCAACCCCGGCGCCAGTGCCAATGGCCGGGACCAGGACGGATCCCTGCATCGCAACCGTCTGTGGCTGCAAGCCAGCCTGCCCTTCTGAGCCAGAGAAAAACGCCATGCGCCGAGCTTTCCCCCTTCCCCGCCTTGCCCTGCTGCCGGCCCTGGTGGCCATGGCCTTTGCCCAGGCCCAGCCGGGGCCGAACACCCTGCCCACGGGCGGCCGGGTCGTTGCCGGCCAGGCGCAGATCAGCCAGAACAGCGCGCAGATGACGGTCCATCAGACCAGCCCGCGCGCCGCCATCGACTGGCAGAGCTTCAACCTCGGTCAGCAAGCGCAGATCAGCTTCCAGCAGCCCGATGCGGGCAGCGTCACGCTGAACCGCGTGCTCGGCGGCGATGCCAGCCAGATCTTCGGCCGCATCACCTCCAACGGCCAGGTCTTCCTGAGCAACCCGGCCGGCATCTACTTCAGCCCGACCGCCCGCGCCGATGTGGGCGCCCTGGTAGCAACCACCCATGGCCTCAGCAATAGCGAGCTGATGGCCGGCAGGACCCTGTTCGAGCGCCAGGGCGCGACGGGCAGCGTCAACAACGAGGGCCAGCTCCAGGCCCATCTGGGCGGCTATATCGCGCTGCTGGCGCCCGAGGTGCGCAACAGCGGCCTGCTGCTGGCCCGGGCCGGCACGGTGGCCATGGCCGCGGGCGAGGCGATCGAACTGCAGTTCGAGGGCGGTGGCCTGGCCCGGCTGCGCGTGACACCTTCGGAGATCGCGGCGCTGATTGACAACCGCCTGGCGGTGCAGGCGCCCGATGGTTTGATACTGCTGTCGGCCCAGGCCGCACAGGCGCTGCAAGGCGGGGTGATACAGCACAGCGGCAGCCTGGCCGCCGACAGCCTCACCGCCAAGGGCGGGCGCATCGTGCTGGAAGCCGCCGACATCACGCTGGCCGGTGGCTCGACGATCTCGGCCCAGGGTGCGACGGGCGGCGGCACGGTGCGTATCGGCGGCGACTGGCAGGGCGGCGGCAGCCTGGCCCAGGCAATGCGCGTCAGCCTCGATGCAGGCGCTTCGGTCGACGCCTCGGCCACCGGGCGCGGCGACGGCGGCAGCATCGTGCTGTGGAGCGACATCCGCAACCCCGCCGCGCTGACCCGCGTGGCCGGCGGCCTGCGTGCCGATGGTGGCGCGCACGGCGGCAACGGCGGCGCGATCGAGACCTCGTCCAGCCATCTGGACCTGGCAGCCACCGCCACCGTCAGCACCCGTGCACCCGCGGGCAGGGCCGGACTGTGGCTGATCGACCCCTACGACTACACGATAGGTGCCGGCGAGGCCGCCACCCTGGTGGCGGCGCTGGCCGGCACCAACATCGAGCTGACGACCACGGCAGACCAGGCGATCTACGGCTCCGACGGCAACGCCGCCGGCAGCGGCAACATCACCGTCAATGCCGCCATCAGCGAGGCCGGCAGCAACAGCCTGACCCTGACCGCCGCCAACAGCATTGCCGTCAATGCACCTATCACCGTTGGTGCCCTGACCCTGACCGGCCCTGGCGGCATCACCCTCGGCGCCAATCTGACCGCCCGGACCGACATCACCCTCAACGGCAATGTCGCGCTGACTTCAGACCTGACCCTCGCCAGTGGCATCAGCCAGATCTACACCACCGCCAGCAGCTATGTGGTGCCGGCGGGCGTGAACTCGCTGACCGCCATCCTGGTCGGCGGCGGTGGCGGCAAGGGCGGCGACGATGGCGGGCATATCGGTGGCAACACCGGTGCGGTGGGCAGCCTCACGGCAGCCTTCGCCGTCACACCGGGCCAGACCCTCTACATCGCGCCGGGCTCCGGCGGCGGCACCGGCGCCAGCAGCGCGGGCAACGCGGCAGGCGGCAGCGGCGGCAGCAACAGCTTCGGTCTGGCCAGTGGCGGCGACGGCGGCATCGCCGGACCCGCCGGTTCCTCGGGCGGCGGCGGCGGTGGCGGAGGTGCCACCGTGCTGAGCCTGACGGCCACCCCGAACACCGCCTCGGCCCTGCTGATGGCCGGCGGCGGCGGTGGTGGCGGCGGCTCCGGCAACAACGATGCCTGCCCCAGCCTGTGTGCCGGCCAGAGCAGCGCCAACTATCGCAACGATGCCAGCTTCACCGGCCAGACCGGCGCCAACTCCGGCAACCAGACGCCATCGATACAGGACGGCGGCAGCTCCGGCGGCGGTGGTGGCGGCCTGCTGGGCGGCGCGACCAATCCTTCGGTCTTCTACTCCAACGAATGGACCGGCCGCGGCGGCAACCATGGCTCCAGCGGCGCGGCCAACGGGTTTGCGAACAGCTCGCTGAGCAGCTCGACGCAGACGCGCAGCAATGGCCAGGACGGCTATGCCCGCATCAGCTACGGTGGCGGCACGATCGCCGTCAATGGCACGCTCAATGGCGCACGCAACCTGGTCATCGACTCGTCCAGCGGGCGGGTCCAGCTGAACGGCGCGATCGGCGGCGGCAGCGCACTGAGTTCGCTGGATGTGCTGGGCTCGCTGGGTATCACCCTGGGCGCCGGCACGGTCACCTCCACCGGCGTGCAGACCTATACCGGCCCGCTGACGCTGAACGCGGCCGCGACATCGCTGAGCAGCAGCAATGCCGCCGTGACGCTGGCCGGCAGCGTCGTCAAGGGCGGCGGTTTCGCGGGTGACTTGAGCATCACCGCGGGCTCGGGCGCTGTGGCACTGAACGGTGCCCTGGGCAGCAGCGGCAACGCCCTCGGCGCGCTGGCGATCAGCAGCAGCGGCCAGACGCTGATCGGCGGGGCCGGCCATGCGGCCAGCTTCAGCAAGACCGGGACCGGCAGCACCGTGATCGGCGGCGGACTGATGCAGACCGCCGGCGCACAAAGCTACACCGGCACGGTCGAGCTCAGCGGCAATACCCAGCTGACCAGCACGGGCGCAGGCGACATCACGCTCAATAACGCGATCTCCAACACCAGCCAGAAGGACCTGACGATCAGCGCCGCCAGCGGCAATATCGTGCTGAAAGGCAATCTGGCCGTCGGTACCAATGCCTACGGCCCGACCCCGATCGGCGCCGTCACGCTCACCGCCAGCGCAAGCGTCAAGCTCGGCACCTCCGTCACACCGATCTCGATCGACGCCAAGAGCCTCAGCGTGACGGCGGCATCGATGGAGGCCTACGCTGCGGCGACCACCTTCACTTGCGCCGGCACCACCTCGGCACGCGGCATCTGCCTGAGCAGCAGCCGCAGCTTCGATGTGGCCGAGCCCAGCACCGTCAGCGGCGCGCTGTCGGGCAGCGGCTCCCTGACCAAGACCGGCGCGGGCAAGCTGACGCTGACCGGACTCAACACCTACACCGGCAGCACGACCATCAACGCGGGCTTGGTCGAGATCGGCGGCACCGGCCGGCTGGGCAATGGCAACTATCTCGGCAATATCTCGGTGGCCACCCAGCTGCGCTTTGCCTCGACGGCCAACCAGACGCTGCGCGGCACGATGTCGGGCGCGGGCTTCATCAACTCGCCCGGCAGCGGCTCGCTGACCATCACCACCCTGGCCAATGCGGACAACTACAACGTGTCCAGGCTGTATGTGCTGAGCCCCGGCAGCGTCTACGGCAGCAGCAGCGGTACGAGCTACAGCCTCTACACCTCGTTGGCCGGCACGACCGTCATCAACGACGCCTCACCGACCGGCACCGCCATCTTCACCGGCGCACCGACCGGGGCCTCGGCGGCAGGCAGCTATGCGGTGACCTATACCGGCGGCCTGAGCTTGGGCAACGAGCGCTATTCGCTGGCGACCGGCACGGCCTCGAACTGGACGGTGGCGGCCAAGCCGCTGACCGTGAGCGTCAGCAAGACCTATGACGGCAACGCCAGCTTCGGCTCGGGCTTCACCTTGAGCGGCATGGTCAACGGCGACGGCGTGCCGACGCTGAGCGGCAGCGCCAGCGTGGCCGGCGCCGACGCCGGCAGCTACAGCGCGTTCGGCAGCAGCACCTTGGCGCTGGGCAATGCCAACTACACGCTGAGCGGCGGCACGGTGGTGGCCAACATAGTCCCGGCCAGCCTGACCGTCGACGGCCTGGTCGCACGCAGCAAGGTCTATGACGGCACGACCGCGGCTGCGCTCGACACGGCCATGGCACGATTCATCGGCCTGGTGGGCAATGACCAGCTGAGCCTGGGCGGCGCCACGGCCACGTTTGCCGACAAGAACGTCGGCCGTGGCAAGGTGGTCAACCTCAGCGGACTGACGCTGCTTGGCCCGGACGCTGGCAACTATGTGCTGAACGCCAGCAGCGCCAGCACCACGGCCGACATCACACCGGCGGTGATCGGCGCCGTCACCGGCATCGGCGCCGCAGGCAAGGTCTATGACGGCACCACCGCTGCCACGCTCAACATCGCCAACGCCGACTTCAGCGGCCGCATCGGCAATGACCAGCTCACCGTGACCGGCGGCAGCGGCCAGTTCGCCGACAAGCATGCCGGCAGCGGCAAGACGGTCAGCATCACCGGCCTGAGCCTGGCCGGCGCCGACGCCAGCAACTACAGCCTCAGCTCGACCAGGGCCAGCACCACGGCCGACATCACGCCCGCGTCGATCAGCGGCATCAGCGGCATCACCGCGCTGAGCAAGGTCTATGACGGCAGCACCCTGGCCAGCCTGGACGGCAACGGCGCCGTCTTCGGCGGCATGATGGCCGGCGACCAGCTCGGCCTGGCCGCAGCCACCGGCCGCTTCACGGACAAGAACGTCGGCAACGGCAAGAGTGTCGCCCTCAGCGGGCTGGCGCTGGGTGGCGCCGATGCGGCCAACTACACGCTGGCCAGCAGCACCGGCAGCGCCACCGCGGACATCACCCCGGCGCTGTTCTCGGCCGTGAACGGCATCAGGGCCGTCAGCAGGGTCTATGACGGCACGACCGCCGTCTCCCTGGACCTGAGCCGGGCCACCCTGCCCGACCGCATAGCCGGTGACGAGCTGCTGATCTCCAGCGCCAGCGCGGCCTTTGCCGACAAGCATGCCGGCACCGGCAAGCCGGTGCTGATTGCCGCGCTGAGCCTCGGCGGCGCCGATGCCGGCAACTATCTGTTCACCGGTGCCAGCACCACGGCCGACATCACGCCCGCGTCCATCGCCGCCATCACCGGCATCACGGCCCTGAACAAGGTCTATGACGGCACGACCGCCGTCACCTTGAACCTCGCCACGGCCGCATTCGCCGGCATGGTGGACGGTGATGCGCTGACCGTGGCCAGCGCCAGCGGCACCTTTGCCGACAAGCAGGCCGGCAGCGGCAGGAGCGTCAGCATCAGCGGCCTGAGCCTGGGCGGCACCGATGCTGGCAACTACCGGCTGGCCGCCACCACGGCCAGCACCAGCGCCGACATTGCACGGGCCACCATCAGCGCCATCAGCGGCATCACGGCGGCCAGCAAGATGGAGGACGGCAGCACGGCGGCCACCCTGCAAACGGGCCAGGCCCAGTTCAGCGGCCGCATCGGCAGCGACGCACTGAGCGTGGCCCAGGCCCGAGGCAGCTTCGACAACGCCCAGCCCGGGGTGCACAAGCCGGTGAGCATCACCGACCTCGCCCTGGGTGGCGCCGACGCCGGCAACTACCAGCTGCGGCAGACCACGGCCAGCACCCGGGCCGACATCAGCGCCAAGCCGGTGCCGCCGGTGGCGCCCGATGCGCAGCCTCCCGGCGCGGCGCCGTCCACATCCTTGCTGACCGGCACCGGAGTACCGGCCGGCGGCCTGATCAGCATCGGCGGCCTGACGCCGGGCATTGAGGTGATTGCCGCGTCGGCACCCCCGGTCACGCCGTCGGCCCTGGCAGGACCGGGCATCGCAGCGGCAGGCGCCGCCGGCATCATTGTCGAACTGCTGCCCTCGGCCCGCACGGGCGGTGCAGGTCTGCTCAATGTGTCGGTGCCGCGCAGCCGCGCTGGCGGCACCGGCTTCAGCTTTGCCCTGCCGGAGGCGCTGCAACAGGCGGTCGAAGCCTCGGGGCAGCCACCCACGGCCAGCGCCGCCGATGGCAGCCCGCTGCCCGGCTGGCTGCGCTTTGTGCCGGAGACGCGCAGCTTCGTGGCCAGCGCCGTGCCGGACGGTGCCCTGCCCTTCGAGGCCCTGCTGCGCATAGGCGGGCAGAGCGCGGTGATCGTGGTCTCCGAGCGCGCCGAGTAGGCGCTGATCAGCCGGCCAGGCAGATCCGGTCGCGCCCTTCGTCCTTGGCCCGGTACAGGGCCAGGTCGGCGCGAGCCAGCACCTGCTCGACCGCTTCCTCGGCGCTGAGGCAGACAGCCACGCCTATGCTGACCGTCATGTTGATGCGCTGGTCTATCCAGGCCAGCTCGGCATCGCGCAGGCATTGGCGCAGACGCTCCGCGGTGGCCATTGCCTCGGCCACACCGGTGCGCGGAAGCAGGATGCAGAACTCCTCGCCACCCAGGCGCGCCACCACATCGATTTGCCGTGAGGCGGCCAGCAGGTGCTGAGACATCTGCACCAGGGCCGCATCGCCGGCCGCGTGGCCCAGGCTGTCATTGATGCGCTTGAAGTGGTCCACGTCCACCAGCAGCAGTGCATAGGGCTCGCCGAAACGTGCCTGCCAGCGCCGCTGCACGGCCAACTGGGCCAGCAGTTCGCGACGGTTGAGCAGACCGGTGAGGCTGTCGATCTGCGACAGCTTCTGCAGGCGGCGCACCAGGCGCACCTGTATCACCACGGCAAAGCTGATGTTGAGCGCGAGGTTCAGCAGGCCCAACACCAGCACCGCCAGCAGATTGAAGGCCGTGGTCTCGTCGATGGGCCGTGCAAACCGTTCCGGCTGAACCAAGCCGCCGGCAAAGCGCACCACATACATCGCCGCGCCCAGCCCATGAGGTGACAGCAGCAGGGCGGCGCCGCGCGGCCCGAACTCCTGGCGCAGCGGCGGCCAGGCCTGCTGGATCAGGCGCAGCAGGCTCCAGCCAATCGCAAACGAGGTGCCCAGCACCGCCCAGGACGAGTGCTGCAGATCGGCATTGCCGGCCCACAGCAGCTGGGGCACGCCGCACAGCAGCAGCACGAACACCTGCTCGCGGTCGCTCAGCGACTGGCCCATCAGCAATTCCACGCCGCGGCGCAGCGACATGAAGACCAGGATGGCGAACAGATTGGCGCCCGTATAGGCCAGCCAGGTCGGTGCATGGCCGCGTGACATCATCAAACCCACGGCCAGGGCCGACAGCAGGCAGCACAGGCCCATATGGCGCGCGGCGCGGCCCGACTGCTCCATGAAACGGCTGCTCAGGGCCCAAGCGGCGGCAAAACTGAGCTGCAGGAGCAGCATCAGCAGGAAGATCAGGACAACGGGGCTCATAGACAGGCGAACGGACAACCTTCCATGCTAGCCGCGCAAGCGGCATCCGCAGACCGGACGCCCCGCACGCAAATGACAAAAACGGTAGAAATCGTGGCTTGTCAGGCGCCCATCGGCGAGAAGCCCGAGTCGGACATCTCGGCCAGCGAGGCCACGGCCAGACGGTCGCGGCCCTCGGCCTTGGCCCGGTAGAGGGCGCGATCGGCACCCAGCAGCAGTTTCTCGACCCGGGTCAGCACGCCCTCGCGTGCCACGGCAATGCCGATGCTGACGGTCAGCGGCAGGCTCAGGGCACCTACCCCCATCGCCTGCTCGCGCACGGCCTGGTTCAGGTGCTGGGCCAGCTCGATCGCGCCGGGACCATCGGTCAGGCGCAGGAGCACGCAGAACTCCTCGCCGCCAAAGCGCGACAGCACATCGGTCTTGCGCACCGCCCCGGCCAGGCAGCGGGACACGGCGCACAGGGCCAGGTCGCCGACCGCATGGCCATGCTGGTCATTGACCCGCTTGAAGTGATCGACGTCGATCAGCAGCAGCGCAAAGCTCTCCTGCTTGCGCTGCCAGCGGTGGAACTCGGCGTCGAGCGCCTCCTGCATCGCGCGGCGGTTCAGCAGACCGGTCAGCGCGTCATGCCGCGACACGTGGTTGAGCCGGCGCACCAGGCGCAGCAGCACCATATAGCCCAAGGACAGATTGAGCAGGGCCGACAGCACGAAAAAGGCCAGCATCATCCAGACATTGACGCCGGTGGGCGCCGTCAACAGGGCACCCGACTCGGGCACCGGCCCGAGGGCCAGATAGCCCGAGCGCAGGCCGAACACCAGGGCCACCGCGAACATCGGCCCGGTCACCAGGCCGGCCGCCACCAGGCCGAACTCGCCGCGCACTTTGGCTGCGGAACTGAAGCTCAGCCGCAGGCCGGTCCAGGACAGCAGGCCCGACATCAGGGCACCGCGCACACGGGCATCAAGCCCCAGCGTCAGATCGAACAGGCCGATCAGCACCGCCAGCGCCAGCACGATCGCCAGCTCAAGATCGCGGCGCGGCTGGCGCAGGAAGATGTGGGCGCCGCGGCGCATGCTCAGAAAGGCAATCGTGGTGCTGGTATTGGCCAGCGCAACGTTCAAGGTCGGGCTCAACAGGCCCAGCGGCAGGGCCAGCGACAGCAGCAGACTCAGGAGCACGAACAGGCAGGACACCGCCCAGTGCAGGCCGGCGGCACGCGACAGGCCCAGCAGCGAGGCGGACAAGCCCCAGCTGATGGCCAGAATCACCTGGAACAGGGCCAGCACGACGAACAGGGCTTCCAGCGTGGTCATCAGTGGGGGTCGTTCCGCAGCTATGGCACCATGCCTACCTTATCGGCCCTTCCGGCCGCTGTCCAGCGCTAACACCCTCGGCCCCCTGTCATGCTGATCAACTTCTTCTACACCCTGCGCGCCGCCAAGCTGCCGGTTTCAGTCAAGGAGTTCCTGACCCTGCTGGAAGCGCTAAAGGCGGACGTCATCGGCCCCTCGGTCGATGACTTCTACTACCTGGCCCGCACCACCCTGGTCAAGGACGAGGCCCTGTTCGACAAGTTCGATCGCGCCTTCTCGGCCTACTTCAAGGGCGTGGAGCTGCTCACCGACTTCAGCAAGGAGCTGCCGATGGAGTGGCTGCAAAAGCATCTGGAGCTGGAGCTGAGCCCGGAGCAGAAGGCAGCCATCGAGGCAATGAGCTGGGACGAACTGATGGAGACCTTGAAGAAGCGCTTCGAGGAGCAGAAAGAGCGCCACGAGGGCGGCAACCGGATGATTGGCACCGGAGGCACCAGCCCCTTCGGCGCCTATGGCTACAACCCGCAGGGCATACGCATCGGCCAGGAGAAGAGCCGCAACAAGAGCGCGGTCAAGGTCTGGGACCAGCGCGCCTACAAGGACTACGACGACAATCTGGAGCTGGGCACGCGCAATATCAAGGTCGCGCTGCGCCGCCTGCGCCGTTTTGCCCGCGAGGGTTCAGACCTGGAACTGGACCTGGACGACACCATCCACAAGACCGCCGCCAACGCCGGCATGCTGGACATCCGCATGGTGCCCGAGCGCCACAACAAGGTGAAGGTGCTGCTGCTGATGGACGTCGGGGGCACGATGGACGAGCACATCCACCGCGTCGAGGAACTGTTCAGCGCCGCCAAGACCGAGTTCAAGCACCTGGAGTTCTACTACTTCCACAACTGCGTCTATGACTTCATGTGGAAGAACAACCGCCGCCGCTACAGCGAGAAGACTCCCACCTGGGACATGATCCGCAAGTACAACAAGGACTACAAGCTGATCTTCATCGGCGACGCGACGATGAGCCCCTACGAGATCCTGCAGCCCGGCGGCAGCGTCGAATACAACAACGAGGAGGCCGGCGCCGAATGGCTGCAGCGCCTCACCAATGCCTTCCCCAAGTTTGCCTGGATCAACCCCGAGCCGCAGGGCGTGTGGCAGTACCGGCAGAGCATCTCCATCATCCAGCAGCTGATGAACCAGCGCATGTTTCCGCTCAGCCTGACCGGGCTCGAAGGCGCGATGCGGCTGCTCAGCAAATGAGGGGTGGCATCCGGCGCTTGGCGCTGGCGCTGGGTGTGGTGCTGGCGAGCCTGGGCAGCGGCTGTGCCTGGTTGCCGGGCCAGCAGAAGGCCGCGGCCGAGGCCGCGGGCGGCGCCGTGCTTCCGACAGCCCGTGCGGCCTATATCGTCGAGGTCGATGCACCGAGCGAGCAGCGCCAGCTGCTGCTGAGCTATCTGGACCTGTCGCGATTCCAGAATGCGCCGCAGGCCGAGGCGCTGAGTGCGATCGAGCTCAATCGCCTGTGTGCCGCCGCGCCGGCCCAGGCCCGCAGCCTGCTCGAGACCCAGGGCTTCTTCAATGCCAAGGTGACCTTGACGCGCAGCCCTGGCACGCCCGAACGGGTGCAGGTGCATGTGGAAACCGGCGAGCCTGCGCGGGTGGACGGCGTCGCCTACGAGGTCACTGGCGCCCTCGACGAGAGCATCACCCAGCCCGGCCCGCAGCAGGCCCTGCTGGACAAGCTGCGCAAGACCTGGCCCCTGACCGCGGGCAGAACGTTCGCCCAGGGCCCCTGGTCGGCAGCCAAGAACGAGAGCCTGGCCCAGGCCCGTGCCGAGGGCTATCCGCAGGCCCGCTGGGTCAGCACCCAGGCCCAGGTTGACGCGCAGTCGAATCGGGTCGACATCAAGCTGCTGCTGGACAGTGGCCCGCTGTATCGGCTGGGCGCGTTGCAGATCGAGGGCCTGGAACGACAGGAAGACTCCAGCGTGCGACGCCTGGCCGGTTTCAATGCCGGCGATGCCTATAGCGAGAAGACCCTGCTCGAGTTCCAGGAGCGGCTGCAGCGCGCCGGGCTGTTCGACAGCGTCGTCGTCGAGCTGGACACGGCGCCCGAGCAGGCCCAGGCCGCCACCGTGCGGGTACGGGTACGTGAGGCGATGCTGCAGGAAGCCACCACCAGCGTCGGCTACAGCGCCAACACCGGCCCGCGTGTGGCGCTGGAGCATCTGCACCGCCGGCCGCTGGGCTTCAGCCTGCTGGCCAAGCAGAAGCTGGAGCTGGGCAAGGAGAAGCGCCTCTACCAGGCCGAGCTGACCTCGCACGCCACCCCCAGCCTCTACCGCAACCAGGTGGTGGTGGTGGCCCAGCGCCTGCACACCGATGACACGATCGAAGACAGCTATGGCCTGCGCGTCGGCCGGCTGCAGGAAACCCCGACCCATGACCGCAGCTACTTCGTCGAGGCGCTGCATGGCCGCAGCGTGAGCCCTGGCGGCGTGGTCAGCGCCGATGCCAGTTCGATCAACTACCACTGGACCTGGCGCCGGCTGGACAGCGCCCTGCTGCCGACCGAGGGCTGGGCCGCCTCCATCCAGCTCGGCACCGGCCTGAGCCGCAGCACCGTGGCCGAGAACGGCCCCTTCGTTCGCGCCTGGGGGCGGCTCAGCTGGTACCGGCCGCTGGGCCGCCAATGGCTGGCCAGCGCACGCATGGAGATCGGCCAGGTGTTCGCCAAGAACGAGGTGGGCCTGCCCGACCCGCTGCTGTTCCGCGCCGGTGGCGACGACTCGGTACGCGGCTACGCCTACCGCAGCCTGGGGCCGCTCAAGGCCGGCGTCGTGCAAAGCGGGCGCATGGTCTGGACCGGCAGCGTCGAGGCCGCCAGGCCTGTCTTCAGCGACCTGCCCCAGTACCAGGCGGCCGTGTTCCTCGATGCCGGCCAGGCCGCCGACAGCTGGGGCGCACTGAAACCGGTGTTCGGCTACGGCTTCGGCCTGCGCTGGCGCAGCCCGGTGGGCCCGCTTCGTGTCGATCTCGGCTGGCCCGAGAAAAGCAGCAAGCCGCGGCTGCACTTCAGCGTGGGCATTGCCTTCTGATGAGTACCATCCTGCCCCGATCGAGACGCGCGCGCCGTCGCGTCCTGATCACGCTGGCCTTGCTGACGGCGCTGCTGGCCCTGATCGTGGGCCTGGTGCTGACAGGTCTGCGCACCGCCCCCGGCACGGCCTGGCTGCTGGCGCGCGCGCCGGGTCTGCAGGTCGAGCAACCCGAGGGCAGCCTGCTGGGCGACTTCTCGGCCCGCCGGCTGACCCTGACCTTGCCCGGCATCGTCGAGCCCCTGGTGCTGACCGGCCTGCGCTGGCAAGACCTGACACTCGAGTACTCGGGGCTGACCGGCCAGTGGCTGAAGATACGCATCGCCCAGGCCCAGGCCGACCGGCTGGACATCACCCTGCCCGCCAGCAGCACGAGCACGGGCGCGCCTGCCGATCTGTGGCTGCCGCTGGAGCTGGAGGTGTTGCGGCTGCGCATTGGCGAGATCCACACCGCGGCGCTGGGCGCCAAGCCGCTGCGCCAGATCGATGCGACCGTTCACCTCGGGGCCAAGGCCGGCGCCGAGCATCGCATCGCCGTGAACAGGGTCGAGTGGGACACCCTGAGCCTCAAGGGTCAGGTGGTGCAGGCCAGCCGCGGCGAGCTGCCGCTGAGTGCGCAGCTCGCCGTGCAACCCGCAGCGGCGGACGGCAATTGGCAGGCCCAGTTGGAGCTGAAGGGCCCGCTGGCCGGACCGACCCTGCTGGCCCAGCTCAGCGCCGCGCAGCAAAGCCTGCAGGCCTCCGCCCTCCTGCAGCCCTTCGCGGCCTGGCCGCTGGCCGAGCTGCAGGCCCGCACCCAGGGCCTGAATCTGGCCGCGCTGAACAGCGCCTGGCCGCGCACCTCGTTGACCGGCGAGGCCCAGCTCAGCAGCAAGGGCTGGGACCAGCCGGCCGCGCTGCGCCTGAAGCTGAGCAATGGCGAGGCAGGCCGCTGGGATCAGCAGCGCCTGCCACTGCAGGCCATCGCACTCGACCTGGAGGCCGTGCCCAGCCAGGCGCAAAGCGTGAACGTGCGCGCCTTCGATGTGCAGCTGGGCCAGCCCGGTGCGCCGGCCGGACGACTGCAGGGCCAGGGTGGCGGCAAGCTGGCCGACTGGCGCCTGAGCACCCGCATCAGCCAGCTGCTGCCCGCCCAGCTGGACAAGCGCCTGGCCGCGCTGAACCTGAACGGTACGCTGGAACTGCAAGGCAGTGGTGGCGTGCAGGCACCCACGATTGCGGCTCAGGCCCAGCTGCTAGGACGATGGCTGGCGAAGCCGGCTGCCATGGCCAAGGCACAGGCCCAGCTGAGCCTGGATGCCGTCTACACCCCGCAGCAGATCCAGATCAAACAGGCCCGTCTGGCCGCCGGACCGGCCCTGGCCTCGGCCCAGGCCAGCTTGACGCCACAGGGCAAGGACTGGCGCTTTCAAGGCCAGGCCCAGCTGAGCGAGTTCGATCCAAGCCTGTGGTGGGCCGGTCCGGCCGGATCGGCCTGGCAGCGCACGGCGCAGCGCCTGAACGCCAGCCTCGATGCCGATCTGCTGCTCGGCGCCCAGGCCGGCTGGCCTCGCGGCCAGGCCAGCCTGAAGCTGGGCGACAGTCTGTTGATGGGCGTGCCGGTCAGCGGCGAGGCCCGGCTGCAATCCGGCGCCGAAGCGACGCTGACGGCCAAGATGCTGGCCGGTGGCAACCAGCTGAGCCTGAGCGGCCTGCTGCCCCCTGCCCCCGCCGCCGAACGCTGGACCGGCAGTGCGCAGGCCGGCGATCTGTCCCGGCTGGCTCCGCTGTTGGCCCTGCTGCCCTCGCGCGGTGAGCAGCCCGCGATCACGCTGTCGGGCAAGCTGGAGGGCACATTCACGGCCAAGGGCCGCTGGCCGCTGCTCAGCATCGACACCCAATTGAAGGCGCAGAACCTGCAGAGCAATCTGCTGGGCCAGGACGCCCGCATCGGCCGGGCCGAGCTGAGTGCCGCGCTGGGCACGCAGGCGGGCGATGCCTTGAGCGTGAAGCTTGATCTGCGCAGCCTCAACCTGCCCTCCGCGCGTGTCGAACGACTCCTGCTGCAGCTGGGCGGCAGCTGGGCCCAGCATCAGGCCAGCCTGGAGCTGAACAGCGGCTTGAAGGCCCCGCCCTGGCTCAACGCACTGCTGCCCGGTGCCTCGCTGGGCGACAACGTCAACGAAAGCGCCACCGGCAGCCGCGCCGCGCTGAAGCTGCAGGGCGGGCTGTCCCAGGCGCCCGCGGCCTGGCTGGCGCGTGCCCAGGCGGTGGACTGGACCGGCCAGCTGCAGCAGCTGGAACTGCGCGGCACCGGCCCCGCCAGCGGCACCGCGCCGGCCTGGATCAGCGGCCGGGAGCTCGGACTGAAGCTGCAGTGGAGCGGCGACGGGCTGTTGAGCCAGGCACTGGTGCAGCCCGGCCGCGTTGAGATTGCCGGGGCCGGCCTGCGCTGGGGCCTGCTGCGCTGGCAGGCACCTCGGATGAGCGGCGAGAGCGCCCTGATCGAGGCTCAGGCGGAGCTGGAGCCGCTGGCCGTGGCGCCGCTGCTGGCCCGCTGGCAGCCCGACTTCGGCTGGGGCGGCAATCTGCTGCTGGGCGGCCGCGCCAACGTGCGCATGGGCAGCACGGTGGACATCGACGTCGAGCTGCTGCGCAGCCAGGGCGATCTGCAGGTCACCGACGACGCCGGACCGCAGGCCCTAGGGCTGAGCGAACTGCGCCTGGCGCTGCTGGCGCAGAACGGTGTCTGGCACTTCACCCAGGCGATCGCCGGCACGAATCTGGGCGTGGTCGGCGGCGCGATCAGCAGCCGCACCTCGCCTCAGGCCTGGTGGCCGGCACCCGACGCGCCGCTGGAGGGCGTGCTAGAAGCCCAGGTCGCCAACCTCGGCACCTGGGGCGGCTGGATCCCGGCCGGCTGGCGCCTGGCCGGCACCACGCGCGCCGGCATCACCCTGCGCGGCAAGGTCGGTGCCCCCGAGATCATCGGCCAGGCGACCGGACATGACATCAGCGTGCGCAATCTGCTGCAGGGCGTGGACGTGCGCGAGGGCGAGTTCGCGATGAGCCTCAACGGCGCCACCGCCAGGCTGGACTTCCTGCGCGCCAAGGCCGGCGCCGGCACCTTGCAGCTGGAGGGCAATGCCGAGCTGGGCGCCACGCCGCAGGCCCAGCTGACGCTCATCGCCTCCAAGTTCGCCCTGCTGGCGCGGGTCGATAGACGCATCGTCACCAGCGGCCAGGCCCAGCTGGCGCTGAAGGCCAATGAGCTGAAGCTCAATGGCAAGTTCACCGTCGATGAGGGCCTGATCGACTTCACCCGCTCCGATGCGCCGAGTCTCGACGACGACGTGATCGTGCTGCGCAACGAACAGCCGCTGCCGGAGGCATCGCGCAACGGCAGCAAGCGCGAACGCGTGATCATCGTGGACCTGGGCGTCGATCTGGGCCGCCAACTGCGCCTGCGCGGCCGCGGCCTGGACACCCTGCTGCGCGGCGAGCTGCGACTGGGTCAGCAGGCCGGCAAGCCGACCCTGCAGGGCACGGTGCGGGCCGAGAACGGCACCTATGCCGCCTACGGCCAGAAGCTGGAGATCGAACGCGGTGACGTGATCTTCGGCGGCCAGATGGACAACCCGCGGCTGGACGTGATCGCCACCCGGCCGAACACCGACACCCGGGTCGGCGTGACCGTCACCGGCACCGCACGCAACCCGCGCATACGCCTGTTTTCCGAGCCCGAGCTGAGCGAGACCGAGAAGCTCTCCTGGCTGGTGCTGGGCCGCGGCGCCGACGGCCTGGGCCGCACCGACACCGCCCTGCTGCAGCGCGCCGCCCTGGCCCTGCTGGCCGGCGAAGGCGAAGGCGCCACCGGCAAACTGGTGCAAAGCCTGGGCCTGGACGAGCTGTCGCTGAAGCAGAGCGACGGCGAGGTGCGCGAAACCATCGTCCGCCTGGGCAAGCAGCTGTCACGCCGCTGGTACGTCGGCTACGAGCGCGGCCTCAACTCCACCACCGGCAACTGGCAGCTGATCTACCGCATCGCCCAGCGCTTCACCCTGCGCGCGCAGTCGGGCACAGACAATTCAATGGATCTGATCTGGCAGTGGAAGTGGAACTGAGACTGGACTTGAGACAGGCCACTGCGGCCTGTCTCAAGCCTGTCGAAGGACCAGCGGCCTGCAAGCCGCTGGGCTGAGGTCGGACACAAGACAGGCCACTGCGGCCTGTCTCACGCCTGTCAAAGGACCGCCGGCATGCAGGCCGGCGGGCTGACTCAGGCGCGGGCGACGGCCGGCCGGCGGCGTACGCACGCACCCAGTCCAGCCAGACCGGCGAGCAACAGGGCCGTGGACCCTGGCTCGGGCACAGCCGACGCAGTGAGACGGAAGGCCATGTCCATGCCACCGGGCCAGCCACGGTCGGCGATGTCATAGCTGCCCATGAATCCGTAGAGGTAGAAGGCACCACCGCTGTACGGATTGGGCTGCTCAGGCGTGGTGGCCATCTGCACGCCCAGACCGGCATTCGACCCAAGGTCGGGCAGATCGCCCTGCTTGGTGACGAACAGCGCGGTGTAGCGCGCCCCAGGCACCAGCGGCGTGGCACCGAGATCAAAGTCCAGCAAACCACGACGATTGGATGCGCCGGCCTCGATCCAGGCCGTGGCTGCCACGACCGCCGACAAGCTTCCAGGCTCACCCTCGTGAAGCAGGAGATCAACAGCGATGCGCTCCGTGCTGGGTGCGACATAGAACAGGCTGAACACGGTGCGCTCATCAAGTGCCGTGAACGATTGGGCGACACCGCGCCACACATTGCCGTATTCAGGCTGATTGTTCGCCAAGTGGTAGTAGCCGTAGGCGTTGCCTGGCGGCAGCTCGAAGGTCTCTGCTTGAACGGCAGGGGCCGTGCAGGCGAAGGCGGCGGCGGCCAGGGCGGATGCGATGGAGCGATGCATGGGATTCCTCCTTGAAATTCTTGGGGCCGGTGGTGACAAGACCATATCGGCCCTGCTGTCCAGTTGACCGGACGGTTTGCCCCACCCAAGGGAAACCTCGGGTGGCCTCCCGGCGGGAGCCCGGATGGTTTGGGCCAAGATGTGCTGGTGCCGGCGCCCCGAGCCAGGGAAGCTGCCAGGTGATCGCAAAACAGGGGGACGAGGACTATGCGATGGCATTGAACGCACTGGGTTGCTACCTGCGCAAACGAGCGCATGAGATCGAGATCTCACTGGCCGAACTGGCGCGCCGCGCAGGTGTGAGTCGCCAGACCCTGCATACGGTCAGCAACAGCACGGCGCGCCTGCCGGAGATGGAAACCCTGGTCAAGCTGGGCGTGGCCCTGCGCGTGCATCCCTTGCACATGATCCATCTCGCCTTCGCCGACTATCGACTGCCGCCCGTGATGGAAGCCGGGGCAAAGCCGCGCAAGGACGCGAGCATCTTCGTGGCCGACGTGACTATTCCCGACGGGACTCTGGTCCATGCCGGCAGCCGCTTCACCAAGGTCTGGGCCGTGCAGAACATCGGCACCGTGGCCTGGCAGGGCCGCCGGCTGTCTTGCATGGACCATGACATCAGCGTCAGCATGCCGAACGGGCCTGCCCAACCCATGGGTCATCGGATCAAGCCGGCAGCGCCCTGGATTGAGGTGCCTCACACCGAGCCCGGTGCGATAGTGCAACTGAGCATCGACTTCGAGGCACCCCAGGTGCCGGGCACCTATGTCTCGTACTGGAAATCCCATTTCGCCGATGGCGAACTGTGCTTCCCCGAGTCCGCCGGCCTGTCTTGCGTGGTGCGCGTGATTGCGATGGGCAGATCAATCTGAGTGCCCCCAGGTTGGCGCTGGCAACTCGGCAGTACGGACCTAGCGACGGAGCCGGACAACGGGCCACAACTGAATCGCCCGCACTCCATGCGAGAATGCGCGCCGCCTGTCTCGCCATAGCACAATGGATAGTGCAACCGCCTCCTAAGCGGTAGATGTGGGTTCGATTCCCGCTGGCGGGACCAAATTCGATGGGTAGAAGCGCAACATGAACACCACGCTGGGTATGACCGATGCTGCGCTGGATGCGTTTTGCCGCCGCCATCGCATCCAACGACTTGCCTTGTTCGGGTCACGCCTCAAAGGCACGCACCGTGCTGACAGCGATATCGACCTTTTGGTTGACTTCGAGCCGGGTTTTGCGCCCGGATTGCTGGGCGTGAGCGCAGCCGAGATCGAACTCGGCGAGTTGCTGGGCAAAAAGGTCGATCTGCGCACGGCGCAGGACCTAAGCCCGTACTTCCGCGACGAGATCGTGAACCAGGCGCTGGTGGCCTATGCAAGCTGAGGACCGCATACGTCTTCAGCACATGATCGAGGCCACCGACGTGGCGCAGGACTTTATCGGTTGGCGCGAACACAGAGTTGCCGTTACTGCTGCCTGCCTTGCAGGCAGCAGTTGACAGCCACTGATCACCGCCGCATCGACCTAGACAGCATCAACACCGGTATCAGCCCCACGACCACGATCGCGATCGAGGGCAGGGCTGCTTCGCTGAGGCGCTCGTCTCGGGCCAGTTGATAGGCCACCACGGCCAGGGTGTCGCTGTTGAAGGGCCGCAGCACCAGGGTCGCGGGCAGCTCCTTCATCACATCGACGAAGACCAGCAGCGCCGCGGCCAGAGAAGAGCGGGCCAGCAGCGGCGCGTGCAGGCGCAGGAACAGCCGGGCGCGAGAGGCGCCCAGCATGCGGGCGGTTTCATCGACGCTGGGGGCGATGCGGGCATAGCCGGCGTCGATGGACTGCAGGGCCACGGCCGAAAAGCGCACCAGATAGGCATAGATCAAGCCCAGCACGGTGCCGGTCATCACGGCCGACAGCGGCAGCTCGGGCCAGCGCTGCTGCAACCAGCCCAGCGGCAGCAGGATGCCCACGGCAATCACCGCGCCAGGCACCGCGTATCCCAGCGAGACCACGCGGGTGGCCAGCTTCAGCAGCAGGCCCTTGCCACGGGCTTGGCCACCTTGGCCCAGACGCGCCGCAAAGGCCAAGGTCAGCGCCATCGCCACGGCCAGCGCGGCGGCCAGGCCGGCAAGCTTGAAGCTGGTCCAACTCCACTGGGCGAAGCGCGCCAGCGGCAGGCCCAGCTCGGCGGTCTGCGCCTCCTGCCACAGCAGGCCGGCCAGCACCGCCACCGGCACCACAAAACCGAGCAGCACCGGCAGCGCGCACAGAACGAAAGCCAGCAAAGCCGCCCCGCCGCGCAGCGGCAACGGCCGCGCCTCGGCCGCCTGCAGGGCGCCCGGCCGGGCGGTGACGAAGCGCATCCTGGCCTGCGCACGGCGCTCCAGCCACAGCAGACCGGCCACGACGATCAGCAGCAGCGAGGCCAGCTGGGCGGCGGCGAAGCGGTCGTTCATCACCAGCCAGGCCTTGTAGATGCCGGTGGTGAAGGTGTTCAGGCCGAAGTAGGAACCCACGCCGTAGTCCGCAAGCGTTTCCATCAGCGCCAGGGCCACACCGGCAGCCAGCGCCGGGCGGGCCAGCGGCAGGGCCACCTTGAAGACGCGGCGCAGCGTTCCGGCGCCGAGCATGCGGGCGGCCTCCATCAGCGCCACGCCGCGCTCGTTCAGCGCCGTGCGGGTCAGCAGATAGACGTAGGGGTAGAGGCACAGCACGAACAGGGCCACCGCGCCGGGCAGGCTGCGCACATCGGGCCACAGCGGCCCTTGAGCGCCGGTCAGCGCCCGCAGCCAGGTCTGCAGCCCGCCGCTGTACTGCAGCACATCGGTATAGGCGTAGGCGGCCACATAGGCGGGCATGGCCATGGGCAGCAGCAGCGCCCATTCGAACCAGCGCCGGCCCGGGAACTGGAACAGGCTCACCGCCGCCGCCGTGGCCCCGCCCAGCAGGGCCACGCCTATGCCGACGCTGGTGGCCAGCAGCAGCGAGCTGCGCGTGTAGTCGGGCAGCACGGTGGCGAACTGGTGCTGCAGGATGGCCAGCGCCTGGGCGTCCATGGCAAACCAGGAGCCCAGCACGCCCAGCACGGGCACGGCCAGCAGCAGACAAACAAGGGTGATCAGTCGAAACATCAGGGGCGAGTGGACCGGGGTCGGGCACTTCCTGCCTTGAGCCAGGTCAAGACAACAAGAATGCGAACAAGGCGCATTTGCCGCCCGGCCGTTATCATAGGGCCATGTTCCTAGCACTCGATCAAGTTGGCGTGCGCTACCCCGGTGCCACGACCCAGAAGCCGGCGGTCGAGGGCGTGACCCTGACCCTGCCCAAGGGCCAGATCGGCGTCTTGATCGGGCCCTCGGGCTGCGGCAAGACCACCCTGCTGCGCGCCATCGCCGGCCTGGAGCATGTGCACCAGGGCCGCATCAGCATCACCGGCGCGGTGCTGGCCGACGCTGCCACCGGCCTGCACACCCCACCCGAGGCACGCCAGATCGGCATGGTGTTCCAGGACTATGCGCTGTTCCCGCATCTGTCGGTGGCCGACAACATCGGCTTCGGCCTCAACCACCTCAAACCTGCCCAGCGCGCCCAGCGCACCCGCGAGGTGCTGGACCTGGTCGGCCTGGCCCATGCTGCCAAGCGCGCGCCCCACCAGCTCTCGGGCGGCCAGCAGCAGCGCGTGGCCCTGGCCCGCGCGCTGGCGCCATCGCCACGCCTGCTGCTGCTGGACGAGCCGTTCTCCAGCCTCGATGTGGACCTGCGCGAGCACCTCAGCCAGGAACTGCGCGGCATCCTGCATGAATCGGGCACGACGGCGCTGTTCGTCACCCACGACCAGGCCGAGGCCTTTGCCGTCGGCGATGTGGTCGGCGTGATGCATCAGGGCCGGCTGGAGCAGTGGGACGAGGCCTACACCGTCTATCACCGCCCGGCCACCCGTTTCGTGGCCGATTTCATTGGCCATGGCGTGTTCGCCCCGGCCCGCATCACCATGGGCCCGGACGGCCCCATCGTCCACACGCCGCTGGGCGAGCTCAGCGACGTCGGCGAGTGCCCGCTGCCCGACGCCTACCCGGGCGGCGAATGCGAGGTGCTGCTGCGCGCCGACGACATCACCCACGACGACGACGCCCCCATCAAGGCCCGCATCGAACGCAAGGCTTTTCGCGGCGCATCATTTCTTTACACGCTGCGCCTGGCCAGCGGCGAGCAGGTGCTTGTGCACGTGCCTTCGCACCATGATCACCAGGTGGGCGAGTGGATAGGCATACGCGCCAGCGTCGATCACGTCGTGACCTTTGCACGCCCGGCGACCTGAGATTTGCCGCCTGGGACGGCTCACCGTGAATAAGGGGCGAAACTTTCTGTTGATGCGGCCTCTCCAAGCCGGGCCAGAACTTATACTGGCTTAGAGAGATTCCGCCTTCAAAACGGTCCTCACCCGCATGTTTGCTCGATATCACGTATAGGGAACACTCGCATCATGGGTGCCAAACTGAAAGTTGCCGGCTGGGTTGCCTTGGGTGCCGTTGCCGGTGCACTCACCACCATGCAGTTGCCGGCCAACGGGCGCACCTCGCTCGCGCCCCTGCCCCTGGAAGAGATGCAACAGCTGGCCGCCGTATTCGGCATGGTCAAGTCCGATTACGTGGAGCCGGTCGATGAGAAGAAGCTCATCAACGACGCCATCGCGGGCATGGTCGCCGGGCTGGACCCGCATTCGCAGTTCTTCGACAAGAAGAGCTTCAAGGAATTCCGCGAAAGCAGTACCGGCAAGTTCGTCGGCGTGGGCATCGAAATCGGCATGGAAGACGGGCTGGTCAAGATCGTTTCGCCGATCGAGGGCTCGCCGGCCTTCCGTGCCGGCCTGAAGAGCGGCGACCTGATCACCAAGATTGACGACACCATGGTCAAGGGCCTGGGCATCGATCAGGCCGTCAAGCGCATGCGCGGCGAGCCCAACACCAAGGTTTCGCTGACCATCTTCCGCAAGAGTGAAAGCCGCAGCTTCCCCATCACCATCGTGCGCGAAGAGATCCGCCAGCAAAGCGTCCGCGCCAAGGTGGTCGAGCCCGGCTATGCCTGGCTGCGCGTCAGCCAGTTCCAGGACCGCACCGTCGACGACTTCGTGCGCAAGCTCGAAGAGATCTACAAGCAGGAGCCCAAGCTCAAGGGCCTGGTGCTGGACCTGCGCAATGACCCGGGCGGCCTGCTCGAGGGCGCGGTGGCCATCTCCGCCGCCTTCCTGCCCGCCGACACCGTGGTCGTCTCGACCAACGGCCAGGTGGCCGACTCCAAGGCCGTGTTCAAGGCCACGCCCGACAACTACACCCGCCGCGGCGGCAGCGACCCGCTGCGCAAGCTGCCGGCCGCGCTGAAGAGCGTGCCCATGGTGGTGCTGGTCAATGAAGGCTCGGCCTCGGCCAGCGAGATCGTCGCCGGCGCGCTGCAGGACCACAAGCGAGCCATCGTGATGGGTGCGCAGACCTTCGGCAAGGGCTCGGTGCAGACGGTGCGCCAGCTCAGCCCCGAGACGGCGCTGAAGATCACCACCGCCCGCTACTACACACCGAACGGTCGTTCGATCCAGGCCAAGGGCATAGTCCCCGACGTGCTGCTGGACGAAACCGCCGAGGGCAATGTCTTCGCCGCCCTGCGCATGCGCGAGGCCGACCTCGAAAAGCATCTGCAGAACGCCAAGGGCGAGGACGACAAGGACCCGGCCCGCGAAAAGGCCCGCGAGGAGGCCCGCGCCAAGCTGGAAGCCGAGGCGGCCAAGACCAAGGAGCCGATCAAGCCCCTGCCCGAGTTCGGCAGCGCGGAAGACTTCCCGCTGACCCAGGCCTTCAACCGGCTGAAGGGCAAGACGGTGCTGGTCTCGAAGACAGCCGTCGAGCGCAAGGCAGAAGCCACCACCGAACAATAAGCCGCTCCGTACTGGTTCGCGCAAAGCCCGCCCTGGCGGGCTTTGTTATTTCTGGCCTCACGGCACAATCGCAGGATGGACGATACCCAGCTGCTCCGCTACTCCCGCCACATCCTGCTCGACGAGATCGGCATCGAGGGCCAGCAGCGGCTGATGCAAAGCCATGCGCTGGTGATAGGCGCCGGCGGTCTGGGCTCGCCGGTGGCTCTGTATCTGGCCACTGCCGGCGTCGGGCACATCACGCTGGTCGATCATGACCAGGTGGACCTGACCAATCTGCAGCGCCAGATCGCCCACAATCTGGATCGCGTCGGCCAGGACAAGGTCAGCTCCGCCCGCCAAAGCATGCTGGCCATCAACCCCGATCTGCAGGTGCGCACCCTGGTGCAGCGCGCCGATGCGCAGGCGCTGGACGTGCTGGTCGCCGAGGTCGATGTGGTGCTGGACTGCAGCGACAACTTCCGCACCCGCCATGCGGTCAACGCCGCCTGCGTCAAGCATCGCAAGCCGCTCGTGTCGGGCGCGGCAATAGGTTTCGACGGCCAGATCTCGGTCTATGACAGCCGCCTGCCCGACATGCCCTGCTATGCCTGCGTGTTCCCGCCCGAAGCGGCGGTGCAGGACGTGGCCTGCGCGACGATGGGCGTGTTCGCGCCGCTGGTGGGCATCATCGGCAGCATGCAGGCGGCCGAGGCGCTGAAGCTGCTGGCCGGCATCGGCGAGTCGCTGGCCGGGCGGCTGCAGATGCTGGACGCGCGGCGCATGGAGTGGAGCGAGATCCGCATGGCACGCGCCGCGGACTGCCCCTGCTGCGCCGGCCGGCCCGCCGCAGCCACCGGCAGGGTTTAAGCTGCGCACCATGAGCAAGAAACCCCACCAACTGATCGCCCGCAACTTCCCGTCCGCCGAAGAAGAGGCCAAGGCCCCGCCACCCACGGCGCTCTACGAAGGCCCGGAAAGCGCCTACAAGCTCGCCTTCGCCGACGACGACTTCCTGCTGCGCGAAGAGCTGCGCCCGGTGCGCATGCAGCTGGAACTGCTCAAACCCGAAATGGTGCAACGCGAGCAGGGCATCGAATCGACGATCGTGATGTTCGGCAGCGCCCGCACCCTGCCGGCCGACGTCGCCCAGGCGGAGCTGAAGCAGGCCCAGGCCGGCGGCGACGCCGCCGCACTGCGCCAGGCCGAGGCCAAGCTGCGGATGAGCCACTTCTACGAGGAGGCGCGCCGCTTCGCCGCGCTGGTGACCGAGAAGTCGCGGGCGCGCAAGACACCGATCTATGTCGTCACCGGCGGCGGCCCCGGCATCATGGAGGCGGGCAATCGTGGCGCCTTCGAAGCCGGCGGCAAGAGCATAGGCCTGAACATCGTGCTGCCGCACGAGCAGGCACCCAACCCCTACATCACGCCGGAGCTGTGCTTCCGCTTCCACTATTTCGCGCTGCGCAAGATGCACTTCCTGATGCGCTCGATCGCGCTGGTGTGCTTCCCCGGCGGCTTCGGCACCCTGGATGAGCTGTTCGAGACCATGACCCTGATCCAGACGGGCAAGTCGCGACGCCGCCCCATCCTGCTGTTCGGGCGCGACTTCTGGACCCGCTTGATCAATGTCGAGCTGCTGATCGAGACCGGCATGATCAGCCCCGGGGACGAGAAGTTGTTCACCTTCGTCGAAACCGCCGAGGAGGCATGGGCCGTGCTGGAGGCCGAGTACGGTCTGGATCTGCCCGCCGTCAAATCCTCCGAACCGGGCCCGGCTAACTGAATATGTCACTAGGCCCGAGCAGCGAGAATCAGCGCCCATGAAACGACACATCAGCCTGATTGGCGCGCCCACCGACATCGGTGCCGGCGCCCGTGGTGCCAGCATGGGGCCCGAAGCCATGCGCGTGGCCAATATCCAGTCCATCCTGGAAAGCCATGGCCTGGAGGTGCAGGACCGCGGCAATCTGGTCGGCCCGTCCAATCCCTGGCAACCGCCGGTGGACGGCTACCGCCACCTGCCCGAGGTCACGGCCTGGAACCTGGCCGTGCACGAGGCCGTTCATGCCGAGCTGGACCAGGGCCGCCTGCCCATACTGCTCGGTGGTGACCACTGCCTGGGCCTGGGCTCGATCAGCGCCGTGGCCCGCCACTGCCGCGAAAAGGGCAAGAAGCTGCGCATCCTCTGGCTGGACGCCCATGCCGACTTCAACACCAGCCAGCTGACGCCCAGCGGCAATATCCACGGCATGCCGGTGGCCTGCCTGTGCGGCCTTGGCCCGCAGCAGCTGATCGAGATCGGTGGCCAGGTGCCGGCGATCAATCCGAAATGGATACGCCAGATCGGCATACGCAGCGTCGACGAGGGCGAGAAACGCCTGGTGCATGAGCAGGACCTCGAGGTCTTCGACATGCGCTTCATCGACGAGATGGGCATGCGCCACACGATGGAGCTGGCCCTGGCCACCCTGGACGCCAACACCCATCTGCACGTCAGCTTCGACGTCGACTTTCTCGACCCCGACATCGCCCCCGGCGTCGGCACCACCATCCCCGGTGGCCCGACCTATCGCGAAGCCCAGCTGTGCATGGAGATGATCGCCGACACGGGCCTCCTGGCCTCGCTGGACGTGATGGAGCTGAACCCGGCGCTGGACGTGCGCAACAAGACTGCGCAACTGGCCGTGGACCTGATCGAAAGCCTCTTTGGCAAATCGACCTTGATGAGAAAGTAAGTTTGCCCTGCCTACGGCAGAGGGCAAATCGACCTTGATGCGCAAGTAAGTCCGCAGCGCCCCCCAAACCTGTGGGGGATGACCGTAGGCACGCAACGTGATTTGATGTACTTAGCTGGTGATGTCCATCGCCGGAGGAGTACGGCATGCGCGTGTTCGAGTTCAATCGAGGTCTCGCCAGGCTATGCAGCGCAGCGGCGCTGGCGCTCACGGCCCTGCTGGGCGCACCTGCCCAGGCGGCCTTCAGCGCCGATGTCACGATATCGCTGCTGGCACCCGGCGGCATCGTCGGCGACAGCACGCCCCTCAGCGGCAGCGATGTGGTCAGCGGGGCGGACGGTCTGAAGCTGTCGCCCGGAGATGGCAGTTTCGTCGGCGGCTGGATGTTGCCGCTGGAACTGATCAGCTTCTCCGGCAACTCGATCAAGATGACGCTGGCCACCGGTGCCGAACTGGGCAATGGCGACTGGGTCACCGGCTATCTGGGTGCGGGCGGCGCCCATGCCCGCTACAGCTTCAGCAACCTGAACATCACCGGGCAGCAGATCGTCGGCCTGGTGCTCAGCGACAAGGACGGCTTTCTCGACAGTGGCTTCAGCGGCGCCCTGAGCCCGAGCGACCCAGGCAGCTATGTGAAGCTGCTCGGCCCCCATCAGCTGACGGTGGACCTCGACACCCTGATCTTCAAGGACCGGGGCACCGGCTCCAGCAACGGCCGGGTCGATCTGCGCATCGATCTGGTGACCGTTGCCGTGCCCGAGCTGCCCAGCGGCAGCCTGCTGCTGGCCGGTGGCCTGCTGATGGGCGGCCTATTGCACCGCAGGCGGCGCGAGCGCTAGCGGCACCCGGCCCGAGGCCGGTCGAGGTGGACGCGATGGCCTGCGCCATGGGGCTGTCTTCAAGGCATTGACTGAAGGACTCGCCATGGAACCCTTTCTCGGCCAGATCAGCATCACCAGCTTCAACTTTGCGCCCAAGGGCTGGGCGCTGTGCAACGGTCAGTTGCTGTCCATCAATCAGAACCAGGCCCTGTTCTCCATCCTGGGTACGACCTATGGCGGCAACGGCCAGACCAATTTTGCCCTGCCCGACCTGCGCGGCCGCAGCCCGGCGCACTGGGGCGAAGGCATGGCGCTGGGCGAACGCGCCGGCGAGGAGTTGCACACGCTGACGCAGGCGGAAATGCCCATGCACCAGCATGCAATGCAGGCCTCGCGCGACTTTGCCAATGCCAGCAACCCGGGCCTGGCCGTCCCGGCCGCCAAGGCCCGCAGTGGGCGCGACATCTACGCTCCGCCGGCCACGGCGGTCAGCCCCCTGAATCCGGCCGCCGTGGGTATGAGCGGCGGCAGCCAGCCGCACCCGAATATGCAGCCCTTTCTGACGCTCAATTTCGTCATCGCGCTGCAGGGCATCTTCCCGTCGCGCGACTGACGCTTCGACTTCCGCTTCAGGGGAACCCCATGTCACAACCCTATGTTGGTGAGATCCGCATGTTCGGCGGCAACTTTGCGCCGGCCGGCTGGATGTTCTGCGATGGCTCGGTGCTGCCGATCTCCGAAAACGAGGTGCTGTTCCAGCTCATCGGCACGACCTATGGCGGCAATGGCGAAACCACCTTTGCGCTGCCCGATCTGCGCGGACGGGTGCCAGTGCACCAGGGCACAGGTCCCGGACTGAGCAATCGGGTGCTGGCCGAAACCGGCGGCAGCGAGACCGTGACGCTGACGAGCGGCCAGATGCCCCAGCACCGGCATCAGCTGAATGCCTCGACCGCCGCTGCCGTGGCCAGCGCCGGCCCCAGCGGGGTGCTGGCCGCATCGGCGGCCACGCAGTTCTATGGCAGCGGCGTGCCCAGCAATGACATGGCGGCCAATGCCGTGACCCAGCAGGGTGGCAACCAGCCGCACGAGAACATGGCGCCGTACCAGGCCGTGAGTTTCATCATTTCCCTGTTCGGCATCTTTCCGTCACCGAGCTGAAAACCAGGAGCGCTGCGATGTCAGACCCTTTTGTGGCCGAGATCCGCATCTTCACCGGCAACTTCCCGCCCAGGGGCTGGGCCTTGTGCAATGGTCAGCTGCTGCCGATCTCGCAGAACACCGCCCTGTTCTCGCTGCTGGGCACCACCTATGGCGGTGATGGCAAGTCGACCTTCGGCCTGCCCAATCTGCAGGCCCGGTTCCCTATGCATCAGGGCCAGGGCCCAGGGCTGACGGACAGAAATCTGGGCGAGATCGGCGGCGAGGCCGCGGTCACCCTGATCGGCAACGAGATGCCGGCCCACGGCCACGGGCTGAAGGCCGCGCTTTCCCCGACCACGGGCACGCCGGCACCGGACGTGATGTTGTCCCCGGTCAATGGCGGGGCAGCCATCTACAAGGCTCCAAGCAATCCGCAGGCGATGGCGCCGCAGACGCTGAGCCCCGCCGGCGGCGGTCAGCCCCACAACAACCGACATCCCTATCTGGCGTTGACCTTCATCATTGCCCTGCAGGGTGTCTTTCCGCCCCGCGGCTGAGCCGGCCATGCAGCTGCGCCCCGCCACAGCCGCCGATCAGCCCTGGCTGCGGGCCCTCTATGCCAGCACGCGCGAGCAGGAGCTGGGCTTAAGCGGCTGGGACGCGGCCGGCCGCGAGGCCTTCGTCGAGATGCAATTCAGGGCGCAGCACCTGGCTTACCAGGCTCGGCATCCGGCCGCGCTGCAGCACATCATCGAATGCAATGGCCAGGCCGCGGGACGGCTGTGGACCGATGACGGGGCGCAGTCGATCCGTCTGCTGGACATCAGCCTGCTGCCGGGCTGGCAGCGCCAGGGCCTGGGCACGCGCTGCCTACGGGCGCTGCTGGAACGGGCCGGCCGCCAGCGCAAGGCGCTGCGCCTGCATGTGGCCAGCGTCAACCCGGCCCGCCGCCTCTACGAACGGCTGGGCCTGGTCGTCACCGACGAGCAGGGCCCTTATCTCGAAATGGCCTGGCAGCCGCTGCCATGCCCCGACTCTGAGCCACTGGAGATCTGCGATGAACAAGCGTGAATTCATGCTGGGCGCCGGCGCCCTGATCGGCGCTGCAGGCACAGCGGGCGCGGCCACGGCGGGCGTGGGCATGGCCGAGCCCGATGCAGACGCCGACCGGGCCCGCACGGCGCGCCCGCCCGAGCTGGCGCCCGACCTGGCGATGGCCAAGTGGCAGCACTATCTGGGTGACGACTTCGCCGCACCGGGCGGCCTGCTGCGCCTGAGCGAGGTGCGCGACGAGTGCGGCGCAAGATCCGGCGCGACCGCCGAACAGTTCAGCCTGCTCTTCGTCGGCACGGCGGCCTTGACGGCCGGCACGCATGCGCTGCGCCACGGCACGGGTCAGCGCATCGCCCTGTTCATGCAGCCGGCGGGCCTGTCGGCACAGGGCCAGGCGCAGTACCGGGCCGACTTCAACCTGCTGGGCTGAAGCATCAGTCACCACGCCGCCATGTGGCGCGATGTGGCGCAATGTGGCGCAATGTGGCGCAATGTGGCGTATTGGCGGCGAATGCAGGCGATGTGCGACAGATCAGCGACAAGGCCAGGCTTTCGTCGCAATAATGGTCTGGATGGCCAACGACGACCACCTCACCCTGCAAACCGAGCTTGATGGCGAGCTGGACGCCGCTCGTGCCAGCACGCTGCACGGCCATGTGCAGACCAGTCTCGAGCAGGCCCAGCGCGCGCTGGGCCTGGCCCGGCAGCTCGGCAACACGGCCGGCGAGGCCGAGTGCCAGATGCTGCTGGCCCGCGCCGAGATGCGCCTGGCCAACTATCTAGCCTGTGCCGAGCATGGCGCCCAGGCGCTGGATCTGTGGACGCGGCTGCAGCGCCCCGCCGACCAGGCCGAGGCGATGGCGCTGAGTGCTGCCGCCTGCGGCGAGATGCATGCCCATCAGGCCGCCCTGTCGCTGGCCCAGGATCTCAGCGCCTTTGCCAGCCGCCACGAGCTGCATCGCTATCTGCCACGGGCGCTGCACATCATGGCCGCCTGCCACTGGCGCATGGGCCAGAGCCACGAGGCCGAGCTGCTGATGCTGCAGACCTTGAGCCGCTCGCGCGAGGGCGCCGAGTATGGCGAGGAGGCACGGGCGCTCAACGGCCTGCTGGCTGGCTCCAATCTGGCCGTCGATCAGCATCTGCGACTGGGCGAGACCGAGCAGGCCAGGGCCACCGTCGAGCGCATGCAGCGCTATCTGTCCCAGGCCCAGGCGGCCGTGACGCGGGCCGAAGTGCCGCTGCTGAAGGCCACGCTGGGCCTGAACATCGCCATGGCCAGCCTGCTCTCGGGCAGAGAGGACAGGGCCGGCCCCCTGCTGGAGGCCTCGCTGCAGACCTGTCGCGGGGCCGGCTACCGCGCCCTGGCGCTGACCGCGGCCGAATGGCTGGCGCGGCTGCGCCAGCGCCAGGGCCGACCACAGGAAGCGCTGGACCTGCTCGCCGAGCTGCTGGCCGAGGCCGAGCAGCCAAGCATGGTCGGCCTGCTTGCCGATGCCCATGCCACCCAGGCGCAAGCCCTGCGCGATCTGGGCCAGGCGGAAGCTGCCGAGCAGGCGCTGCGCGACGAGCAGGGCCTGCGTCGGCGCATGGAGCATGCCAAGAACATGGCCCTGCCCAGGCTGCTGCAGCTGCAGCAGGCCATGCACCAGACCCTGCAGGACTTCGACCAGCGCGCCCTGGTCGGTTGACCGGCACGCGATGCTCAGGCACCGCCTCAGGCGCTGACGATCCAGCCTTCCAGCGGGTCCACCTGCGCCGGCAGACCGTGGCCAGGCTGGTCGCAGGCCCAGGCCGCCTGCATCAGGCACAGCACCGCGTCGAGCTGATCGCCCTTGGCATCGTCCACCAGGGCGTCGCGTTGCGCATGGCTCAGGCGCAGGCGCAGCTGCAGCCGCGTGCGGCCCTGCTCCAAGGCCTCCAGCAGGTCCTTGCGCGCGATCAGGCGCTCGGCGGTCTGACGGGCCTTGTCGTCGGCCTTGTAGCTGCGGTGGCCGATCAGCTCGCGCGCCAGCAGGCCCGGATAGCCTTCCAGCGCCACCCGCTGTGCATCGCCCGCCTGCAGGCCGGGCAGATCGACGCCTGCATCCATCAACAGCGGCACGCCGGCATGCATCATCCAGGCCACCGGCGGGTTGACCCATTTCATCGATGGCGACGACCCGGCGGGCAGGTCGCAGGCACGGTGCGCGAACTTCTTCCCCACCGGCCGCGCATCGCAGAAGGCCGCAAACCGAGTGCGCAGATCGGCGCGCGACTGCGCGGCGTAGAACCGCATCAGCTCGGACCACTGCTGCGGCCAGCCCAGCGCCTGCACCAGCTCACGCGGCAGGCCGAACGGAAAGTCGAAGGCGCCCAGCCAGGGACCCGCAGTGTCAAGCCAGGACCGAAAAGCCGCCAGGCTGGGCAGGGTCTGCAATCCCATGAGCCGAACGGCCGCGCCGCTGCGCTGGCCGCCGGCCACCACGATGGGCTTGCGTGCGCTGGGCGCACTGCTGAAGTCAATCCCAAACAAGTGCGTATGGTGGCGCGGGGAACTAGCATGCATGCTGCGCACTTTAGGTCACTCCCTCACTTCCCATGGTCAATCCCAACACCCCGGACGTCTCAGCAACCGTCGACAAGGCCGCAGATCGCCCGAAGCCCCAGGAGCGCCTGGTCATCACCGAGCACAAGCTGCAGATCGGCAAGAAGACCCTGGAGTACACCGCCGTCTGCGGCACCCTGGTGCTGCACGAGCCGGAGGCCAAGGACGGCGAGCACCGGGGCGACAAGGCCCGCGCCGCCGTCTTCTTCACCGCCTACACCTTGAAGGGGGTGAAGAGGCCCGAGGCAAGACCTGTCACCTTCAGCTTCAACGGCGGGCCGGGCTCCAGCAGCGTCTGGTTGCATCTGGGCATTCTCGGGCCGCAGCGCGTGCTTACCGACGAGATCGGCAATGCCCCGCCGCCGCCCTATGGCCTGGTGGACAACGAATTCACCCTGTTGACCGACTCCGATCTGGTCTTCATCGACCCGGTGGGCACCGGCCACTCGCGCGTCGCCGAGGGCGAGAAGGTGGCCGAGTTCCACGAGTACCAGCGCGATCTGGAATCGGTCGGCGAGTTCATCCGCCTTTACCTCTCCCGCTACAACCGCTGGGCCGCGCCGAAGTACCTGATCGGCGAGAGCTATGGCACGACCCGCGCTTCCGGCCTGTCGCGCCATTTGCAGGAGAAGCACAACATCTTCCTCAACGGGGTGATGCTGATCTCGCTGGCCATAGACATGCAGACCCTCAGCTTCGACCACGGCAACGAGCTGCCCTACCCGCTGTACCTGCCCACCTATGCCGCCACCGCCTGGTACCACAAGGCCCTGCAACCTGCCTTGCAGAAGAAGCCGCTGGCCGAGGTAGTGGCCGCAGCCGAGGCCTTCGCCAACGGCGACTATCACCTGGCCCTGATGCAGGGCTCACGACTTGACCCCAAGGCAAGGCAGCGCATCGCCGAGCAGCTGGCCCTGTACAGCGGCCTGTCGGTGGACTATGTGCTGAAGTGCGATCTGCGCCCGACCGAGTTCCGCTTCTTCAAGGAGCTGCTGCGCAGCCGCGGTGAGGTCGTGGGGCGCCTGGACAGCCGTTTCATCGGCCAGGACCGCGATGATGGCGGCGAGCATCCCGAGGAAGACCCGGGCATGTCCAATCTGGCCGGCGCCTATGCGGCCGGCATCAACCAGCTGCTGCGCGACAAGCTGAAGTTCGACAGCGACGCCCCCTATCTGGTGCTGGCGCCGCTGTGGAAAACCTGGACCTGGAAGGACTTCGCCAACAAATACGTCAACGTCGGTGACAGCCTGCGCCGCGCCATGCACAGCAACAGGCATATGCGCGTCTATGTGGCCAGCGGCTACTACGACCTGGCCACGCCCCACGCGGCCGGCGACTACACGCTCAGCCATCTGGGCCTGCGCGACGCACTGGCCGGCAACATCACCGTCAGCTACTTCGAGGCCGGCCACATGATGTACATCCACCAGCCTTCCCTGGTGCGCATGGCGGCCGAATTGCGTGAGTTTGTGCGCAAGGCCTGAGGGCCTCCGCCACTTCCAGGGTTTGTCCTAGGCTCCATTCGCTCAAGGCGGCGCCGGGTAGGTCGATAGCACGCGGGCAGACTTGCCTGCGTGCTGTCAACTTGCCCAACCAAGTGAACGCTTCCGCCCTGTCCTCCCTGACCGATCTGCTGGCCCCGGCCGTCTCCGCCGCGGCCAGAGGCAATCACAAGGAGGGCCTGCGTCTGCTGGACGAGGTATTGGCCAGCTGCGAACCGGATGACAACCTTGGCCGCGCCACCTGCCTGCGACTGCTGTCACTGAATCACAACCGCCTGGGCAATCTGGAGACGGCGGCGCGGCTTGGCGGCGAAGCCCTGGCCCTGTATGCCAATCTGAGCGACGCGGCCGGCGAGTCCGAGGCACTTTGCACCCTCACCCTGACCTATACCCAGATCGGCCTGAACAAGGAGGCGCTGGAGTTCGGCCTGCGCGCCCTGCAGGCCGCCGAGCAGACCGGCGAGCTCAAGCTGCGCTGCTGGGCCCTGAATCGCGTCGGCCTGGCCTATGCCGCGCTGAAGCAGCATGACAATGCGCTGGCCCACACCGCCCGCGCGCTGAGTCTGGCCAAGGACCTCGGCGATGACGAGATCCTGTTCGCCAATCTGAACAACCTCGCCAGCCAGAACCTGGTGCAGGCCGACCAGCTGCGCCAGCAGGGCGATGCGGCGGCGGCCCTGCTGGCATTGACCCAGGCCGAGGCCCAGTGCGAGCAGGCCATCGCCGTGGCGCAGCGCGCAGGCAATCCGATGCGCGAATGCATCGCCCTGGTCAATCGCACCGAGGTCGCCCTGCAGGGCAAGCGTTTCGACGAGGCCGAGGCCCTGGTGCAGTGCTACCACCTGCTGGCCGCCCAGCATGCCTATCCGTCGATCGAGCTGCACGCCGAGTTCGACTGGGTCACCCTGCTGCAGCACAAGGGTCTGCACGAAGAGGCGGTCGCGCATCTGCAGGCCCTGGAGTCGCATCCGCTGATGGCCGGCGACAGCAGCTTCCGTCTGTCGCTATTCAAGTCGCTGTATGAATCGCACAAGCAGCTGCGCCAGTTCGAACCCGCACTGGCGGCGCTGGAGCAGCATGCGGCGCTGGACCGCCAGGCCGTGCTGCGCACCGCCGATGTGCAGGCCCGGGTGATGATGGGTCGCTTGCAGGTCGAGCAGGCCGAGCTGGCCGCCGAGCAGTCACGCCTGGATGCGGAGCGCCAGCGCCTGCGCGCCACCCAGCTGGAGCAGGAACAGCTGCTGCTGCGCGCCCAGGCCGCCGAATGGGTGCGCGCCGCCCGCGAAGACACCTTGACGGGCCTTGGCAACCGCCGCGTCGTTGACGAGGCCTTGCCCGGCCTGCTGGCGCGGGCCCATGCCGAACAGCTGCCGCTGTCGATCGCGATGGCCGATGTGGACCACTTCAAGATCGTCAATGACCGCTTCGGCCATGGCGTCGGTGACCAGGTGCTGGTGATACTGGGCCAGCTGCTGCGCGCCAACACCCGCAGCACCGATGTGCTGGCGCGCATGGGTGGCGAGGAATTCATGATGGTGCTGGTGGGCACACCGATCGAGCAGGCACACGACATCTGCGAGCGCTTGCGCGAGGCCGTCGCGCAACACGACTGGAACCAGTGCGCGCCGGGCCTGCGCGTCACCCTGAGCACCGGTCTGGTCGATCGCAGCGCCGAGTTCGACAGCCTGCGTCTGGTCGAACGCGCCGACCGTGCGCTCTATGCGGCCAAGCACCAGGGGCGCAACTGCGTGGTGCGGCACTGATCGCCGCATGATTTTTTCGTTTGCAACGATTTGACGGATATTTGAGCTAACCTGTTTTCGTCACGACGGGTTTTCAGCAATGCGGTTTGGGTAGGCGCCGGGAATAATCCAGTGCCCAGAACCCATCATGTCCACCCCCGCCGAACCCGAAGCTCCCGTGAATGCCGCCTCCCTGCTGTCGCTGGCCCAGAAGGCCGGCGCCAGGGGCCTGTATCTGGAAAGCACCGACTGGGCCCAGGCCGCGCTGAAGGTCTGCCCCGAGAGCGATGTGGCCCTGCGCGCGCAGATCCACGGCCTGCTGGCCACCCACCACTGGCGCCTGGGCAATGCCGAGGTGGCGATGCGTGCCGGAAGGCAGGCACTGGCCCTGTATGAACGCCTGGCCGATCTGCCCGGCCAGTCCAGCACCCTGTGCGCAATGTGCATGGCCTGCAACCAGATCGGCCTGTACAACCAGGCGCTGACCTATGCCTTCCGCGCGCTGAAGGCTGCCCAGCAGGCGGCCGACCGGCGCCTCGAATGCTGGGCGCTGAACCGCGTCGGCGTGACCTATGACGACCTCGGCGACCACAGCTCGGCGCGCCGCTATCTGGACCAGGCCGTGGCCCTGGCCCGCGAGCTGGGCGGCAGGGAAGAACTGTTCGGCGCGCTGAACAACCTGGCCCGCTGCGAGCTGATGCTGGCCGGCGAGACCCCGACTCCGCCCGGTGAGAAACCCAGCGAGCAGACCCAGCAGGCGCTGACGCGCGCGCGCCAGCTGTGCGAAGACAATCTGGCCCAGGCGCGCAGCTGGGCCCATCCCCATATGGAAACCATTGCGCTGGGCAATCTGGCCGATGTGCAGGTGCTGGCCGGTGACCTGCTCGGTGCCGAACAGACCCTGCGCCACTACCGCGAAGCCGCACGCCTGCATGGCTATCAGCTGGTCGAACTGACCGCCACCTTCCAGCTCGCCAAGCTGGACAGCCGTCAGGGCCGGCCAGCCGCCGCCGTGCAGGCGCTGGAAGAGTTGCTGAGCAATCTGGTCGAGGCCGAGTTCGGCGGCCTGCTGATGGAGGTGACCCAGGCGCTGTACCAGGGCCACAAGCAGCTGGGTCAGCTCGCGCCGGCCCTGGCCCATCTGGAGCGCTTCAGCGGCCTGGAGCGCGAGCAGCTGAAGCGCCGTGCCGACGAGCAGGCCCGCGTGCTCGTGTCGCAGATGGAGGTGGACCAGGCCCGCCAGGAGACCGAGCGGGCGCGACTCGACGCCGAGCTGCAGCGCCTGCGCGCCCACCGCCTCGAAGAGGAGCAGCGCAGCCTGCTGGCCCATGCCGCCAACCTCGGCCGCGAGGCCCGCGAAGACCCGCTCACCGGCCTGGGCAACCGCCGCCTGCTCGACGAATCACTGCCCGGCCTGCTGAACCTGGCACGCAGCGACCGCACACCGCTGGCCCTGGTGATGATGGATGTGGACCACTTCAAGCGGGTCAATGACGACCATGGCCATGCCATCGGCGACCTCGTGCTGGCACGGCTGGCACGGCTGCTGATGGCCAGCACCCGCACCTCCGACCTGCTGGCCCGCATCGGCGGCGAGGAGTTCATTGCCGTGCTGGTCGGCACGCCCATCGACCTGGCCGGTGACATCTGCGAGCGCCTGCGTCAGATGGTCGAACAACATCCCTGGCATGAGATCAGCCCCGGCCTCAAGGTCACCATCAGCCTGGGCCTGGTCGAGGTCAGCGACCCGGTGGAAACCACCCGCCTGCTGGCCCTGGCCGACAAGGCGCTCTACACCGCCAAGCATATGGGCCGCAACAGGGTTGTGCGCAGCGTGTAGCGATCCGCCCCGTCGGGCGGCTACAGTCTCGACAACTTCATCGCTGAGACTGGCCCGACCATGAACCCCATCCTCGTTGACGTGCTGCGCGGCAGCACCGTCGAATCGACCCACAGCGGCGCCTTTGCCATCGTTGACGGGGACGGCGCCCTGGTCGCCTCCCTGGGCGACATCCAGCGCCCCATCTTCCCGCGCTCCGCGATCAAGGTCCTGCAGGCCCTGCCGCTGGTCGAGAGCGGCGCCGCCGACCGCCTGCAGCTCACCGACGCCGAACTGGCCATTGCCTGCGCCTCGCACAACGGCGAGCCCGAGCATGTGGCCACCGCTCTGGGCATGCTGAAGAAGGCCGGGCTGGACGCCGGCGCGCTGGAGTGCGGCACGCAGTGGCCGGGCCGCGAATCGGTGCTGCGCGGCATGTTCAGCCGCCAGGAGCAGGCCGGGCCCCTGCACAACAACTGTTCGGGCAAGCATGCCGGCTTCGTCTGCGTGGCCTGCCAGCTGGCCCTGGCCCAGGGCAGCGAACCGGCCGAATTCACCCGTGGCTATGTGCGCGCCGAGCATCCGCTGATGCGTGAGGTCGGCGCCGCGCTGGCTGCCACCACCGACACCGATCTGGCCAAGGCCCCCGTCGGCACCGATGGCTGCTCGATACCCACCTATGGCATCCCACTGCGCCAGCTGGCCCTGGCCTTTGCCCGCGTCGCCACCGGTCAAGGCCTGGCCCCCGAACGTGCCCGCGCCGCCCGGCGCCTGCGCCAGGCCGTGGCCCGCGCGCCCTTCATGGTCGGCGGCACCGGGCGCTTTGACACCGATGTGATGGCACTGCTCGGTGAACGCGTGTTCTGCAAGGTCGGTGCCGAGGGCGTCTATTGCGCCAGCCTGCCCGAGCAGGGCTTCGGCGTGGCGCTGAAGATCGATGACGGCAATGCCCGCGGCGCCGAGGTGGCGATGGCAGCGTTGATCGAGACCTTTGTCCGGCTCGGCGACGCCGAGCGGCAGGCGATGACCGCCTTCAGCGCGCCGGTGCTGAAGAACTGGAACGGCATCGAGGTCGGCGGTCTGCGCGCCGCTGCCGCGCTGCAGGGCTTGAACGGGGCCACGGCCCGATGAACCCGGAAGACCTGCAGAAGCTCGTCACCATGACCATGCCCTATGGCAAGCACCAGGGCAGGCTGCTGGCCGATCTGCCCGGCAACTACCTGACCTGGTTTGCCCGCGAGGGCTTCCCCAAGGGCGAGCTCGGCCGGCTGCTGGCCCTGATGCACGAGATCGACCACAGCGGCCTGAGCGATCTGCTGAAGCCGCTTCGCGGGCGGGGTCGTTGAGCGAAGCCGTGCCCCACGCGGTGGCGCGTCTGCGCGCTGCCTGCCTGACGCATAGCAATACCCGCCCCTATCTCGACCGCGGCAGCCCGCGCAAGGAGCGTTGCGCCGATTGCCGCCTGCCCCCCAGCCACTGCATGTGCGCGCTGCGGCCGGTGGTGCCCACGCGGGCCGGCCTGTGCCTGATCATGGCCGAGTTCGAGCCCCTCAAACCCAGCAACACCGGCTGGCTGATTGCCGACGTCGTGCCCGACACCTATGCCTTCAGCTGGTCCCGCACGGCGGTTGACTCAGGCCTGCCGGCCCTGCTCGACGATCCGCAGTGGCAGCCCTATCTGGTGTTTCCGGGCGAGTTCGCCGCGCCCGAACGGGTGCTGACGGACCTGGATCTTGCAGCGGCCGGGCACCGGCGCCCCCTCTTTGTGCTGCTGGACGGCACCTGGTCCGAGGCCCGCAAGATCTTCCGCAAGAGCCCCTACCTGAACCGATTTCCGGTGCTGAGCCTGCAGCCCGAACAGCTGTCGCGCTACCGCCTGCGCCGCTCCACCCACAGTCACCACTTCTGCACCTCGGAGGTGGCGGCCCTGTGCCTGGCCCTGGCCGGCGACCTGCATGCGGCACAGACGCTGGAAGCCTATCTGGATGTGTTCAGCAACCGCTATCTGAGTGCCAGGCAAAGCGTGCCGCCGGATGCCGGGGACGCCGAGCATCAGCGGCTGCGGGACCTCGGCAGCCAGTAGCTAAAGGTTCTCGAACAGCCCGCCAACATTCAAGATCTCATGCGCGATCTCGGGCCGCTGCTCCAGGCTTCGCTTGATCGCCGCCGGAATGGCCTGGCGCGTCTTGCGGCACAGGCCGGGCTGCTCATGCACCAGGATGACGATGCCGCGCAGGCTGCGCACGCCATTGGGGCTGGGGCTGATGCTCAGCCGTATGCCGACCTGCTGCTCCATCCGCGCCTCCATATGCCGCAGATCACTGAGGCTGCTCAGGTTCTCCAGCCGCTGCAGCAGGCGCTTCTCATCCTCGCGGGTCAGTCGCAGCACGCGCAGATCGCTGTCGGGGTGGGCCAACAAGGCCTCGCGCCCGCATATGCAGGCGCCGGGCGGGCATTCGGTGCGTATCGGAAAAGGGGGCAGGGTCGTCGTCATGGGCACTGCCGTCCCCTTGACTTAAATACATGCTCGGACGGTCTGGCGCGATCATAGTGAAACCTGGGCACGCCTTTCGGGTAGATTGGCAAGGATGCACACCGCCCCCGCCGATCCCTCCCTCATCGACTCGCGCACCGCCGCCTGGCGCCTGCTGGTCACGCTGGGCCTGGTCGTGCTGGGCAATAGCTGCATGTATGTGGTGGCCGTCGTGCTGCCCACGGTGCAGGCCGAATTCGGCATCAGCCGGGCCGATGCTTCGCTGCCCTACACGCTGATGATGGTCAGCCTGGGCCTGGGTGGCCTGGTCACCGGGCGACTGGCCGACCGCCACGGCCTGATGCCGGTGCTGTGGATAGGCGCGCTGGCCGTCTGTGGCGGCTTCGTCTGGGCCGGCCTGTCCGGCAGCATCTGGACCTTCGGGCTGGCCCATGCGCTGCTGGGCTTCTTCGGCAGCTCCTCCACCTTCGCGCCGCTGCTGGCCGACACGGCACTGTGGTGGAACCGGCGGCGCGGCATTGCCGTGGCCATCTGCGCCAGCGGCAACTACATCGCCGGGGCGGTGTGGCCGCCCATCGTCCAGCACGGCATCGACACCATGGGCTGGCGCCAGACCTATGTGCTGCTAGGCATCGCCTGCGGGCTTGGCGTGCTGGCCCTGTCGCTGCGCATGCGCCAGCGCCCGCCGCTGGTCTCCCATGCACCCGCGAGCGCCAGCGCCCCGGTGTTCGACCGCAGCCGCCCCTTCGGCCTCAGCCCGGCCCATGCGCAGCTGCTGCTCTGCGTGGCAGGTGTTGCCTGCTGCGTGGCCATGGCCATGCCCCAGGTGCACATCGTCGCCTATTGCACCGACCTGGGCTTCGGCGCCGCGCGCGGCGCGCAGATGCTGTCGCTGATGCTGGCCTGCGGCATCGTCAGCCGGCTGGTGTTCGGGCTGATCTGCGACCGCATCGGCGGCATCCGCACCCTGCTGCTGGGCTCGGCCCTGCAGGGCATCGCCCTGCTGCTGTTCCTGCCCTTCGATGGCCTGGTGCCGCTGTACGCCGTCTCGGCCCTGTTCGGCCTGTTCCAGGGCGGCATCGTGCCGACCTACGCCATCATCGTGCGCGAGCACTTCGAGCCGCAAGAGGCCGGCGCCAGGGTCGGCGCCGTCATCATGGCCACGCTGGTGGGCATGGCGCTGGGCGGCTGGATGTCGGGCTGGGTGTTCGACGTGACGGGCAGCTATGACGCCGCCTTCCTCAACGGCATCGGCTGGAACCTGCTGAATCTCGCCGTCGCGGGTTGGCTGTTCTGGCGGGTGCGGCGGCTGGGTGGAGGTGTTGGCGCAGTGCCGGTCGCCGTGGCCGGTGGAGGCTGACCCCATGGCAGCACAGCGGCCGAGTCTCGATCCCGGTGTCGCCGCGGCTCTGGCGGCAGCGGTCCTGTTCGGCGCCAGCACGCCACTGGCCAAACCCCTGCTCGGCCAGACCAGCCCCTGGCTGCTGGCCGCCCTGCTCTACCTGGGCTCCGGACTGGGGCTCTGGCTGCTCAGGCGCCTGCGCAAGGCCCCCGCAGTTCGCCTCGAAGCGGGTGAACGCTGGTGGCTGGCCGGGGCCATCGTCGCCGGCGGCATGGTCGCTCCGGTGCTGTTGATGCTGGGCCTCGCGCGCATGCCGGCCTCCGGCGTGTCGCTGCTGCTGAACGCCGAGGGCGTGGCAACGGCCCTGCTGGCCTGGTTTGCCTTCAAGGAGAACTTCGACCGCCGGATCGCGCTGGGCATGCTGGCCATCGTGGCCGGCAGCCTCGTCTTGACCTGGCCGGGTGCCGATGCGGCAGGCGCCGGCTTCGAGACCTGGTGGCCGGCACTCGCCGTGCTGGGTGCCTGCCTGGCCTGGGGCCTGGACAACAACCTCACGCGCAAGGTCTCGCTCACCGACGCCAGCTACATCGCCATGAGCAAGGGCCTTGCAGCGGGCGCCACCAATCTCGTGCTGGCGCTCATCGCCGGTGCCCAGTGGCCCGGTGCCGGCATCGTGCTGGCCGCCGGCCTGCTGGGCTTTGCCAGCTACGGCGCCAGCCTGGTCCTGTTCGTGCTGGGCCTGCGGCATCTGGGCACGGCACGCACGGGGGCCTACTTCTCGGTCGCCCCGTTCATCGGCGCGCTGTTGTCCATCCTGCTTCTTGGCGAGCCGGTCACAGGCCCCCTGCTGCTGGCCGGCCTGCTGATGGCCATCGGCGTGGCCCTGCACCTGACCGAGCGGCACGAACACGAGCACCGGCATGAGCCGATGGAGCATGAGCACACACACGTGCATAGCACCGGCGATCTGCACCATGCCCATGAGCATGATCCACCGGTACCGCCGGGGACTCGGCACAGGCATGGTCACAGGCATGAGCCGATGACACACAGCCACGGGCATTTCCCGGACGCGCACCACCGGCACGAGCATTGAAAGCGATTCCCGTCACGCTCGCCGGTGATCGGGATCAGGTGGTTGGCGAACTGGACAAAGTCGCCCTTGCCGTCCAGCACCAACTGGCCGCCAGCCACATGGGCGCTATCGATCAGCGTGCCGTTGGCGGTGCCGACCAGATCGGTCACGCCGGTGCTGAATTCGCAGTGATGGAAGCGCGTTGCCGCCTGCGGCCGGCGCCGCGCTCAAGGCCCCTTCCGAGTCGCCTGCATGGGCCGCAATGCGGGCGCCCGAACGGGCTCACCGATCCGTTGAATTTTTTGACCTTGCTCAATCGGCAGCAGGTACTGCCACGACAGACTGCAGGACCGATCAATGGAGCATGCGATGCGTCGATCCTGCGGAGCCAAGAACTGGCTTCAGAAGTCAGCTGCCATGGCCAGTTACCCGGTCAATTTGATTGGCCTGTGTCTGATGGCGGCGCTGATAGCCCAGCCCGCACCGGCGGCGGCCTATGCCCAAGCGACTGTCGAGGCCGTCGTGAAGTTTCATATCGAGACGGTGCCCGGGGTTGAATTGAGTTTTCTTGAACTGTCGACGTCGCACGTCAATTGGGGCTACGGCATTCATAACGAGAGGTGGGCGCCGACGGCCGTTGGCGGCGCAGGCCAGGACTTCACGGCGAACTTTTTCGCCGAATCAATTGCCACGTCGCCGCCCGAATCGTATGCCTATGTGCGCCACAGTCTGGAAGGCTCGGCGTTCGCTGTGCTGAGCAATACCAGCGCGGCGGCAAAGACCGTGCGCATCGAGTCGTCTGCCACGGTGGTGTCCGATGTGACGGCCACCGGCCCGCTCGACTGGGCCCGCGTGAACTACCGCCTGAAGTTCAGCGGTCAGGGCTCTTCAGGGACCCATGTCGAGAAGATCTTTTTCGATCGTGACAGAACCGTCGCAGCAGGCATTGGCGCTGAGGGTTGGTGGGACTTTGTCAACGACACCGTCAACAATCCCAGCTTCGAGGTCACGCTGGCCGCGGGTGAACAGTACAGCCTGTCAAACGACGGCACGGTACTTGTGGCCGAGGCTTTCTCGGCGCCGGTGCCTGAACCCGCATCAGCCTGGCTTTGGGGGCTTGGCTTGCTTGGCATCACCTGTTGCCGCAAGGCATGTCTCGGACGCGACTGAGGCAACTCAGCGCCCTTCACCCAGCGCCGCCCTGACCCTGGCGTCCGGCGAACGGGCGGCATACGCCTCGGCCGTCAGGCCCAGCCTATCCACCCGCGTGCGTGAAGCGGAACGGGCCAGCAGCTCGGTGATCAGCTCGGGGCGGGCTTCGATGGCGGCATGCATCAGCGGCGTACGGCCCAGCGCATCGGTGGCGTCGACATCGAGTCCTGCCTCCAGGGCGGCGCGCAGCCCGGCACGGTCGTCGTTGCGTATCAGCGCCACCCAGCCGGGCTCCGGCGGCGCTTGCAACGCAGCAGCGCCGGAGGGCACGGCCAGCGTCTCGGCTCTTCGGCGCATGGCAGGCGTCGGCGCGGCCGGCGGTGGGGCCAGGTCGCGCGTTGGTGCTGCCGTCGCGGGTGCCGGCGCCTGAGCAACCGTGACGTCGGCCGGCGCAGCGGGTGCTGGTTCAGGCTCTGCGACCGGCGGTGCGGCGGCCAGCACGTCGGGGGCTTGAGTCTTGACCCTTGAGTCGGAGCGGGCGGCAGCGCGAGGCGGACTTGCCTCAACCACCGGCCGGGGCGCTTGCACAGCCTCCGGCGCAGGCGTTGGCGCTGCCGCCACCTTGGCGCCCTCCATGGATGTGCCTGCCTGCGGTTCGGCCTCGCGGTCCGAGCTCAGCTGCCAGACCAGGCCGGCCGACAGCACCAGGGCCAGGGCCGAGCCGCCCAGCATCAGCCATGAGGGCCGGTTGGCAGTCGTGGCCGACATGCGCTTGTGGCGCTGCGCAGTTTCAAGGGCCGCCACCTGGGACAGCACGGCAGCGCGGCGGCGCTGGCGACCGGGGTCGTCGAGTTCGGCCTCGCTCTCGATCGCCCGGCGGTAGGCGTGCTCCAGCGGGCCCGGCAGGATATCTTCTTCGGTTTCAGACATGCTGGGGCCTCCACGCTCTCAGATCGGCGCGCAGGGCGTCGCGGGCATAGCGCAGCCGGCTCTTGGCGGTCTCAAGGCCAACGCCGGTGATGCTGGCCACCTCGCCGAGGCTGAGGTCCATCTGGGCAAACAGCACAAAGGTTTCGCGCTGCGCCTCGGGCAGGGCCGCCACGGCGCGCAGCAGTTCGTCGGACAGCTGGCGGCTCTCCAGCACCCGCTCGGGCAGGCGCGACAGGGTGTCGGAAAAATCGGCCAGGCTCAGTCCGAGATCGTCGGCACGTTGTTCGGCCGAGGCCTTGTCGGCTCGGTAGTGGTCCATGACCTTGTTGCGGGCAATCGTGAACAGCCAGGTGACGAAGCGCGCCTTGCGCTCATCGAACGAGGCCGCCCCCCTGGCCACGGCCAGCCAGCACTCCTGGTGCAGGTCCTCGGCCAGGCTCGACGAATCGCGCCCCAGCAGCCTGGCGATGAAGCCAAAGACCTGGCGGTCATGGCGGTCGTACAACCGGGCAAAGGCCTGCTGGTCACCGCCCAGATAGGCGGCGAGCAACTGGGCATCGGTTGGCTGTGGCGACGGGGCGGGCATGAAGCCGATGCTAGCGGCTTCAGCGCGACGGGGGATCCGGCACATAGCCACCGTCGCTGGACGGGAAGGGCCGGGGCCGGCTGGGCCGCACCTGCGCCCAACGCGAGGGCACGATGCCGGCCGCGACCAGACGCTCCAGGCTGTCGTACTCAAGCTGGACCACGCTCTGAGGGCGGCTGCTGGCCCGCTCGAAGCGGGTGTGGCTGGTGTACGAGACCTCGCGCTCGCCATGGGCCGTACCCAGCTTGGCCGCGGCCTCCTGGCGCGGCGCGGACTTCTCCTGCATCGCGGTGGCCCCGGCCGCGGGCGCCGCCGAGGGTGCCGGCGCGGCGCGATCCCGCGCCTCGGCGTCCGACCTGAGCACCGGCGGCGATTCGATCACCGGCTTCTCGCGAAAGGCCGCCACCCCGATCACGCCCACATGGCCGGGCCGGCCGGTCTGCGCCGCATAGGACTGGGTGATGGCCGCGAACTGGAAGGCCGCCACCTCGGCATCGCTCTTGCGCCAGCCGCGGATGTCATAGCTCTCAAAGGGCGCCAGCACATAACCGGTCTGTGCCCAGCCAGCCGTCTGCCCCGAAATGACATTGATGCCATCGACCGACAGCACGGCCAGCACCCGGCCGCCGGTCAGATTGCGCAGGCGCAGCGCATAGCGGGCGCCGGGCCGGCCGGCGACATACTGGCGTTGGTCCTTGGCATAGATCGGCAGCAACTGCTCCGCATCGCGGTCGAAGACCTCCAGCGAAACAAGACTCTCGGATGCGAGGGCCGGCGCGCTGCAACCCGCGAGCACCAGGCCGGCGATGGCAAGCGCCGAGGCCGCAAAGCGTCGGCGGCCCGGTTGAATCGATGACGTGGTGCTGAGCATGATGACCCCGTTTGAGTGGTTGACCTGTGCTTCTACGCAGGCCGTGGCCAAACGGGGTTAAGACACGTTCACTCGCCCCACAATTCCTTCATGGCCTGGGCAAACCGCCCATTGATGCGGTCTTGATCCACATGCCGGCCCCCGGCCAGCACCTGACGTCCGGCCACGAACACATCGCTGATCGCCTCGCCCTGCGTGGCGAACACCAGCGCATCGAGCAGATGGCTGGCCGGCATGCCCAGCAGGCCGCTGTGCTGCACGTCCAGCACCAGGAAGTCGGCGCGGGCACCGGTGGTCAGGCCCCAGCTGGCAAAGCCGGCCGGCGCGGCGCTGCCGGCGCGCGAGGCCTCGAACAGGCGTGCGGCCGTCGACGGCTCGCGGTCCGGCGCGGCGGCGACATTGCGCTGCTGCAGGCCCAGGCGCTGGCCATATTCGAGCCAACGCAGCTCCTCCACCCAGCCACGGGTGACATGGCTGTCCGAGCCCAGGCTCACCGGCACACCGGCATTCAACCAGCCGCGCAGATCACACAGGCCATCGCCCAGATTGCCCTCGGTGCCGGGGCAGATCACGACACCGGCACCGCTGGCGGCCACGGCTTCGATCTCCTCTGGCGTGCTGTGCGTGGCATGCACCAGCTGCCAGCGCGCATCGGGTGCGAAGGCATTGCACAACCACTGCATAGGCCGCTGGCCGGTGGCGGCCATGCAGTCGCGCACCTCCTGCTGCTGCTCGCTGATGTGGATGTGGATGGGCACGTCGGCATCGCCGACCAGGGCCTGCAATTCACGGATGTCCTCGGCATGGGCGGCGCGCAGCGAATGCAGGGCCACGCCGGCGTTCAGCAGCGGCCGGCCGGCCGCGTTGATACGTTGGCTGGCGCGCCAGATCCAGCCGGCATCGGTGGCGAAACGGCGCTGGTCCTCGCGCAGGCCGGTCTGGGCGAAACCGGCATGGGCGTAGAGCACGGGCAGCATCGTCAGGCCCAGGCCGGCATCGGCAGCGGCATCGGCCAGCGCCCAGCTCATGGCCAGCTCGTCAGGATAGGCCGCGCCATCGGGCTGATGCTGCAAATAGTGGAACTCGCTGACCTGGGTGTAGCCGCCGCGCAGCAGCTCCAGATAGAGCTGGGCGCCAATGGCGCGCAGCTGCTCGGGGGTGACGCGCAGCGCGCAGCCGTACATCCGATCGCGCCAGGACCAGAAGTCGTCGCTGGCGCTGTCGCGCCGCTCGGCCAGGCCGGCAAAGGCGCGCTGGAAGGCGTGGCTGTGCGCATCGACCAGGCTGGGCAGGACGTGGCCTTGCAGCCGCTGCGCGTGGGGAGGCGCATCGACCTCGGGCGTAAAGCTCATCCAGCGGCCCTGGCCATCGACTTCCATCAGAACGCGGCGCTGCCACTGGCCGTCTATCCAGGCCAGCGGGGCCCAGTAGGCGACGGCCGCACTCATACCGCGGGTTTCCAGTTCACCATCGTCTCCAGCAGGCGCTTCAGCAGCGGCTGCACGCGCGCTGCGATCGCCTCGTCGTAGGCATAGGGCGCCTGCTCCTGCATATAGGCGCTCCAGCACATCTCCAGCTGCACCGTGTGAATGCCCTGCTCGGGCTGGCCGTAGTTGCGGGTGATATAGCCACCCTTGAAGCGGCCGTTGACGATGTGCGTGTAGTCGCCCTGCCCGGCCAGCACCGCCGCCAGCTGCGCGGTCAGGCCGGCATCGCAGCTGCGGCCATCGGCCGTGCCCAGGTTCAGGTCGGGCAGCTTGCCCTCGAACAGCCAGGGCAGCACGCTCTTGATGCTGTGCGCGTCGAACAGCACCGCATGGCCGTGGGCGGCGCGCAGCCGTTGCAGCTCGCCCTGCAGCGCCTGGTGGTAGGGTTGCCAGAAGCGCTCGCGGCGGCGCAGCTTCTCGTCGGCATCGGGCGCGCGGCCCTCCAGGTACAGCGGATCACCGGTGAAGAAGCGGGTCGGGCACAGCTCGGTGTTCGAGGCACCCGGGTACATCGGCGTGTCCTCGGGCGGGCGGTTCAGGTCGATCACATAGCGCGAGTAGTTGGGCACGATGACGCTGGCGCCCAGCTCAGCAGCAAAGCCGTAGAGGCGCTCGAGGTGCCAGTCGGTGTCTTCGGTGGCCAGCGCGCGGGGCTGGTAGCTGCCCTTCAGCTCGTCGGGGATCAGAGTGCCGACATGGGGCATGCTGATCAGCAGCGGCGCGCGGCCGGGGTGGAGGGTGAATACGTCGCTCATGCTTGAGCTCCTTGAAGATCGGAAACCTGGCCGCCACGGACCACCTGCAGCAGCGGATTGCGGCCAAAGAAATAGGCCAGTTCGTTCGGGTGGGCAATGTCCCAGACGCAGAAATCGGCGCGAGCACCGGCCTGCAGCACACCCACCTCGCCGGCCAGGCCCAGCGCCTGAGCGGCGTGAACGGTGACACCGCGCAGCGCCTCCTCGGGCGTCAGCCGGAACAGCGTGCAGGCCATGTTCAGCATCAACAGCAGCGACAGCGTCGGCGAGGTGCCGGGGTTGTGGTCGGTGGACAGGGCCATAGCCACGCCGGCCTCGCGCAGCGCGGCAATCGGTGGCAACTTGGTTTCCCGCAGGAAGTAGTAGGCGCCGGGCAGCAGCACGGCCACCGTGCCGCTCTGGGCCATCGCCGCGACGCCCTCGGGCGACAGATGCTCCAGATGGTCGCAGGACAGCGCGCCGAACTCGCAGGCCAGCTGGGTGCCGCCCTGGTCGCTCAACTGCTCGGCATGGAGCTTGACCGGCAGGCCCAGTGCACGAGCCGCCTCGAACACCTGGCGGGTCTGTGCCGGCGTGAAACCTATGCCCTCGCAGAAGGCATCGACGGCATCGACCAGACCCTGCGATTGCAGCGCCGGCATCCAGCCGCAGACCGCATCGACGTAATCCTGCTGCCGCCCTTCGAACTCGGGCGGCACGGCGTGCGCTCCAAGGAAGGTGGTGCGTACCGTCACCGGCTGCGTCTCCTGCAGGCGGCGCGCCACCTGCAGGCAGCGGGCCTCGGTCTCCAGGTTCAGGCCGTAGCCGGACTTGATCTCTATCGTCGTCACGCCTTCGGCCAGCAGCGGCTGCAGGCGCTTCAGGGCCAGGGCATACAGCTCGTCCTCGCTGGCAGCACGTGTCGCCGCCACGGTGGAGCGGATGCCACCACCGGCGCGGGCGATCTCTTCGTAGCTGGCGCCCTGCAGCCGCAGCTCGAACTCGCGGGAACGCATGCCGCCATAGACCAGATGGGTGTGGCAATCGATCAGGCCCGGCGTGACGCAGGCGCCACCCAGATCGGTGACGGTGCCGGTGGCCCGCTTCAGCTCCGGCGGCAGATCGGCCTCGGCACCGACCCAGACGATGCGTTCGTCTTCGGTGACCAGGGCGCCGGTCTCTATCCAGCCCCAGGGTTCATTGCCGGCCAGCGTGGCCAGGCGCGCGTTGCGCCACAGGGTCGTCGTCATGCAGAAGTCTCCGTTGAGTTCAGGCTGACTTGCATCCACCAGCCACGCGCAGCCGGATCGGCCAGCTCGGCCTGCCAGTTGGTGTGGGTGCTGCTCCAGACCAGGCTCAGCGGCGGCACGTCCAGCCAGGCGCCGCCGGGCTCGCGCACATGGCCGCCGGCCTGCATGAACAGCCCGGTCCAGTCGGCCTGCGGCCAGGCCACGGCGGCGTCCTTGGCCGGCCAGACGTGCACGCGCGCAAGACTGCGCCTGACCATCAGATTGAAGTCGCGCGTGGCGCCGCCGACCAACCGGCAGTCGGTGTCCGCTTCGCCGGCAAAGGCCAGCAGCGGGCTGTAGCCATTGAGTTCCTGCTCAGCCCCGTCAATGTTGAGCATCACGCCCTCACCGCTGAGCACGGCGAAAAAGCGGTCGATATCGGGGAACGATGAAAACAGCCCATCGGCTTCGATATCGGCCACGCTGACGCGCAGCGCCCAGTCATCAGGCCGCGGCCAGGCCAGCAGCTCGCGGGTCCAGCCGCCGCCGTTCTTCCAGCGCGCGGCCTCGGTGTCTTGGGTCGAAACGATATGCAGGCTCATGGCTGAAACCGCCCTTCCAGAAAATAGCGCGAGCCGGGATGCACCAGGCGCACGGTGGTCACCGTCTGGCCGCGGCTGAAGGTGCGGCGCTTGACGACCAGGCAGGGGTCACGCCGGCCGATCTCCAGCAGGGCGGCCTCCTCGGGCGTCGGCAGCAGTGCCTCGATCGTGTAGCGGGCCTCGCTCAGCGGCGCAACATCCAGCAGGTAGTGGGTCGGCGTGGTCCTGGTGAAGTCCAGGCCCAGATAGTCGGGCGCGCAGGCCGGGTTGACCAGCCGGTCTTCGCACTGGATGGCCACGCTGTTTTCCAGATGCACGATGACCGAATGGAACAGCGCCGCGCCGGCCTTCAGGCCAAAGGCCGCCGCCTGCTCGGTGGTGGCTTTGATGCGCTCCAGGCGGTGCACCCGGGCCTCATGCTGATGGCCCCGCTCGGCGATCTCGTCATGCAGATCGCGCACGGTCAGGGTCGAGGCGATGCGGTGCAGCTGGGCCACAAAGGTGCCCACACCCTGCATGCGCTGCACCAGGCCGTCGGCCGTCAGCTCACGCAGCGCGCGGTTGACCGTCATGCGGCTGACCTGGAATTGCTCCACCAGTTCGGCCTCGGAGGGCATCAGGTCGCCGGGGCGCCACAGCCCCGAGCTGATGCCTTCGCGGAGGTGATTCTTGACCTTCAGATACTGCGGCTCGGGGCCGGCAGAAGTTTTTTTCGGCATGGCCGGGATCGTACTTGACTGCACTTGTATAGACAAGTACATTCGCCGTCATTCCTTCCCGGATTGCATCCGGGCTACGAACCAGGACGTAGCCCGGATGCAATCCGGGGCAATGACCGCAGATCCGTCACCGCCCCTTGTTCAGGAGCCCACCATGCCCGATATGTCCACACCCAGCCACGCCCAGCCCCGCGTCGTCCGCGCCCCCACTGGCAGCGCGCTGACCTGCAAGAACTGGCTCTCCGAAGCCGCCTTCCGCATGCTGCAAAACAACCTCGACCCCGAGGTGGCCGAAAACCCCGACGCGCTGGTGGTTTACGGCGGCATCGGCAAGGCCGCCCGCAACTGGGACTGCTTCGAGGCCATCCTGAAGGCGTTGAAGAACCTGGAAGCCGATGAAACGCTGCTGGTCCAGTCGGGCAAGCCGGTGGGCGTGTTCCGCACCCATGCCGACGCGCCGCGCGTGCTGATCGCCAACTCCAATCTGGTGCCGCACTGGGCCACCTGGGAGCATTTCAACGAGCTGGACCGCAAGGGCCTGATGATGTACGGCCAGATGACGGCCGGCAGCTGGATCTATATCGGCTCGCAGGGCATCGTGCAGGGCACCTACGAAACCTTCGCCGAAGCCGGCCGCCAGCACTTTGGCGGCGATATGGTCGGCCGCTGGATACTCACCGCTGGCCTGGGCGGCATGGGCGGCGCTCAGCCGCTGGCCGCCACCTTCGCCGGCGCCGTGTCGCTGAACATCGAGTGCCAGCAGTCGCGCATCGACTTCCGGCTGAAGACCCGCTATGTCGACGAGCAGGCCACCGACCTGGACGACGCGCTGGCCCGCATCGCCAAGTACACAGCCGAGAAGAAGGCCGTGTCGATCGCCCTGCTGGGCAATGCCGCCGAGATCCTGCCGGCATTGGCCGCCCGCTGCAAGGCCGGCACCGCGATCAAGCCCGATCTGGTCACCGACCAGACCTCGGCCCACGACCTGATCAACGGCTATCTGCCGGTGGGCTGGACGGTCGAACAGTGGAAGGCCGCGGCCGCCGATGCCAGCCAGCATGCCAGGCTGAAGGCTGCCGCCGCACAGGGCTGCGCGGTGCATGTGCAAGCCATGCTGGACTTCCAGTCCATGGGCATTGCCACAGTGGACTACGGCAACAACATCCGCCAGGTGGCACTCGACCAGGGCGTGAAGAACGCCTTCGACTTCCCCGGCTTCGTGCCCGCCTACATCCGCCCGTTGTTCTGCGAGGGCAAGGGCCCGTTCCGCTGGGTGGCCCTGTCCGGTGACCCGGAAGACATCTACAAGACCGACGCCAAGATCAAGGAGCTGTTCCCCCACCATGCCCATGTGCACCGCTGGCTGGACATGGCCAGGGAGCGCATCAGCTTCCAGGGCCTGCCGGCGCGCATCTGCTGGCTGGGCCTGGGCGAGCGCCATATCGCCGGCCTGGCCTTCAACGAGATGGTCAAGAGCGGCGAGCTGAAGGCGCCGATCGTGATCGGCCGCGACCATCTGGACAGCGGCTCGGTGGCAAGCCCGAATCGCGAGACGGAAAGCATGAAGGATGGCTCGGACGCCGTGTCCGACTGGCCGCTGCTCAACGCGCTGCTGAATACCGCTGGCGGCGCCACCTGGGTCAGCCTGCACCATGGCGGCGGGGTCGGCATGGGCTTTTCCCAGCACAGCGGCGTGGTCATCGTCTGCGACGGCACCGACGAGGCCGCCAAGCGCATAGCCCGCGTGCTGTGGAACGACCCCGGCACCGGCGTGATGCGCCATGCCGATGCCGGCTACGAGATCGCCGAGAAGTGCGCCGCCGAACGCGGCCTGAACCTGCCGATGGTGAACCGTTGAACGAGAACAAAATGACTGACCTGCAAATCACCCCCGGACAGCTGACGCTTGACCAGCTGCGCGCCATCCGCGAAGGCGGCGTGCAACTCAAGCTGCATGCCAGCGCCGCCGAGATCATCCGCCGCAGCGCCGCCGTGGTGCAGGCCGCGGCCGCCGGCGACGCGCCGGTCTATGGCGTCAACACCGGCTTCGGCAAGCTGGCCTCCAAGCGCATCAGCAAGGAAGAGCTGGCCACCCTGCAGTTCAACCTGATCCGCTCGCACAGCGTCGGCGTCGGCGCGCCGCTGCAACCCGGTGTGGTGCGCCTGATGCTGGCCACCAAGGCGGCCTCGCTGGCCCGCGGCCACTCCGGCGTGCGCGAGGCGGTCGTGCAATGCCTGCTCGATGTGTTCAATGCCGGCCTCGTGCCCTATGTGCCCGCACAGGGTTCGGTGGGCGCTTCGGGCGATCTGGCGCCGCTGTCGCACATGACCTTGGCCCTGCTGGGCGAAGGCGAGATGCTGGTGGACGGCCAACGCAAGCCGGCGCTGGCCGAGCTGAAGAAGCACGGCATCGAACCGCTGGTGCTGCAGGCCAAGGAAGGCCTGGCCCTGATCAACGGCACGCAGACCAGCACGGCGCTGGCACTGGAAGGTCTGCTGCGCTATGAGCTGGTGTATGCCGCGGCCATCGTCAGCGGCGCGCTGTCACTCGACGCCGCACGCGGCAGCGACGGCCCCTTCGACGACCGCATCCACCAGGTGCGCGGCCAACCCGGCCAGATCGAGGCCGCCCGCGCCTACCGCCAGATCCTGGCCGGCAGTGCCATCCGCGAGTCGCACAAGGAGGGCGACGAGCGCGTGCAGGACCCCTACTGCCTGCGCTGCCAGCCCCAGGTGATGGGCGCCTGCCTGGACCAGTCACGCTATGTGCGCGACGTGCTGCTGCGCGAAGCCAATGCGGTGACCGACAACCCACTGGTTTTTGCCAACGCCGACGGCACGAGCTATATGGTCAGCGGCGGCAACTTCCACGCCGAACCGGTGGCCCTGGCCGCCGATGCGCTGGCCTGCGCGATTGCCGAGGTGGGCGCCATTGCCGAGCGCCGCATCGCGATGCTGATCGACGCCTCGGTGTCGCGCCTGCCGCCCTTCCTGACCGCCAACGCCGGCCTGAACTCGGGCTTCATGATTGCCCATGTCACCGCCGCGGCCCTGGCCAGCGAGAACAAGTCGCTGGCCCATCCGGCCAGCGTGGACAGCCTGCCCACCAGCGCCAACCAGGAGGACCATGTGTCGATGGCCACTTTTGGTGCACGGCGCCTCGGCCCCATGCTGGACAACACCTCGCACATCATCGGCATTGAGCTCTTGGCCGCCAGCCAGGGCATAGAGTTCCTGCGCCCGCTGCAAAGCTCGGCCGCGCTGGAGCAGGTGCACGCCCTGGTGCGCAAGACCTGCCCCCCGATGCCCACCGACCACTATCTGGCGCCCAGCATAGCGGCCGCCACCGAGCTGGTCGGCGGCGCAGAGCTGGCACAGATCGTGCGAGAGACGGGTAGCCTGGTGGTGCTGCCCTGAGCGGCCCAGCAACACAAAGCCGGCTTGACGCCGGCTTTTTTCTTGTTGTCAGCCCGCTCCCTGCGTTTCTCCCGAATCGACAAATGCGCCGTCATGGCCAATGATTGCCCTCTCACCCCATCCAAGGAGATTTCACCGATGAAGAAGCTGCTCACCGCCCTCGCCGCCACCGCCCTGTTTTGCGCTGCTGCCCAGGCACAGGAAACCAAGCTGGCCGTCGGCATCTCCGGCTGGACCGGCTTTGCCCCGCTGACCCTGGCCTCGCAGGCAGGCATCTTCAAGAAGAACGGGCTGGATGTGGCGATCAAGAAGATCCCGCAGAAGGACCGCCACCTGGCCATCGCCTCCGGTGATGTGCAGTGCGCGGCCACGACGGTGGAGACCTGGGTGGTCTGGAACGCCAACGGCGTGGCCACAACCCAGATCTTCCAGCTCGACAAGAGCTATGGCGCCGACGGCATGATCGTCAAGCCCTCGATTGCCAAGATCAGTGACCTCAAGGGCAAGACCGTGGCCGCCAGCGCGCCCGGCACGGCACCCTACTTCGGCCTGGCCTGGATGCTGAAGAAGAATGGCCTGTCGGTGAAGGACGTCAAGGTCGTCAATCTGGAGCCGCAGGCCGCCGCCAATGCCTTCCTGGCCGGCAATGCCGATCTGGACGCGGGCATGACCTATGAGCCCTATCTGAGCGGCGTGCGCTCCAAGCCCGAGGCCGGCAAGATCATCGCCACGACCCTGGACTATCCGATGGTGATGGACACCTTCGGCTGCACGCCCAAATTCCTGGCCGAGAACCCCAAGGCCGCCAAGGCCCTGGCCGACAGCTATTTCGAGGCGCTGGAGATGATCCAGAAAGAGCCCAAGAAGAGCTTCGAGATCATGGGCGCCGACGTCAAGCAGACCGGCGAGGCCTTCGAGAAGAGCCAGGCCTATCTGCGCTGGCAGGACCGCGCGGCGAACCAGAAGTTCTTCGCCGGCGAGCATGCCCAGTTCAGCAAGGAGGCGGCCGATCTGCTGCTGGAGGTGGGCATCATCAAGGCCATTCCGGACCTGTCCAAGCTGGCGGATACGCGCTTCATCAAGTAGGTCGCGGTTTGGGCCCCGGATTGCATCCGGGTTCGTAGCCCGGATGAAATCCGGGGCCGACCTCTGACAAACCCCGGATTGCATCCGGGCTACTGCATACCCACCGCCGATGAAACCTCTGCACCCCGTCTCCCCGCAGGCCCGCCTGCTGCTGGGCATCGCCTTCTTCGTCCTGTTCACCGCGGTCTGGGCCGCGGTGACGATGGGCGGCTATGTCAGCAAGACCTTTCTGGCCGACCCGATCAGCATGCTCAAGTCCGGCTGGGTGCTGCTGACGCAGATGGACTTTGCCTTCGACATCGGCATGACCGTCTGGCGCGTGCTGGGTGGCTTCATCATCGCCGCCCTGCTGGCCCTGCCGCTGGGCGTGCTGATGGGTGCCTACAAGCCCGTTGAGGCCTTCTTCGAACCCTTTGTCTCGTTCGCCCGCTACCTGCCGGCTTCGGCCTTCATTCCGCTCTTGATGCTGTGGGTGGGCATTGGCGAGACGCAAAAGCTCGCGGTGATCTTCATCGGCTCCTTCTTCCAGCTGGTGCTGATGATTGCCGTGACCGTGGGCAACACGCGGCGAGATCTGGTCGAGGCCGCCTACACCCTGGGCTGCTCGCACACCGGCCTGCTCAAGCGCGTGCTGCTACCCGGCGCCGCGCCGGAGATCGCCGAGATCCTGCGCATGGTGCTGGGCTGGGCCTGGACCTATGTGATCGTCGCCGAGCTGATCGGCGCCTCCAGCGGCATCGGCCACATGATCACCGACAGCCAGGCGCTGCTGGCCACCGACCAGATCATCTTCGGCATCATCGTCATCGGGCTGATCGGCCTGGTCAGCGACTACGCCTTCAAGGCCGCCAACCGCGCGCTGTTTCCCTGGGCTCAGTTGGGACGATGAATTCCATGAACATACTTTCCGTCCGCGGCGTATCCCGCACCTTCCACACCCCCACCCAGGGCAGCACCGTCGCCTTGCAGGCCACCGACCTGGATGTGGCCGAGAACGACTTCGTCACCATCCTCGGTCCCTCGGGCTGCGGCAAGTCAACGCTACTGCGCATCGTCGCCGGCCTGGACGAACCCAGCGGCGGCCAGGTCTTGCTCGACGGCAAGCCGGTCACCGCACCTGGCGCCGACCGCGGCATGGTGTTCCAGAGCTACACGCTGTTCCCCTGGCTGACGGTGCTGGACAACGTCTGCTTCGGCCTGCGCGAGCGCGGCATGGCGCGCGCGCAGCAAATCGAGCTGGCCCAGGGCTTTTTGGCCAAGGTCGGGCTGCAGAAGTTCGCCAACCACTTCCCCAAGCAGCTGTCGGGCGGCATGCAGCAGCGCACGGCGCTGGCCCGGGCCCTGGCCAACCAGCCGCGCATGCTGCTGATGGACGAGCCTTTTGGCGCGCTCGACCACCAGACCCGCGAGTTGATGCAGGAGCTGCTGCTGGGCATCTGGGAGAGTGAGCGCAAAACCGTGCTGTTCGTCACCCACGACATCGACGAGGCCATCTTCATGGGCTCACGGGTGGTGGTGATGAGCGCCCGGCCGGGCCGCATCAAAAGCGATCTGGCCGTGCCTTTCGAGCACCCCCGCCACTACCGGATCAAGACCCAGCCGGCCTTTGCCGCGCTCAAGGGCGAGCTGACCGAGCAGTTGCGCACCGAGGTGCTGGCGGCCGCCGCGGCCTGAGCAAACCGGCAAAAATCCTCATTGCCGCGCAAACTGCCACATCCTGCCGGGCCGGCGGGTGCGGCGGCGGCGCATGGCCGGCGGTTCCGCGGCGACAATTCAGGTCAAACCGCCCTATGCCGGAGAGATTTGTTGCTGATACGCGCCCTGTTCGCCCTGACGCTGACCCTGTGCAGCCCGCTGTGCCTTGCCTTCAGCGTGGTCTTCATCAACCCGGGCCGCTCGGACGAGGCCTATTGGGTGGCGGCCGGTCAGGCCATGCAGGCGGCGGCGGACAGCCTGAACATCCGCTTCGAGCAGCGCTTTGCCGAGCGTGACCCGCTGCGCGTGCAGCAGATCGCCCGCGATATCGTCGCGCGCCCCGCCGCCCTGCGGCCCGACTATGTGGTTGCCACCAATGACAAGCGCACCCTGGTGCAGGTCGCGCAGCTGCTGGACACCGCTGGCATCAAGAGCTTTGCCGCCTTCAGCGGCCTGCAGGACGACGAACGCGCCCTGGTCGGTCCGCCGCGAGACCAGATTTCCCGACTGCTGGGTTCGCTGGAACCCAATGCCGAGGAGGCCGGCTACCTGACCGCCAAGGCCCTGATCGCCCAGGGCCTTCGGGCCAAGCTGCAGGGCGCGGACGGGCGGTTGCACCTGCTGGCCGTAGGCGGCGACAAGTCCACGCCGGTGTCGGTGTTGCGCAACCAGGGCATGCAGCGGGCGGTCGCCGAGCAGGCCGGCAAGGTGCAGCTGGAACAGCTTGTCTACGCCGATTGGCGCCGCGACAAGGCCGCCGAACAGACCGCATGGCTGCTGGCCCGCTACCCGCAGGCCAGGCTACTGTGGGCCGGCAGCGACCAGATGGCCTTTGGCGCCATGGAGGCCGCCCAGCAGATCGGCCGCGAGCCCGGGCGGGACATGCTGTTCTCGGCCATCAACACCTCGCCCGAGGCGATGCAGGCGCGCATCGCCGGACGCCTGTGCTCGCTGGCCGGAGGCCATTTCATGGCCGGCGCCTGGGCCCTGGTGATGCTGTATGACCATCACCACGGCCGCGACTTTGCCGACGAAGGCCTGGAGCTGGACCGGCCGATGTTCACCCTGTTCGACCGGGCAACAGCCGAGCGCTATCTGCAGCGCTTCGGCGACGGCATTGGCGGCATAGACTTCCGGCCGTTCAGCAAGGTGCTCAATCCGAGGCTCAAGCGCTATGACTTCAGATTTGGCCAGGTGATGCGATGAGGTCGCGGGAGCCCCTGTTCCGCTCCCTGGCCGAGGCCTTGACCCGCCGCATGGTCGTGCTGGGGCTGCTGTGTGCGTTGATCGCCGCCGCCCTGCAGATGAGCTGGGTCTATCACGAGGAGCGCAAGGCCTTTGACGAGCAGATGCACAGCGTCGCACAGACCCATCTGCAGCTGCTGTCGTCCAGCCTGTGGGATATCGAGCCCCGGCATGTGCAGAGCCTGCTCGACAACATTGCCGCCGCGCCCCAGGTGCAGTACGTGCTGCTGGAGGCCGGCACCGGCCAGCAGTTCCGCGCCGGCTCGCGCGATGCGCATGACCGGGACCCCGACCATGCCGGCGTCACCCTGACCGTGCCCAGCCCTGGCGCCCCGGGTCAGAGCCTGGGCCGCCTGCATATTGACTTCAACCAGGACTATCTGCGCTGGCAACTGGCCCGTGCTGCCCTGCAGGTGGGCCTGATCTCGGGCCTGCTGACACTGGTGCTGGGGGTGGCCAACAATTTGATGGTGCGCCGCCTGCTGCTCAAGCCGATGGGGCAGATCGCCCGTTTCGCCGTCGCGCTGGCCCCCGGCAAACTGCCGCCCGAGCTGCAGCTGCAGCGCCCCGCGCGCGACCACCGCGACGAGATCGACCTGGTGGCCGATGGCTTCCTGACCCTGCAAAAGGAGATCGCACGCTACGTCGACGAGCGCACCCGCCACGAGACGGCGCTGGCACGTCAGGCGGCCGAACTGGACCAGGCCTTCCGCCAGCGCACCGCGGAGCTTCAAGCGATGACCCGCTACCTCGAGGTACTGTCGCTGAGCTCCAACCGCTTCATGACCGTCTCGCTGGACGCCTATGCCGAGCTGATGCGCAACACGCTTGGCGAGATGGTGGAGCACATCCCCCGCTGCGACCTGGCCGTGGCCGAGCAGTTGGACAGCGCCTCGCCGCTGCTGTGGCGCTATGTGCACCAGGCCCCGGGCCACGGCACGACGGCGCTGGTGGAGGGCCAGGAGTTGCCCCCGGGGCTGATCGGCGAACTGGCGCCGGGCTGGACCCACTGCCGCATCCGCGGGCTGGACGAGGCCACCCCCGCCCAGGCCCTGGCCATGCAGCGCCAGGGCGCCCGTGCGATGGCCTGGTGCGCCTACCGTGGCGCCGACAGCACGCGCGTCATGGTGGCACTGTCGGGCCAGCCGCAGCGCTGGGCCGAGCTCAATGACAAGCTCACCCAGATGGCCGCCGACATGCTGTTCAATTCGATGCGCCGCCGTCGCGACCAGCTGACGATGGAGCATATGCACCGCGAGCTGCAGCATCTGTCGCACACCGACCCGCTGACCGGTCTGGCCAATCGCCGTCACTTCGATCAGGTCAAGCTGGAGGAAACACGGCGGGCGCTGCGCAATGGCCTGCCGCTGGCCGTGGTCAGCGTCGATCTGGACCATTTCAAGGCCTATAACGACAGCTACGGCCATGGCCAGGGAGACAGCTGCCTGGTCACCATCGCCCAGCTGATGCGCGACACCTTTCACCGCGCCGGCGAACTGCCCGCGCGCCTGGGCGGCGAGGAGTTCACCGTGCTGCTGCCCGGCCAGTCGCTGGCCATGGCAGCGGCCCATGCCGAACGGCTGCGCGCCCGCGTCGTCGAGCTGGCCCTCCCGCACCGCGACTCGCCGCTGGGCGTCGTCAGCGTCAGCATAGGCCTGGCCTGCCTGAACGTCGAACCTTCGATGCCCGAGCATTCGGCCGAGGAGCAGATCGCCGCGGTGCTGGAAGCCGCCGACCGGGCGCTGTACGAGGCCAAGCGGGCCGGGCGCAACCGGGTGCAGGTGGGCTGACCCCGGATTGCATCCGGGCTACGGATGCGTGCGTAGATTCTATGGAGCAGCGCAAGCCCCGCGAAGGCGTTGAGGATCAAAACTGCTCTTTGAAGTCCAGACGGCGAAAGCGATGCGCAGGAGTTTGCGCGCGATGACGCAGTAGGCGGCAATCTTGG